>JAABUV010007797.1_pt1 | contig 11076 bp, 11 predicted proteins | sample 5559971 | NCBI WGS metagenome assembly JAABUV01 (sample SAMN10711881, study PRJNA513362) | rock metagenome | isolation source: Antarctica rocks | place: Antarctica: Victoria Land, Knobhead nord | collected 2015-12-19
GCGCCGGCCGACTTTGTGGGCACCGAGGAGCGCATCGTGCCGCTGGTGGAGCTGCTGTGCGCGGAGATGAGCGCCGCGTTCCGCGCGGCCGGCGCGACGCTGCCGCCCTGGCGCCAGGCGGGCGCCATGCTGTCCAAGTGGCGCCCGCGCCGCTCAGAGGACGCCGGCGTCAAGGCGGCCGCCGGCGCCGGCCCCGCGACCGTCAACGTGCGCGCGGCCGCCGGGCGCGCGTCCGTGAACAGTGGCGGCGCCGCCGCGCGCCCGCTGCCGGCCGCGCGCCCGCTGCCGGCCGCGCGCCGGCACAGCGTCGGCGGCCCCGCCGGCGCGGACTGGCGCGGCGTGTCGCGCGAGCTGAGCCGCGCGCGCGCCGTCGCCGCCCGCTCGTCCTCGCTGCTGGCCGCCGAGCTGGAGGCCGCGCGCAAGCTGTGCCGCGAGGCCGCCGCCGCCGCCGCCGCCGCCGCGCCGGCCAAAGGTGGTGCTGCAAGCGCGGGCGGGCCCGAGGCCCCGGCCAAGGCCGGCGCGCCCAAGCGGCGGACGGAGGCGCCCTGCGAGCCGGGCAAGCCCGCGCCGGGCGTGTTTGCGGAGCTGCGCCGCGCGGTCGCGGCGCGCGCGACCGACGCCGGCGCGCTTGCAAGCGAGCAGTCAGCCGCCGCCCGGCAGATGCTGACCGGGTTTTGAGGCAGCATGCGCCGCGCTGCGGGGTCCCAAGCGCCCAGGCGCGCGGCACGGCAGGCTGCAGACTTGGCTGCAGGGCGCATTTTTGCGACGGCGCCGGCTTGCAGGCTGGCGCCGCACGCTGTCTGCGGAACACATTTTGAACTTTTGGCACTGAGGGAGGACTGATAGGCCGCAGTGCATACGGCCGCCATAGGCCGCTGGGGCGGGGTGGGCATGCCGGGTGCCGAGAGCGCTCCGGGACAGGGCCGCCAAGATGGGGCCTGTCGGCGCGCATGTCTGCCGCAGGAGAAGAGCTTTTACTCTGGCGCGGCGACGGGGATGCAACCCCTCCCTGAAAGCCTGCGCATGCACGCTGTGAGCAGCGGGCGGGCGCCGCGCGCGCCACGAGCGCGCGCGGCCGCGCGCCGGCGCTCGCGCTCATTTTGGATCTAGCCTGTCCTCTTTTTTTTTTCGTTTTGCTGACCAGCGGACCCCTGCAGTTTGCGCCTCCGTTGAGTTTTGTGGCCTGGTGGCGCCTCCGCTTGCTGTGCTGTGCGGGGCGCCGTCGTTTTTGAGTGGGAGTGAGAGACGTCTGGTAGAACCGCTGGCGCTCGCCAATAGTGTGCATTCAGCAGGAGCGGCTGGCAGAGAGGGCCGCCGACGTATGCGAGCGGTGGTCTGTGAGCCGTCCGATGCAAGCTGTGGTTCACTAGCATGGGGCTGCGGCTCACTAGCATGGGCCTGAGCGCTGAGGAACAGTCAGCACGTGACGTGGGAATTGTGTGCGGGGCTTGGAGGAGCGCTTGTGTGTTGCTCCGGCGCGGCCGGCGCTGTGAGGGGTGGGCGGAAGTGCCGTCGTAGACGGGTGAGCATGATGTCTGCGAGGAGGGCTGTGCGGCTATATGTCGCTGCGAGGAGGGCTGTGCGGCTATACACCGCTGCTGCGTCCAGTTGGTTGGTGAGCGCTGTTTTGACTGAGGAGAGTGCACTGCGGGGAACCTGAGCGATGCGTCTGTGTGGCGCCGCGGCGCTGCATCCAGCGCAAACCAGCTGTTGCAGCGGCCGATGGGCTGCCCCGGAGTGGTCTGCGGAGCGTGCATGGCGCGCGCGCGCGCGCGTGTAGAGCTGCGCGCTTGTTGCGCCGAGCTGCGCGACTTGCCTGCTTATACTTCTGTAACAAGCGTCTCTAGCTCGCGCGCTGCTGCCTGTACTGCTCCCTCATCTCCATGTGGCATCGCTCACAAGCGGTCCGATATGAAGATGTGATGCAGGAAACAACCCTGCGGCACAGGCTACTATGGCCTGAGCAGATATACACAGGCAGCGTTAGGTTACATATGCGGTGCACGAAGACGGGCAGATGCAGCAGACCGCTGCGAAAGAATAAAGACATTCAGGGCGAACCGCCGCTCGAACATATGGCACACACGGCCGCCAGACCAGGACGCGCACGCAGCGCCTTGCGAAAGGAAGACAAGCGCACTCCTCCTTCAGGCGCCCTCTGCCTCGCAACCACAACCTCTCGCTCGTCTCTCGACGCACACTGAAAACAAGACATGCCGCCCTCGCCGCTGCCCTACGCGCCCAGCGGGCTCTCGCTCCGGCGCTGCGCGTCCCTGCCGCAGCGTCTGCACCTTGCAAGCAGAGCGCTGCACCCTCGCGCGCACCTGACACTGCCCACCCACCCCCTGCGGCCACGCGTGCCAGACCGGCCCGCTCGCGCCCTGCTAGTAAGTGGGCAGGCCCGCCGCTCCACTGCGCGCCTCCACAGCCAGCCGCACAGCCCCGCGCAGCGCAGGTGCGCATCCCAGTGGTGCGGCGCACTCCGCCGACGCGCGCTGCCCCGCTGCCGCCCTCACTATGCCGCCACAGCGCCGCCGAGGGTTGCCCACCGGCGGCCGAAGAGCGCGGCCGGCGTGCGCGAGCTGCACCGCTGCCCCGGCGCGTGCGGCGGCGCGGCGGCGTCAGCATATGCCGCACGGCCGCAGCTGCTGCGCAGCCGCGGCCTCGGGCGCCCAGACCGACCCGGCGGGCGCGGCCGGCGTCAGCAGCCGCACGCACGCCTCGCCCTCGGCGTTGCTGTCGATCTCAAGCACCTGCACGCCGCGCCGCGCCGCCTCGCGCGCCACGCACGCACACGCTTCGCAGCCCGGCGCGCTCCCAACACGGCGCACAACGCAGGCCCAGCGCCCGCCGGCCACCCGCGCCAGCCCTCAGCCGCAGGGGGCAGGGCCCGCCAGGTGGCCGCCTGCATGTCATAACCCTAACCTCACCCTATTGGGCGGGGCGCGCGCCTGGGGGACGGCGTTCAGCACGCCGGAGGACATGCCGACGTCCATGCGCCAAACGCGGCCGTTGCACTCGCAGTTGGCGCCGCCCAGCTGCCGCACGTCCGCGCGCGCGCGCGCGTCAGCTCGCGCGCCACCACGCTCCATCGGAGTGTGCGGCCGCACGCCCCTCGCTTGCTCAAGTCTCCACGTGCACGCTCTGGAAAGCGCAGCCACTGCCCAGCCACTACCCAACGCACGGCACGCACAAGGGGCGCACTGGCGCGGCCAGCGCCGCGCCCGCCCCCCAGGCGCCTCACTGGAACACACGGCGCGGGCCAGCGGGGCGACCTGCGGCGTGTGCCCGACGACCAGCTGCCGCGCGCCCAGCATCTCCAGCGTGCCCTGCAGCGCGCTGCACACGCGGCGGCGCTCCAGCTGCGTCGTGAACTTCTCCCGCCCGAACTGCGCGCAGCCCCGCGCCACACGGTCGGGCGGTGGCGCCGGCGGGCGCCCTCCGGCGTGCAGGGCGGGGCCGGACAGATGCGGCCGCGCGGCGCGGCCCCAGCACCGGCGCTGCGGGCTCGGGTACGGCGCGCACGCGCATGCAGGTTTGCAACGGGCGCAGTGAGGGTGGGCGGGCAGGGCAGGCTCGAGCGCCTGCCGGCGCGCACGCGGCCCCGGCGCGCCCCCAGGGTGCCAGGGGCCGCGCGCCTCCGCGCACGGGACCGCACCTGGCGGTTCCACATGACGCTGCTCGCGTCGCCCATGGCCAGGTACGGCGGCGCGGCGTGCGAGCCGTCGCACGCGCAGTCGCCGCGCATCCACGCCGCCACGTCCGCGTTCAGCCGCTCCAGCCCGTACTTCACTGCGGCGGCACGGCCGGCGAACCCTCAGCGTCCCGCGCGAGCTCGCCTGTGGCCGCTCGTGCTGCCGAGCAGGGTGCCGCGCAGCGCGCACATTGTGCTCCCACAATGTGCAGTGCGACAGAGGGGACGCGCAGCAGACACCCGGGCCGCCTGCCAAGCGAGAGAGACGCCGAGCGCCACTGCAGCGGCGGCAGGCACGCCGTCGGGGCGCAGGGAGCGGCGCGGCGCGAGGGCGCGCCATGGTGCGGCAGCACGCCGCCGTGCGCGAACAGCGTGTCGTTGACCATGAGCACGGTCGGGTTCTTGGCCAGCTCGCGCGCCATGGGCTGCCCCGGCGCGTACATGTGCAGCCGTGCGCGCAGCGTCGTCTCCGCGCAGCCCAGCGCCTCGCCGCGCACGCCCGCCGCCAGCGCGGCCTCGCGGAAGCCGCCCGGCGTCGCGTACCTGGCGTGCGTGCGCGCGTCAGCGCTGCCCGCAGGGCCCGAACGCAGCTGCCCGGACGGCGCCGAGCGACTCGCGGCGCCCGGCACTTCCATCCACATAGTCTGCAAGGCCTGAGTGAGGCGGACCACTGACAAACAAGAGACGGCCTGTCCTCTTTGACAGTCACATAGCCTGCACGGGCTGCCTATGCTGCTAGGCACGAGCCCGCAAGACCAAGGAGAAGCATGGCGCCTCTGTCGATGCAGGCGGGCGGCCGCGCCTGAAGTCGCCGCACACGTTGAGGCTCTCGTGGTTGCCGTTCAGCATGTACACCGCGCCGCCCTGCAGCCGCGCCTGCCGGTCCAGCTCCCGCAGCAGCAGGACCGAGCCTGGCGCACCACCGGGCGGCCCCTTCAGCACCGCACGGCAAGGTTCTGTGGCTGGGCCACGCCACCACGATGCGGGTCCGTGGACGACAGAAACCGCAGCAGGCGGACCCTCCGCACAACACCAGGGCAGCCCATCAGCACGCGCAGGCGCCGGTCTGCCGCCGCCGCTGCAGACGCGCGGCGGGTAAACCCGCCCGCCCGCAAAACGCGCCGCCCTGGGTGCAAAGCCGGACCGCGCACCTATCTCGTGGTCGCCGCGGTCCAGCACATCGCCGAGCTGCACCACCACCGTGTCGCCGCCAACCCACACTGGCCGCTGCGCCTCATCCTCCGCCAGCACGCCCGCGATGCCCAGCGCAGCGATGACCTTGCGGATGTCGCCGTGCACGTCACCGACTGCGCGCACGCGCGCCGTCAGCCGCGGCGCGCGCCGAAAGCGCGCGCTGCATGGGCAGAGCCCTGCAGCGTGCGCTGGTGCTCCGCTCACGCACCGCTGTGCGCTGGACCCGCGCTCCCTGCACCACAGCAGGTGCAGCAGGAGGCGACAAGCATGGACGGCCTGGGCCCAGTCGTTCCAAATTCACGTGGACGGGCCCCGCTCACTGGCCACAATCTTGCCCGGCGCCTTCAGGAACGTTGGCGGGACGGCCTTGGGCGACGCTGTCGCGGGCTGCTGCCCGCACACCGCCTCCCTGCCACCACCGTCCGGCAGGCACTCGGCCCGGGCTCCCAAGCTGCCTCTCGCTCGCTGCCTGCTGCTCCTTGCGCCGCAGCTGCACGCGCCCCAGTCTCCCCGCAGGCTCTGCAAGCGCTGCTCGCGCAGGCCGCTGCTACGCGCAAGCCTGGCCGGAGCGCGCCGGCTGCCAGACACGCGCCCGTTCCGGGCGGGCACATGGCTGACGGCTGCCCGACACGGTTCCCCTCGGCTGGACGCGGACAGATGGCTCAGCGAGCGTTCCATGCAGCGCGCCTGCGCGCCTCACTCCCACGACAGCCGCTAGCTACTGCAGCCCCGTGCAAGAGCAGCACACGGGGCTCAGGTGGTGAACTTTGTTGTACAGTCCTCGCCAATATCTGCCAGAGCGGTGTAGGCAAGGGTCGAGCAGCAGGGTCCGGAAGGACCATCTCATCGAGCTTAGTTTTGAAGTGACTGTTAAACTCCTGTGTGACTGTGCGGCCAGGCCTGCTGCCTCAGGCATTCAAGGTGCATGGGTGATGGCCAGGGAGCCTGGTGAGGCACTGAAGGTGCACGAGGGGGTGAGCGTCCGCATCCAAGTTGTAGCTGCAGGCAGCTCGGCACCGCACAAGGCCGTTGAGGTCGCCCCAGCTCCCAGCCCTCGGCAGGGGTGCTTTCCGCGGGCGCGCAAGCAGGCACAGCCGGGCCGGTCAGCGCAAGCGCCGCGCAAGCGCAAGCACACAAAGATGTTTCGCTTCGTGGGTGCCTGGAGCCAGCCGCTGCTGGGTACCCTCAACCACGCTCTCAGCCCGCTCAAGCCCGCACCCAAGCCTGTGGTGCTGCCAACAGGCGCGCTATCCTGTGCGCGGGACCCGCTGAGTAATGCGCGGAGCCGCGAGCGGGCACTGCATGCGCATGCACTGTACTCTGGCTCAAACGCTGTGCCTACCTACTGCCTGCCATAGCAGTATTGTCCAGACACCCAAAGCGCCTGTTGATAGCAACTGAATGGCGGCGTGATGCCGCTCCTGCAGGCTTCCCAGCCATCCCTGCCACGCCCGAGGCCGAGCTGCAGGCCATCTTGGAGTCGCTGGACAACAAGAAGCAGGCCTGGGCGGCTCTGGGTACCGCCGAGCGCGCGGCGCTGCTACGCGAAACGCTCCGGACCACCATCGCGGTGCGCCCCAGTGTGGGCATCCAAAGACGCCGGGCCGGAGTCGAGGGCAACAATGGCTGTATGCTGATAGTTTGCCTGCAAATAACTCCGCCTGGCCGGAGTTGAGTGCTGAACCGACTGTATGCTGATAGTCTGCCTGCAACTGGTAACAGCATGGGCGCGCAAGAGCTGTGAGGGCGGCGCAGTGGAGTCGGGCGCACCGGGGAGGCGCGCGCGCAGGTGAGCAAGGAGGCCGCGCAGGCGGCCGAGGCGGCAAAGGGCTCGTACGGCGTGGGCATTGGCGAGGAGTGGATGTGCTGGCTGCCAGTCACCTGGGCGCTGCGCGACCTGGCCGATGCGCTGGACGCAGGCGGGGCGCCTGCCCCCAATGCGGTCACGCAGCGCCCGGACGGCCAGTGGGTTGTGGACGTATTCCCACTCGGGTGCGCAGCCGGGCCGCATGCTCTCATGCACGCCGCTCACTTGACCAGCGGCTGACCGGCGAGCGGATCATGCAGCGCGCCCCCGCACGGACCTGCCGGCTGTGAGCGCGATGGGCACGCGCTCTGCATGCTTTTCATCGCCGCCTGGCAGTTAGGGTCGGGTAGTGATCCTGAAGCCCACCGCGGCGCCGCGCGCGCAGGCTGGAGAGCATCTTCTTCGGCGGCATGCGCGGCGAGGTCTGGATCGAGCCCGGCAAGCCGCCCTCGCAGGCGCGCGCCGCGCCCGCCGCCCCCGCCGCTGCCCGCGCGGGGCCGCGCCCCCGACGTCATGGCGGGTGCTGCGCGAATCCGCCGCGCCTGCTCGCCGCAGCGGCGGGCGGACCAGCCGCGGCGACTAGACTTGAGAGCGCGCCCGGCGCCGCTGAGCGCGCGGGGGCTGCCGTGCGCAGGGCGCGCTGTACCGGCGCAAGGCCGCGGGCGAGCGCGGCGGCGGCGCGGTGGCGCTGGTGCTCGGCGCGGGCAACCAGACAGCGGTCGCGGCGCTGGACGTGCTGCACAAGCTGCTCATCCACGACGCGGTGGTCGTCTGCAAGATGAACCCCGTCAACGAGTGGCTGGGGCCCTACCTGCGGCGCGCGCCTGCTTCCCGCTCCGCCAGCCGCCGTGCTGCGCCCGGTTGCAGGTGTTGCGTGTGCGCGCCGGGTGCCGACTTCAGAGCTCATCAGCGTGCTTCTTACATGAGGCAGGAAGCGCAAGGGCCCTGCTGTCAGAGCGCGCACCAGGTGCCAGAGGCGTGCGTGGCGACACCCACCGGGCTGGCGGCGGGCGCTGCCGCGCAGGCGGGCGTTTGCGCCGCTGGTGGAGGCGGGCGTGTTCGAGGTGGTGTACGGCGGCGCAGCCGAGGGCAAGTTCCTGGGGAACCATGCGGTCGTCGAGTCGATCCACCTCACGGGCTCTGCGGCGACGTTCGACGCCGTCGTCTGGGGCGGCAAGCCCAAGGCGCGCCGCCCGGGCGGCTCCTCGCGCGCCTGGGCCTTAAGGGCCGCGCCTGCATGGCTGAGCCCTCTCCATCAGCGTGCTCTCACAGCGCCCGCACGCTGCCCCATGCAAGCGTAGAAATTCCTCCAGCCATGCCTTTGCCGTGCGCCTAGGCGGCGGCGGCCGCGGTGTGCGCCGCATGTGCACTCCCCTGCGCACGCGCAGCATGCTGCCGCGCAGTGCGGAGCCTGGGACGCTTTCCCTAAAGCCGCGCCTCACCTCGGCCGAAGCCGTGCCTCACCTCACCTGCGAGCTAAGCGCCGCGCCCGGCGCAGCATTAGACTCCGTACGAAGGCGGGCGAGCTGAGCGCGCGCGCCCCAGCGCTGGCGGCCGGTCCCGCAGAGGCCCTCATCCACCCCTAACCGTGACCACGCGCGCAGGTCGGCGCGCCACCGCTGGCCAAGCGCGTGGACGCGGAGCTGGGCTGTGTGACGCCCTACATCGTCGTGCCGGGCGCGTGGACGCCGGCGGACATCGAGTACTACGCGGACGAGATTGTGGCGGGCCTGGTGCACAACGCGGGGCACAACTGCACCAAGGCGGAGCTGCTGGTCACGGCGGCCGAGTGGCCGCTGCGCGAGGCGCTCGTGGAGGCCGTGCGGTGCGCGCCACCGCCGCGCGCGCGCCGCGCGACGGGGCCTGCGCCGGGCGCCCATGCTGCAGCCTGTGCGGCGCGCTGGCGCGCTCCGGGGCGGCGCGCCGAGCCTGGTGGCGGGTGTTTCGCTGAGCAGTGCCCAAGCAGGCGGTCTGCGGTCGCGGCGCCCTGACGCGGGCGCAGGCGTAGGTTAAATTTGGAATAAGGCCGAGACCGCAGTGGAGCCATGCTGCGTCGCACCAGCTAGGACCAGGGTCTGCTCGCGCCCGGAACCAGCGCATGGTGCACTCCTGCCCCAGAGAGTGCTACACTGCCCGCCGGCGCCGGCCGCCAACGCTGACAAGCAAGCACCCGCCCGGGTGCACCAGGCTGCGGCTGGCGCGCGAGCCGCGGCGCGTCGCGTGGTACACCGGCAGCGCGGAGCGCGCAGACAGCTTCCGGCGCAGCATGCCGGGCGTGGAGGAGCTGGGCGCGGCGGAGGCAGGCGCCGACACGCGCGCGCGCGCCTACCTGCCCTGGCTCTTCAAGGCCGGCCTGACGCCTGAGCAGGCGCGGCCCCGCGCGGCGCGCGCGCGCCGCCGGCCGCGCGCCCCGCCGAAGCGCTGCCCCGTCCCTGCCCCTGCGCGCGCTGCGAGCCTGCTTGGCCCCGCGACAGGGCCGCGCGCGGGCAGCGTGGCGCGCGTGCGCTGTTCGCGCGCTGCGTCATTGCCGAACCTGCGGGTTTGTCACAGGCTGCGTATGCCGCCGTCGCTCTGTCTGCATGCGGCGAGGGCCGCGCAGGGGCATGACCCGCACGGCGCGCGCAGGCCCAGACCGGCACGGAGAACTGGTGCGGCGTGCTGCAAGAGGTGGCGCTGCCGGGGACGGGCGCCGACCCGGCGCGCTTCCTGGACGCCGCCGTGCGCTTCGCCAACGAGCGCTGCTGGGGCACGCTGTCGTGCTCGCTCATGGTGCGCGCGCAGAGCCCGGCCCGCTGCGCTCGCGCGCAGCGCTCAGACCCGGAGGGCAGTGCTTGGGGCGCACGGGTCTTGTGGCTGGGCGTCGGTGATCATGCGCTCGGGCCGGGGTGTGAGCTGCAGCAGTACGGAGCAGGATGTTCTGTGGCGTCCACCGCGGGCCGCCTGTCCTGCAGCCGACCCGGTGCCGGGCGCCATGCAGCAGGCCGAGCACCATGGAGCTTGACAGAGACGCGGAAAGACGCCGGGCGCCGCCGCGCGCGCGCGCAGATCTCCCCGGACGTGCTGGAGCAGCATGCCAGCGCGGTGGACGCGGCGGTCGCCGGCCTGCGGTACGGCTCCGTCAACGTCAACGTGGCCTCCATGCTCGGCTTCTGCGTGCCGCGCCTCACCTGGGGCGCCTTCCCGGGCAACCCTGTGCAGGCGCGGCCGCGGCTGCACATGCTGATGTTAACCTCAACATCCATGCTCAGCTTCTGCGTGCCGCGCCTCACCTGGGGCGCCTCTCCCGGGCAGCCCTGCGCAGGCGTGGCCGCGGCTGCCCCTGTACTGTAACCCTGAACCCCTAATTTTACATGCTCAGCTTACTGCGTGCCGCGGGGCGCCTTCCCGGGCAGCCCTGTGCGGGTGCGGCCGCGGCCATGCGCGGGTACCCGGGCGCGCAGGGCGCTGCGCGGGGGGTGCCTGGCTAGGAGGTTGCGCAGCAGCCCAAGTCCTGCACCGCCCAGCGCGCTATGGACGGATTGCAATATTGGCAGTGGTTATGTACACACATCTATTGTGACAGCGCCTGCTCGGCAGCTGGCTGAAGGCGGCGGCGCCCGTGCGCGCAGGACATCGGGTCGGGCAACTGCGCGGTGCACAACACGTGGATGCTGGACCACCCGCAGAAGAGCGTGCTGTGGGCGCCCTGGCGCTACTACCCGTGCGCCCCTGCCCTGGCCGGCATAATGCCGCCTTGCCCGTCATGCTGTGTGCCGGCGCATTGCCTGGTGCACGATGTAAGCGCTCCCGCCTTGCAGTCACTGTCAACCTTAGCCTGGAAGCGGCATGCCGGCCCCGTGACGTCGTCTGAAACAAGCACCCTCGCGCGGGCAAGCGCCACCACTGGGAACCAAGCTTGACACTGTGGTGCGCGCGCGCCAGCACGCACCTCTGGTCGTCGGCGCACCGCAACCTGGAGGGCACGGTGCCGGGCGCCATCGAGTTCCTGGCCAGCCCCTCGATCTTCACCCTGTTCGGCCCTGCGGTCGCAGCGCTGCGCGGCTGAGCGCATGCTGCTGCTGCTGCACGCGGTGCATGATGTGTGCCACTTGGCACCAGTGCTTAGAATGCGGAGTGTGTGTGTATGCGCGTGTGTGTGTTAGGCAGGCTGGGGAGTCTGTGGCTGTCGTGAGTTTGTCGCGCCGCTTCCCGCAGCACTGTGCTTTTGCTGCTAGACCTGCTGCAGGGCGTGTGCAGAGCGTGCGCAGGGCTTTGCCGCTATGCCAGGCGCCGATGGGCACCGATTGTGCCCACACTGGGCTCAGCATGTGCAATGGCAGGAGTTGTCCGCACCCTACCCTGTTCAGGGCATAGCCTGCTGCCCAGCAGCGAGTTTTATGCC
>JAABUV010007800.1_pt1 | contig 11074 bp, 8 predicted proteins | sample 5559971 | NCBI WGS metagenome assembly JAABUV01 (sample SAMN10711881, study PRJNA513362) | rock metagenome | isolation source: Antarctica rocks | place: Antarctica: Victoria Land, Knobhead nord | collected 2015-12-19
GGCGTTCGCGATCGCCACCACCGCCTGAGCGGAAGCGCAACAACATCCTATCCCAGATGATCTCGCGATCGAATCATGTTCGGACAAGTATGGCGAGGCGCGAGGGCAGCGACCACCCCCTTTCGGGGGAGACGGTCGGGTCATCGAGGGGTAATACCGGGGGAGCACTCAGTTACCGACCCCCCACCCGAAACCCGCATTCGGAGGGGTAATGATACGTGGAATAGTCACGATACGCTCCGCCCGCTGCGGGGTCAGCGGGGAGCGACGCGAAACCGCGATGACGCTGGTAAGGCCGCCGAGCGGGAGCAAGCCAGCGGCCAGCGAAGAGCGCAGCGGGGGCGAGTGGCACCACCGCAACAGAGAAAAGGGTATAACCGTGGGCCGAGACGAGCAGGAGCGTGTGGCGGCGACGGCTGAGGACGGACATAGCCACTCTTCCCACGACGCGGCATGATCAGGGCCGCCGGGCAGGCCACGCACGGCATTGTGCGCGGGTACAATCTCCGCTACCAGGATGTGGGGCGGGGAGGGGGGCGGGGATCTACACCCAGGCCATAAGCGTAGATGCCGCGTCGGGAGCACACCATAGCCCGAAGGGTCCGCCTATCGTACCGAGCGCCCGTACTCATGGCTGGGCCTGTCGGACGATCGTGGCGAACAGCGCGACGAGTTCCTCGGTCGGCAGATCGAGGGTGGCGTCGCCAACGGTCCACTCCCACTTCTGCACACCCGGCACCGGCGTCGGGGCGAGGCGGTCGAAGGTCCAGATACCCGTCGCGGCGGACACCGCGCGGGCGGCGGCGAGCAGGCGCTCGGCATCGCCGCGCAGGTACAGGTGCATCATGTTCGTCTGCGGCGGATCGGGCACGACATCGATGCCGGGCAACCGGGCCAGCCCGGCGGCGAGCGCGACCGCCTTGTCGCGATACGTCCCCATCCGATCAAGCCGCTCGCGCAGACCCTGCTGAGCGGCGAGGACGTAGGGATAGAGGGCGATCAGCGTGCCACCGTGTCGCCGTTGCCAGATACGCGCCTCCGCGATCAGTTCAGCCGGACCGGCGAGGAGCGCCCCGGCGATCCCGCCCAGACCCTTGTAGAAAGAGACGTAGACCGTATCGAAGAGGGCGGCGATCTCGGCATAGGACCGACCGTAGAAGGGGCCGCTCTCCCAGAGGCGCGCGCCGTCCAGATGCCGCGCGATCCCGCGTTCCGCGCACCACGCGCTGATCGCGGTCAACTCGTCCCACGACGGGAGCTGCCCGCCGATCTCGCGCTGCGGCAACTCGACCAGGAGCGCGGCCAACGGCTCGGCGGTCGCGCGCAGATCGTCCAGGGTGAACAGGCGCGCGGGATCGCCGATCGGCACGCCGCGCAGGCCGTGCAGCCGCTCGTAGGCGGCGTGCTCATAATTATCGAGGTGGTTGAGCGGGTGCAGGCCGATGTTGCGCCCGCCATGCCGCTCCGACCAGAGGCGGAGCGCGATCTGCTGGCACATCGTACCGCTCGGCATGAAGACCGCCGCCTCTTTCCCGAGCAACGCCGCGACCTCTTCCTCGAACGACGTGAGCGGCCCGCCCTGTCCGTAGCGGTCGGCCTCCAATTCGGGCGCGGCCTCCGCCGCCAGCGCGGTCAAGACCTCGTGCGGGGAGCGCCGATAGTGGTGCGCGATGGCGCGCGTACAGCGCTGGCGGATCGCCTCGGCACTCTCCTCGACCAGCAGATGCGGCTCAGCGGCGGACATCGGCATACCTCCTGACGATTGCGTGCGGGGGCGGGGCGACAAGGCGGCATCGCCTGACGGTGGGACGGTGCAACAACCGTGCTGCTGGCCGAACGAGCGCGGCGATACGGTGCGACACCGATCCGCATCGCCGACGAGTCCACGTGCCCCGTCGCACTATACGCAGCAGGCACGGGCGGGCGCAAGGGACACGACTATGGGGTAGACTGCCGGAATATGGCAGCGGCGGGCAGCAGTGCAGGAGGCGACATGGCCGTGAGCGAACTCGCGATCACCCGGCGCGGTCCATACGCCGCAGGGCGCTCGTTCGGGAACAGTGGTTCCTACGAGCGGATCGAGGGCGCGATCGGTTTCGCGGTCGCGCCCGACGCGGCGGCGAACGCGGGGATCGTCGATCTCGCGCACGCCGCGCGCGACGAGGCGGGATTGGTGCGCTTCCGGGCCGATTTCTCGCTCCTCCAGCCCGCCGATCCGGCGATGTGTACCCGTCGCCTCCTCTTCGAGGTCGTCAATCGGGGTCGCCGCCTCGCGCCGCGTCACCTCAACGGCGCACCACTGGAGCCGGTCCCGACCGCCGCGATCGAGCCGGGCGATGGGTTGTTGCTGCGCGAGGGCTGGACGCTCGCCTGGTGCGGCTGGCAGTGGGACATCGCCCCGAACGACGTGTTGCTCGGCCTGCGCGCGCCGGAGGCGCTGACACCGACCGGCGGCGCGCTGAGCGGGCAGACAAGCTATCGCTTCCAGCCGAATCTCCGCGCGGCGTACCAACCACTCGCCGAGCCGGGACAGATCGCGCTCGCGGCGGCGGACCCGGACGATCCCGACGCGATCCTCACGGTGGCGGCGTCGGCGCGTGGCCCGTGGCACCCGGTCTCGCGCGAGCGCTGGCGCTTCGCCAGTGCCGGGCCGACGGGTCCGCAGTCCGACCCGGCCTCCCTCTGGCTGGCGGACGAGTTCGCGCCGGGACAGGTTTACGAGGTCATCTACCGCACCGATCGCAGCCCGGTCGTCGGGGCGGGGCTGCTCGCCGTGCGGGACACGGTCGCCTTCCTGCGGCACGGCGCGACGCCGGGCAACCCCTGCGCCGGGCGACTCGACCATATCTTCGGCTTCGGCGTCTCGCAGAGCGGGCGCTGCCTGCGGCACTTCCTGCATCTCGGCCTCAACGTGGATGAGGCGGGTCAGCAGGTCTTCGATGGGGTGCTGACGCACGTCGCGGGGGGCTGGCGCGGCCAGTTCAACAACCGCCACGGCCAGCCCGGCGTGATGAATACCCACGGCTTCAATCAGCTGCCGCCGCACGCCGACGCGGCGGATTCGGGCGCGGCGAGCGTCTTCGCGCGACAACGCGCCGCGGGTGGGATGCCCAAAGTCGTCGCCACCAACACGGCGGCGGAATACTGGCGCGGCGACGCGGCGCTGACCCACCTCGATCCGGTCGCCGCGCGCGATCTGACGCCGCCGGACGATACGCGCGCCTATCTCTTCGCCGGGTCGCAGCACGGTCCGGGGCTGGCGCTCCTCTTCCGTGAGAACCCGCTCGATGGGCTCCGCGCCGCGCATCCGTTCAATCTGCTCGATTACACCCCCCTCCTGCGGGCCGCGCTCCGCAACCTCGCGGACTGGGTCATCGCGGGGATCGAGCCGCCGCCGAGCGCCCTGCCGCGCATCGCCGACGGCAGCGCCGTCCCGGCGACGGCGGCGCTGCGTCCTTTCGCCGCCATCCCCGGCGCGACCGTCCCCGACCCGCGCCTCTTGCCCGCGCCGCGCCCGCTCGATCTGGGACCGGACACGACGCGCGGCATCGGGCGCTACCCGGCAGTCGAGGGCGAACCGTATCCGCTCTATGTGTCGGCGGTCGATAGCGACGGGAACGAGGTTGTCGGAATCGCCCTGCCCGATCTGGCGGTGCCGCTCGGGACACATAGCGGCTGGAACCCGCGCGATCCGCAGATCGGCGGCACGGGGCAACTGGTCCCGTTGCAGGGATCGAGCCTCCCCTTCGCGCGCACCGCGACGGAGCGCGCCGAGCGCGGCGATCCCCGACCGGCCCTCACCGAGCGTTATCGCGATCGCGCCGACTACCTCGCCCGCGTCCGCGACGCCGCCGAGGCGCTGGCGGCGCGACGACTCCTGCTGGCGGAGGATGTCGCGCTCGCCGTGACGCTGGCGGCGGCGCGCTACGATCTGATCGCGGGTGCCTGACGCCGCTCAGGGGTTCGTGAGCACGAGCCGCGCGATCGTCGGGCGGTGGTCGGAGTGCTCGTCCCACTGGCCGAGCCGCGCCTCGGTCGCGCGCCAGTGGGGCGAGTGCCAGACGTAGTCGATCCGCACGATCCAGCGCGGCAAGGTCAGCGCGCCATAACGCATATTCCCCTCGCCGCCCTGGTCGCCACCGGGATAGGTCCGCCCGAGGCCGCGCCCCGCCTCGCGCCAGGAGTCGTGCCAGATCGTCGTCATCAGGCGATAGTCGGCGTTCTGGTCGGTCGTGTTGCAATCGCTGGCGAAGATCAGCGGGCCGGGATGGGTCTGCGCGAACGCCACCAACGTCTGCGCCTGCACGAAGCGCTCGCGGCGCGTGCGGTCGATCTCGACGATCGGATTCGGCAACGTCGCGGTGGGGTGCGCGTTGATGACCAGCACGCGCGTCTCGCCGAGGCTTAACGCCAGCACCTGCGGCTGACCGACCCACACACCCGGTAAGGTCTCGCCGGTATCGCGCAGCGGGAAGCGACTGATCACGCCCATACCGAGGGTTTGGGCGGTCGGCTTGAGCACCTGATAGGGGTAGTCCTGCGCCAGATCGCGCGCCAGCGCGGCGGCGACCGGGCGCGACAACTCCTGGAAGTTGACCAGATCGGCCCCGGACGCGCGGACGCTCGCGACGACACACTCCGGGCATTTATTGAAACCAAGGACATTGAAGGTCATCACCGTGACGGACGGTCCCGTCGGCCGCGCCGCCAGCGGGCGCGGCAACCAGAGCCCGCCATACAGGTACAGCCCGATGCCGAGTCCGGCGACGAGGCCGAGCCAGAGGCGGCGCTGCCGCAGCCAGGGGGCGACGAGCGCCAGCGGCACGAGCGGCGCGAAGAGGTAGAGCGCGAGGGCGTTGAGGAAGAAGAGCCACCACCAACGGTCGCCGAGGAGGCGGCTGCCGACGAACCAGCCGCCCAGGCCGAGCAGGTAGGCCCAGGCCAGGATCAGGACCAGGGCGCGCAGAGCCTTACGCAACGGCGCGCGCCGATGAATAGGCTATCACAGCCCCTACGGCAAGCGATCGGGATGCCCGCCCCACCCCGCGTTTGGCAGCGGGCGTACGCCCGGCGAACTCGCTAGCGTTCAGCATCGTCTCCCGAGCGTCGTCCCCGATCAGGGACATTCCAGGCGTGGCACCGGTTGGCCGCGCGCCGGTTGGTAAGTCGAGCGCATTGTAGCCGACCACGTACCAACAAGCGCGCAACGCCGCCAACCGAGGCGGGAACACTGGTGTATCCTTAGTGGAGCTAAAGAGCGGGCGCGAGTGCGCGATGAGGGGGTACGGGATGGCAGAACGAACGTGGGACATCGCGATCATCGGCGGCGGGATCGTCGGGTTGGCGACGGCGCTGGAACTCTTGCACCGCCGACCGCGCCTGCGGCTGGTGCTGCTGGAGAAAGAGGGGCGGATCGGCCAGCATCAGACCGGCCACAACAGCGGCGTCTTGCACTCCGGCATCTACTACGCGCCCGGCTCGCTGAAGGCCCGCCTCTGCGTGGCGGGCAAGGAGCAGTTGATCGACTTCTGCGAGGAGTACGGCATCACCTACGACATGGTCGGCAAGGTGATCGTCGCGACCGCCGAGGATGAACTGCCGCGCCTCCAGAATCTGTACGCGCGCGGCGTGGCGAACGGCGTGCCGGGATTGGAGCTGATCGGCCCGGAGCGCATCCGCGAGATCGAGCCGCATTGCACCGGCATCAAGGCGATCCACTCCCCGATGACCGGCATCATCGATTACAGCGCGGTCGCCCAGAAGTACGGCGAGTTGATCGAGGGTCGCGGCGGCGAGATCCGCACCTTCCACGAGGTGACCGGGATCGAGCGGCGCGGCGGCGTCACGCAACTGACCACGCCGGTTGGCACGGTGGAGGCGCGCTTCGTGATCAGCTGTGCCGGCCTCCAGGCCGACCGCGTCGCCACGCTGACCGGTAACGCCGCCGAGCCGCGCATCGTCCCCTTCCGTGGCGATTACTACATGCTGAAGCCCGAACTCGGCGACTGGGTGAAGGGGAACATCTACCCGGTGCCGGACCCGCGCTTCCCCTTCCTGGGCGTCCACTTCACGCGGCGGATCAACGGCGATATCTGGCTCGGCCCGAACGCGGTGCTCGCGTTCGCGCGCGAGGGGTACAACCTGACCGACGTGAACGTCCGCGAGTTGGTCGACGCGCTCAGCTACAGCGGTTTCCAGCGGCTGGCGCTCCAATTCTGGCGCACCGGCCTGAACGAGATGTACCGCGATGTCAGCAAGAAGGCGTTCCTCGCCTCGCTCCAACGCTACATGCCCGAACTGACGATGGACGACATGGTGGTGGGGCCGTCCGGCGTCCGCGCGCAGGCGCTCGCGCCCGACGGCTCGCTGGTCGATGACTTCATCGTCGAACACAAGGGCGACACCTTACACGTCCGCAACGCCCCCTCCCCCGCCGCGACCTCGTCGCTGGCGATCGGCGGGCTGATCGCGGACGAGGCCGAATCGGCATTCACCCTCGACACGGTCGCCGTCGCGGTCTAGTCGCTCGCGACAACGTGGGGCGGGGCCATACGGCCCCGCCCCACTATATTCTTTGCTCCTATTGGACCCCAGCGCCTCATTGCCCCCGCAACCGCGCGACCAGCGGCGCGAGCGCGTTCATGTCGCGCTCCGGCACGGTGAAGTAGGAGATCCCCCAGCGCTCCCGATAGTCGCGCGCGCGATCGGCCAGCGTGTCGAGCGAGCCGAAGAGGGTGTGCGGCGACGCCAACACCGTCGCCTCGTCCGCGCCGCTCCGTTCCATGACCCCCGCCGCCGCCTCGCGCGGATCGTCGGTGACCGCGCCACCAAGGAGCGCGAGGTTCACTTCCAGGTCTTCCCAGCGCAGCCCCGCCGCCTCGCGCACGAGGGTCGCTTTGCGCGCGACCGACGCGGCGACGATATCGGTGCGGTCCAGCCCGCCAGCGGGGGTCGCGCGCGGGTTGAGTCCCACGATCGTCGCCTCGCGCGCGGCGAGCGTGAGGAGGCGCGGACCACCGCCGCCGATCAGGATCGGGGGGTGCGGGCGCTGGATCGGCAATGGCGTGCCGACGATGCCGCTCACCCGGTAGTGTTGCCCGGTGAAGTGGACCGGCTCGCCGCCGAAAAAGCCCTTGATGATCGGCAACGCCTCCGCGAGGCGATCGATCCGCACGCCGGGCGACCTGAATGGCAACCCGGCGGCGTCATACTCCTCGCGCAACCACCCCGCGCCCAAGCCCAGCTCGAAGCGCCCACCGGACAGGACATCGAGGGTCGCGGACTCCTTCGCCAGCATGAGCGGGTGGCGGTAGTCGTTCGCGAAGACGAACGAGCCGATGCGGAGGGAGACGGTCGCCTCCGCCGCCGCCGCGAGGGCCGGAACCGGCGCGAACTGCGCCCCGAAGTGGTCGGCGATCAGCCAGGTGTCGTAGCCGAGCGACTCCGCGCGATAGGCGCGGGCGACCCACTCGTCGCGCGAGCCCATCCCCGCCGCCTGCACCCCGAAACGAAACGGGCGCGTCTGCACCATCTTCCCCTCATCTCACGATTTTCGATACCGATTTATATCAATTTGGTACAAGGCATAGCGCCGCGCCGGTCAGGTGCCACGCCAAACAGGGACGACTCAGCGCCGCGCCCGCCACTCATCTTCGAGTATGCCATAGAGTAATTCGTCCCACCATCGCCCCTTGTAGCGGGCAACCTCCCGCAGATGCCCCTCGCGCCGGAGGCCGAGCTGCTCCAGGACGTGCGCCGAGGCGACGTTGTCGGCCACGCAGGTCGCCGCGATCCGGTGCAGGCCGAGCGTCTCGAAGCCGAACGCGACGATGGCGCGCGCCGCCTCGGTCGCATAGCCACGCCCCCACTCATCCGGCGCGAGTTCGTAGCCGATATCGGCCACGCGCGATCCCGGCGCGGTGAGGCGCACGCCGCAATTGCCGATCAGGTGGCCTTCCGCCCGCGTCTCGATCGCCAGCTGAAACCTGGTGCGCGGCCGTTCGCCCTGCCAGCCGATGAACATGCCGATAAAGGCGCGCACCGCATCTTGGGTGCGTCCGGTCCACTCGTAGTAGCGGAGATAGCGCGGGTCCGACTGATAGGCCAGCACGCTCGGCCAATCGTCCGCGACGAACTCGCGCAGCACCAGGCGCTCGGTCTCGATCAGCATCCTTGCTCCCCTTTCCCGCGCCGAACGTCGAGAAGCGCGATGGCGGGGCCATGTCATACGCCCCACCATCTTCGCTTCGTCTGCGAGCGCCGCCCGGCATCGGCGCTAGCCTGTGGCGAGCGCCGGTTCGGTTCCGGCGTGGGCGCTGTCGTGCAACCGCCGGTAAACGCCATCATGCGTCAGCAACTCGGCATGCGTCCCCTCCTCGACGATTCGCCCGTCATCGAGGACCACGATCCGGTCGGCCCCCTCGATCGTGGTAAGGCGGTGCGCGATCAGGATCGTGGTGCGGCCGACCATCAACCGTCCCAACGCTTCCTGCACGATCGCCTCGGAGGTATTGTCGAGCGACGAGGTCGCCTCATCGAGGATCAGGACGCGCGGGTCTTTGAGGATCGCCCGGGCGATCGCGAGCCGCTGGCGCTGCCCGCCCGAGAGGCGCGCGCCGCGCTCGCCGACGATCGTGTCATACCCCTCGGGAAGCTCGCGGATGAAGTCGTGGGCATTCGCCTGCCGCGCCGCCGTCTCGATCTCCTCGCGGGTCGCCTCCTGACGACCGTAAGCGATATTCTCCGCCACCGTGCCGCCGAAAAGGACCGGCTCCTGCGGCACCACGCCGAGCGCGTCGCGGAGCGAGTTGAGGGTCACATCGCGCAGATCGTGGCCGTCGAGGGTCACCGCACCGCCGACCGGATCGTAGAAGCGGAGCAGCAAGTTCACGAGCGTTGACTTGCCGGCCCCGCTCGGCCCGACGATCGCCACGCGCTCGCCCGGCGCGATCGTCAGCGAGAGATCGCGGAGGACCGCGCGCGCCTCGGGGCGCTTGCCGTAGCGGAAGGTGAGGCCGTCGAAGCGCACCGCGCCTTGCAGGGTGGCGGGTAGGGGGCGCGCATCCGGGGTGTCGGTGATCTCGCTGCTCGTGTCCAAGAGTTCGAAGAGGCGCTCCGCCGCGCCGCTCGCCTCGCGCAACTGCGCGTAGACGCCGGTCAGGCCGCCGACCGCCGTCGCCATCAGGGTGATGTAGAGGATCGCGGAGACGAGCGCGCCCGGCGTCAGCGTCCCCTGTCCCACCTGCCACGCCCCGAGTACCAGCACCCCGATCACCCCGAGCAAGGCGCAGAGGGTGATGAAGGGCACGAAGCCCGCCCGCAACCGCGCCCGCCGCATCGCCGCGTCGAAGGTGCGGCGCACGCCGTGGTCGTAGCGCCCGATCTCGTACTCCTCGCGCCCGAAGGCGCGCACGGTGCGCGCCCCGGCGATCGTCTCTTCGAGCATCGTCGTCGCCGCGCCGAGTTCGGCCTGGGTCTCGACGGTCAGGCGTTGTAGCCGCCGACCGAAGACGGCACTCGCGATCACGATCGGCGGCACGGTCAGCAGGGCGACCGCCGCGAGTCGCCATTCGGTGATGAAGAGCAGCGCCGCCGCGCCGACGAGGAGGATGATCTGTTGCAGGGAATTGAGGATCCCGGAGGTGATCGTCTGCTGAATCGCGGCGACATCATTGGTCAGACGCGAGAGGAGTTCCCCCACCCGCCGCCCATCGAAGAAGCCGACCGAGAGGCTTTGCAGGTGCCGATAGAGGCGGGCGCGGAGATCGGCGACCAGCTTCTCGCCCGCGTAGGCGAGCAGGAGGCTTTGCCCGAAGGTGAAGCCCGCCTGCGCGATCGCGATGACCACCAGCGCCACCAGCGGCTGCCAGATCGCCATGCCCGCTCCGGTGCCGAGCGCGTTATCGATCAGCCCACGGATCACCCACGGCAGCGCGAGCCCGAGGCCACCGGCAAAGATCAGACAGACCGCCCCGCCACTCAGCCATGAGCGATACGGGCGGCACAGCCCGAGCAGGCGCACGAGCGCGCCGTGTCCCGACGCCGAGACCGGCGTTTCATGCTCGTGCTGATGCTCGCCCGCGACCATACTCGCAGGAGCGTTCCGTGTTGCAGGCAGCTCACGCTGCTCCTGCACTGTGACGTGCATCAACACCCCAGGCAAGGACCCATCCCGGATCATCCGTACACCCGGCTCTCTCGCAAGCATCTTGCCAGGGATCGCCAGGCAACCGGGCGACGAGCGTCTCAAGTCGGCAGAAAGCGTGCCCAGCGGTACAATACGCTCGGAATGACCCGGCGAGGGGTGGCGCACAGTATCGAGATTGTATGTATTCGACCATCAGCGATCGGCCATCATCCGCCGTCACGCCGATCTGCTACGCCGCTTTCGCCGACCCCTTCGACGACGAGCAGCGCGATCGGCGCTGGGGGCTTCATGCACATCATGCGGCGGTGATCGAAGGGCGCGGCGCGCTCGCCATCACCCCTGCCGCAATACATGGGGCCAGCGGTGGCTATCAGACCGCGCGCGCGGGGGGCTGGGATCTGCGCGGACGGGTGGTGATGGTCGCGGTAGCGCGCGCACCCGCCGCCCGTGGCGCGGAGATCGGCCTCCATGTGGAGTCGCTCACCGGCGCTGTCGGCGATCGCTACGATTTCGTGATCCAGAGCGCGACCCGGCTGATCATGCGACAGGTCGTTGACGGCAGCGCCTCCGAGCACGCTTGCGCCTACGACCCCACGGACCACCGCTTGCTCCGCCTACGCCACGACCGCGACACCGACACCATCTCCTGGGAAACGTCGCCTGATGGCGAAATATGGACCACCCGGCGGAATCTCTTGCGCGTAGTCGTGGTCCTGGCTTCGTTGATCGTCCTGCGCGTCGGGAATGCGTTGGGGCTCGCGGGCGATACCACCGGCACCTTCTCCGGCTTCAATACCGCTCGCACCCCGCCACGCGGGCGCTACACCTTTGGGACGCTGTTGAGCGATCCGCGCCGCGCGCCGGATCTCTACGCCAAAGGGGTGCGCCGGGTCCACCTCGAGCTCGGTTGGGATCTGTACGAACCAC
>JAABUV010007801.1_pt1 | contig 11070 bp, 9 predicted proteins | sample 5559971 | NCBI WGS metagenome assembly JAABUV01 (sample SAMN10711881, study PRJNA513362) | rock metagenome | isolation source: Antarctica rocks | place: Antarctica: Victoria Land, Knobhead nord | collected 2015-12-19
CCGGCCAGCGGCTCGGCGACGTAGCGCGCGCTCATGGTGAGCAGCGACGCCCACTTGCGTGGATTCTTAGCGCTGGCAACCACGCCGTCGTCGGCGTCCAGCAAGGCGTAGGCCCGGTCCCCCACCAGACCGTGCTCTTCGATGACACACTGCTGTAGGTCCTCGCCGAGCATCGACTTCACCGGAAAACGGCCGATCGACGTCACTGTTACGGTCATGGTTACTCCTCGGGGTCGTCGACCTCCAGACTCTCATGCCTCGATATTCCTCGAATGCGCCACCGCGTGTCGACGCTTGGGCTAGGCATTCGCCTCGGTTCGGGGTGGGTTTGTGCGATCGATGGGGTAGTGATGGCAGCCGGGCTCGTTGGAGAACCTGGATGCCGGCGGCGCTTTCGGCAGCGTCAGTACGGGTTTGGCTACGTCAGACTCAGCAGCCGTGTCGGCGGCTGCGGCGGCGACGGTGCACACGGCGTTGACCGCGGTGGCTGGACGCGTTCGGGCGATGGGCCCGCCTCGCTCAGCAGACAACCCAACGGTCAAAGCGCCTGACAGTTGCCCGGTCGCCGCGTTGAACAGCTGTCGCGGCATTCTGAGCCCTGAGTACATGCTGGTACAACGGGCGGGTGATCATCCATGGCCTCTGGTCGGCAGGCACGGGCCTGTTGCTGTGGCTGGAGTCCGCAGAAGCTGTCGGCGGAAAGGGGCAGTACCCCTACGTAGTGACCACACCGCGCTACGACCCAGGGCACGGCCCGCTCGCGAAGCTGTTGGCGCCCAAGGCGATGCGTGGACTGCGGCGTCGGGTCGACATCCAGCTCCCCTTCGACGGCGCGCTACGGCCGTGGACGCTGCCGGCGACGGCGCTGGCACCCCGCGCGGCAGCACCGCTGCTGCTGGCCGTTGCCCAACACTCGGGCACCGTCGGTGACCTCACCATCGCCGCGGATCTGCGCTACCTCGCGAATACGGCCGCCGATGTCGCCGCCTGGGTCCACGCCGGCCGAGCGGTTCCAATGGTGACGAGCATTGACGGAAGCCACTGGGCGCGGTGGACACTGGCCGACAACCCCGCGCTGCAGCAATGGCGATCGCAACGCATCGCCGGGCTACCACCAGTGCTCCGCGCCCTACCGGGAGCATTCTCGGGTGCCGCGCTCATGGACGACCTCACCGCAGAGCTGACCGACGCGATTGCCCGCGCGCGAACCGCCGACGTCGCCGTGCCCGAGCATGCGTTCGTCGCGGCACTGCTGACCGGCGACGAGCTGGACCTGCTTGCCCGCCAGTACACCGCGCTGGAGCTGGGGCTGCAGCGGTGGGCCGACAGCGGCACCCACGCAAGACCTGCCGTGGTGTTGCGGCTGCTGGAGCCCGAGGACGCGGACGAGCCGGTCTGGTGCCTGCAGGTCTGCCTGCGTACCGAGGGTGAGGCGCCCGTCCCGGTGGCCGAGCTGCCGCGCTCGGCGGGCACTACCCGCGACGCCATCGAGGGCCTCGGCCAGGCACTCTCCGCCTACCCGCCCTTGCGCACCGTGCCCGCCGCCGACGCGCCCTTCACCCTGGCGCTGTCCGCCCAAGACGCCGTCGGGCTCGTCGGCCTCGGCGCGACCGCGCTGGCCGAGGCGGGCATCGCGCTGCTGCTGCCCCGCGCCTGGACCAAGGCCGAGCCCACTCTGCGGCTCAAGGTGGACACCCCCGAACCCAGCGACACACCGGGACGGCTGGGCCTCGACGCGCTGGTCGACTACCAGTGGCAGCTCTCCCTCGGCGACGTACAGCTGACCGAGCAGGAGATGCAGCAGCTCGCCCACGCCAACGCCCCACTGGTGCAGCTGCGCGGCGAGTGGGTGCAGGTGGACGGGGCTGTCCTGGCCCGCGCCGCGCGCTATGTCGCCAAGCACAGCCAGACCGACGGGACGCTCGCCGGGATGCTCACCGTGCTCACCGGGGCCGATCCACCCGAAGTGCCCGTCGCCGACGTGCAGGCCAGCGGGTGGTGGGAACAGGTACTCGGCGGCACGCAACGTCAGCTGTCCACGGTGGGCCAACCGCCGGGGCTGCAGGCGCAGCTGCGCCCGTACCAGCAGCGCGGCCTGGACTGGTTGGCGTTCATGAGCAGCATCGGCCTCGGCGTGGTGCTGGCCGACGACATGGGCCTCGGCAAGACCATCCAGCTGCTGTCGCTGCTGTTGCACGAAAATTCCGAGCGACCAACGCTTCTCGTGTGCCCGATGTCCGTGGTGGGCAACTGGGAACGCGAGGCGGCGAAGTTCTCCCCAACACTCCGGGTATTGGTGCACCACGGCGCGGGACGACGAAAGGGCGCTGAGCTCGTTACTGCCGCAAGCGCGCACGACCTCGTGCTCACCACCTACGCCGTCGTGGCGCGCGACAACGACCTGCGCGGTGTCGAGTGGGAGCGAGTCGCGCTGGACGAGGCTCAGCACATCAAGAACTCCACCACCGCCCAGTCTCGTGCGGCGCGAGCCCTGCCCGCTCGCCATCGCGTGGCGCTGACCGGCACCCCGGTGGAGAACCGGCTGGAGGAACTGCGCTCGGTGCTCGACTTCGCCAACCCCGGGATGCTCAGCTCGGCGCAGGGCTTCCGTCGACGATTCGCCCAGCCCATCGAGCGCGATCGCGATCCCGCTGCCGTGTCGCGCCTGCGGGCCGCCACCGGGCCGTTCCTGCTGCGCCGGCTCAAGACCGATCCCTCGATCATCACCGACCTGCCCGAAAAGTTCGAGATGACGGTCCGCGCCAACCTGACCACCGAACAGGCCGGCCTGTACCAGGCGGTGGTGGAGGAGATGCTGGCCAAGATCGCAGCCGCCGAGGGCATGGAGCGCAAGGCACTGGTGTTGACGACGCTGACGCGACTCAAGCAGGTGTGCAACCACCCGGCGCACTTCCTGGCCGACGGCTCAGCGGTGCTGCGCCGCGGGCAGCACCGCTCGGGCAAGCTCGGGCTGGTCGAGGACGTGCTGGACTCGGTGCTCGGCGACGGCGAGAAAGCCCTGCTGTTCACCCAGTTCCGGCGCTTCGGTGACCTGGTCGCGCCGTGGTTCGCGGACCGCTTCGACGTCCAGGTCCCGTTCCTGCACGGCGGGGTGAGCAAACGCGGGCGAGACGCCATGGTGGCCGACTTCCAGAGCGCGGGCGGCGCACCGGTGATGATGCTGTCGCTGAAGGCCGGGGGCACGGGGCTCAACCTGACGGCAGCCAATCATGTGGTGCACCTAGACCGTTGGTGGAACCCGGCGGTGGAGAACCAGGCCACCGACCGCGCCTTTCGGATCGGGCAACGCCGGGACGTGCAGGTGCGCAAGCTGGTGTGCGTGGGCACCGTGGAGGAGAAGATCGACGCACTCATCGCGGGCAAGCAGGAGCTCGCCGACCTGGCCGTGGGCACCGGCGAGGGCTGGGTGACCGAGCTGGGCACCGAGGCGCTCCGCGAGCTGCTCACCCTGGGCGAGGAGGCAGTCGGCGAATAGGTACGAAGCCGGTGCGCCGGGCGCGGGCCGTGCGATACCGTCGGCCACAGCTCAGGAGAGGGGCAACGGTGGCGGGGATCCTGGACGTGGACATTGCGCTGCTGCGCACGTTGGGCAGCAACCTGACTGCGGTGGCGGACACGGTCGCCGGGCTGGACGGCAGCTCCGGGCTGGCTGGTGTGCCGTCCGGGTTGGCCGGCGCGGACTCGGCGCGGGTCGCTGCCGGTGCCGGTGCCGGTGAGCGCGTCGAGGCCGCGGTGAAGGCGGTGGGTGCGCGGGTGCGGGCGATGGCGACGGCGGCGTCATCCGGGGCCAGCACCTACGAGGCCGCCGATGCGGCGTTTGCCGACGCGCTGAAGTCCATCGGGCCGCGTTGATGCGGCCGACGATCCCCGTGCTGCGGGACTGGCATCCCGACGTGCTGAGCGCCGCGGGCACCCAGCTCGATGGCATGACGCAGACCTTCGACACCCAGATGCAGACCATGGTGCGCCAGGTCGACGGCACGCAGGAGCACTGGAAAGGCGAAGGGGCCGCAGCGGCCGCGGCCCGCACGATGGGGGAACAGGCCGCAGCCAACCACGTATCGACGGCGATCCTGGGCATCATCGATGCGCTCAACGCCGGGGCACCCGACATCGCGTCTGCGCAGCAGCACGCGCTGGGAGTGGTCGATGACGCAGTGGCGACCGGATGCAGCGTGGCCGACGACGGGACGGTCACCGCACCCGCTGCCGCCGCCGCCGCTAGTAAATCACTGCCCGGCATCCTTCTCGGAAGCGATCAAGCAGTTCGGCAAGAAGCACTCAACACCGACGCGCGTAACCGGGCGGCTGACCTCAGCCGGGCACTCGATGCGGTCGCCGCGGCCGACGCTCGGCTCGCAGCAGCGTTGAACAGGAGTCTGGATGCGCTCGCGTCGGCGGCACAGTCCCCGCCCGGCGGCGGTGCGCTCAGCCCGCCGGCGCAGACAATTGTCGACGGGAAGGCGCAGCTACCCCGAGACCCGGTCGAGCTGAAAGCGTTCTGGGACACGCTCTGCCCCGCAGACAAGGACGCCCTGTACAACCACGACCACAACCTCGGCAACCACGACGGCATCCCCGTCGCCGACCGCGACCACTACAACCGCCAACACCTCGCCGAACTGCAAAGCTCCGGGCACGACGCACTCACCCAAGCCACCGCGCAGCACCCCGACTGGGCCGACGGGCACAACATCCCACACCGGCCCGGGGGCGGCCCCAACGCACCGGACCCCACCCCTGCCCAGATGCAGGCCTACGCCGAGTACGACAACTGGAAGCGCCGTTATGACGCAGCCGAAACGGAGTCTGCTGGTTACGACGCGGTCAGCAAGGAAGTGGGTGGCGGCCCGCAAGCCCAACCACCGAAATACCTGATGGGCATCGACGACAAGGGGCGCGGGATCATCGCCACCGGCAACCCCGACACTGCGAAGAACGTCGCCACCTTTGTCCCCGGTACCGGATCCCAGCTCAGCGGCATCTCTGGCGATTTAGGGCGGGCCGAAGCGATGCGGTCGGCAGCAAAGAACGCTGGGCAGCCATCAACGGCGGTCGTCACTTGGTACGGGTACAACGCCCCGCCGGGGCTCACCGACGCCGCCTTTCCGAACGCCGCTGAAGCCGCAGCTCCTTCGTTAGACGGCTTCCAAAATGGCCTACGAGCGACACATGACGGATCGCCATCGCACAACGTTGTCATCGGCCACAGTTACGGCTCCACGGTAATCGGAGCCGCTGCCAGCTATTCGCGCCACCTCAATGCGGATGACATAGCGTTCTTGGGTAGTCCCGGTGTGACGACCCACGATGTCAATGCACTTCATCTCGACGGCGTCAGCGCCGCACAGACCGGACAGCATGCCTACGCGACCGCCGCGCGTTGGGACCCGGTGCCGCTCTACAGCTTGACGGAGGGTCTTGGGAAGGACCCCGCCGATCCTTCGTTCGGTGCCCATGTCTTTTCATCCGATCCGGGTAGCCCCGGGTGGCTCGCTGGGTACAACCTCCATGTGCACAGTGAATACTGGGATCAAGGCAATAAGTCCTTAGATAATCTTGGCTTAATAATTGCAGGTTACGGGGGGCAAGTTTCGTGAAAAGAAAGAGCCTTTACCAGCTACGCCCTGCATGGATTGCATTGTTCATATTCTTAATGTCAATCAGCTCCTGCAACACAGTAGATCAAGGAGTTCCCACTCCGCAGAAAGGGGGATCGGTGGATTCTACACTTACCAAGGACGCCGCCCAAAGACGAATATTCGAGCACTTTACTATGACCTTGGGAGGAATGCCCGCCGAACTTTCGTTAACGACCATGGCGCCGCACCCCGGAATGGGTAACCAGGATCCAGGCTTCACGGTTCCCTGCGACGACAGCGATCAATCTGGCGGAGGCCCGGTGAACCTGCAGGTCAGTCTATGGGTGAAGGGCGTACCAGAAGGCCAGGAGATGCGTTATTTTGACATGTTTTCGCAAGCATTCGAGCAGAACGGATGGACACTAAAAAGGGACGACACGGGCCCCCTACGCATCACGCGTGGGTTCACGGGTGATGGTTATGCTGTCGTCGCGCGGTTGAACCCTGTTGGTGGTCTCAGCCTCACCGGCTCCTCACCCTGCTTTCCGAAAGCCAACGACCACAGCACGGCGCCGCAGCCGTCGACGGTCCCGCATCCCTGACATGGCGGACTGGGAGCGTTTCGGACGCACGCGCCCCGGCGACGGCATCCGGCTGCGCTCCACGCGCGGAGCGGTGGGCTCGACGTGGTGGGGGCGGCGGCTGATCGAAACGATGGAAGCCGTTGTCGACAGCGGCCGGGTATCGCGCGGCAAGTCCTACGCCCGCTCCGGCCAGGTGCTCAGCCTGAGCGTCGAGCCGGGTCGGGCCGTAGGCCGGGTGCAGGGTTCGGAGGAGTCCCCGTACGAGTCCGAGGTGCGCCTGCGGTGCTTCGGCGCGGAAGATCAGGAGATTGCCGCTCAGGTGGTGGCCGCATCGCCCCAGCTGGTTGCCGGCCTGCTGGCCGGTGAGCTCCCGCAGGAGCTGGAGGCGGCCCTGGCCTCAGCGGGCGTCGGCCTGCTGCCCGAGTCCACGGCGGACGTGGACTTCGACTGCAGCTGCCTGGACTGGGGCTGGCCCTGCAAGCACGCGGCCGCACTGGTGTACCTGCTCGCCGAACGCCTCGACGACGACCCGTTGCAGCTGCTGGCGCTGCGCGGGTTGGAGCTGGAGCAGCTGCTCGCGCCGGACGCCCAGGCGGCGGAGCCAGAGCTGGCCGACTGCGTGGACGACTACTTCTCGCCGCGGGGTGCGGTCGATCCGGTTCGTCCGTCCAGCAAGGTCTTTGACGAGCGCAGCGACGAGCTGCTGCGCGCCGCGTTGATCTCCGCGCTACCGGCCGGACCGATCACCCCCGGCATGCTCGACGACGCAGTGCGCGTCCTGCGTGCCGCCGTTTAGTGACCGTGCATCGAGAGGAAGCGCTCCCGATGCGGGTACGAGGCTCCCCCGGTGTCCAGCCACGCGACCGCTGCCCGGTGGGCCCGCCGCGAAGGGGCGCGAGTTGGGTGCGCAAGCGCGTGCGCAGCCCGGCGACGGTACCGAGGCGGTGAGCGCGGTGCTCGCCGACTGCGGGTACGAACCTCGGGCCGACGCGGCAGGCATCACCCTGGCCAACTGCCCGTTTCACGACCTCGCCACGGAGTACACCGACCTGGTCTGCGGGATGAACATCAACCTGCTCGACGGTGTGCTGGAGTCAGGCCCGGCCACCGACCCCTGCGCTCGGCTCGACCCCGTCGAGGGCCGGTGCTGCGTCGTCCTGGAGCGCCAGCAGCAGTGACACCCGGGTTACCTGATGGGGTCGGCGGGGTGACGGCCCGGCCGCCTAGACGGAGACAATGACGCGACCGCTGTGGCCACCGGCGAGCAGCGCCGCGAACGCCTCAGGGATCCGCTGGAAACCCTCCAGCACCGTGTGCAGGCTGCGGACGGTGCCGGCGCGCAGCAGCTCGCCCACCTCGTCCTCAAACCCCGACCGAAGGTCTTCATGGTCGGTGACCGTGAAGCCCCGCATCGTCAGCTCTTGATAGATCATCTGTGTGTAGTTGGCGGGACCGCGCCGCTCGCCGTGGCTGCCGTACTGCGAGCTCGCGCCACAGATGACGACCCGCCCCTGGTAGCGCAGCGCGCCCAGCGCCGCGTCGAGCTGGTCACCACCGACGGTGTCGAAGTACAGGTCGATGCCCTCGGGTGCGGCGGCGCGCAACAACTCGTCCGCATCCCCGTCGTGGTAGTTGAAGGCAGCGTCCGCGCCCAGGTCGTCGGTCAGCAGTTCCACCTTCTCCGCCGAGCCCGCGCTGCCGATCACCCGAGCGCCGCGGGCCTTCGCAAGCTGCACAGCGCAGCTGCCCACCCCGCCCGCGGCCCCCGACACAAAGACGATGTCCTCGCCGCGCACCTCACCCACGTGCACCAGTCCGGTGTAGGCGGTGAAGCCGACGTGACCCAGCACCGTGAGGTAGGCCTCGAGCGGAATGTCGTCATCCGGCTGAGGAATCCGGCGCAGCTCGTCCGGGACCGCGACGTCGACGTCGCGCCACGGCGAGGTCCGCACCGCCAGCTCGCCGACCTGGTACTCAGAGTTTTTGGAGGCCAGCACCTCGACGACGGCGTCACTCGCGGGGACGTCGCCGACCCCGATACCCGGCCCGTAGGCGGTATCGCGGCCGCCGATGCGGTTGGCCAGCCCCGCGTTGAGTCCGAGCCGACGTATCCCTACCAGTACGTGTCCATCGGTGAGCTCTGGGACCGCGCCCGCCTCGGCCACCTCGAAGTCCTCAGCGCACACCGCTCTCGCGGGTACCTGCGCCAGGCGGACCTCGTGCACGGTCGTCATGCCTGCCCCGCAAGGTGCTCGTGGAACCATCCGGCCGCGGCCTCGGCCGCCGCTGACCGCTGCGCGCCGTAGACGTCGCAGTGCCCGCCAGGCAAGAGCACCAAACGTTTTGGCTCACAGGCGTCGCGGTAGGCGTGCAGGATCTCGTCGGTCGGGGTGATCGTGTCTTGGCTCATGCAGATCATCAGCAGCGGGGTCGGTGCAATCCGGTCTATGTAACTACCCGGTTCGTAGGCGGCGTAGAGCTCCTGCGAGCGCAGTGTCGTCTCATTGCGCCAGGTACGCAGGTCCTCGGCCGGCGTGGCCTTCACCCAGGCACCCATGTCGTTACGGAGGTTCGCCGCGTCGCCGGTGGACGACACATCCGCCTCGGTCAACTCAGGTGCTACGGCCACCATCCGCGGCTGCTCTCCGTTCGCGCGTGCGGCGCGATCCTCCGCCCAGGCCCGCTGCGCTTCGGCCAATGCGTCGCCAGGAAAGCGGCGCACGGTGTTGCGGGAACCGCTGATGGTCGGTACCTGGGCGACGACACACCGAACCCGCGAATCGGTCGCCGCGACCTGCAGGCTGTGACCACCGCTGTAGCTGGTGCCCCAAAGACCGACCCTGGCCGGGTCGACACCGGCGAGCCCGCTGGCGAAGGTAATAGCGTCGTGGGTATCACTGACCTGCACGAAGGGGGCGATTTCCTGGCGCGGCTGACCGTCGCTGTCACCGAAGCAACGATGGTCGTAGACCAGGCAGGCCAGTCCTGCGCCGCTGAACTGCTGTGCGAACACCTCCAGCGCCATCTCCTTGACGGCACCGTAGCCGTGGCTGATCACGATCACCGGATGCGGAGCGGCGCTCGGCCGATCGGGACGATAGTGCCACCCTCGCAGGACGGTGCCGTCGCTGGCCTTGAACTCGATGTCCTCGCGCATCAACCGCACTCCTCAAGTTTTGGTTTTCGGCACCAACACGCCTTACAGCGGTGCGTGCCGGTGTGCCCAGGGCTGCGCCTGCTCCAGCTGCGCTGCCAACCGGACCAGTACATCCTCTCGCCCATAACCGCCGACCAGCTGCACACCGATCGGCAGACCGTCCTCGCTGTTGTGCAGGGGCAATGAAATGGCCGGCTGTCCGGAGACGTTGAACTGCGCGGTGTACTGCAGCAGTTCACCGATGCGGGTGTATGACGTGTTCAGGTCGTCGAACCACCCGATCGGTGGCGGCGGACCGTTCAGCACGGGGGTGAGAAGGATGTCGAAGTCGTTCCACCACAGTGCTATCCGTCGCTGGTAGGCGTGGATCCAGGCGAGACTGGCCACGAGGTCGGTCGCGCGAAGGCTCCGGCCGTACTCCACGCTGAGAGCGGTCATCGGCTCGAGCACGGAGCCGTCGATCGGCACCCCCAGCACCTCGCTCCACCGGTTGGCATCTGCGGCCATCGAGCTCGACATCAACGCCCCGGAATGCTGCGGCAGCTCCGGATCGCCAAGCGCATCGGGGTAGGCCGCCTCGACGTGGTGGCCGAGCTCGGCCAGGAGCTTCGCCGTCGACGTGACAGCCGCGGCAACGGTCGGGTCGGCGACGGTGGCCGGCCGCGCCGGGTGGTCTAGGAAGCCGATCCGCAAGCGCCCGGGATCGGCGCCGAGCTCCTGGGTCAGTGGCCGCAGCAGCGATGGTGCCGCGTACGGGTCACCGGGCTCCGGTCCGGCCATGCAGTCCAGCGCTGCCGCGGTATCGCGGACGGTGCGGCTGACCACGCCGTGGGTGGACAGACCCATCCAGCCCTCACCGGCATCGGGGGCCATGCTGACCCGCGCTCGGGTCGGTTTGAGTCCGACGAGCCCGCACTCGCTGGCCGGAATACGGATCGAACCACCCCCGTCGCTGGCGTGCGCCAACGGCACCATTCCCGCCGCCACCGCGGCCGCCGACCCGCCGGAGGACCCGCCGGTGGATCGAGTGGTGTCCCAGGGGTTACGAGTGGGCCCGGTGGCCAGTGGCTCGGTAGTGATCGCGCCGGCGAACTCGGGCGTGCTGGTCCGGCCGAGGATGACGAAACCTGCACGGCGGAGCCGGGCGACGAAGGCGCTGTCATGGTCGCTGCGCCAGTCGCGGTCGCGGAGGAACCGGGTGCCGATATGAAACGGGTCGCCGTTCGAGTGGTTACCGAGGTCCTTGAGCAGCATCGGCACACCACGGAACGGTCCGTCGGGCAACGTGGCCTGCGCTTCCTCCCTGGCGCGTTCGAAGCGGCGGTGGATGACCGCGTTCACCTCCGGGTCGAGTTGTTCGATGCGCTCGATTGCGGCGTCGACCAGTTCCAGCGGGAGAGCTCGCCGCTGGCGACACGGGCCGCTTGGGTGTGCGCGTCGGCCCATCTGAGTTCCGTAGTCACGGTTGCAGGGATAACACGCGCCGGTACGGCGTTGTCCGGGTCAGTCCCGTTCAGCAAGATCGCCCGGCCTGTCCAGGTGTTCCGCGAGCAGCGCCCCTGCCCCGGTGACGTGCCTGCTCATCGCCGCCCGAGCCGCGAGCTCCCCGGCTAACCCCGCCGTGGGCCGACGCTGCGGGACAGTGCGCGGCTGCGGCGCAGAGTGCCGAACTTGTCGACGTCAGTTCAGCGTCGGATAGTCCGTGTAGCCCTCGGCGCCACCACCG
>JAABUV010007802.1_pt1 | contig 11069 bp, 19 predicted proteins | sample 5559971 | NCBI WGS metagenome assembly JAABUV01 (sample SAMN10711881, study PRJNA513362) | rock metagenome | isolation source: Antarctica rocks | place: Antarctica: Victoria Land, Knobhead nord | collected 2015-12-19
CCCAGATGCGGAACTCGCCGCCGCTCAGGTCGCTGGGCACCTGCGCACGCGCGGCGGACATGCACTCGGCTATCACCGCACCGGCATGTCTGCATGGCCTGGACATGCTTAGTCGACTCCAGTGCTGGTTAGTGTGGCATACATGTGACCATGGTAAGTCAGCAGGTCAGCAAACAGCCAGATCTGTGAGGCATCCCACCATACCCTGTACCCAACAGTGAGCCTGAACATGCAGTACACTGAGGAGTGGACACGCAGATTAAAAAAAGTAGCTGATGCTCATATGAACGCATAGAGGCATAGACCGGTCGCTTGGCAGCCCTGCATCGCCACAGGCTGCCCCGGCATGGCGCCGTGTGCACAGACGCGCCTGGAGGTAGATAACGTTGGATGTGTCGGACAGCATGCCGTACTCCCACTGTCGGATCAACTGCGCGCCCCCCGGAAGCGCCCTCGGCCTCCCGCCAGACACGATCACCCAAGCGCACGCCCATGTGCCTCATGCGCGGCCAGCATATGCACAGCGCGGCAGAGTCGCAACGCTGATTGCCGTGTCGTTGGGTAACCCGGCCGCGCGTCCGCAGGTGCGTGCGAGGCGCGCGACGAGGCTGCTCACACGTGGCGCGGGTCAGGGTCGCGCCAGATGATGTGATCAGCATCAATTCAACATGCCACCACCCACAATTGTATGGGTGGCCGACACCCGCACGACGCGGCGGCGGGGCGCACGGTGAGGCCGCCGACGGCCGCGCGCGTCAGGATGTGGTCGGACAGCGTGATGTCGTAGTGCGGGCGGAAGGCCTCCGGGGCGGTCGCCGGGTGCACCATGGTGACGGAGAGGTCAAACATGTTGGCGTCGACCGCCTGCACCTTGGCGAAGTAGGGCCGCAGGAAGCGCAGGTCCGCGTCCTCCTGCAGCCGCGCCGCGCCTGCGCCGCGCCCGCCGCCGGGCTCGCGGCGCGCGGTGGCCGGCGGCGGGAGCTCGGAGGGCAACATGCTTGGCGTGCAAGCCAGGCCCCCGGCTCAAGAGGCGCACTTAGCCACGGGCTGCAGGAACCCCAGAGCCCAGTCTGCCTCCGGCCATTGCCTGCCTGCCGCACGGGCAGGTCAGCCCGGGTGCCGGCAGCTGGTCTCCCGCTAGGGATTGCACAGACCGCTCTGTGCCAAGCAGTGGGGAAAGGTGTGCAAGCAGGACAGGCGAGGCAGCTCAAGCGAGGCTGCAGCAGACCACTTTTCTGGAGCAGCAGACTGGAGAGGCTGGAGCAGTCTGCAAGCAGGGCGCGCTGGTCATGGGGCGCGCGTCCTGCCGCGCGGGCGCGCCCGGGCGGCGCACCGGCGATGTTGAACAGGATGTGCACGCAGAAGAGGCAGCTGGTCAGGCCCTTGGCCTGCAGGTCCCGGCGGCGCAGCTCCAGGCGCCGCATGATGGGCGCCTTGAGCTCCCGGAACTCCGCCGGCGTCAGGAAGTCCGGCTCTGTGCTCACCAGCTCCTGCGCCGCAGATCTAGGTGAGCCCCGTCCGGGGCCGTGACCGCACGCGCGCTACCCGCCATGTGGACACGCATGTATCGGGCGCGTCGGTGCGCTCGAACTTGACAGGGCGGGCGACGCCCGCGGAGATATGGATAGGTGAGGGCAGGCTGCCCGCGCCTGGTCTGGCGTGCAGGTGTTGCTCAGGAAGCGCTTGCCCGGCACGTCCCAGATCATGGCGCCAGCCGCGCCGTGCGCGCCGTGCGGCCCCTGCCGGACAGGCACGCCGTCGCGCTGGCCCCCGCTCGCGTGCCCGCGGTGTGCGCGCGCGCACGCGCCGCCCAGCCGCGCCACAGCTTGTAACGCACACGGTCTGGGCTGAGACCGCTCTGGACACCGCAGTGCAGCCGCGCGAGTGAGCTAGTGAGGCGCACGCTGCATCAGAAAGGGGCGCACCACTGTCGGGATGAGAACGGCCGTCTGCGGCAGGTGCCGCGTCGGCGCAGGCGCTGGGCAGCCCGTCCCGACGACCTCCGGGCTTTGCCAGAACTCAGTGCCGCCGGGCGCCTGCACGCGCGACGCTCCAGCGCTCAAAGCGGTCCAGGAGAGCACTCCAGAGTTGGCGGGCAAGCGCACGGCGGAGACGCGTGCACGCGCTAAAACACGCACTGAAACACTTGCATTAGTGACGGAGGTTGAGTGCATACTCTGACAGTGTCAACAGAGTAGTGTGACCAGCGCAGTGGTGTGACCAGCGCGTCCACCGCGTCAGGCATGCTTAGTAAACGCGTGTGCGAGCCTAGCGCCTGCTCGCATGCCCAGGACTGTGCGGAGACAGCGCTGGCGCGCCTGCTTGACAATGGAGCGCACGGTGAGCACGGTCGCGATAGCCAGCAGGCCCCACACCACGCGGGTCTCCAGCACCGCACTTCGTTCACGATCGAACGAGCCTGTCTGCCGAGCCATCATGGCGGGCTTGCAACCCACGCGCAACGCTGTGCAGCTGCTACTCGTGCAGCGTCATACGCACTCGGTCTAGGCGACAGGTGGCACGCAAAGGGACCAAGGCTCTATGGCAAAAAACGGCATATGAGCCACGGTTGAGAGGAGCACGCCGCGCGCTGCGGGTGCAGCTTTATGATGGCTTGCAGTTAGTTGATGCGGGAGCTGCGCACAATCACAAAAAGAGCAAGTAGCAGACAGCTGTCAGAGTCTCCAAAAGATCACTACAATGCGCGGTGTGACTGAGCAGCGTATGCTCGAGCAGCTCAGGCCTTAGCTGCAAGGTGCTACCCTGCTTATAATTATTATTTACCCTGCCTTTTCTGATTCCAGATAATCAGCCTAGCTTTTTAACGTTCTCCGCCATGACTACCACCGGCGTATGGCATGGCATGGCATAAGCCAGCCTGACCTCAGGATGCTTCAAGCGTACAACCATTGAAATTGCTGCTGTGCAACACCCCCCGTCGACTGTATAAAGTCAGAAGGCCGTGTGATATGCATGTTGCATGCATGTCACACGAAAGCCTCAACAAAGTTTTGCGAGAACGAGAACGTGCACGCCGGAGTCTCTTGTCAGGAGGCATCTCCTATTTTTAATAAAGCAATAAAGGCAATCAGCATCTGTAAGCACGACAATGCCCAGGGACTCGTTCACTGCTGCACATCACCTCACCTGCGATTTCCAGGGTGCATGCGTTAGCCTCGCAGTGTGTACAGCGTTGCAAAGGCTTGTAGAAGCTCTCTGGGCTAGCTGCGCAGCTTGGCAATTGTTAAAGGACAGCAGTCGCCTGTGACAGCTTGCCTGCCGTTATGTAGATTTGCTCGTGAGCAGAGACCCATAGAGCCTTGCACACCCAAGTGTTGTCGCTATTCTCTGCCTATGCGTGCACATAAAATGAGTACTGCGTGCAAGTGTACGTGCACCCACGATATATGGGTTGAACCACAGGTGGACCCATAACACACGAATGTATGTGATCAGAGACCAGGCATGCAGTGCAACTTATCTGCATGCCTGCTCGCTTCAGTGCAGCAACCACACACAGTCATGATGAAATGAATCGCGACGCATGCGACATCTCACTCACCCGCGCCGCATGCAACCTCCAGCGCACAGGCCGATGAAATGTAGGATACAATTGCCAGTAGGTGAGCGGAAAACAACTCGCGCCAGGAGAATGCACGTAGCAAATTAGACGCCAGCCACCTACAGGGTTCAAAATGCTGGGTGATGGACAAGCGAGGCGTGTGGGTCCTTATCTAGCCTCTACGTGCAGGTGCTGCCCGGGGTGCGCGGGGGCACCGCAAGGCGCCAGGGTACAAGTGTGGCCGCAGGCCCCCAGCTGCCGCAGCCGCACAACACACGGCCCCGCACGTGCCCACAAAAGTCGGGTACCTGCTGTGCATCATCACCCCCTCTCAATCAGAACCACCCGCGCAGGCCCCCGCAGCTACCTCGAGCCCCTACCAGAGCTCGCAGCATGCGAGCCCAGCGCAACACCCTCTCGGCCCCTCAGGAGATGCATGGCAGTTCAGGGGACTCTGTCAGCGAGTGCGCGCTAGCCGCCGGGTACAGGCGCGAATGCGCAGCCCTGGGTGCACGAGCGCGCGCTGGCTGGCCTGCTTCCCCTCGACCGCCCGCATGCAGCCGCATCGGCTGCCTTGCGCGGCTGCTCACTACGCCCCCCGCAGCAGCCGCCGCCCGGCCGACGCCCAAGCGGTGCCGCGGTTGTCACCGCCGGCCTTGGTCACGGCCGTGAGCGAGCCCGTGTTGGTGCCGACGCTCGTCGCCACGGCCTGGCCCGCCTGGAGCGTGGCCCCGCTGCCTATCAACGCGGCTTCGGTGCTCGCCCTGGGCGCGGTCGTCGGAGCGGCGGTGGGGGCTGTCGTGCCGGCGGCGATGCCCGCCGCCGCGCTGCCGCCCATGGTGCCCGCGCCGCCGTCCAGCGCGCCGGTGTTGCTGCCGGCCGTGGCGGCGGGCGGGACGCTGCCGCTGCCAAGCAGCGCGCCATTGCTGGCGCCCGCAGCGATGCTGCTGGCCGCGCCTTCGGCGGGTATGTAGGCGGTCTGCGCGATGACGCTCTGGGACGTGGTGCCGGCGCCGCCGCTGCCGGCTGTGACGCCCGTGACGCCGGCGGCCGTGCTGGGCGCGGTGGTCGGCGCGGCGGTCGCCCCCAGCAGGGCGACGTCGTCCCCGGTGGTCGCCTTCTTCTTCTTCTTTGTGGTGCTGTTTGAGTCCACCTGCGCGGGCAGCGCCGGGCCCCATCAGATCCTGCTCGTCTGCGGGCGTGCGGAGACAGCCACGGCCGCACAGCATGCGGCAGGCGCGGGCCAGCACAGGGGTGTCCCAGGCCACATACAAGAAAGCAGCTCGACTGTGAAGTTTGCGATTGTTTGTCATTGTTTGTCGCGCGCTCGCACCGTGTACACAAAGCGGTGCTCGTTCGTGCCGACGACGTAGTTGTTGTTTCCATTGACAACCTGCACCACACCCACGGTTGGCACTTGTTCCACATTCTGGCTTGTGCCGCCTGCCGGCGACCAGACTTTGTAGCATGCCCTGTCCATCCAGTGAATCTGCTCAGGTGTGCAACCGCCCATGCCATATGAAAACCCTCAGCAGAGGGCACGGCCGTGCTGGAGTGGACAGGACGGCTGCAAGTGCCGCCGGCATGAGCTGCACGCAGACTGCCTGCCGAAGCAGGCATGTCTGGCCCGGGCATGCAGGCACCTGCGAGTTGTCCTGGGAGCCGTTCCCGGCCACAAAGCCGACCGCGCTGCTGCCGCCGCCGTTGATGATGGCCGTCGTCACCACGGCCTTCTTGCCCTTCTCCTGCACGCGCCATGGCAGCACGGTCAGCTGCGCTGCAGGTGCCTGGCACTCTCTCCAGTGCTTCACAGACCAGCACTGCAGGGCGCCACACCAATGTGCAGGGAGCTTGACCAACGGGGTGCATGCGCCCCCTCTGCTAGGTTGCACGCATTTGTCTAATGCCAGGGCATGTTGACAAGATTTTTAGCAATGCTAATGGAAAAAATCTATTTTGGCAGCCTGCTTGGGTGCCTGAGACAGGCACGGAGCGCGTGGCTGCATGAGCGAGCACGGTCGCGCACCATGGTGATGTACTCGGCGATTGTGTTGCCAATCTTGGTCTGGTAGTTGCCGTTGACGACCTGCCGCAGGCCCCATGCCGCTTGGCATCAGGCGCGGGGGCCACTGCCAGCAGGTTGCGCTTGCAGCGTGCGCGCTCATGCACAGCCTGCCTGGCAGGGCAGCGGGCAGCCTAGGATTGCGGGCGCGCGCCTGCACGTTGTCGATGCCCGCATAGGCCGCCCTGTCGGCCACCGGCGGGGGCTTGCCCTGCTTCTGCCCGGGCGTCAGCTGCGCACGGCACAGCCACTCAGCCGTCTGCGCGCAGACGCGCTTGCGCCGCCAGCCCTTGGCACGGCAGCCAAGGAAACCGGCATGCGCGTTGTGCCGGGGCTTGCACTGCCGGCGAACAGCCGCGCACAGTGCGCCCACTTGCTCAGCCTCCACGACTAGCTCCTCACTGCACGCCGCCATGGCCCGCGGCCAGCCTGCCAGCGCTGATGCAGGCGGAGATGCGGCGGCCGTGCTGGGTCCAGGCGCGCGCGGGCGCCCGACCGCGGCGGGCGCGCGCGCGCCTTGGCCACCGTCGTGTTGACCTCCTTGCCGACCACGATGTTGTTGTCGCCGGTCACCCGCTGGTAGTTGTTGTTGTTGTTGTTGTCCGTGTTGTTGGCGGCGGTCTTGGGCGGCGGCACGTAGCTGGGGTTGGGCACCACGGGCGAGTTGACGCCGCCCTGGAGCGGGATGTCGGCCGCCGCGGGCACATAGCCGGCCAGCGCCGCCGTTTTCTGCGCACGCCGGTAATCAGTCGGGCCGTTTTCTTGTCTCTGGGCCCTCCGCCGCGGCCAGCAGCTCCGCGGGCCTGAGGCCCCATACATCTTGCCTGCATGTAGGGACGCGGCCAGAGCGCTCAGCGCAGCATGTTCAAGCAATACATGTGCCGACGGCGCAGGGTGAGGTCGATCTGCTCGGTCCTTCGTCGTGCGCGGGAGGTGCGGGCGAGCTTGCAGCGGGGCGCAGATTCGCGGCACGCACCCCGGCGGCGGGCGCGTACAGCGTGCCGACGATGCTGTTGCCATTGCCGTTGACGTACTGCTGGTTGTTCTCGTTGCTGTTACCGTTGTAGCTGCCGACGTAGCCATTGCCATGCCCAGCGGTCTGGCCATTGAGGACGTCAGTGCCCTGCTGGGCGCTGACGACGTTGCTGTTGCCCTTGACCACCTGCACGCCCGCGCACGCCCCGGGTCAGGTTGTGGCACATGCGAGCCTGGTGCCCTACCGGTGCAGGTACACCCCGTAAGCTGCAGTGGGATGCAAGGCAGCAGGGCCAGTATGCAAGTCTCTGCGCGCGAGGCTCCGCGCGCTGCCGGACCGCGCTCAGCCGGCGCGCGCCTGCTGGTTGTTCGTGTTGTTGTTGCCGTTGAACTGGCCGAACGAGTTGCTGTTGCCGTTCCCAGACCCGGAGGCGCCCGGCACCTGTGCGCGCCGTCAACAGGGTGAGGCTACAGGCTTGGCGCTCCGCTGGGAGCATGCGGGGGCGCGCAGGGGCGCAGGCGGCGAGCGCACAGCGACCGAGGCATTCCCGCACCTGGTTGCCTGCCACGGTGTTGTTCGTCCCAGCCACGCTCTGCGACGGCACCAGGGAGTGCGTCAGGTGCCAGAGCGCTCAGCCGGGCGGCGCCCGTCTGGCAGTCAGCAGCAGCCGGCGCTAGCGCCGCACCTGGACGTTGTTACCATTCAGGTTGCCGTTGGTGGAGGAGTTTGTGTTGAAGTTGCCGTTGCCGTTGCCGACGTTGTTGGGGGTGACCACAGCGTTGCCAGAGGCGTCTGTGAACGTGGGCCCGCCCACCAGGCTCTTGCTCTGCGGGCGGTGCGAGTGAGACGATGCTTGTGTGTGTGAGCGCAGACCGCACACGCAGCAAGCGCCAGCGGGAGGTGTGTCTGGAGGGAAGGACCGGGGGGGCTCACCGCTTGTGCGGAGACGTAGTTATTGGAGCCGCTAGTCACCTGGCCCACGCGCAGCACGCTGTCAGAAAGGGGGGGTGCGTCCAGCGAGCGGCGGCGCCGGCTGCGAGCGCGGCGCTCACGCGCCTGCGAGTTGCCGCCGTTCAGGTTGCCGTTGTTGTCCGAAAAGGTGTTGTAGTTGCCATTGAGGTTGCCCGTGTTGTTCTGGGCGAGCGCCGAGCCGGCGCCGGCCAGCAGCAGGGCGGTGGCCAGGCCCCACATGCTGCCGCTCGCGCGCCCGCACGCGTCCGCCCTCACGCCGAGCGGTGCTGGTTATGCACCCCGCGCGGCGTCCACGCTGCCGCGGGCTGTCCGGGCGACGGCCGTGCCCCCTCCGACTGTCAGGCGGTCGAGGCTTGCGCCCTGCCGAGGTGCTGCAGCGCCCACGCACGCCTGCTGCGGGCTCCTCTCTCCTCGCTGGGTCTGCCTCCCGCACTGCCTGCCGCAGCAGGAACAGGCGCTCCGTGTGCACAGGACATAAGCAGGAATAATTGGAGGAAAAGGAGCCAATGCACAACCTCCATCTGTTCCTTCCTGAGCGCAGGCGGTTATGGAACTGCCACTGCAGCAATTGTCCCCGCTGCAGGCTGAGCCTGCGTCTGGACGTAGACAGTTGCCGCCGCTGCCAGGCTGGGCCCGGGCAGGGCGTCGCGGCGCAGGACACCTCGCGGTTACTACGCCGAGCTGCCCATCCCACGCTGTCGCACGGGTCAGAGGCCCAGCTCCGCACCTGGGCCGCGTGGTGTGACGGCAGCCGTGCCGTGCGTCTCAGCTCAGTCCCACGCGGTGCTTCGCAACACTGCTGCACTTGCAAGCTATACTTGTGCAGCAGCCGCTCCGTCTCGGAAACGCCCAGCGACCAGACTCCGGCTCTTCGTGTGCGCGGCGGAATTCAGGCCCAGCCCGGCAGAGCGTGCTGACGCATGCTTGAAAACAGCTGCTTGTTAGTAGTCGAGATCATTTAGCCTAATAGGGCATGGTCGGGCGTTCCAATGTGAAGCTTGATAGTGTCTTGATATGAAGTATTCGGTTATGAGCGCCATGCTCCCACAAGCTCCCATGGCGGCCTCGCAGACTCCTATGCTACACTGGTGCGGCCTGGAGTCGATAGTGATGTACGCACCGTGCGGCCTACCAAAAAGTTTAGGAGGCTGAGCAGCGCACTTGCTGCAGACTGGCCTCAACTTCTAAAGGCCTTTACTTCTTGAAGGTCTCCGCCCCCGGGAGCGGGTATACCCGCGCGTCCTGTGCGCGCCTCTGGTTTGCACCGTCAGCACCTAGACCGGAGTTACGCTCTATGTGTGTGCACACACACTCGCATGCTCTTTTCAGGGAAACAGCAACAGACACCCTGTATCAAAGCGCTCGCATTATGCATGATACTGCACATGTGTTTTGCTCCTTCTTGCCACGGCGCGCCACACCTGCTCATAACAGTGATTTGGCCTCTGTTACAGCCTATGTCATTGCTCTTGTCAGGCTTGAAGGCCCCATGCGGCCCTCAAGAACTTGAGGCTCCGGCGCTGACTGCAAGCAACACCAGACATGCAGCCGATAGCGTCACATTTGCACCAGTGCTCTGCAAGTCCACGCAGTGCTGGCAACTCCGCATCTCAGCACTGAGGTTCGTGCGCACCACACAGCGCCATGCGAGCATTCGCAATCGGCCACCCAAGCTCGATCGATAAAAGTCAGCCCTACAAGGATAGCAATCTACCTGCGGGAGCTTTTTCCTTCTCTTGCATGGCAGCGCTCCCTCCTTGCCCAGCTTGCTCCCTCGCTGCAACCTTCCAGCGATAGGCGAGCGCTCCACGGCCGCTTAATGTCCCACCGGCGGGAGGTGGCCTCCGATGAGGAGGAGGATGAGGAGGACTTTCCCAGCGCCGATGAGGCCGGCGAGGAGGGCGAGTTCTCTGACAGCGAGGCTGATGAGCCCGCGCCGCCGCCGGCGGCCAGCCATGGTGCGCCAGCCCCGCCCGCGGCCGGCCGCGCGCCCATGGTGCAGCCGCGCGCTACTTGACAAGTCTGCGACCGCGCAACGTGATGCCACGATCTTCCGCTGTGAGCCGTGCCACTTGTCGCAACGCCTGGACTCGCTTTGCCTGGGCTTTGGGCAGTTGTTGCGCCTTGTCTGGCTCAGGTTCTGAGCAAGCGCATGGTGCGATACCGCAGGAAGCGCACCAGCAGACACTGGCACGCCCACCGCTGGCGCAGCGGCCGGCAAGCGCGCAACGGACGCTATTGATGCCGCCACCACTGGCTTGAAGCACGCGACGCTTCACGACGGTGCGCGCTTACCACAGGCTAGCGGTCACATATGAGAGTGTCTTGAAAGCGAGTGTGTCCAGTGTCCGGTTTGGTGTGAACATGTCGAGCCCGGCCAGGCAGTGTGGGAGCTGCCGTCCACGCGTTGTTGCAGGAGTCGCGGCTCCACTGTGCCACTCTTCTTTGCGAAGGGTAGCCTTGCTGCATCGCTCCGCTGCCACAGACAGCGACCTGAATGAAGCTGCGCTGCGCGGAGCGCTTCCCGGCCAGCGAGCGCCCGCCTGACAGACCGCTCGGCTGCCTGGCGCTCGCGCGGCTGCGGCGCGCGCCTCCCGCGCCTGGCACACGCAGCACGCGCGCCGGGGCGCCGGCCGGAGGCCTGAGGCGGACGCCTGAGGCGGACGCGGGCGGGCGCGCAGGCGGCGCGGACGAGGGCGAGCTGCCGCCGGCGGAGCTGCTGGACGGCGGCGTCACCGACCGCTCATCCGAGCCGTCGCCGGTCAAACCGGCGCCCCCCGCGCGTCGCCGCGGCGACTGGGGTGAGGCCGGCGCGGCGGCGGCCGGCGGCGCCGCTGCGGCCGGCGGCGCCCCTGCGGTGCCCGACGCCGGCTGGGGCCCTGCGGGCGAGGGAGACGGGGAGGCGCCCCGCGACGGGCCCGCTGCGGCGGACGCTGCGCCGCGGCGCCTGGGCGCCGACGGCGCGGGCGGCGACGCCGCAGACGCGGCGCCGCGCCGACGCCAGCGCGGCCGCGGCGCGCGGCGCGGCGCGCCGGCGGCCGGCGGCGAGGACCTCGAGGACGGCGAGCTGCGCGGCGAGGGCGGCGCCGAGGGGGAGGACGGGGAGGAGGGCGAGGGGGCGGGCGAGGACGACGGGGGCGTGCGCCGCGAGCGCCGCCCGCCGCCGCCCAAGGAGCCGTATGAGGTGCCGATGTCGGGCGCGTTCTGGATGCACGACGACCGCCAGGGCGGCGAGGATGGCGGCCATGAGGAGCTGTGCGCGCCCCGGGGCGCCCGTGGCCCAGTGCTGCAGGGACGGCGTGCCTGATGTGAGGCCGCGCTCGGGGCCGCGCTCGGAGGCTGCTCTAATCAGGGGGTTCCATGCGCGGTGACCCGCCGCCAGCGGCAAGCGTGTGCCGGATGCAATCGAGGAGCTGCGTGTGGCCCGAGGCGAGCGTGTGCGCGAGTACCCCAATGATTGAGCGCCCGCAAGCCAGGGCACGCGGCGGAGCTGGCGA
>JAABUV010007805.1_pt1 | contig 11067 bp, 7 predicted proteins | sample 5559971 | NCBI WGS metagenome assembly JAABUV01 (sample SAMN10711881, study PRJNA513362) | rock metagenome | isolation source: Antarctica rocks | place: Antarctica: Victoria Land, Knobhead nord | collected 2015-12-19
TCCAGGCTGTGATGGTCGGCAACGAGCACGGAGGATACTCCCGAGCTGAGGCATCGTTCGCCTCATCCTGCCAGGTCAACGTGGTTGCCGACAGAGGGTGCAGATTTATTCCGGAAAGCGTATGAGAGGGGACGATTTTGGCGTCCGCCCCCCCATCAACCCTCCCTGGATCCGGGACCGTGCCCGCTTGCGATGAATCCTATCACGCGATCATCCCCGCGACCTGCCAGGTCAGTCGAAGTTCCGCAGGTCGCGATGGGGTTCGCTTCGAAACGATCGGAGGCCGGGACAGGCCCGGCCTCCGAGGGATCGCGGTGGTTTCCACGCAAGTTCGATCGATCATCGGGGGTTGGCACTGCCGGTTGTCCCGCCGGGTGCGGTCCGGGGGCCGTTGGGGACCGGCGAGTCGTTCCGACCGCTCGACGGGATGCTCCCCCCCCGGACATTGGCGCCCGCTTCGGCCCCGGTGGCGGTCCCGTTAGTGGGGCTCCCGGTGCCCTGGGTCCCGCCGATGATCTCGGGGCGGGTGTCGCGGAGCGCGCCGACATTGGCGCCCGGCTGGGGGATGGTGGCGGCCCCGGCGCCCGGGAAGAGCCGACCAGCGGGCGGGGCCATCAGGGCGGGCCCGGCGGCGGCATTGGCGGCGCCGAGCTGCTCCGCGGCGTCGAGAAGTTCCCGGCCACGCTGGGCGAGCAGGGCGGGGCTCGGGGCGGTGGCGGGGTCGAGGGCCGGGCCATTCCCGGCGAACCGGGCGACGTTCTGGGACCCGTTCTCTCTCATCATCTGGGCGTGGGTCAAGAGCTGCTCGAGAGCGACGCTCCCGCCGCCCATCCCCCGGCCCATCTGGCGAATATGGTCGGCGTCCAGGACCGACTTGACCGAGTGGTTGATCATCGCCACCTGGGCCCGGTCGGCGGGGCTCATCGGGACCGAGGCGTTGGCCATCGAGCCCAGAGTGGTCACGTAATTGTTGGCCGCCGAGTAGAACCAGCGGGCCGGCGAGGCGGCCGACACGTCACGACCATCGCCGGCGGCCTGGGTCAGGAGGGCCTTGCTCCCCTGCAACTCCTGGCGGGCATGAGCCATGAGCATCCGCGACGGGTCGGCGGGGTCCTGGATCGAGGTCCCCTGCTGGGCAATCGACTGGAGCGCCGAGCCCTCGATCGCCATTCCGAGAGCGTGCTCGATCAGCATCGTGATATCGGAGCCGGGCGGGTACATCCCCAGGCCCCGGACGCCAGCCGGGCCGACCACTGCCGGCTGGAGCCGGACCGCCGGATCCATCTGGTCCCGCCGGAGCCCGCCGGGGGGCAGGAGGGCCCGGGCCGCCGGGTCGACCGCGCCGGTCCCGACCCCGGCGCCCACGCCGGGCGCGAGCTGCGGGGGGACCGGGGCGAGCTTGCCCTCGGCGGCGTCGCGGGCGACCGAGTTGGCCGTCGGCGGAACCGCCTTCTCGGTCACGACCCGCTCGTTCCTGGACCTCGCGGCGCCGACGCCCGCGGCGGGGCCCTCCTGGGCCTGGAGGCTCGACGGGCCAACCAGGGCCAGGGCACCGAGCAAGGTCGTCGCGGGGATCGTCAGAGGGTTGCGTCGCTTCATGACTGGCTCCCGTCGCTCTTGGAGGGCCCGCGCCGGGCGCAACCGACATCCGGTCCACGCCGCCGATGGGGCCGATTGGGGCCTGAGCTGGCCCGCCTCCCGCGTTTCACCCAAGATCGAGCGCCGCGGACAACGGACCTTGAGACATCAGACATTCAATTATCATGCCAAGATCTATGGATCGGCCGGCCGTGGGTTGGCCGTCTGGCCCCGGATCAGGCCGAGGCTCTGAACACTCGGGGCGTTCCCGCGTAGAATGGGGAATGAATCCGAAGCCCAATCCCCCCTCGGCCGAGCTTGCCGGGTCGGTCGGGTTGGATTATGATGGCTCGGTGTGGCCGGGCGGCTCCCCAGACCGAACCTTCGAACAACGGGATCCCAATTTTATGCGCCGATCCGTGTTCCGTCCCCTGGCGGCGTTCGGGCTCCTGGGAATCGTGGCCCTGGTCATCGGGGCCCAGGCGCCCTCGCCTGTGCCGACTCCCGAAGACCAGAAGACGGCCAAGATCGTGGTCGGCCTACTCGAACGAAGCCACATGGCCAAGCCGAAGATCGACGACGCCACGGCCGTGAAGTGGTGCAAGACCTTCCTGAAGGACCTCGACCCCCAGAAGTTTTATTTCCTCCAGGCCGACGTCGACGAGTTTCTCCCGCAGGCCACCACGCTCGACGAGAAGATCCACGAGGGCAACCTCGATTTCGCCAAGCTCGTCTTCGACCGCTTCCTCAAGCGCTCCGACGAGCGGCTCGCGATGGTCCAGGAGATCCTCAAGGCGAAGCCCGACTTCACCGTCGATGAGGTGCTCGCCGACGACCCCGAGAAGCTCGAATATCCCAAGGACGACGCCGACGCCCGCGAGCGGGTCCGGAAGCGGGTCAAGCTCGACCTGCTCCAGGCCAAGGTCGACGAGAAGGACGACGAGGCGATCAAGATCAAGACCGACCCGCCTGGGGCCAAGGTCGACGGCGACCCGGAAGCCGAGGCGGCCAAGAAGATCGGCGTGAAGTATCGCGACCGGAACCGGATGGTCCACCAGTTCAACGCCTCGGACCTCCTCGAATTCTACCTCAGCAGCCTCAGCCGGACCTTCGACCCGCACACCACCTACATGAACAAGGACTCGCTGGAAGACCTGATCCAGCAGTCGCTCCAGCTCTCCCTGACCGGGATCGGCGCCTCGCTCCAGTCCGAGGACGGTTACGCGGTCGTCAAGGAGCTGATCCCCGGCGGCCCGGCCGAAAAGGACGGCAACCTCCAGCCCGAGGACAAGATCGTCGGGATCAAGGTGGAAGGCGGCGACGACATCGACTTCGTCGAGAAGCGGCTCCGCGACGTCGTCCGCTTCATCCGGGGCGACGCCGGGACCCTCGTCAAGCTCAAGGTTCTGCCGCACGACTCCAAGGAAGAGAAGATCTACCCGATCGTCCGCCAGAAGGTCGAGCTGAGCGAGTCGCACGCCAAGGGCCAGGTCATCGAGACCAAGGTCGACGGCAAGGGGATCCGGGTCGGCGTCATCAGCCTCCCCGCCTTTTACGGCGACACCCAGGCCGTTCTCAAGGGGGACGCCGACGCGGTGAGCTGCACCCAGGACTGCCGGCGGCTGATCGACGGCTTCAAGTCCAAGTACTATACCCGGCCGGAGGACGAGGAGAAGGCGACAAAGAAGGGCGTGGACGCCGTCCTGATGGACCTCCGGGGCAACGGCGGCGGGCTCCTGAACGAGGCCATCTCGCTCTCCGGCCTCTTCATCGACAAGGGCCCGGTCGTCCAGGTCCGCGAGGCCTCCGGCGTGACCGTCCTGCCCGACGACGACGCCGGGACCGCCTGGGACGGCCCGTTCGTCCTCCTGATCGACCGCCAGAGCGCCAGCGCCTCGGAGATTTTCGCCGGTGTGATCAAGGATTACGGCCGGGGGCTGATTATCGGCGACTCCAGCACCTTCGGCAAGGGGACCGTCCAGAGCATCATGCCCATCAGCGAGCGGTTCGCCAATCGCGGCAAGGTCCCCAGCATGGGGGCGCTGAAGCTGACGATCCAGCAGTTCTACCGGGTCAACGGCGACAGCACCCAGATCCGGGGGGTCGAGCCCGACATCCACATCCCCTCGATCTTCGACCAGGCCGAGTTCGGCGAGGGGAAGATGGACAACGCCCTCAAATTCGACCACGTCGCCGACCGCCCGCACGACCTTTATAACCGGGTTCCGGCCGACCTGGTCGCCCGCCTCGCCGACCGCTCCGAGAAGCGTCGGGCCGAGAGCGAGAAGTTCCAGAAGCGCGACGCCGCGATCAAGAAGATCATCGAGCGTAAGGCCCGTCACGCGATCTCGTTGAATGAGGCCAAGTTCCGCGCCGAGGTCGTCACCGACGACGAGACCAAGGATGAGGCCAAGCCCAAGACCAAGGGCGCCCGCAAGAAGGCCTCCGACAAGACGGCCTGGGAGTCCAACTTCTACAACGACGAGGTCCTCGCCATCGTCGGCGACTACCTGACCCTCGGCCGGAAGGTCCTCGCCGCCGCCCCCGTCCGGGCCGCGGCCGGCGACTGAACCACCCGATTCGGACCGAAGTCCATCGTCCATCAACCCGGCGGGAGGGGCCCCAAGCCCCGCCCGCCGGGTTTTTCGTTGCGCCGGAATCGCCAGGGACCGCCCGAGCGACCCTACGAAGCCCGGACCGCCGCCAGCGCCCCGACGACCTCGGCAACCCGGCCGAGCGTGGCGGGGTTGGTGATCCGCCCGCCCTCGTCGAGGTCTTTCCGGCCGAGCTGGAAGGTGGCCTGCGCGACGATCCGGGTGTCCATCACCAGGAGGGTCGGGATCAGGACCAGTTGCGCCCTCATCCCGCCGGTCCAGTTGGGCGAGGCGCTCACCAGTCCGATCGGCTTGTGCATCAGCTCGCCGGAGCCGACGACCCAGTCCAGGGCGTTCTTCAGGACGCCGGGCGCCCCGTGGGCATACTCGGGCGTCGCCACGATCAGGGCGTCGGCCGACCCGAGCCGCTCGCGGAAAGCGACCACGGCGCCGGGCGCGTCGTCGCCGTCGAGGTCGGGGTTGAAGTGGGGGAGTCCGCCGATCCCCTCGAAGGGAGTCACCTCCACGCCCTCGGGAGCCACCTCGGCCGCCGCGAGGATCAGGGCGGTGTTGGTCGATCGCCCCTGCAAACTCCCGCTGATCCCCAGGATCTTCATCGAGACCGCCTCCCCGATTCCGGGCGTCTTGGCCCTCGGGTCCATCTTAGCCACCCCGGAAAGCCCCCGACCCGATCCCCCCTCGGTGGGAGCGTCGATCGGCTCCTCATCTTGGCGGATTACGAGTGATGGCGGGTGGCTCCGAGCGCAGCGAGGCCCACGATCCGGCCGGCTTCGATCGCCGGGGATTTCCGCCCTCGCCGCCCGAAAGTCTGCTAACGAGCGGCCATCCCACCGGAATATAAGCGACGGAGGCCGGTCCGCGCCCGGGTGCGAACCATCCCGATTGGCCTCCTCCCCACCTTCCGGAGGTCGACCATGCCTTGCAGCCCCGCGCGACTCGCCGCGAACCGCGAAAATTGCCGACGAAGTACTGGCCCACGCACCGCCGCGGGCAAGGAGCGATCCCGGCGGAACGGCCTCAAGCATGGCCTGACCGGGGCGGGGATCGTGGTCCCGGACGAGGACGTCGCCGCGATCCAGGGGCGGTTCGACGCCCTGGAGGCCGAGCTGATCGCGGGGTCCGAGCTGGGTCGGATCCTGGTCCATCGGGTCGCGCTGCTCTCGGTCCGGCTCGAACGCTCGGCCCGGCACGAGGCGGCGGCGATCGGCGAGCGGATGCGGTCGGCCGAGGCCGACTTCGACGAAGGTCGCTCGGCCGAGGTCGACCGCCTGATGTCCCGGATCGCGTCCGAGCCCGCCTCGGTCGCCCGGCGACTCATCCGGACCCCCGAGGGGATCGACCGGATGGTGGCCTCCTACGGCGATTTAAAGCACGACCTGATCCGGGACAACGGCTTCTACTGGTCCGACGCCCACCAGGAGCGGGCCGAGAACCTGATGGGGCGTTACGTCTACGACTACCGGATCTCCCGGGTCCGGGCGCTCTCCGAGGCGATCGCCGGCCGCTTCGGCTTCCTCGGCGAGCGCGACGGGGCCGGGCTCGACGACGTCCCCCGCCAGGGCTGGGCCCGGGCCGAGATGGTCCGGCTGATCGACGCCGAGGTCGACCGGCTCCGGGGGCTCCGCGATTCGTTCGACCGGGAGACGATCGAGCTCGACCGGGCCGGGTCGGCCGCCCGGGCCCTGTTCGACGCCTCGCCCGAGGCCATCCTCGCCCGGAAGTACGAGGCGGCCAGCGAGCGCGGCCTCTTCCGGTCGCTCCGCGAGTTCCGGGCGCTGGACGACGAGACCATCGGACTCGACCATGCCCCCCTATTCGACGGCCCCGACGCGATCGAAGTCCCGGCAGGGGCGGAAGATCCGGGACCCTCGCGGGAATCGACCCCGGAGTCGGCCCGAGGCTCGTTGGCTTCGTCTTTCCGGGGCCGGATCGGCGAGGCCACCCGGCCGGAGTCCGAGGGGCCGGGAGGTTTGGAAGTTGAGATCGGGACGTTCCCCGTCGTCCCGGGCTCGGTCGAGAGGGTCGAAAACGCCTCGCCGCCCGGTCGTCCCGTGGGGTCGGAAATCCGCGCGTAGGGCCGGGCTCACCCTTGTCTCTGAAGGAATTCGCGGATTCGCTCCGGGCGGTCGCCACCGGCGGTGCCACGGACCCTCTCCCCAACCCTCCCCCACGAAGGGGGAGGGAGCCAGAAGACGAGGAAAGGTGCAGACTTCGGGCGAATCCGGCCCCCTCCCCCCTTCGTGGGGGAGGGTTGGGGAGAGGGGGCCTCCGGCGTGAAATCGACCCGAATCCGGCGAGACCCGGGAGCGACCCGGCCCCGGTCCGCGTCTCGCTCGCCGTCACCCCTGGATCGCCCCGGTCCGGCCGAGGGCGATGTCGAAGTCGCTCACGGCCGGGACGAGCATGGCCATCAGGGCGAAGCCGTAGATTCCCACGCTGACCAGGAAGGCGGCCAGGATGTCGCGATTGAGCAGGCTGATCACGCAGTAGAACGACCAGAACGGCGTCAAGAGGGCCACCAGCGCGATCGCTCTGGACGGGTTCCGCGAACCCAGCGAGCCGAACAACGCCACGCTCCCGGCGCCGATGAAGATCAGGAAGCTCAGGAGCTGGCGGGCGATCTGCCGGTCGCTCAGCAGGATCAACCAGGCGCAAATCCCGATCCCGATCATCAAGAAGAAGATCGTCCCCAGGCTATTGGCCACGGCCGTCCGGCTGTTGGTGTAGGTGATCGCCGCATGCAACCCGAGCATCGCCGAGAAGTGAGCCAGCAAGAGCCCGTCAATGATCGCGTAAGCGGCGTTCTCCACGCTCATCAACCCGATGGCGGCGAACCAGACGGTCAAGAGGACCGGCAGGACCACCATCTCCTTGGTGTTGTAGAGCACGCCGTAGAGCTTCCCGAAGATGAACTGCTTGGGCGAAAGTTCGGTGACCAGCAGGAGGTCCAGCGCCCCGGTGTCGCGCTCGCTGGTCAGCGCGGTGACGCCCTGCGCGTTGATCAAGATCAGGCTGAGGATCCCCAGGAGGATCAGGACCCAGCCCTCCCGCGAAGCCATCGTCGCCGGGTCGGGCGCGGAGTGGACGAAGGCGACCCCCAGCGCGAAGGCCAGGACATAGGCCCCCTTGATGACCAGCGGCTTGGTCCCGTAGGCGCGGGTCTTCAACTCGCGCCAGAGGATCGGGTTGGTCCAGGGCCTCCGGTACGCGCCCGGCCCCCGGGTGATCCGGCGGTGAGTCCGCCGAGGGACGTGGAGGCCGGTCGTCGCGCCCGGCTCGTTCCCGCTCCCGGCCCCGCCCCCGCCCCCGGCACCGGCCGCGACCATCGCCCGCGGAGCTTCGGCGAGGGCCGGGCCGCCGGTCCGGGCCTGGGCCCCGGCCGAAGCCCCGGCGGCCAGGGCCAGCGGCTCGGCCCGCTCCTCGACCTCGATCAGGGTCTCGCCGACGGCAAGCTCGCCTTGCTCCCCCTCGCGTTGCTCGCGGGGCTCGTTCCGACCGGGGTTCCAGACCCGGAGCATCGCCGTCCCGAAGGCCAGCAACACCACCGAGAGCGCCGAGGCGGCCAGCATGAAGACCACGCCGGGCCGAGCCGAGGTCGCCGCGGTCCGCGAAGGGTCGATCACGGTCAGGACCGCCCGGTACGGGTCGAGCGCATCGGCGAAAGGGACCCCGAAGAGGGCCAGGCCGGGGAAGGCCACGCCGACCGCCTCGATCCCCGCCAGGGCCAGGACCAGGGTCAGAACCGTCAGCGCCAGCGACTGGAAGGTCCGGTCCCGCCCGAGCGCCACCAAAAGCCCGAGCGAGCCGCCGAGGAGTCCCGCGGCGGCGGTCACTCCCACCACGTCGAGCACCTGGCCGGGAGAAATTCCGCCCAGCAACAGGCAAAGGAAGAACACCGGCATCGCCGTCGCCAGCAGGGTGAGGATCTGGAGCAGGCTCGCCGCCAGCTTGCCGAGGATGATCTCGACGTCGCGGAGGTCGGTCATCAAAAGCAGGATGAACGTCCGACGGTCCTTCTCGTGCGCCACCGCCGTCGCCGACGAGAGCGGGGCGAAGAACAGCATCAGCGTGAGCTGGAAGAGCACGAAGAGGCGGAACAGCAGATGCCCGAAATAGGCGATGATGCCGACCTCCGAGACCTCCGCCAGGCCCACCTGCGACTGCCAGGCGGTCCACATCAGGATCAACAGGAGCCCCACGTAGGAGGCCCGGGCCACGTAGAACCGGAGCGGCCTCGGAGCCGTCAGGATTTCCCGGGCGATGATGGGTCCGGCGAACAAGGCGAAACCTCCGATGGCCGGGCCACCATCGACCGCGCGATGTCGCGACGCCGCCACACCCGCCCCGAGCCGATCGCAACCGCCACAAATAAAGCCCCTACGTCGCCCGACCAACGAATGTTCGCCCGCCACCCGGACCCGAAAGTCCGCCCGCGCCAGGGTCTGGGATCGCCCGGATCGACCAATTCTACATTATCCGAACCGCCTCGACCCGCCAACCCGACGCAATTGGTGCCGCTGAACTCTTGCCTTTTTTGCGACCATGCATACACTCATGGAATGAAGCGAGGTTTCTTCCAAAAACTCGATGGCAATGGTTCGATTTTCACCATTTTTTGCGACCTGGGATCTTTGTCGCGATTGGAGATATTGTGTAAGTTCCATGTTTTGAGTAATCTGGGTGGTATATTCTATTCAGTCGCTTCGAGCCCCGCTTGAGGAACACCATGATTCGACCGATTTCCCATTCGATCGCCGGCGTGGATCAGGTCTCGGTCCCTTCCTGCCTGGAAGAAGCGACCGAGAACCTCACCCGACTGGCCGAGAGCACGCGGCGCTCCTTCCTGGGACGCGGGTTGGCGACAGCGGCGGCCGTGCCGGCGGCGGTCTTGACCGCGTCCTCGATCGCCGAGGCGGCCAGGCCGGGCAGGAGTCCCTCCGGTGGCAACGGCGGCGGCAGGAACAGCGGCGGTAACAACGCCAACGGCAGCAACAACGGCAACGGCACCGGGACCATGGGCGGTGCCGGCAACGGCGGCAACAACGGCGGCGGGACCATGGGCAAAGGCGGCAATGCGTCGCTCCCCTCGTACTTCTCCAGCCAGTCCGCCCCCGGTTCGACCGCCTCGCTGTTTCGGCAGATCCAGCGGAACGAGGAGAGCCACGTCGAGATCGTGATCGCGGCGATTCGATCGCTCGGCGGCACGCCCCGACCCCACCCCACGTTCCAGGGGATCCAGAACGTCACCCCGCCGCAGCTCGTGGCAATGTCCACGACGTTCGAGAACGTCGGGACCCACGCCTACTTCGGCGCGGCTCCGTACATCAAGAATCCTGCGGTCCTGTCCGTGGCCATGTCGCTCGCCTTCGTCGAGGGTTTCCATGCCGGCTGGCTCAACTCGTTGAGCAACCAGACCCTGGTCCCCGGCGGCTTGACGTACGCCATTCCGTATACGATTCCGCAGGTCGACGTGGCGGTCAGCCCCTTCATCGCCAGCCTGAACGACGGCGGACTCTTCCCCCCGACGTTCAGCACGACGCCATCGGACGTCAACGACATCGCGATCTTGAATTTCGCCCTGATGCTTGAGTACCTGGAAGCCACCTTCTACTTCAACAACGTCCCCCGAATCTTCGCCTCCTGAGCCCGAACCCGGCTCCGGACGCTTTCGACGCAGCTCGTGCCGTTTCGCTGCAAGGTCGCCCCCTCCGGGACGGCCCGATCTTGACGCATGCGGCGGGGTCGGCCCGACGGCCCCGCCTCGGTGCTCCGCAATCGCCGCGGATCGTCGTTCCACTCGACATCGCCTCGACCTGCTCATCACCGGACGGGTCGGATTGAAACGACTCTTCCCAATGATCCCGAGAAAGCGAAGGCGGGGATTGGGATTTCTGTTGCAATAGGCGATTTTGCAACTACTCTAGGGTTTGAGTAGTTTAGGCAGACTACTCGAATCGCGCGACCTCGAATTTTCATCACCAGAGGAACATCCATGCGCCGCACGTCCCCGAACTCCCTCCTCGGCGTCGACAACATCCCGATGCCGACCTGCATCGAGCAGGCGAACGAGACCCTCCAGGAACTGGCCGCCGTCACGCGGCGTTCGTTCCTGAATCGCGGGTTGACCGCCGCGGCCGTCCCGGCGGCCATCCTCGGCGTCGCTTCGATCAGCGAAGCGGCCCAGCCGAAGAACGGCAACCGCAACGGCAACAACAACGGCAACAACGGCAACGGAAGCAACAGCAACCGTGGCCTGATTGAAAGCGGGCTCCCCACCTACTTCCCCGGCCAGACGAGGAAGCTCTTTCAGGAGATTCAGGTCGACGAGGCGAGCCACGTCAACATCATCCAGGATGCGATCATCCTGCTGGGCGGCAAGCCGCGCCCCTACCCGACGTTCCAGGGCCTGAGCATCAGCGACCCGCAGATGTTCCTGAACCTGTCCAACGCCTTCGAGAACACGGGCGTCCACGCCTACTTCGGCGCGGCCGCTTACATCCAGAACCCCGCGGTCCTGGCCGTCGCCGCCTCGATCGCCTTCGTCGAAGCCTACCACTCGGGCTGGATCAATTCGTTGTCCAACCAGACCCTCGTCCCGGGCGGGCTCACCTACGCCACCCCGTTCACGCCCGCCCAGGTCGTCGCGGCCGTCTCGCCGTACATCGTCAGCCTGAATGATCCCGCCAACGCGTTCCCGGCGACCTACAGCACGACGCCATCGCCGGAGAACGACATCGCCATCCTGAACTTCGCGCTGATCGCGGAATACCTGGAAGCGACGTTCTACTTCGAGAGCGTCCCCCAGGTCTTCAGCCGTCCTTGATCGGGGCGGAAGAGTCTGACCGGAATCTCGCGGCGTCCCGGGCCCGATCAC
>JAABUV010007806.1_pt1 | contig 11065 bp, 13 predicted proteins | sample 5559971 | NCBI WGS metagenome assembly JAABUV01 (sample SAMN10711881, study PRJNA513362) | rock metagenome | isolation source: Antarctica rocks | place: Antarctica: Victoria Land, Knobhead nord | collected 2015-12-19
TACGGACTGTCATACGTCACCTTCCACCCTTACTCACGTTGGGCTCGCTTCTCCTACCGCACCGCTTTTGTGGCTGCCGCGGCGACCTATGGAATTGTTGTTTACAAGGCCTACCGTGCACGCGCCCGCTCAGGGAATCGTCAACAGGGCGGTGCATTGGCATTGGCTGGTGATGAAAACGTGCAATATCTCGGTATGTTCCCAACACCTGGAGCACGCGACCCATCAAGACACCCAAAATACTAATTCTCACCTCAGCTATGGCACTTGTCTGGCTCTTTTCCCGACAAGTCCCTCTCGCCCTCCTTCCTTTCATGGTCTACTCAATCTTCCACGTTGCAACCTATACCCGCACAAATCTGATCCCCACCATCCAGCCTCCCTCCTCCACGCCTTCCCCGTCCTCCCCCGGCAAACCCACCAAATCCTCTTCTCCACTCGCGGACACAATCGGCAAGTTTGTCAAAGAATACTACGATGCTTCCATGACACTTGTCGCTTCTTTAGAGCTTTTCCTCTGGTTCCGTGTCCTCTTCTCGGCTATTATCTTCACCAAAGGTAGCTGGATCTTGTTGGCCATCTACACGGTGTTTGTCCGCGCCAGATACTCCCAGAGCAGCTTTGTGCAAGGGACGATTGCCCAGGCTGTTGCCAGGGTGGATGCGATGATGGCGGGGCAGGGAACGCCGCCCGTTGTGAGGCAAGGGTGGGATACGGTGAAGGGCCTTATGAGGCAAGCGACGGAGGCCACGGATATGAGGAGGTTTGTTGGGGGCCAGCAAGGAGCTGTCCCCAAGAAGGCGCAGTAGGGGAAGTAAGTGTGAGATTGGAGGAGGTAACGTGGTAACGTGCTAAAAATGGCGAGGATTGCAAAGGTTCAGATTGTTGATGGAAGGGTAAGGTGCTGGAACGGAGGGGAGTGAGAGCTTGGTACGCTTGGCGAGATCAACGGATGGTATGGAGGCTGAGCATATGTTATGGTGGCATCGTGGACTGTCTACCACAGTCTTTGTGGAGCCTACAGTGTCTTGCAGATCGTATTTCCATTTCGTTTCACGTCTGTTGAGCGTGGAGCCAGCGGAAAATACATGCTTCATTCCTTGTCTCTTCTGTAAACTACTACCAAATTCGGAGCTGCAAAATACGAATAGATAGAAACCCTCAGAGTGCAATATTATTTTGACTGATCTAATCACCTGTTGCGCCGCAGTCATATATTTGCCCTGTGACTTTGATCGTTTGACCTTCGTAGTCATCCGCACAAAAAGAAAAGTAAATCAAAATTCGCAGCCTACACCCTTCATCCAAAGCCATGTTACAAACAATACCACAACACCCTCATCCCCAACCTCCATATCCGCCATCCCCCTCCTCCACGAAAACCCCTCAAACTCCCCCCGCTCCACCCCCAAGCCCCACCACTCAGTTCACATGCCCTAAACCGCGAAAATCCACCATTGCGCCCATAGCAACCCAACCCACACCATGCCCCGCCTCTCCCTCGACCCCTCCTCCACGCCTCAGTCCCGCGACACCTCCCCCAGCAACACCGCCCACCTAGCATCCCAAGTCTCTGATGCCCTCCACTCCCCCACTGAAAATGCGCGCAAACGCCTGCTTTCGGGCTACGACACCCATGCTTGCAACGAAGTCGGTGGGGCTTGCGAGCATGGATTGTTGAGCCCGAGAGAGGATAGTCCGGCGCCGGGGGTGTATGAGCGGAGGGGGGGGAGGGTGGTGAGGGTGGGGGTGGTGGATGAGGAGAGGGATGGGGGGAGGGTGGGGAAGGCGAAGTGGGGTATGGGGGGTGGAGGGGAAAAGAAGCGGTAAGGTCGCCGCGTTCTATGGGGAGCTTGGGTGTTTTGTTTGCTAATTGATTGTGGGTTTGTGCAGATATCTAGCATACTATATCCCTTTTCTCCAGTGGATCCCGCAATACCGCCTCTCGTACCTGCGCGGCGACCTTATTGCCGCTCTTACTATGGCTTCCTTCTACATCCCGATGTCGCTCTCGTACGCCGCGAACCTGGGGCACATTCCTCCGATAAACGGTCTTTACTCTTTCGTGTTTAATCCGTTCATCTATGCTTTACTAGGGAGTTGTCCGCAGATGGTTGTGGGTCCGGAAGCCGCCGGCTCTTTGCTGCTTGGGAATGTGGTTAGGGATTCGGTAGATAAAGGATATTCGGGGGAAGTAGATGATGTGCTTAATGCGCGCATAGCGGGTGTGGTGACGGGCATGGCAGGCGCGGTGATTTTTATTGCGGGAATTACAAGATTGGGGTTTTTGGACAGTGTGCTGAGCAGGCCGTTCCTGAGGGGCTTTATCAGTGCGATTGGATTTGTGATTTTCGCGGATCAGTTGATTCCGGAGATGGGTCTGATGGAGAGGGCGAAGGAGGTTGGAGGTGTGAGTCATGGTAGTAGTGTGAATAAGTTGGTGTTTTTGGTCGAGAACGTTCGGGCAGCGCATGGGTTGACTTGTGCAGTTGCTTTTGGGAGCTTTGGGATTATCATGGCTTGCAGGTATGTACTATTTTTGGGTGGCTATCTCAGGGAAAAGAAATTGACCTTGCCAAAGGGAGGTCAAGAGACGACTGCAGCCTCGATATCCAGATGTGGCTTATGTTCCAGATCGGTTTATCATCGTTGCACTGTCAGCAGTCCTTACCTGGAAGTTTGGCTGGGATAAAAAGGGTCTCGAGATCCTTGGGAACGTGGAGTCCAGCACAGGTTCACCTTTTCCGTTCCACTGGCCGTTCGTGCCCGCTCATATGAAGCATGTACGGGATGCCATGAGCACTTCTTTCCTCATTGCTCTCCTAGGCTTTTTCGAATCTTCCGTTGCTGCAAAGAGCTTAGGAGGTGGCGAAGGCAAGGGAAGCGAAGGTTTGCAAGGCATCAATCTTAGCGCGAACCGTGAGCTTGTGGCTCTAGGGGTCGCAAATCTCATTGGTGGTTGCTTCATGGCTTTGCCGGCCTTTGGTGGTTATGGTAGGAGTAAGGTTAATGCATCGACGGGCGGCAAGACGCCAATGAGCAGTATCTTCCTTAGCATCATCACCCTGATCTGCATTCTTTTTCTCCTCCCCTACTTTTACTATCTGCCCGTGAGTTTCGTGCACCTTATACATTACAGGAGCAGGATAGAGCTGATGGGTATGTAGAAGGCTGTCCTTTCAGCCATGATCTCTGTGGTGGCGTACTCCCTGATCGAAGAAGCTCCTCATGACATTCGATTCTTTATCCATATCCGTGGCTACTCAGAGCTATTCTTGATGTTTTTGATATTCGCCTCTACAATTCTGTATTCACTTTCCCTTGGAATTGCCCTGGGTGTCGGTCTTTCCCTTCTATCTGTCGTCCGCCACGCCACAAAGCCGAGGATCCAGATTCTAGGCAAAGTCCCTGGAAGTCACGGCCACTTCGAGAACGCTGAGAACAATTCGCAAGGTCTTGAATTCATCGAGGGCTGCCTGATCGTAAAGATGCCAGAGCCGTTGACGTTTGCGAACACCGGAGATTTGAAGAGTCGATTGAGACGGTTAGAACTGTATGGCACGAACGATGCACATCCTGCTCTTCCGAGGGTCCGGTGGCCTGAGCATAACAGGAATATCATATTTGATGTCCACGGTGTCACTGGGCTAGACGGCTCAGGGACGCAGGTATTGACCGAGATCGTGGATAGCTACGTGGAGAGAAAGGTGCGGGTGTTCTTCTGTAGAGTGCCGAATGAGAAGAGTCCGGTGTGGAAGATGTTCGAAAGGAGCGGTATTGTGGAGAAATGTGGAGGACCAAGACACTTTCTGAAAAGTGTTGACGAAGCGTTGAAGATGACAGAACTGGAGAGTTTGTCGGAAACTTATACGGATGATCCCCAGGGTGTGAGCTGATGCTGTGAGAGAAGAGAGGTATTTCGGTATCCCATCGTGCATTGGGCGGTTTTCCTGGCATAGAAAGCGATGTTTGGTATATTCCCCAGGGTGAATGCTTATACATGTCGTACTGATGGTGTACTTCACCCACTATAGGCTGCAGATTTTGGCTTATCTTTGATGGCAAGAGATGAAATTACCAACTAGCTATCTTACATATTGAATGCATCTCTTCCATGTCACCAAAAATACCTACGTATAGCCCTAGACTGTCTAACCATAGGCGAATACGAGAACATTAATCTTCAATGTACGACAACCTCTTCCACGTTCAACACCATCATACATGCGCTCTATAGACATAATTGACATATCGGCGATCTTGAAACATCAGCATAGCATAACCATGCCTTTCCTCTCGTTCTTTGTCCTCGTAATTGGTATGCTTCTGCCTCTTACGTTTGCTGGCTCTTCCGCTCAAGCTGTCTTAAGAACCCTTGACAATGCACCAGTTTTGCACTTTACACTTGCTCGCCGTGGTGGAGAGTTCACGGCAACAGAATATGGGCGGGATCTAGTAAATCTTACATACCTGGTCGAAGAGCTTGATAAAGCAGAAGCTAGATTCAACTTGACGCGGCGTGAAGTAAAGGGGAACAAGCTAGTAAGGAAGGCCAAGCTTAATGAGCTTGGAGGGAGGGAGAAAGGAGCTCTCATGGGAAGTGTTGCAGGAGGTGGCATCTGGTGCATACTGTTCCAATTACAACCAGAGGTTCAACGCTGACTGCATACTTGTTATAGGTATGCAAGCATCGGCATCGGTGAACCGGCCCAGCAGATCGAGATGGACTTGAATATGTTAGCATCGGATTTCTACGTCGTCACAACTACCAGCCGCAAAGGAAGCAGATATGACGATCTCTTCTCCCAGTCACATGGTATTGTTCCTCTTCCCTGCAACGACTGGAGTCAGCTGACGGTGCAAACCACAGTCAAATCTAATGAGCATCCTTACCCAACATGCAGCCTCCCTACTGACATTTTTCATCTTCCAACTGTCAACACTCAACTCCCTCTTTCTTTTGCCTATTGCCGTCCTCTGAAGTTCTCACGGAACACACTGGAAGCCTCTGGTAGCACCCTAGGCCTTGCTCCATCAGACCACCTTAGCCAGACGGGCTCCACGTCTCTCCTCAAGCAACTTCTTGATACAAAGGCCATCGAGCGACCCATCTTCTCCTTGATGCTTCTCAATGGCCACGAAGGCGTGCTTAGTGTTGGTGGTACTGGTGCGAGTGCCGTCCAGTTAGTGGAAAAGCAAACGAGGGATGAGTTGGATCGTGTTGGTGCATTGGAAAGAGGAGAGATTGCTCCAGCTCCCATCGTCAATGGGCTGGTAAAAAGAGGCGGAAGAGGCTCCAAAGGGGTTGTCAGTCGACAATCAGATTGGGAAGAAGGATGGACATGGAACAAAGTCCAGGGAGCAGAAGGATGGTGGCAAATACTTATGCAGGCAATATGGGTTGACGGAAGCAAAGTGTTGCAGAACCAAGCGGTGGTGATTGACGTGAGCGATATCCGTTGGGGATGATTACTAGCGAAAGGCCTGAAACACAGAGGACCGTATTGACATTTACGCAGATCAATAGCCCTTTTATTCTCGCTCCACCACTCGCGGCCAAAGCATTCTACGGTTCCATCTCTGGTTCCCGTCCCCTCCCAGCTCCCTACTCGAACTTCTACGTCTTCCCCTGCCTCAACCCACCTGTCATGCACTTCGAATTCGGTGGGATTAAGTTTCCAGCCATGCACGGTGGAAGGGGCGTCGACTGGAGTGGTGTACCTGGTGGTAAATTCAGTCTGGGTAGGCTAAAGGAAGGGAGTGGATACTGTGTTGGTTCTGTGGTAGAAACCCGAATGGGACTTCGCGAAGAGAAAGACGGCGTTAAGAGTGATGGTAGAAAAGGAAATCGTTCTGGAGCAGGTAAGGGAAGTCTAGGAGGAAATGGAATGAGAGATGTATGGGTTATTGGAGAGGGATTCTTTAGAGGGGTTGGTGGGGTGTTTGATGTGAGTCCTCCTTGATCTTTCTAACCACCTTCGATTCCTGTCGCAATACTGATCGATGATTTCTACAGTTCAAAGAGCATAGAGTCGGATTTCGCACGTATTAACAGATGTCACCTGAGTTGACAGTGATGGGATACTTCTAGAATGTGCGCATTGCCAAATCAAGCATAGATGGGACAGATTGAAGGATTGTTCGAAATGATGAGCAGAGTAGCTGTGACGGTTTAGACTAGGTAGACTTTTATAGAACAATCGAGGGCTTCTTTGCTGAAGCGAAGTAGGTACAAGGATGAAAGTGTAAGTCGACGTCGTGACTTGGCAGCTCTGGGCGCCAAAAGGACCGTAGATCTATCGGAGCCGCTGAAAGAAGCGATAACGCCCCACTAGACGTGGCGCATGCAATTCGATCTGCATGCCACTTTCACTTCCCTGCACATTCACTTCGACGACCAATTTCACGTTGTTGTGTTTGGCACGCATTGCAAAGCTCCATGGTTGGGGCTCCAGAACTCAAGGTCGGATTGAACCAACGCTCAGCTCGGTGCAAAACCCACCACCCCCCAGCTCAGATGAGATGCTTGAGAACAACAACCGCACCTTAGAGCTGCACCATAACGATCGCTCGGCAAACCAGCTAATTCAGGTTTGCCCTCATGGACCGCAAGAGGAAACGTTAGTATCTCATAGAGCTGGACGAAGTCCGACAATCACAAGAGCTAATCTGTAACCGTCAAGGCGAGTTACGAGACCTGAATGCTCGGGCATGGGCAGGCGATAAAGGTGGTCCACGTCTTTGGCATCAGACGTCTGCAGCTGGAGACTTACGCTTGAACAGATGTGTTTCCTGCTAACGCGTCCCTCGACTCCTCTTTCAAGAAGAACACTGCTTTCATCAAACGCCTGAGGACGGCAATTACAGCTTCAAGCGCAAGCACGTTCCTTCAAGAAATCCGCTCGCTGTCGCTGCACAAGTATATCTCTGAGGTTATTTCTGCGAGCTACGAAGGCCTCTGCAAGCTCAAAACTCCAGCCGAGATCGCTGTTGGTGTCGAGATAGTCAGTGCACTACATCAGCGATTTGGTCCGGCGGAATACACGAGCTATCTAGGATGGCTATTGGGGCGTGGCATGAGTACGCCAGAAAAGGCGCATCTCAAAGCACTTAGCCAAGATGCTAAAGAGAAGGAGGAGAAGGAGCGCTTAAGCAGACAGAGAGTGTTGCTCAAAGGTGTCACAGAACTTTGGCTTGTAGGATTGCTAAGAAGCTTAGACGATGTGGTGAGGCCGGATGATGCCACGGCTAAGGGGAAGGAGAACACTGGAACAGCTAACAGCAAATTGGGGGAAGTTGTCGGGAAGGCTAAGCCTGGACAAGGCGCTGTCAAGGTGGATCGCGGTATAGACGCGGAACCTTTCCCTCTAGAGGTCTTGAAAGATCTGCTTGGGCACGATAAAGAACACACCAATTTGCCTTTGGTAGTGTTGTTCGTCAAGAGCTTTGCATGGGATGTACTTGGGATCAAAACAACAGGCCCTGAGGGGCGCAAGCGTCCGGAGACTAGTGGGATAACCGCTGCGGGCTCGGAAGCTGGGTACTTGAGCTCGGCTGAGGAGGACGCAAGCGTTTCAATTACAGCTGACGATCCATCCTTGACAGCCCCTGAGCTGCAGCAACGGTTCAAAAATGTGCTGGACCGGTATTTCGAGGACCTAAAGGTGCACATGATCAAAGATCAAAAGACCATTACCGCACAGGCGCGACGGAATGCAGAAGCTTATGTCAAATCTGGCGAGGTCTTTGAGGATCGACAAGCAAACCATGATAAACTGATGAAAGCACAAGAAAAACTTGTTGCCAATGCACAAGTCCTATGTGATGCTTTAGGGCAGGAAATGCCTGACTTAAAGGAGGAGGATACCAAAGAGGCTGCAGGACCTACTGGTATCGGCCTTGTGAAGACGGGAGAATATCTGCGGGGCCAGGTAGATGGGGCGGGGATATGGGAGGATGACGATGAGCGGCGCTTCTACGAGAACTTGGTCGATCTCCAAGACAGAGTTCCTGGCATTTTGCTTGAAGACGCCAAGAAGAAAAAGTCCGATGGAGATGAACAGGTAGGTAAAAGGGCTGAGGCCGCTCCATCCAACGCCGAGGTCAAGGAGACTCAGGAGAAATCGCTTGGAAACGGAGCTATAGACGACCAATCCACTGCGATCGCCAACAAGACTGTTGGTGCACAGGTCGACGCTCTTCTAGCTCGCCTACCAGAACTTCAAAGCAAGGAACAGGTCGATCAGGCCGCCATGGACTTTTGCTTTCTCAACTCCAAAGCATCGCGCAATCGTTTGATCAAAGCAGTCCAAGAAGTACCGAAGGGCCGATCAGACCTTTTGCCTTTATATGCACGGCTTGTGGCAACATTGGGGAAATATATGCCAGATATCTCACACGGTCTGGTGTCGTATCTAGACGATGAGTTTCGAAGTCTTCAGCGGCGCAAGCAAAAGGACTTCCTCGGCCAGGTTCGGACAGGAAACATTCGCTACCTTGCTGAACTTACCAAATTTGGCGTCGTCCCTGAACATGTGATTTTCCATTGCCTCAAAGTCAGCCTCGATGACTTTTCCAGGATGAACATTGAGATTATTGGTAATTTGTTGGAGAATTGCGGCCGCTACTTGCTCCGTAATCCAGACACGGCTCCAAGGATGAATTCTTTCCTTGAGACTTTGCAGCGCAAGAAAGCAGCTCAGCATCTCGGTCAACAGGAGCGAATGTTGATTGAAAATGCTATGTACTATGTCAACCCTCCCGAACGAGCTGCCATACAGCAAAAAGAGAGGACACCGGTAGAACTGTTCATTCGTAAACTTATCTATCTTGACATGAACAAGCGCACATATACGAAAGTGCTCAAGTCCATTCGTAAGCTTCATTGGGAAGAGCAAGAGGTGAGATTCTGCGTCTTCCGTTTGCAGATATCACAATCTAAGTTTTTCTAGGTTGTAAATATACTAGAGAAAGTTTTCTCCAAACCAGGAAAAGTAAAGCACAGCAATATTCATCTCCTGGCTTTCTCGATGGGATCACTCTATCGCTATCATCAGGACTTCGTTATCATGGTCATCGACAATCTCTTGGAGAAGATAACTCTAGGCCTAGAACAGAACGATTTCAAGTTCAACCAGCGACGGATTGCTGAGGTGAAGTATCTGGGCGAACTGTACAATTACAAAATGGTTGACTCGCCTCTCATCTTCGATACCCTGTACCGGATTGTCACTTTCGGACATCGTAAGCGTGGCTTACACGGCTTATGGCTTCGTTGCTAACGGATCTGTAGCGGGTGGTACACCTACATGGGGCAAGCTAAATTCTCTCGATATGCCAGACGACTTCTTCAGAATTCGCCTTGTATGCACATTACTGGAGACTTGTGGTGCTTGCTTCGACCGTGGTGCTGCCAAGAAGAAGCTTGACTTCTTTCTGACGTTCTTTCAGGTGCGTCGATAGGAACATATTAGGGAGTCGTTCTAACAAGCGTTGGATAGTACTACTACCACACCAAAGAGCCTCTTCCCATGGACATCGACTTCATTGTTCAGGATACTTATGCGCTAACAAGACCATTGTGGAAACTAGCTAAAGACTTTGAGGAAGCTGGTCGTGCTTTTGCCGAGTCTGTTACGCAAAATTACAAGACTACAGAAGCAGAGAAGACGATTGAGCCCGACGCGCCTGAGGATGATGCTTCTTCCGAGGATGACCCCGATGACGACGAGTTGCAGGTTCCTGAAATGGAAGATGCACATTCGTCGAGCGAAGAGGCTGAAACAGAGGTCAGACTTGATTATCAAGTCTTGAAATACGCTGACTCTCTGCAGCCTATGACGAATGGCGGTGCGAAGCCAGATTCTGATTTCGAAGAGCAAATTATTGTCACTCGTCAAGAGGAAGAACGAGACCCAGATGCTGAAGCCGATTTTGATAAAGAACTTGCAAAGATGATGTCCGAGAGTTTAGATTCTCGCAAATTCGACAGAAAGCCTATGTTTGACGTTCCATTGCCTATGCGCCGCGCGCCGAAAGATATATCTACAGCTGGCGAAGACAGCCCTAACGAGGGTACTGCGACTCCGCCAAATACCATGGCTTTCTCTTTGATGACGAAGAAAGGCAACAGACAGCAGGTACGTTACAACTCTTCGCGTCGTCGAACTGAAGGGCTGAAATGTAAATCTAGACTCGGACGATCGAGATGCCCTCCGACTCTCAATTTGCCGTTGCGTTGAAGAATCAGAAGGAGGCTGAGCGCGCAGAGCAGCAGCGTATCAAGAATCTTGTTTTGAACTACGATCTGCAAGACTCGAACGCAGACCAAACTGGTACAGATCATGGCCTTTACTTGAACTATTTTCCCCAACCAAACCCCAACATCCCAGTCATTTCTTCGTATATAAATACTCACAACGCTCTATCTGAAGGTCTCGGTGGAGAGAAGCATGGCACTTCTCATCACCAACACAATGCATCCCTGCATCAATCGTCGTCCGCACCCAACGCCAGCCCCCGGCCCGCCGACAAGTCTGGCACGAATCGAAGCGGCCAGCGCGCAAGGAAGTTACAACTTAGTGATGTTGACTGGTATGGACAGAAGCCCGGCTCTTCCCGGAGCCGGGGACCTAGGGGTTCACGAAGAATGGCTGGCTAATCCCAACCCGATCGGGTTTATAGGACTTGAGAAACACGATTTTGCTTGCTACGGCAAGTTCAAAAACTACTACCAAATTATCAACATGGTCTAAGGTCGATTCTCTCGGATCAGAGAGCAACCTTATGCCAGCGATCCTCGCTCTATCCCTTATCCGAACATGCGATAGCCACGCCTTGCAGCGATACCAACGAGACTCGTCTCCGCATCAATGACAGGCGAGTGACGTGCGGAGATAACCCTCGAGGCCGCGAACGTCTAGTCGCCTCGCATGCAATGGTAGTCGGCTGCTTGGCAGATGCGGGGAAAGTTACACTGCGCTCGTTGCCCTCCCTTCTTTCTAAAAGAGCAGCAGTTCGGAGGACAGAGTGTGGTCATTCATTCCGATTATGGTAGATTTCAGAT
>JAABUV010007807.1_pt1 | contig 11064 bp, 10 predicted proteins | sample 5559971 | NCBI WGS metagenome assembly JAABUV01 (sample SAMN10711881, study PRJNA513362) | rock metagenome | isolation source: Antarctica rocks | place: Antarctica: Victoria Land, Knobhead nord | collected 2015-12-19
TTCCTGTATCCCAAATCTGGCCAATGAATGCACCTTGCAGAAATGCATGACCGAGATAGTATTGGGCGCTTCCGGAAACGGTGCCACCGGGTAACTTGGGTATGTAGGGTCTGCAAGGAAATTAGGGTGTTGGAGTTTTGACCAGAGGAGGAGTTAAGGTTAGATTGAGAAGAGCCAGAGGGATGGCGATGGTGGTGGACGCATTAGAACTGTTTTTGAAGGTGAATCGTAGGTTGGAGAGAGACGAGAGAAGGATCGATAACGATGTGTGACCAAGGTTTCAGGTATAGAGTTGGAGGTCGGAGTTGAAATTCAATGGGAGGTGGAAGGCGAGAGATGTGCAAACGGCTGGGAGAAGGTAGAGGTATGGGACAGCGGGCTCCGGTACGACTGAAACGTTAAAATTGGAAGACGATGTGTCGGTGGGGTTCAGAAGGTTATTTGAGCTTTGGGATGCTGCGATGGTACTGTTGATGGAGACATTCGTAAGGAGGATGACTGTGCTATTGAAGATTCCTGGAGTCTCCAGAATTCGCGCTTCGTCATAGCCGCCAAAGTACACAGACCCGGGGATATTGTGTCGCGCTGAGCCCACATGTAGGCCCCATGACGCAGAGATGGGAACATCACTTCCCCCGTGAGCGCCAAGGAATGCTAAAGGCGTGTACGTCTCTACAGAAGCACCTCTAAAGGATGTAGAGATATTAGGTTCATCGGTCCGCTTGGAAGCCAACGAGAGAATTCCTGTGTCAAGCGAGGTTTGGATTCCTCCTGCAAAGTCGACCGTCATTCCATCACTAACTAAGAAAGTAAGGTTATCCAAGTACTGTTCCTCGCCACCTTCGAGAGATATGGTTATCCGTTCGAGCGTATGCGTTACCGATCCATTTAAGCGTAAAGGATCCATCAGGTTGTCATTCCACCCTGGGATGCTATCTGAACGGATGTCGAGCTCGTTTGATGTCAAATTCTTTACGGGGTTCTTGTCATAAAACCTAACGCCGGGATTCGAGCAATTGGAGCCTTGGCGCTCGCAAATAGCTTTCGAAACGACGAGGGTTGCTTGGCTTCGTCCTGGGTATACGGATACATTTTCGGGAAGCCAACCGATTTGAAGTTCGAGTGCAGACCACGGTCCATCCGGCCCCCGGGGATTCGTGGTGTTAAAATGCCAAGCCACGGGCGTACCGCTGCCATTTTGGGCTTCCGAAATGTCTACTGAAGCCAGGAAAGAGAGAAAGCTGATAAAGACCTTGGAGAAGAGCATTCCGCAGAAGTACGAGAGCAAAGCAAGGTACATTAGTATAACGGTAGACGATTTAGATTGCTAGCAAGAAGCCGAGAATCATGGCTGAGGAGCGGCCACAATCCTACCTACGTACTCGTTAAGAATTCATTGGTGTAAGAAATGTCAAAGGAGGATGTACAATGTATATATGGTGGAACTACAGTAGGAAACTGCGGAAGGGGAAAGGAGCTGAAAACCCTGACTCCATATACCACGCCCTAAGGTATAGGGGAAGGGAGATTGCAAACCACACCTAAGGTAAACCCACTCCCGCCCAAGATGCTGAGAACAGGTCCCTGTCAGTGTCCTCCTGCAGCTACTGTTTCACAGCCATGAATCCCGTTTCTACCATTTTTACATTTATGGAACAGGATCGCTACGGTGCACTCATTACGGCGGCGTTGGTCGTTCACGACTAGCCCTGAAAAAAATGCGAAAAAAAGGTTGAAAAAACTGTAGCCGAAGGAACCCGCGACCTTGAGGTGCCTTAATGGACATAAGAGCCACACGCTCTACCGATTGACTGGGAATAATCAGCTAAGCAAATAAAGGGCATTCACGTTGGAACGTACGCTACCCCGGCCAAATGACCTTTTCATAGCAAATCGAGGCCTAGTACGCAATTATATACTTACCGTAATTGCTTAAAAAGGTCAAGGCGTGCAAGGCTAAATCACCGGCCATTGTCAGCCCTAAATTTACCCGCGCAGGAACACCGAAAATCAACTCCAAGCTCATACATTTTTATCTATACATGCTATACCACACTACAACAGTGCCAACCTAATACATTTACTACATTCGTATACTAGTCAAGTACACCTTTCAGATACTTTCTTAGCACACGCCTAAACTTCCTCCAGAGAAATCTCCGCCCAAGCTTGAAGAATGTTATCCGTCATATCTTCCTTATCCTTCTTTTCCAGCTTACGAATCTTCTGTTTCAGGATATTCCATACAGCTTCCATAGGATTGAGATCTGGCGGCTATGTAGGATATACAAGGGTCTCGATTTCCTTTTTAAATATGTATAAGTGAGCGTAATTGAGATACAAGTACGTATCGTGGTTTGGATCGTTGTCCTCCTAAAAATAATCTCTTGATACCCCCGTTTTGGTTTGATATTTTGGAGTTCCTCAAGGTACTTGGGAACGATTTCCTCCGTATGGAATGGCGATGTTATCGAGTTCGCTTTTAGTTGTACTTCTACGTCAGCTGTAACGTATTCTAAGTAGTGCTGACTTTTCTTAAATTGCTTCTGTGTCTCCTTCTTCTATCCCTTTAGTGATTCAGCGCGCCATGGAGGCTCCTTAATATGCACATTGACATGAGCTTCTGGTACGTCGTAGGGTTGTCTTAAAGGAGTAACTCTCCTTTGTGGTAGTACGAGACGGAGGCAGCCAATAGAGCGTTACGTCCTAGAGTAGAGGTACCTCGCCTATAGTCTCTGGTTCGTTTGCACTCATGTTGCGACGGGTGTCCTCTGCTACGTTGTAGTTCCTGCTATATGTCTCACTCGGCGGCGTTTGATTCTGCATACAGACTGTACAGCTCAACCGAGGTCTTCATAAGTTGCCAGTCTTTTTTGAAGATAGAAAGACATCAACACGAAGATCTCAATGCTGACTGAAGCTATCACTATACGAAGTTCCCTACCCCCTGAATTCGGCAAGTTCAAGGATCTGTTGCCTCAAGCTGCTATGATATCTACCACGAATTCTCGTAACATAATGGGGCCCGCAAAATGGCAGCCTATCTGCAGGCCAGACGTGGGTATAGGGGTCTAGAACGACCCCCTGAATCCGGTCAAAGACTGAATTAGCAAGCTTGGGAGCAACAGGCCCTCTTCGCGAAAGCCAGATCCTTTTAGTATCACCACCGACAACCTTCGAGGCTTCTATACCCAAACGACGACCGTCCTGGGAATCGGAGCATCTTGGTACGAATGGAAGGTGATGGCGATCCGGTTTTGCATCGCAGCGAGTATTGATGCATCTTAGATTCAGTCAGACCCCAATCTTCTCCGGTAGCTTTCGGTATCGAAATCCCTGTTTCGAGGAGATAAAGATTGGACACGTCATTGATTCCGGTTTCCCTGTTACGAAAGACAATGACTTTGTTCTCTCTACCATTCCTTATACAATTATTTTTTCTTGATACGATTGAACAAATAAATCTACCGACTTTTGTGCATTGTTAAATTATCAAGAATTTCACCGACTTTGCTAATGTTATCGACAAATCGCAAAATCCGGCCCAGGTTCTGCATACAGCCACAATCAACCCAGTTTACCAGTGTATGATTCTTCTACGCAGTGCTATGTATATGAAGCTACAATAAATTTGTTATGAAGAACGACAGTCCTAAAAACCTGTCTAGTTGCTGGCTCTTCGAAGATTAATCACTATTCAAGTCTCATGTTCTAGCTCACATAATTGTGCACGAATCATTGTCATCTTTTCAATCTCCTCTCAAGGCAGCATATCTATCTCGACTTACCTGATTTCAATGTCTGTTCTTCGTGAATCTGTTTCATTGCGATTGCATTCGAAGATCTGACATGTAACTCATATCATAGTTCATCAGATCTGGCGAAGAAAGCTCGTAGAGAGACACTGCGCTGCTGTTTATCTCGTACGTGAGCGTCGATGATTGATTCGATGTTCACGAAAATATTGACTGATGCTGCGATGCTTGAAAAGCAGAAGAAAACGACGATGAAAGCATTGAGACGTTCGATTGCAGAATGTATGTTGAAGGCGCTGATCGAACGTACGAAGAAGCAGAATATTGTTGCTGAGAGTTCATGTACTCTGAATGAGATGAGAAAGATGTCAAAGCAGGCTGATACTGAGAAGAAGCGTGACCAGAATTATGTTGATTTCAATCATTCCGAAGGGAAGGCGCATACTGATGATTCGGATGCATATTGACATTATTGAGTTCGAAACTCGGATGAGGATCTATATACTGTCTGTGCGCAGGTCTTTGAAGCTTCCTCGGGCTAAATTGCATGAGACTGGTGCTCCTCTAGGTTTGCGTAGCATTGAGGCTTTGGACAGCTTCAAGGTAGTCACCCTTCGCATCCTTGCGGGCCTGGTTTAGCTACTCGGGCTTCTCGTCTGGGAAGGTCTCTCTGAGCTGAGCGAGCTTCTCCTGGAAATCTCGAGAAGACCAGGGCATACGTTGACGAAGCCGCGAGAACATCATTGCTACACTGTCTTCGTTCAATCGCAGGAAATTTTGGCATAACAGTCTCGATGGTGCGACAATCGAGTTACATTCGATACTGGGACAGACTTCGCACCGGTTTCTTGCTTCTTTATCGCCCGTGGAGCGTAGCCGACGGCAAAGGATCCAAGGTAAGGGACCTGACCAGGCTTCGCCCCCAATCGGGGTCGTGCATGTGCATTAGCGCTCATGCAAGACAGATTGAAGAAAGGTGCCACCAGCGTGTACAATATCATCGCAAAAAAGGCAAACATGAAATATACGGAGTACATCTAACGCTGATCGAGAGAAGCTTCCAGGATCTGCGACGGCAGGCAATTTAATTCAAAGAATTGAGGGGAGGGCATTGGGAAGTAGAGGGCGGCAAATACTACACGCGCAGTTGGCAGATGTCAGGGTTAGGGTTATGTTCGGAACGCAAAACATTTAAAGTTGCATAACGGATCAATTGGTGGAGCAATATAGTGCAGTCAAAAGACATACAATAACCGTGTACCGCTCTTTTATTGGCTTCGATATTCTCATTAGGGGATACCGCTGAAATTCGTGTCAATACTCATGTTATCATCTCCTCTTGATGAGAACCTGAGGTTCGCGGGTTACAAATCCTCACTCTCCCCATTTCGAAAGAATACTGTATATGTCAAAGATGAAAAGCGTACATGCGGTTTGGAAGGATGTACATGTCAAAAGGTTTCCACTGCCAGCTATGTCATAATTCAACGACCATTTAGGAGCCCCTACACGCAGATATCGCTCCTGCGATCTCTTCTCCTCCCAATTATTCAACCACCAAATGCACCATACCTTGCTTTCAAGCCCTTCACATTCGCAGCCGCAACTCGATTTATAGTTCGCGCTTACTGAGTGGAGCAGGGCGTGGAGGCTGGAAGGAAAGTGCATAGTATTCCTGCGACGCCTGACCCTGCAAAGCCCACGTGCCACCTCCCTGGCTTTTTTCGTAACAATTTCCTACAATCGATTCCTAAATCACTATTAGCTAACGTACTCTAACGTTTTCCACCAAGCTGAACATTTCCAAAGCAGCTAGGTAAATGTATATTTTTTGCTCACCATGGCCGTAGCGCAATTTGAAAAGTCATTTGTGCCGTAGTTCTGACGATGTGCCTGAATCACGTAATCAGCCTGGGTGATGTTCCTGTCACAACCGAACTGTTCTCCAGGCAGTTGGCAAGCGTCGGCGGCGCAGATCGATTGTATTGCTAGAAGGACGTTTGCCTGCTCGTTGGTCTGGAATTGATCGCCTGTGCATTGCGGGAAGGGTAGGTTGGATGGCTTGATGGCGAATGTGTAACTTTGGAAGTTTTGGCTGCCCCCGCCGTTGAAGTTGCTGGCGTACGAGCCGCCCACTGGGCTAGCGGAATTTCCCGAGGCTACACCACAGTGCTGGGCTATGAAGAACTATAATTCAGTTGTAAGTCAGCAGCCTGAGCAAGCCGAGAGCGGAGAGGTTTTATCCAACGACGTACGGGAGCCCCAAGGCAGAAATCAAGATGACCACTGAAGGCATTGGTGGTGTATGATGCAGTATATTCGGGGGTCGAGGCGGCGAATGTACAGACGTCTCCATTACAGGAGCCGTACTGCTGATGTTTGCTTGCGTATCCTTTGTCGCAAGTGGCTTGGATCATCTGAGAAATCTCCGAATTCTGGTTATTGAGGTCGGCTTGTATACCACCGAACAGGTTCTGGGGGATAGTTCCAGCTCCGTTGGGTGGCGCTGCTGTACCTGAACATGCTGCCACGAGTCCTATTTTCGAAATTGCGGCAGGAACAGAAGTAGAAGGGGGCCATGAGGTGGCTGTCTGGCTGGCGACCGAATGGCAGCAGTAGGCAAAGACGATAGATGTATATTTGAGAGCCATAGGAGAGATATACGAGAACGGATTTGATGGAAAATTCAGATATCGGTGGGTTGAGCTGTATTTCAACAATGGCAAATGGGGAGGTTTATAGATGGAGTTCGCGACCGGCCACGAAAGACCGGCTTACAAAGCTGGCGGAAGCCCGATATAGCTCATGAATAAACAGAGGCGAGCAGATGTAACGTAATGCTAAAGCTTTGACAAAGAAGAATAACGCCGCAGTACGTAAGGTAAAAGGTCAGACATATCAGATGCGGAACGTGGCAAAGTCTACAACGGAGCTCTGGCAATGTGCTAGCTGCTGATCGAGCAGAGTCAGACAAAACGAAAATACCCAATACCAACAGATCGTAGCCCCAATCATATGTGTCTAATAGAGAGTCGAGGGCAAGGAAGCAACGTTTGTTGCTCTGAGTGAGCGAGCTTTGACAATGATTGGTTGAGGATCAGCACCAAGATGCTACCGCCACCACTGCAATGGCAAAGAATGTATTTATTTAGAATGTATCTGCTCATCTCTATGTGCAATGCACCTGTTACTAACACGAGTACAGTCAGATACAAGCAGCCTAGCAGGAGACGACGATACCTTAGCGCCGGCCCGCTTTGTCAGCCGCGCACGCGGTTGTAAGTACCTTAATTTCCCCTAATTTTCGCTAAAATAGTCTATCTTGCATGCGACCGGTACCTTAATATAACAGTCTACCTAGTACCTAGACTTCCGTGTCTTCGCTGTCCCTTACCCTACACCTTACTGTGCACCCATGACCTTCGCTAAGGTTTCCTGTTTGAGGCCCCGATTATGTATCTATACAAACAGCTGTGTCAGCATCTTGTTTCCGTACTGCCCCACCATTCATCTGACATGTTCCGTACTCCTTAGCTCTTGGATTGTCATTCTCCGAAGAATGAGAGACAGGTCGACTAATCCGCTTACCTTGCCATGCTACTCATGCTTGTCCTTATCGCCACTTAATTCTCATCTTCTTTTCTGAGAATCACAATTATAGGAGTCCTTGAAAATGGAATGGAAGTCTTGCACACCATTTCCCCCCCAATCTGACCGCTTACGGGCATTGCAACAGGGGAAGCCTCGTATTTTTATTTATAAGAAACCCTATTATTCTTTGACGCACTGCCCCTGAGCTACTACGGGCTCTACGGTCACAGTTCCGTGATCGGCTATTTTCTCTTTTGGTTCACTGAAGCACACTTGTGGTTTGTAAGAAGGCGAAGCTTTCGACTTTACTATAACATGGTCGCACTTTATATAATGAGCTTCCCCAGCACGCGGATCCGCTGTTCCATCTATACTATTTCTGGCGACTTTATATCTTCAACATGATGTATAAGGCTCTTTTCGGGTCCTTGTTCCTCCTGAACTCGACCTTCAGCGCTCTCGGCCATGTTCTCCCCACATCTCGACATGTGGAAATCAGCAAGCGAAACGTTAATCTCAACCTACATGACTTTGAGGATCTTGAATTCCCTGGTTTTACCCAACAACAGCTCGAGGATCTTTTCCGCACAGACGTGGAAGGTGCCATCGCATTAGCTTTCTCGGCAAGCCAGGTTCTGAGCCAGACTGGTGTCGAGTCGACGCCTGAATTTATACGATGGTTTGGACCCGGAGCCACAGCTGCTCACGTTGCTCCTATTCTCCGTGAGTGGTCAATGCACATCTCAGTGCTGCCATTGAATTTCTGACCCTTTTATTTAGACGGTTATCAAAACATTGTGGACCTGTACAGTCCAAGCAATACCCGTACACTGGATGTCTTCGCCAGTGTAAGCCTCATCTGGACACTGCCTGAATAATCGCTGCTTCAAACTCATCTAACCTCTATCTCATTCAGAATGCGAACGTCAACACCCAAGGTGGTGATGTTCAAGCGTTCGTAACGAGGGCCCAACCCCAAGCTATGTCGATTTTCCGGGCATACTGGTCGTTGCCACCATCATCAGCCGTGGTACCTCCTCAACCCGGCACAGGCACGGGAGCTATAACGACACTCGAGAGCAGAGCAGGCACACTAATCCATGAGGTATGCACGACGTCTCATAATCACCCCAATAAAAGCGAAATACTTACATGCCGCGTAAAGCTCTTCCACTACACCTTCGTCATCCCCTTCTCCACAGGTCAAAGCAACGATCCTCACTATGCCGAACGCTATGGTCAAGATAACTGCCTCGCCCTTGCAGTCAGCGACCCTAATGTTGCCGTTCTCAATCCAGAAAGCCTCATGTATTACGCTTTGGGTATGTGCCGCTCCAACTCTTGTTCCTCCATAGAAGATCCGACCCCGCGGAGAAACCTTGTTGCCGCCCGTTCGTTGCATTGAAAACCCCACTGCTAATTAACTACACATCTAGACGTCACCTACGGCTGGACCCGTAACCAAAAAACCCAACCTCCGCCCCCTCCGCCCAAATCAAAGCCCCTCCCTAAACCTCCGCCAGGCAGCGACGGCAACGATCCCCTCGCGAGTTTTAAAGCACCCGGCGGAGCGTCATCGTGGTGGGCTATCATCCATCATGGGTCAAACAGCGAATTGTGGCCTGATCAAAATATATGATCCCCAAAACCATTTTGAGTACCTTGAGCGTTCGGGATGAAGTCCTGTGTCTCGTTTCGCTTTCACCTGAACGCCGGACCTAACCTACACTTCGTTGCGCTTGATGGTGGGTTTAATATTGAAGCATAGCTGTACGATCTGTCTTAGATACTGCTAAGTTATTTCTCAAATACCTATAAAATTGTTAAGACAAAAGCTTAGCTACTTGTACGAAAAATTATACCTTGGCAACAAACGTCTGGCATGTTTCCTACTCACGACACGATTGTAATAATCTGAAAGCTTTGCATTACCATGAATAGTTACATCATCTTATTTCGTAGAAATTTGATTGGACTTTGATAAGGATAAATTTTCCATTTAATTCATCAGAAGAACTAGATACGAAGACGTATTCAGAACGGAAACGCTCCAGATTCGCAACAATAGCAAAGCTGAAGAAAGGAGCAGCGGAAAGCGACCAACGATACGGGACAAGGTTTACCTCATGATGAAACCCACCTGCGCATTATCTACACACACTGATAATCCTTTCCGTAACGTCCCTCGAGCAAGGAACATCAGACAAGCCATCATGCTTTTCCGGCCAGAATTAGCAGTTCCAGCAGAGCATACATCGATTTGAATTGCTGATGATTTGAAATGAGTTGATTATGCTTTGATCTCATAAGTGCTTAATCTTACCGACGTTGCTTTAAATGCAAAGCTTGTGCGATAAGAAGGATTTGGCAAAGGAATATGGAGGACTGATCAAGCTCGAGTTACCCTACCAAAACTGCCACGTGTTCTGACAGTTGGCTTGGTTATCGGTTCTTCTTCAGTATTGTTCGACACTCCTTGATGGTAGACAAAAAGGAGTGGTGTTATCTATTCATCTTGGGTCGATCTCGCAGACGAAGACCGTATGTACGATGCAGTCGGTCCGTCGAAAGGAGTATCATCGCCCAGCATATATGTGGCCACCTATGTACGTCTATTCCGCTATATAGTAAAATTCCCAGTTCTTGAGGCTCAGGTGGACAGATATGTTGTTGTTTTGGAGGATAAGAGAGCTTTCTATGCTGGGCTTTTATGATGCGCCCATGCGTCCCAAGGTATATGCGGCTTCTCGCTCTACTCAGATATGATAATTTGCTTCCATATACCAGACATCGCATATAATCACCAAGGACCCCATTGCTCCCGAGGCAAATTCTCTTTACTCACTCAAGGAGATGTCGGATGCACTCATCCCCAAAGAGCCTTCAAAAGTAGCTCAGAAAATCAACAAAAACAAATAGCCTCAACGAGGACCAGACTCTCAACCAAGAGGAGGATAAATTCACTGACCACTGTGCAGTAAACAATAGGCCTTCACCAAGTCTGCTAACACCGTCAGAATTAATAGTTCCAATGTGCACTAGATTAATTTGACTTTTGGTCTTTGATGAAATTGAAGGCTCTATTATACCACATATACAAAAAAAAGATATCGGAGAAAGAGAAGGTGAGCAGATTATGGTTGTTCTCGCTAATTAAAGTACAACCCAACGTGCCAACCTTACTCCAAACAGCAAGCGGACAGGCATCAACGCTAAGGATCCTAGCTCAGCCTTCTTGGAAGCTCAATGGCTTCTCCGCCTCGTATTTTCTCGACAGCAACCTCACCCAAAGCATTTCCACTCCATCACTCGTTTCTAGATGAACCATCATCATCTCAACCTCCACTCGTTGGGTTCTCGTCAATCATGACTTCATTTACAGCTTACTCCAACATGTTCCATATCCTAGCTATCGCTCTTTTCGCACTTCTGGTCGACGTGACATTCGCTCAAACTCTTATCTCGTCAACTCTGTCTGCCTGCGCTCAGCAATGTCCGGTTCTTATTCAAGCGCAGGGAGGTTGTGTCCCTCCTGCGGCTCCGGTGACGAACCAAGGCATCTATCAGTCTTGTTTTTGTCAATCGACGTTTCTCCAGCCGCTGTATGGGGGGCCGACACCCCTTTGCCCATCATGCCCGCCGGCAGATATGACTACAATACAGAATTGGTTTCAGGGGCTGTGTAAGCCCGGAGCTCCGCAAGGAGGACAGCAGCCAG
>JAABUV010007808.1_pt1 | contig 11063 bp, 9 predicted proteins | sample 5559971 | NCBI WGS metagenome assembly JAABUV01 (sample SAMN10711881, study PRJNA513362) | rock metagenome | isolation source: Antarctica rocks | place: Antarctica: Victoria Land, Knobhead nord | collected 2015-12-19
CCATGCTCTCGTTCAATGGATAGGGGCGTCCCTCACCTTACTGTACTGGGAGTCCCTAAGATGCCCTGGACCTTCTCAGTTTGCCGTTCGAACAGGGTTGAATTTCAATACACTGACTAATCAAGGCAATTAACACTCCTATGTGTTACACTACTAGCGACTGTAAAGAAGTCGAATTTACAACGACGATATGCTAGCTTCAGATTATTTCACGCGAATGTTCTTCTTAAGAATCCGAATCAATTTAATGTGACAAAATTTCTGAAAAAAATTGTGGAAACTTTCTTAGCAACGTTAACGTCGATAAACTAATGTATATTTACATGAACGAACGAACGCTTAATCGGCCGAAGGATCTAGAAAAGAAGCTTCGCTATACCCAGAGCATTGAAATTGATGAGAAGAAGCTATGTGAAATGAAGGATAAACTGCTACAGGAGGAATTGGCTGTGGCTAGGCTAAATCCTTCGAACGTAGTCAATAAGCGTGTATTATACATGTTCTGCCCTACGCGCGACCTGTATTCCGTATCCGTACCCCGCACTAAGCTCATTCTACGCTTAGAATGAGCTTAGTGCGGGGTACGGATAGTCTCGTAACTAACTGTAACCAATAAAATTCCCTGCCGAGGGTGCCGAGCGCTAGTGAGGCTGAAATACAAAATCTGTTGCATCCGGCCCGATCCGGGGGCAGTGCAAAGTTATAGCCAACTAGCGTGGAATCCCTAGGCAAGCAGCTGTGGGAGTGCTTTAAGGAGAGCCAATGAGAAGAGAGGATAATAGGGAGAGGGTACTTACGTAAGTCACTTGAAAACATGACTTTGTGAGTTTCGTCTTTATACAAGATGAGTCCTGCCGTTATGCATCAACTATTACAGTCTCAAACCTGTGAGCTTTTTTGATGCATAGCAAAGAAGAAGACAACCACAACACCATTGTACCAGCGCTGTTAGGAATCGAACCTAATATAATATAACTCTCCAACGACACATAGTACGTTCATATTCGCAAAGCCGAATCTCGTATAGGTGAATCCCATAGACGGTCGACCTTATCTACTTCGTACCATCGCTCTTGAGATTATTGCGCTCTTTTGATGGAAAAAAACAGAACTCTGAAGACCTACCACTCCTTCCTCCCCGCCATCTTCTCAAACCTATCTACCCACAGTTTCATTCAGCCATCGCCCAAATCCCTTCCCCAGCACCATACTCATAGCTACAATCCCAGCCACATTCATACCCTCGCAAACCCTCGCCCTGTGCTGTGACGTCTACAGACTGACGGAAGTTCAGTGACTGAGCCTCATGAGAACGATCTAGGCGTTAGGTTGTGACGGAATGACGAAGTCAGGCATCGATTTTGAAAAGCAAGAGAGTGCGATCTTGAGATAATTCGCTGAAGAATAGAGAGTTGCGAGTGCGGTCTTGGAAATATGATGCACAGGGAGGTGCGGAAATTGAAGGGAAGAGAAAGAGTTGAGAGACGTCTCATGTCGAATTCTGTGTTGAACGGTCTAGGCACAAAATAAAATCACTTAGAAGGGTAGAAAGTAGGAGTTAGTGGCACGTGAGGGTAAGATATCTTCATAGAATCCCTCATACAGCACCTCAGACAAGAAACTCGAATACTAACCCCTCTTCTTCTATAGTCAACTGCCTACTCTCCTTCCACACCCCCCTCTCACGCCACCTCACCCCCCCTCAATCATCAAACCCATCAAACCCTCACTACCCAACTATCAAGTCATCATCAACAGAACCCTCTTCACCCCGTATCGTTCATGTCTTCTACAGCACAACACACTCTGCCTATGTGTGTTGTGTAGAGAAGTGATCGAGATGCGAGGTTCGAAAGTTGACAGAGAAGGGTTGAGAGAATGAGTATAGTGAAAGGAGAAAGGAAAAAGGAAGAAGAGAAAGAGAAAGAGAAAGAAGTATGGGAAGAAGTATGAGATGAGTGTGAGTAAGAGACTAAGCCAATGATTTCTTTTGAAGAAAGAAAGAATGAGTTTGCGACGTAATTGAGCTCGACATTTTCTTCATGCTTATGATCGATTCGAAATGTAGCAAAAACAATATGACCCGCTTTCTTGCTTTCGCACCAACAAAAAGTGCGAGACCGATAATCATCCCAACGCATTGGCGATCGAAATTGAGAATCGAATCATCTCTAAGTCACATCATCGCTTCTATTCTCCGGAAAGTGCATCTAGTACTGTTTTCACCGCTGTAAACAGCAAGCACCCACATACACCCGCAGGCAAGGAGGTCGTGAGAGTTCAATAGCTGAGTCGTAGATTGAAGATGTTTGTTGGATGAAGAGAGCGAGATTAATGAAAATACTTTTCTCTCTTTTTTAAAAAGGGCTAAAAGTGGAGAGAGAGAGCATGGTGAGCGAATTCGAAAAGCTCATAACTGCGATGTTTGTTAAAAAAAAAATTCAGTCAACATTCTCATGACCAAAGTTTTTCTCTTTATTCATTTGAAAACTCGTTTCTTTTTCGGTCTTGATATGCGGCTAGTAAATATAAACATGTTCAGAGCAGTTAGGGTTCTCTAAAGGTGTGCTTTACTTTCTTTACTATTCTCAAGGAAACCAGCTAGGTGGTCATGCAGCGAAGTCGAAAGCCCACGTCGAAGTGACCAGCTTCCACAATTTCGAGTTGTCTATGTGACCACATGGTCATATAGACAGTTCACGATAACGCGGGCGGCGGAGCCCGTGATCTGTTACTCGCACGGCCAGCTCGCAGCCTCGGGCATAGCTCTTCGTCGCCCATTTTATCGGTGTGATTGCACAATGTACAACCGGTCTACGGGATATACTGTCTAGGATTTTGAGTCGGCTGCTTGCAGCAGGATTTCCGCTTGCAGCAGGATTTCCTTGAGCTCATCTGACTGAGTATGAAAAGTGAATTCAGGTTACAGCGACTGCTAGAATGAACGACAGTGTGGTTTTTTCAGCTCTAAGAGCCTGTTTCACGCAGAGAGCTTTTTCATACTACATACATCGTCAGTACGACTCTATGTGTATCTATCTATATACGTAGATAGTATGCTGTGCTTCATAGTCTTTGACTGCTTAAGCACGTTAGAATGAAGAAATAAAATAAAATAAAATAAAAACACCACCCCCTACATGGCCCCTTGCACGGCTTTTACATGACTTACTATCAATGATGAAAGGACTGTTCCGTTACTACGCTCAAAGCTTCGTATGAGACACAATAACCTTTAGTGTGACCGTTGGTTTAGGTGTGTTGAAATATGACTGAACTAGGAGGTTTTGCAGCATATGTAGGATGTGGTTCTATGAGGGTTACAATGCGTCATGTGATCTCGATAGGTCCGATAACTCGGATCTCAGATGTCGAATGCCGAACGTCAGGCCAGCGAGGCTGTGGACCCACCTCATAGATGTTAACCTGATGTTCATCGCAGTTAGTTAATATAAGTATAATCTTTAGATCAGTCTACACAGTTCCTACATGCTCACCATCCAAGCCTACTTCTAATCTCTCCAATACTACGCCAGCGAAATCGCCTAGCGTTGGTTTCGGTTTTGCTTTCGGTGGTCCTTTCAAGACTGCCACAAGCTCTTTGACGCCTTTCTCAGGAGCAACATCTAATACGACGTCACGCGCTAACTCTCCTGGAGCTACAACCGCGGGTGAGAGTGCCAATGACTCTACTGCGGATGGAGAAGATGGCTCTGTAGAGCGCCACGAACAGATCGATCTCACATCAGGCGGGCTAGGCGAAGAAGATGAAGACGTGCTTTTCGAAGTTAAGGCTAAGGCTTTGACATGGGAGATGAAGTGGGTCACCCAAGAAGTTGGCTTAATCCGTGTTTTGAAGCACCGTTCTTCACCAACTACTCGACCTACCCCCCACTCTTTCTACCTCATCGCCGCCATGGATCTTGCACCCCCTCCAGTAGGTGAGCTCTATGTGAGCGACAAGAAGCTCATCGCCGCCGCCAATACGTGGGCTGGAGCCCACGATTACGCGCTCATCATCAGTCGCTCGAACAAAAACAAGCGGGGAATCAAGGATAAAATTTAGTTGAGGTGTGATAGAGATGGTAAACCAGATAGTACTAGCGGGCAAAAGAGACTACGTGCCGGCTCAAGGCTCATCGAATGTCCCTTCAAAGCAATAGCCAGAGGCTCTACCCAACGCGAACCTAGTCAATTTGAAAGCGTGGAAGCGAATCTGCAGCAACGAGCTGAGCAAGAGCTAGGGCAAACATATAGGGAGGGTAGGGGTAGGGGTAGGGGTAGGGGCCGAAGCAGAGGTAGACCGCGGGCCGGAGGTAGAGGTAGGGGGCGGGGGCGAGGTCGAGGAGGTAGAGGGGGTGAAGCTTCGGCTGAGCCTATATCAGAGCAACAACAGGGGGCTTCAAACGGTGAAGGCTTCTATGGGGTGTTTCAAATTTGATCAAATGTAAATTTGCTTCTAAAAAACCTTCGTTCTCAGCGATACTTAATTATTGGTGACCAGCTGAGGGGGGTGTACATGTAGTGAAAAGGGGTGTACGGTTAGTGGTTCCCTATATTTATTGTGTAGATTTTCAGTTGTGACGATGAACCCGATATTTCACATGGTCAATTATTTGCATTGAAGTCTATATCTGGAAATTTCAAGACTATCGAGTGATCATACTCGTGTCACCATTCGAGGACTGCGAGGTGAGACTGGGTCTTGAAAGCTAATTCTTGACTCGCACGCCCCTTTGAACTTTACTGAGAAGGGCTATAAGATTTACGTTCTCCCCAACTTATTTACAAACCCTTTTCACCCGTTTCTATCAAGATCTCGCTGTTTCTCGGCAGCTTCATTGGTCGCCCCAATTTTTCCATTTTAGGCTTAGCCGTCCTTCTGCACTCGCCCTCGCGGAAGATGGAACGACAGGGAGCCAATCTCGTGCCCAGCTGGCCGCAGGGTGCATATGCACCTGCGGCTGAGCTTGGGTAAGTTTTTTTTTTTCTCCTGGCTGACCCCCCTCTGCGGCTCTCCATACCTTTGCCTTGCGCCAGCATGCGAGGCCACATTTCCAAACCAAGAAGGCTTGGAGAAACATTACGAGCTGCACGCCAACAACGCCCTTCCGCAGGGGCACACCCTTCCATCATCTACCTTTAATACTAATGCTACTGGACCTTTGCATTTCTCCCCTTCGTGGGACATCGGTTTTAGTCAATCAGGGAACCGTCACGTTCTAAGCAATGACATTCAGGACACTGAACTTGGATCCTCGAATACCCTCTATGGCGACCTTCCCACTATGGGACTTAGTGTCATTTCCACCGGATCAATGAACGGTGCTAGCTATGGTCTACCCATTCACTTCGACGATCGTCTTGCTGGACCCTCGAACGGCATCAACTATGATCTGGTTACCAATAACTACGACCTCAGCACAGTCGAAGCCACGCAGAACATCAACGGCGGCTTTGCAATCGGTTCTGGCCACCCGTCTAACCCCTGGACAGCTCATGGCCCGACGCCATCCGCTACGAACACCACACCAACTCATTCTACCAGTGCAGCTACGTTCCCGAACACCAATGACCAGACAAATCGGTCTATCTGCCCCACCTGTTCCAAAACCTTTGGTCGTTCTTCGGATCTTCAGCGTCATGCGAAGAAGCACGAGGTTGGCGGAAGAAGGTATGACTGTTCGGTGGAGGGTTGTGTATTTGTGGGGGAAAGGGGTTTCTATCGACGTGATAAGTTGTTGAGTCATATGCGGAATCGGCATGGGTTGGTGGACTAGAAGAGACTCTGCAAGGTGTGGAGGGAGCCGTGAATGAAGCACAGAAGGAAGCTTTGAAGAGTTAGATTTTTTCCATATAAGATCGTCTCAACATTCTATCTAGATACTCATCATAACTCATTGCTGATACTTAACATTCCCTTACTGACTGTTGGAATACGAGGTCATATGGGGGCATATTGATATTTTGGTTGTTGCTTAATAGAAGTCTAACTTTCGGGTTAGTAATTAGTGTCCAGACGTACTGTAAGCGGCCCCCCTAGAATTACCCCGAAGGTAGGAAGGGTAGAAAGTAGAATGTACGAAGGTAGGTAGCTTACAGACGAATTTCTGAGCTATTTGAAATTTGAATAGCTTCAATATCTGATGTAGCAGTGCGTCAGCGAGCAATGCATCTGGTGATTTGATGAGTATTGGCAGCTGTGTTACTGTGTGTAGGCCAATTTTTGGTGGTGGTAAAACCAACCCGAAAGTAACAATAAAAATCCCCTGCCGAGGGTGCCGAGGGCCAGATACGATCTTGAATGCACGCTGCACTGCAGGTTGGCCAACTAGCGTGGAATCCCTAGGCAAGCAGCTGTGGGAGTGCTTTGAGGAGAGCCAATGAGAAGAGAGAATAATAGGGGAGAGGATACTTACGTAAGTCACCTGACTTGATTTCTGTTCTTATCGACGTGTAAATTGTAACATTATGAAAACATGACATGTTCATCATTTTACAAGTATTTCAAAGAATGAGTTTGTGACTTTCATTTTTATACAAGATGAGTCTTGTCGTTCGTTATACATCAACTATTACAGTCTCAATCGAACCTGTGAACCTTTTTGATGCATAGTACGTTCATATTTGCAAAGTCGAATCTCGTACAGATGAATTCTAGAGTCGATCAATCTTATCTATTTTGTATCATCGCTCTTCAGATTATTGAGCTCACTATTCACATCTACGACTTCTTCCTCTTCGCCATCTTCGCACTCTCATCTACCCGCATTTTCGTTCATCCATCGCTCAAACCCCTTCCTCAGCACCAGACCCATAGGAAGTCTAGCCACTGAGTCCCATGGAAACGATCTAGATGTTAGGTTGTGGCGGGGATGCGAAGTAGGTATCACTCTTGTAAAGAAGAGAAGCGTAGCTTTGAGATGGTTTGGTGGAGATGAGAGAGCTACGGATACAGTTTTGAGTGCGGTGAGTAAGATGTATGGGTGGGATAGCGAAGGCGAGAGTGAGAAGGAAGAGTCAGAGGGCTTTCCTGCTGGATGGCTGTTGAATAACTTCGCTCGAGCTGGCATCACGTGGGAGGGTAGGGAGCGGGGAAATCGTGGCAGTCGAAGATAACTGCGTTATGGTGAAGTAGGATAAATAGGTACGATGGACATTTTTTCCCAGTTGTTACTCTCACCTCAGGTCGAGCACCAAAAACCAACTCACCTCATCAAAAACCCTCATCATAACCAACCTCCCGTACCACCCCCTGCAATCCCTTCCACAAACCCCCCTAAAACCCCATCATACTCACCCTCATACCAACCCTCACCCCCCGCCACGCCACCTCTCTCCCCCGGAATTCCTTGAAGTCTATCAACCCTCCACCCTCAACCCGCATCCATTACAAAACTCTCTACCATCTGCCGATACCTTCTGCTCAACCCACACCCTTCTTTTGTGCAGAAAAGCGATGAAGATGATGGAGTGAGATGAGGAGTTTAAAAGGGGAAATGGGGAAAGATGGAAAGGAAAAAAAAGGGGTTGGTGGGGGAAAGATGTGAGGAACACACTGAACATGAATCATGATCTAACTTTCTGTCCTTCCTTGCCCTTTTCCTTCTCGCCACAAACGCATCGACTACGCGAAACCAACACTATCCCTTTGGCTGCTGTCGGGAGGCCACTTTTAGCGTATTCGCTTAGTTCACCAATAGGATTATAGGAATCATAGAATATCACCCTGAACTGATTTTATTGATGCTATTCAGATGCTATTGTGATATGCAGCCCGACAAGGACCGTTTCTACATAGGGGGATATCACAGATGTCACAGTCAAAGATAGAACGCTTTCTCCGCTTGCTACCACCTGAATTTGGTGTAATTACATCGAGAACATGTTGTTTTCTAGGCCTAACTGTTAAGCCTATCTCCTTGCATCCACGACAGTTCTCAGAGCTCTTTTTTTTGCAGATTTGATGATCATCTAAACGTATCATTGAACGTTCAATTGCAGACTCAATTGACGTTCTTTTTCGCTTCAGAAACTGCCTTTGAAAGGTGTAAGCGCCAGGGTTAGGGTCCCTGAGCCTAACTAATCGAACCATCCAGTTGACTAAGTGCCAACTGACTTCCGGGCGCACGACGTAGCCACACCGAAACTTCCAGTTGGACCGCTCGACCAACTGCACGGCAAAAGATAGCAATTGCGCTAAGCTATGCTTAGAACACCCCTAATACCCTCTATAACCAACGAGTCAAGTGACGTACTGGGTATCAAACCTAGGATCGGACCCAAGCATTGATCCGGTCCTGACACTTTGTTGACATTGTTTCTATTTACAAAAAATAACCTTTTTGACCGAGCCTTACCACATCTGGTTAGGGTTAACCTTAAAAATTAACCGAAGGCAAACAAAAGGCAAACAGCATTCAAAGGGATATAAAATCTCTAAACCACACCACCACTTTTTGTCTTCTCGTCGAGATTTTTGTACCAGCATTTCAAATCTATACACCCGGCGCGGAATCGATGCTCTGCGTGGTTTTCGAAAAAAAATTACGTTCATCTACTCGTATGCACGGGTTTTCGCGCACACTGGCACACTGGGTTTTCGCGCAGTCTAACCTAGAAAGGTTAGTTACAGATAGTATCGGGTTTGGCGTGCTGAAAAGAGCACTAAGATGCCTAGCCATAGTTATCGTGTAGAAGGAAAGTCACAGACGTGGAGACGCTTGGCCAACTAGCGTGGAATCTCTAGGCAAGCAGCTGTGGAAGTGCTTTGAGAAGAGCCAATGAGAAGAAAGAATGATGGGGGAGAGAATACTTACATAAGTCACTTGACTTGATTTCTGTTTTTTCAACGTGCAAATCTTTAAATCTCTTTTCTGTAACATTAGAAAACATGACATGTTTATCATTTTCCAACTATTTCAACGAGTTTGTGAGTTTGTCACTTTCGTTTTTATACAGAATCTCAAAATCTCTTTGTTATCTCGTCAGTTCGCGCTTCTTGCAATTTCGATCACAAATTTATTTCCATCTCTTGAAGAGTCTTATCATTATACATCAACTATTACAATCTTAAATCTGTGAATCTTTTTGATGCATACTGTAGTACGTTTATATTTGCAAAGTCGAATCTCGTTGTCGAGGGATAGGGTACAGGTGCGGTATAGGGAGCTGTAGAAACAAACAGAGTGAGCAAACAACGGACACGTGCAATGATCGTGCTAGTAGAAAGGTACTGTAGAACGTGTGTGTATGGATGATCTCTATCTACATGCCGAAAAGGAATCTGTATGTACATCCGAGGAATGCCCCCGGCTCTCCTATCATTGGCCCAGACCCCGGCCTCTGCCCTCTACTAAACTGCTCGGGGGATGCGCGGGCAGCCCCACGACAACATCATCGCGCCTATCCTACGGAAAGTGCATCTAAAGCTGTTCTCACCGCTGTAACAGCAAGCACCCACATACATCCGCAGGCAGGAAGTTGTGAGGATTCAATGGCTGAGTGATAGATTGAAGAGATTGTGAATGAAGAGAGTGAGATTAACGAAATACTTTTCTCTATTTTTAAAAAAGGCTAAAAGTGGAGAGAGAGCACGGTGGGCGGATTCGAAAAGCTCATAATTGCGATGTTTGTTAAAAAATTAAAAAATTCAGTCAACATGCTCATGATCAAAGGTTTTTCTCTTTGTTTAATTGAAAGGTTCGTTTTCTTTTTCGCTCTTGTCACTTGATTATTCGGCTTAGTGAGCATAGTAAACATGTTCAGAGCAGTTAGGGTTCTCTAAAGATGTACTTTACTTTCTTTACTATTCTTGAGGGAAGTGACGAATTCTCGCAGTTGAAGTTGAAAACACCCAAAGTACAAAGGAAGTAGTAAAAACACGAACGACGAATGTTTCACTTAATCAAACCCGTCGATCTTTCTGCGTCAATATTTTTCGTAACATGAGAGAACCTATACTTTAATGACGGACGGACTATACATCTTTTCCTCAAGTGATGCGGTTACGAACGATCAAACATCAACGAGATGAGAGGTAGACAGCTACGAAAAAAAGGAAGAAAGGCTAGGTAAGTCACAAAATCAGATCAAAAATTTTGAAAAAAAATCATGAGATGTAGTAAACCTCCTCAAAACAATATAACTGCTGCAGGTGTCAAACCGACACAGATAAGCACGATCGACAAGTGAAGGGATAGCGAAGACCAGTCTGGCATGAATAAAAGCGGTAAACAGCATATTCGGGCCCGCAATTCAAACGGGATTGCCGGTGGGAGCAAGAGCCAAGAAAGGGGGGGGGGAAGGGGCCGCACCGAGTCTTGGCACAAGGGGAACAGGGGCATCGGGGATTGGGGAATTATGGAATATAAATGTGAGGCATCCACCTGTTCCCGATCATCATTTTCTTTAGGTTCAGCTAGAAAACGCTTTTATCCCACCAGTTCAGTTCCCCTTATCCTCAATCGCGTAGTAGATACAGGGAATGCTGAGCGCGATCAAGAAGCTTTCCGAGACATCTGTTCCGTTTTAGAACGATGGGTAAAATTTGGAAGATTTGACGAATGGCCGAGGCCGACGTTTGAATTTCAGGAATTTTTGTTCGTTTTTATGTCTTCTCCCAGGAGCCATGACCATGCAGACAGAATAAGCGAGAGTTATAGCGAATATGAAACTATAAAATCGGTTGTATTAGGGATGAAGAGAAGAGAGGAGAGGAGAGGAGTAGCTGAAGAGGCAAGCATTTGGGGAGTGTAAGAATTCGGATGATCTTAGAAAGGCAATGGTGGAAGGGAATTTCTGGAAAGCAAAACTAGCATCGACATTTTAGAACATGCTTATACTGATATCAAGACGTAGGTTTGAAAGAAAACCAAAACAGCAAAATACAATTAAAACCAAAAATTGAAAAACCACTCACTAAAAACCGGTCCTTCGACTCCGCCTCCGCCTACCTCGTCGCATCATAATCCATCTTACTCGTGATATTCTCCAGCACCTCCGCCGCCTCCCCCACCTCCTTGGCCACCCGGTCAATCCTCTCCTCATCCGCCTTTGACAGC
>JAABUV010007810.1_pt1 | contig 11060 bp, 13 predicted proteins | sample 5559971 | NCBI WGS metagenome assembly JAABUV01 (sample SAMN10711881, study PRJNA513362) | rock metagenome | isolation source: Antarctica rocks | place: Antarctica: Victoria Land, Knobhead nord | collected 2015-12-19
GTTCACGGGACACCCGGCCCGCAGCAGCGCAGGCAGGTCGCCCGCGCGGGCGCAGCCCCAGCACGCGCCCAGTTCAATGAATGATGACCCGGCGGCGCCCGGGCGTATAGGGTAGGATCGCCCGGCGCTGCGCCAGCCGCTGCGGCAGGGCCGCGCTGCGGCGAGCAGCCCCCGGGAGCACGCTGCAGTGGTGAGCCGCTGCAGGGCGGCGCAGGCCCCGCGCACGCCGGGGCAGCGCTCGCCGCAAAGGGCGCATCCGAGCGCACTCAGCCCTGGGCGCCGCCTCACCGCTTGCCGCCCCTCAAAAGCAAGGATGATGTTCGCCCTGTTTGTCGGCGCTCGTACGACCCGGCAGCGCGCACGTTGCGCGGCCGCCCGCCGGGGGACTCGAGGCGTCAGCGCGCGGCGCGCAGGCGGACCTGCTGCCGCGCGGCGCAGACGCGGCGGCCGTGACGCAGTGGCTGCTGGCGACGGCCGCGCACAAGCGCCTGACCGCATTCCACGCCCACCTGGTCAGCAGCCGCACCGGCGAGGCGCGCCCGGCCCCGGGGCCGCTCGTTCGCTGGGCCGCCCGCTTGCCCGTGGGCAACAGAAGCGGCCCATGGGCGACAGAAGCGGCCCATGGGCGACAGACGCGGACAGGAGCCTGGCCAGCCGCGTCCTGCGTTTGAGGCTGGATTTGTGTCACGCATGTGACTATCGCAGCAGGCAGTCCGCCTGCCAGGGATTGAGACCGAGCGCATTCACGCAGCAGTTGCGTGCCGATTGCAGACTGCTTTGGTGTCTGCAGGCCCGCGCCTCGCGCGAGGCCGCGGGCCCGGCTGCGCTGCAGGCGCGCGCCCGCGCGCGGGAACCGAAGCACGCCGCCTGCCTGTGACAGCGCCACGCTCCTGTGGCGGCTCAGGGCGTGGCGGAGGCCGTGGCGACGCTGCGCAAGGAGCGCCGCGGCCGTGACGTGTACGTGCTGGGCGCCGCCAACGTGGGCAAGTCCGCCTTCGTCAGGCGCGCCCGCCTCTGCGCAGCGTGCACAGCCTTGACGGAGGAGGGTTGGGCGAGCTTGGTTGGGCTCTGCTGCACTTCCCCGCCCGGCTTGGATGCGCTCGAGGCGGCTGCTCGCATGGAGCCTGTGCAGGGTGCTGCAGGTTGGGTGTACGTGACTGCCCGTGCTGGCCCTGACAGAACGGATGTGTTTGCAGTGAGCAGTGTGCAAATGTTCCAGCCTAAGCTGCATTCTTCTTTATAGTGCAAGTTCGCATGCCAGGACAAGTGTGTTTGATGAGAAGTGGCGAACGCCCTGCGCGCAGGGCCCTGATGCGCGAGATGCGCACGGCGACCTCGCCGCAGTTTGACCCGGCGGCGCTGGCCGCCGCGCGCCGGCTGCCGGTGGAGTCGGCGGTGCCCGGCACCACGCTCGCGCCCATCCCGCTGCGCGCGTTTGCCGCCGGCGGCGTCCTGTACGGTGCCGCCCCGGCCCCGGCCGCATGCGGGGGCATGCCTGCCGAGCGCGGAGCCCAGTGACAGTGGGCGGCTTAACGTGTGCCTGAGGCGGCAGGCAGGCATTGTATCAAATTCATGGTAACAAGCATGTGAAGTGCGAACAAACGGTTGGTGACAGCGGTTGACTGGTCACAGCACAGGTGTGGCAAGGCATCAGGTCATGTTATGGAGCGGCAGCGTGTGCTCTGTCATGCGTAAGGATGCCAGCCGCCCTAGAACATGTTATCAACATCCACACAAACGAGCGAGGCGTGACACACGCCGCGCGCGGCCCGTGCAGACACGCCGGGCGTGCACCTGGCGCACCGGCTGCCGCACCTGCTGGGCCCGGAGCTGGCGCGCGCGCTGCACCCGCGCGGCCCGCTGCATGCCTTCCGGTCGCCGCCGCCCGCGCAGCTGGCCGCCGGCGGCGCCGCCGCGGGCGCAGCGCGGTGCGCCTGCCGGGCCCACATGTCCAGGCCCGCTTCAGGCGCCGCGCTTGCCGGGCGGCCATGGGGTGCGCGTGCGTGGGCACGGCGGTTGGCGCTCCGCATACGCACTGGTGCTGGCTGGCAGGCGGTCGGCCCTGGGTGCGCAGGCACGCGGCTCCGGGCCTGCGCGGGCAGCGCGTTCGGGCAAGCTGTCTGATAGCGCTGCCAGTGCTGCAAGCTGCCACTACTGCGACCAAAAGCTCTACAGCTGGCGGTTGGCCGCTAAGCTGCATTATGCAGCGCTGGTGCGCAATTTGATGGCGTCAAGTGAGCGTCGGACGCTAGTGGCATGCAGGGCATGGCGCACCGTCCTGGGCGCAGCCTGACAGAGGGTGTGCCTGGGCTGCCAGGCCGGCGGCGGGCACGTACCTGTGGGGCGGCCTGGCGCGCGTGGACGTGCTGGCCGCGCCGCCGACCACCGAGCTCGTGTTTTACGGCTCGGAGGTGCCTGCAGCTGGGGGCCCTGGCCGCATTCCTCGCAGCGTGCCAGAGCAACATGCTCTGCTCTCTGCCCGCATTCATCTCCTGCTCTGCCGCTTGCGTGCTGTGTACTCGCTGTCCTGCTGTTCCGCGGCAATCCTCAAGGTGAAATTCAGCTGAGCTGCGCTGTGGCCATATGTGTGGTCAACAGTGTGAGGCCGTGTCTAGCTGTCTGGTGGCCTCCAGGTAAGGATGGGCTGCCCTGCCTGGCCGTCTGTTGTGCCAGCCAGGTGGCCGGTGGCGGGCGTGTCGCACATCAGGACGTGCGCGGTGACCGCGCCAGTGCTTGCTCTGTCCTTACACAGGACGCTGCTGGATAGCCAGGAGTTTGCGCTTGGCAGAGCAGGCCGACACTGTGCTGGAGGCAGCGCCGCGCGCATGGGCGCTCCTTCCGCGCTGGATGCTGCTGGCGCGCCGCCTGGAGTGGCCCAGTGCTGCATCAAAGTCACCGCACAAACCGGAGCGGTGGCGCGGCTGAGGGCGGGCGGGACGCGCAGGTGATGCGCGTGATCGCATCGCCGCTGCGCGACGCGCGCGACGGCGCTCCGGCCGCGCAGGACGGCGCTGGCGCGCCGCTGTTCGGCGCCACCGCCGCCGCGTCCTGGGGCGGCCTGCGTGTGGCGCGCGAGGCGCGCCGCCCCGCATGGCAGATAAGCGCTGGCGTCATGTGTTCGGTGTGAACGTGGCATCCATGTCTGCCCGGCCTTGGTTGCTGCCTGCAGGGGTGGACTTGCCAAGGGCCGCCTCTGCAGGTGTGCGGCGTCAGTGTGGTACAAGCAGGTATAGGCTTGTTTTCGGCATTCTCAGTGTAGAGAAGATGAGGGTTGGCACATGTGATGTTGAGGAGGTGCCACATGTGCTGAGCCGGGGCGAGGGTAAACTGGGGGCGCTGCATAGCAACTATAATTTTCTAGCTGGCCCAGCCCCGCAGGCGCCTGGCCAGCCCGCAGCGCCTCCGGCGGCACAGGCGCTGCCAGGCGGCCCGCCCGCTCAGCCTGCCAGCTGCCGCGTAGCCTGTCACATGCTGCGGCGGGGCCGGGCGGGTAGGTTGCGCCGAACGCGGAGAAGGAGTCGCTGACGCAGGGTTGGGGTTGGGCTGACGCAACGTGGGCGGCGCGCAGGTGGCGCTGGACGCAGGCGCGCGCGGTGAGGGCGTGGCGGACGTGTGCGTGTCGGGGCTGCCGGGCTGGGTGGCGGTGCACGTGCCGGGCGCGCGCGGGGAGGTGAGGCTGCGCGTCTGGGCGCCCGCCGGCATCGAGGTCTTCGTGCGGCCGCCGCTGCCCGTGCCCTGGTGACTGCCTGCACGTCTGCGGGGTGGTCACATGTAGTGTGGTGCAGAATATTTGACCCCTTGTATTTGTTTGGCACTCGCATTGGCAAACATCAGTTGCATTGTGCAGCAGTGGTCACTGCCTTTTGAGCATCGCTGCTTGTTTTCGTTGTACCAAGTCTTCTGTGTGTCCGAACTTGTGAGGCTTTGTGTAAATAAGGAGCCTGTCACGGCCGTGGGCGAAGCATCACTGTCTTTGCGCAAAAGTGCTTTGCCCTGTCTGGTCAGGCTGGACAGCGCCGCCTGACTTGCTTTACGCGCCATGGAAGACGGTGAACCTGGCGCAGTCCCCAGTTCCAGAGTCAGAAGCTGCCAATGCGCCAGCCTGCGCATCTCTGCTTTCTACCTACCGCTCACAAGAGCTTGCTGCACAGACGAAACGGGGAGTGGGTGCACTGCTGAGGCGCTGATGGCAGAACAAACGTCCGGCAGGCGACAGCAGCCTGCTGGTGGTGCTGCTGGAGACGCGCGGCGAGTTCTGGGACAGGCTGCGCGCCGCCAGCGAGGGCGCCAGCGCGGCCGACTTCACCGCGCTGGCCCCAGAGGACTTTGTGCAGCAGGCATTGGCCCCGTACAAGTTACATGCTACACGCAGCGGTTCAGTCGGCTGTGCACGCATCTTGCTCGTACAGAGCACCAACATACACTTAATGCCGCATGGGAGCAGGTGCTCGTGTTCCTGAACTCGTTCCTGCTGCTGAACGACGGCAACCGGCTGGCCGTATTCGCGATGCACAGCAGCGACAGGCGCGCGCCGGGCGCCCTCGACCAAGCGCACTGTGTTGTAGCCAGCTGTGCCGGCAGCTTGCAACCGCGCTGCACGCACCGCAGCCACCTGCTGTACCTGTCGCCGTCGCTGCTGGGCGAGGCGCGGCGGCGCCAGGCGCCCGGCGCGAGCAGCTCGCCAGCGCAGAGCGTGCTGCAGCGCCTGCGCCTGCTCGTGGCCGACGACGAGCGGCGCGCCGGCGCGCCCCCGGGCGCGCTGCTGGCCGACCTTGGCTGGGCGTGAGCGTGCCTGTCCGAGGCAGGTTGTTGGGCTGTCGCACCACACCAAAGCGGGCTCTTGCATGTAGGTAGAGTTTGGGCTGTGTGCATGTGGCAGAGCTCGTGTGGCGGGCGTCCGCGTTGAGAGGGCCCAGGGCATAGTGGCGGCTCTGCTGTCGGCTTGCGTGTGATACTCTATGGTGCAGCGGGCGCCGTCGGGTGCTGCGGCGCAGAGGGCGCGGCCGCCCGCCACCTCCCCCTGCCAGCCAGGCTGCGGCGCAAACCCGCCGCGCCAGCGCAGGCGGCGGCGCCGAGCGCGGGCCGGGCGCGCTGGCGGGCGCGCTGTCGCGCGCGCTGTGCTTCATCCACAAGGTGCAGCGGCCGCCGCCCGGCGCTGCGGCAGGCGCCGGCGCGGCCGCGCTGCGCCAGGCGCCCAAGCCGCGCGTGCTGGTGCTGGCCGGCTGCCCCGATGTGACATCGCAATACATCGCGGTCATGAACGCCATCTTCTCCGCGCTGGTGCGCCTGCTGGGGGTAGGGCATTGTTAGAGGGTAGGGGTAGGGGGGCTCTAACCGTACTGCAGCCCGTGCGGTAGGGGAAGGGGGTACCGCACGACATGCGGCCTAGGGGCCGCCGCGCGGCGCCTCCGCGTCTCCTGTGGCGCCGCAGACTGCTGTGTCACACTGCCTGTTTCTGTTGCCTTCACCGCCACAAGCACGGCGGTGTGCGCTCAGCAGGCCTTCAGATCGTGCCATGCATCCTGCGTCTCTGTCCGAGCTGCCTGGCGTGAGCTGCCCCCTGGTCAGCCTGTTCTGGTGCCTTGGGCGGCGAGCCTGCAGGCACCACACCTGCGCCGAGCACCTCACTGCTATGTGTGTGAAAGGCGGCGATGCCTTTGGGCCGGCGCATGCAGCGCAGCAGCCGCGCTTGCTCGATGCCGTCACGCCAGCGGTATGCATGGCCTGTTGTCCAAGCGTTCCCTGCCGTGACGGCGCCCCCGCGGGCCCGCGCGCGCAGCGCAGCGACGTGGTTGTCGACGCGTGCGTGGTGGGCGGCGCGGACTCGGCCTTCCTGCAGCAGGCCGCGCACCTGACCGGCGGCCTGTACCTGCGGCCGCCGCGCCCCGGCGGCCTGCTGCAGACGCTGCTGGTGCGCCGCGCCGCGCCCGGCGGGGCGCCGCGCCTGCAGCACCCAGCACAGCCGTGTCTGGCACTGCCCTGCTGCCCAGCGCGACGGGCATGCTCCTCGGCCACCAGCCTGTAGGCTGTTGTGGTCGGGGCGCCTTGGCCCGGCCCGGGCGTGAAGCGCTGCGAGCGTGCGCGACGCGCGAGGCCGGGGCCTGCGCCGACGGGGGTTTACTGTGCGCGCGCGCAGACGGTGTTCTGCTGCGACACCTACTCGCGCGGCTTCCTGGACCTGCCGCGCGCGAGCGCGGTCGACTTCCGCGCCTCCTGCTTCTGCCACAAGGTGGGGCCCGGGAGAACCTCTCACAGGCTGGCTCGAGGGCATGTGTGCTTGTGCCAGGGCTTTGCTTTGCAACCCTGTGCGCCGGCGCTTCACCAGGCTCGCGGACCCTGCTCGGCAGGCCCTGCCGGGCGCAATTGGTGAAATCCCTAGGCCCTGGTCAAGGCGCGGCGGCCTGGGCTCTCCTATGTGGAAGTCTTCTCGCCTCCCCCGCCGCAGCGGCCGGTCCTGCTTGCAGCCGTGGCAGCTCTGTCAGCAGGGCTCGCCGCCCTGCTGCGCCGGTCCTGTGCCGCCCGCGAGATGGGCAAGTGCTGAGCCCGCTCGCCGCCCCGCGCGCAGCGCGCGATCGACCTCGGCTACGTCTGCTCCGTCTGCCTGTCCATCTTCTGCCAGGCGCGGCGGCCTCCGCGCTCCGCCCCGCGCGCCGCTCTGCGCTCCGCCCCCGCGCGCTGTGCTCCGCGCTCCACTCTCGCCTGCCGCTCCGCGCTGCACTCTCGCCTGCCGCTCCGCGCTGCACTCTCGCCTGCCGCTCTGCGCTGCACTCTCGCCTGCCGCTCTGCGCTCCAGCCCTGTGGCCGCGGCTGCGCCCCCCCTGCGAAGCGCGGCCCTGGGGCCAGGATACCTGTGCACCTTGGAACCGCTGCTTTGTCATGCGCGGCTACCAGCGGCCCGGTGGGGCCGGCAGCGGGACTGCCTGGTGCCCGCCATATGATACCATGCGCGGTCGCTACCTGACTCAGATTCCCAGTAGTGCGGAAGGGCCGCACGCACACTGGCTCGGGCGCTGGCTTAAAGTGGGAGAGCAGCTGGTGTGGCCATGGGCGGCAGGCGCTGCCGGAGTGCACCACATGCGGCACGCCCTTCGCGACTGCCAAGGCGGGCAAGCGGCCAGCGGCCGCGAGCCTGGCTGGCGCTGAGCGCAGCGGCAAGCAGGCGCATGTGTGAGCGTCTGCACGCCGGCGTGCAGCTCTGGCAACGCGGGGCCGCCGCCTGAACATCTGCACCTTTGTTTCGCGGTGCAGCTTGAACATACTGGAACACTGTCTCTGAATTTATCACTGAATGGTATTGGGGCGACCCGGCTGGGCAGATGATACTTGCGTCAGTGCGTGCCTGCCGAGTGTTGCTTGCTCGCCTCGGGCAGATGCCAGGAGAGTTGCAGGGGCATGCAAATGTGCGGATGCATCACAGTGTATCTAGCCTAGGTGTGTGTATGCTAGCCAGCTGCTTTCCAAGCTCACATGCGCATGAATGCACCGCGGCGCATAAGCTTGCGTGTGCCCAGCGGCGGGCATCTCCCCAGCAGGCTTGCACTCGGCGCACGCACATGTCCAGACAGCGGCATGTGTGTGTAACAGTGAGGTAACAGTGAGTGTGCCGCACCATGTGCAGGACGCAAGCATGCTCAAGGGAGGAGTGTAGCACAGACCTGCACAGACTGGCACAGCCTATCAACATCCCAGCAATGTATTCACTTTCTTTTGCCACACCACTTTGCTGGTGCCCATCCAAGAGATCTGCAGGATTGGTGTGAATGCACATTTGCACATTGCAGCAGCTTCCTTACATACTTTTTGTGAACTGCTCTTACTTTTTAAATCCATCATAATCGGGCTCACCACAGAATACTGGCTTTGCAGCACGGACACTGGCACATGGCATGCACCCATGGCACCTGAACCTGTCTGAACCACCGGCGCCCGCCGGCAGGTACGCGAAAAAACAAGCACACACCCCGCACAGAGATGGCAAGCAATGCAGAACTGTTCCAGTGCACATCCTGCGAGGCCCACGACGGTGCGCGCGGCCCTGTGTGGCATACGGCGGTTGTGATGTGCGGGCACACGCTGCCCAGTGTGCGGCGATACGGTGGTTCCAGATGTACACGGCGGGCGGAGTGTGAACGCAGCACCGACAGGTTCCAGACCACAGTGCGGACGGCTCAGGGTTGGGGTTGGGCCCCGCCGACTGTAACGCGCACCTCAACTGCAAAGAGCTCGAGCACACGACACCTGCCAAACGACCAGCGCGAGGCCCCCAACCGCCAGAGCAGACTCATCACGCCCGCTGCCGGGCAGCCCGACCCCGCCGGGGCGCGTGGGCCCCGCCGCCCGCTGCGGCCCCCTCTGCGCACGGGAGCGTGTGGCGCCCGCGCTGTCGCACTGCCACCCCTTAACAAGCTAAACATCCTACACGCACGATCCAACCCAGGCACGGCCACACGCCGGGAGGGGTGGCGCCGGCAGACCCCAGCAGGCGACGCCGCGCGTGCGCGCCAGCGCAAGCGGCCGCGCACACGCGCTGCGCGCGCCTGCTCCTGCCCTGGACGAGCGCACTGTGCGGGGGCACAGCGCCCGGCACACGTGTGCTCCCACACGCGCCTATAGTGCGCATGCGCGCTGGGTGGGCGGCGGCGCGCTTGCCGCCGCGAGGCCCCCCACCCAGGACAGTCAGAGCCCCGGCGCACCCTAGTCTGCCCACCCAGTACAGAGCGCAGCCCCGTGGGAGCCGCACGGACAGGGCGCCCTGGCCTTGTTGGCGCGCGGCGCGCAAGGCCAGGGCGCGCGCGCGCGGCGGGCTCACTGCCACGCCTCGTGGTCGGTCTTGACATCGCGCACCGCCTTGAACACCGCGCTGTTGCACTTGAAGCCGGTGCCGAAGCCCAGCATCCAGATGCGGTCGCCCTTCTTGGCGCCGACCTGCGCGCATGCGCCCGCGCTCTCGCACACCTCCCCGCAACTGGTGCGCTCATGTACACACTGCTTCGCAACATGTCGACGCGCACGGTTATCTGGCCTGCACAGCCGCTGGGCAGCAAAAGACTAGAATGCTGCAGAGCAGCGCTGCTTGCGCGGGCATGCCCTGCAGCAGTAGGCACGCAGTTAGCATGGAAGCAGGCAAGCCCATCCACACCCAGCACATCGACGGCGCCCCGCCGCCCTCTGCTGGCTGGGCGCGGCGCGGCGCCGTCCACATGCGCGCTGTAAACAGGCTTGCCTGCTTCCGCGCGACCGCCTGCCCCGCTGCTCCGGAGCGTGCCTGCGCAGGCGGCCTGTCTGCCCCGCCGCTCCGACGCTGCAGGACAGCGGCCAGCAGTGCGGCGGCGCGCGGGCCCCGCGCACGCGCGCCTCCGTGCTGCTCAGCACACAGAAGACGGCGGCGCAGAAGGGAGTAGGGTAGGGTAGGGTAGGGTCAGGGCGGCGCGCGCGCACCCGCGCTTCCATGTTGGTGAGCACGTAGAAGACGGCCGCGCAGCAGGTGTTGCCATAGCGGAACAGCGTCTCCTTGCTGGGCTGCACGTCGCCGGGCGCCAGGCTCAGCTTCTTCTCCACCTCCTCGATCACCGCGCGCCCGCCCGTGTGCACCAGGAAGTGCTGGAACGCGGTCTTGAAGTTGGGGATGTAGTTGCTGTCCATCACCGCGCGCACCTGCGCGGCCGCGGGCTGTCAGTCGGAATCACAGCTTCTCACACCTTGCAGGGAGGAGCAAGGTTGCTCGTGGCCCTCAAGTAGACCAGCTCTCATTCACACGGAGTTTTTTTTTTCGCCCATTTATATCAAGAGCCAAGCATTGCAAGAGCAGCGGCCACTCATTGCAGGAGTGGCGGCCACGGTCGCCGTGCGGCACAGGCCCCATACATGGGGATCGCATAATGGCAAAGCCACAGCCAGTTGCCATCATGCTACCTCACCACCATCGTCACCACCATCCTCCCTGTGTTGGCAGCGGAGCGCGGGCTGTGCCGCACCAGCTCGGTCAGCGGCAGCACGTGCGGCGCGAGCGACGCGATGTTGGTCTTGAGCGCGAGCGCGGCGGTGGGCACCACGTTGCGCTGCAGGCAGATGCCGCGGATGCCCTCCTCGTCCTCGCGCTGCCGGATGGCGTTGAAGGCGTCGTCGTCCGCGCCGATGTGGCTGCGCACGGTGAGCGTCATCTCGTACTTGGCGCGCGCGCGGTCCGCCGGCCTGCGCGCGGCGCGCCCGCTGCGTCAGCGCGCGCAGCCCACGACATCCGCACACTAAACCCTGCTCTCAGTGCCAGGCTCCTGCTGAGCCAGGCACACCCCAGCTGCTGATCCTGGCACGCAGGCAAGCGGCACAAGTCCTGTACCTATCACACCACCACCAAGCCAGCTCACGTGCTCCCGAAGAGATGCAACAGCAACACAGAAATCCTGCATGCACCAGCGATGCAGTGGCAGAGCCGGCGCGCCGCGCGCCCGCGCGCGGCCGCGGGGGGGCGCACCGGTTGGACAGCATGCAGGCGGCGCCGCCGACGCGGAAGAGGCAGTTGGAGACGAGGCAGGAGCGGTTGTTGCCGGCGTAGTAGTTGTTGGTGATGTTCTCGTGCGCCACGACCAGCACGCGCTTGTTGGGCAGCGCCTGCGCCGCGCGGCGCCGCCGTCGGCCGGCGCTCATCGCAGAGCGACTTGTACGCCGGTGTCTACCGGCTGGCCTTGCTAGCAGCATCTTGTGAATGCCTGTTGGCTGGCCTTGCTGGCAGCAATTTGTGACAAACCGTTCAAGAGCAAATGCAACCCTTGCACACAGGGGACACGGAGCTCCCACAAATGCGCTGTCAGCATCAGCTCAATGAAGAGCTCTCTGTCGACACCTGCCCAACCGCATCACTCAAGCCCTCAGCAGCGCTCTGCCATGGCCTGGTGTGCAGCCCAGCCTTGCCTGCTACTTACAAGCACCCAGGGGCGCGCGCGCGCCTGCAGGAACTGCTTGGCCATGTCGAGCGCGACCACGCCGCCGGAGCAGCCCATGCCGGCCAGGTTGTGGCTGAGCACGTCGGTGCGCATCTTGAAGTGGTTGACGATCATGCTGGC
>JAABUV010007812.1_pt1 | contig 11057 bp, 17 predicted proteins | sample 5559971 | NCBI WGS metagenome assembly JAABUV01 (sample SAMN10711881, study PRJNA513362) | rock metagenome | isolation source: Antarctica rocks | place: Antarctica: Victoria Land, Knobhead nord | collected 2015-12-19
CGTGCGGCGGCAGAGCGCCTGGTACAAGGACGGCGAGCAGCCGGACATGTCGCCGGCCGACGCGCAGGCGCGCGGCCCGCCGCGGCGCGCGGTCGCCCGCTGAGCGTGCCGGGCGGCGGGCGCTGCGAGCGCCAGCATGGGGCCGGGTCCGGGCTGGCTGGGGGCGGAGCGACCCCCAGACCCAGGGCGGGCGCGCAGGTGCTGATCCAGGGCGGCGGGCTGGCGATGGGCACGCTGTGCAAAAACGTTGATTCTGGGCAAGGGGTGGGTCGAGGCTCAGGCGCGGGGCGGGTGCGCAGGTGCTGATCCAGGGCGGCGAGCTGGTGATGGGCACGCTGTGCAAGAAGACGCTGGGCGCGAGCGGCGGCAGCCTCATCCACGTCATCTGGATGGAGGAGGGCCCCGAGGCCGCCCGCGCGTTCCTGAGCCAGACGCAGTACCTGGTCAACCACTGGCTGCTGCAGCACGGCTTCAGCATCGGCATCGGCGACACGGTCGCCGACGTGGAGACCATGACCATCATCAGCAACACCATCAGCAAGGCGCGCGCAGCCCTAACCCCCCCTGCGGCCCGCGCGTGCGCGGTAGAGCACGCGCCGGTGGTGCCATGCGCTGCTGCGCCTCGCAGTGTGTACGAGCACGAGCACATATTTTCGGGCGGGGGCCATGCGGGCGAATGCGCTCTTTGGCGAAGAGATAATGACTCAGCCTGAGCTGAGGTGCTGCGTGTGGGTGAAAAGTGCGAGGCTTCAGAGCCTGGCGGGCGGCCCTGCTGAGCGGCTGGCCGGCGCGCAGGCGAAGCAAGAGGTGAAGCAGCTGACGACCAAGCTGCAGAGCCGCGACCTGGAGCCGCAGCCGGGCCGCACGCTTATGGAGTCGTTCGAGGCGGGTGTCAACCAGGTCCGGCGCTCGCTGGGCGCAGGGCGCCGCATGGGCGCAGGCCGCCCGTCCCGTGCAGCCAGAGCCCTCTGAGGGGCTCTGCCACCAGCCGCGGGCGTCGGATGAAACTCAGATCCTGTGGCGGTCAAGCAGTTGTCCTGAGGCTGGCTTGTGGGGACGCCGCAAGGCCGCCGCCAACAGGCAGGGCTTGTCGGCACGTGTGATGCGCCGCCCATGCGCACCCAGGCGCGCGCACGCGTCCCCTGGCAAAGTGCTCGCCCAACACGGCTGCCCTGCTGAGCCGCGCCGCGCCGCGCGCGCGCCCGCAGGTGCTGAACAAGGCGCGCGACGACGCGGGCAAGCTGGCGCAGGCGTCGCTGCGCGACACCAACAACGTCGTCCGCATGGTCACCGCCGGCTCCAAGGGCTCCTTCATCAACATCTCGCAGGCGCGCTTGCAGACGAGGGTCTGACTGTGCGCCAGTGAACACTCATGTGCACCAGCTGTTTCTGGAATGGAGTGCTGCGTGCAAGGGCCGCATGGCGCACAGGCGCGGCGCCTCGCTGTAAGCCCACCCAGCAGGGCAGCCTGAGCCGTGCGCCGTGAGGGCGCGGCGGGCGCATCCATTTGCGTGAGCCAGCAGAGCGCGGAGGGCAGGCGCATCCCGTTCGACTCTTGGGTATGCCTGACACTATCTAAACCCTATCCGTACGCTGCACGGCGCGCGCAGATGATTGCCTGCGTGGGCCAGCAGAACGTGGAGGGCAAGCGCATCCCGTTCGGCTTCCAGCGCCGCACGCTGCCGCACTTCACCAAGGACGACCTGGGCCCCGAGTCGCGCGGCTTCGTGGAGAACTCGTACCTGCGCGGGCTGACGCCGCAGGCGCGCGCGCGGCCGCGCCCGGCCGCCGGCAGCCCTGGTTCCTCCAGGACTGTGTGGGCCTGGAAGCTCGCCCTGTCAATGGGTGTGGACGCAAGCGCTGTGCAGCGCCGCCCATGGCACTGAACGAGGCCGCCGTGCGCTGCTAGACCAGGAAGATGCCAGTGCCAGCTGCACAGGGTCAGGGGGTGGGGCCGCGCTGCGCAGGAGCTGTTCTTCCACGCCATGGGCGGGCGCGAGGGCCTGATCGACACGGCCGTGAAGACGTCGTCCACCGGCTACATCCAGCGCCGCCTGGTCAAGGCCATGGAGGACCTCATGATCCGGTGCGCGCCGGGGGCCCCCGCTGGCCGGCCGCTGCAGCGACATGCCAGACAGGTGCAGCAGCGTGCGGCCGTGCCGGGCTAGAACTTCTCTGAGCAGCGGCCGGGCGGGGCGGCGCCGCGCGGCGCGGCGCGTTGCGCCATGCGGCAAGCAGGCAAGCACGCAGGGCGCAGCCGGCAGAGTGTCAGCCCAATCTAGGGCAGACAATGGGTGGGAAGCACGCGGGCGGCTGCGCCTCCCCGGCACTTTGGCTGCGTCGGGCGACGCCTCAGCAAGCGCAGGAGGGGGTCCGAGCGAGCAGGGCTGCGCGCTGTGCTGCTGCCCACCGACACGCGAGGCCTCTGGTTGGACAATCAACATTTGACCTGCAACTGCAAACGAGGAACAAGTACAACCTGCAGTGGCAAACAATTAACAAGTCCACGGCGCGGCGCGCAGGTACGACGGCACGGTTCGCAATTCGACGGGCGCGGTCGTGCAGTTCCTGTACGGCGAGGACGGCATGGACGGCACGGCCATCGAGTCGCAGCGCGTGGAGCACCTGCGCATGGACGCGCGGCGCCTGCGGGCGCGCGCCCGCGCGCGAGCTGGAAAATGTAGGGTCAGGGGATAGGTTAAGGTTATAAGGCTTGCAGTTAAAGGCATGGCAGGGGTGGGGTGGAAGGTCCGTGAGCGTGTGCGCCGTGGCTGCGCTGCGCGCCTGCGGCGCGTGCGCGGCGTGCGTGGCGGCGCGCGAGGCGCGCATCACCCTTGCTGTGGTCGCGGCGCTGAGCGGGGGTGCGCGCGGCGGCAGGACACGTTCTACCTGGACCTCGGCATGCACCAGACGCCGCACTGGCTGAGCGCCGAGATGGCCGAGCAGCTGCGCTCCAGCGTGGAGGCGCGCCTGACGCTGGACGCCGAGTACGCGCAGGCGCGGCCCGCCGCCGCACTCCCCTATGCGCGGGGGGGTGCTTAGCGGTCTGCTTGGGCGCGTGTGCTGCCTGCTCTGCCTCCTCAGCCAGCAGTTCGCCTCTGCTCACGCAGCTGCCTGCTGTGAGCAGAGAAGTAAAGGAGGCCGGCTTGAGTGCGAGTCTGGCGGAGCTGCCGCCCGCTCTGCCTGCGCAGCGGGTCGCAGGGTTTGTGCTGCCCTATCGCGGCGCTGGATGGACCAGGCACAGGTTCAAGGGGAAGGGCCTGGGAGATGATGAGCAGCGCGCGCGCGCGGCCCCTCGCGCAGATCCAGGAGGACCTGAAGGTGCTGCGGCACGAGGTGCTGCGCAGCGGCGAGGCCGGCGTGCAGCTGCCGGTCAACCTCAAGCGCCTCATCTGGAATGCGCAGAACATGTTCCACTGCCAGCCGCACCGCCGCGGGCCCAGCGGTGCGCGCCGCGCGCGCGGCCGGCGCCCCCCCGCGGCTGGGCGGCGCCCTGCCGCGCGGGCAGCAGGGGCCGTGGGCGGCGCGCGGGGGCGGCGCCGGGCGCCCTTGGCCTGCCCCGGCGCAGGCGCGCGCGCGCTGTGGTGGCTCCGCCGCCGGGGCGCCCCGCCGAGCGCGCGCGGCGCGCGCTTTGCTTCTGGGCGGCGACTGTCATTACTAGGTAGTGCCACCCACGCTACTCCACCGCAATCCTATCGCTATAACCTATAACCCTGCCGCGCGCGCAGGCCTCAACCCGCTGGACGTGGTGGCCAAGGTGCGTGAGCTGCTGGCCAAGCTGGCAGTGGTGGAGGGCCCCGACGCGCTCAGCCGCGAGGCGCAGCGCAACGCGACGCTGCTCTTCTTCGCGCATGCGCGCGCGATGCTCGCCGCCAAGCGCGTGCTGCGCGAGCACCGGCTCAGCGCGGAGGCGCTCGACTACGTCATCGGCGAGATCGAGGCGCGCTTCCACAAGGCGCGCGCCCGCACCTGCCCGCCCGTCGGCAAGCGCAGCGCGGAAGCAGCGATGGTCTTTGCGGCGCTGCCGCATGCACGCGCGCCGGCCTGGCGGCACGCGGTGTGCGGAGTCACCCGCTCTAGCTCGCTCAGACGCGGTGCATGCACGCTGCTGGCGAGCAGACAGGGACGCGGTGCTGTCGCGTCGCTCGTTGGGTGTGTTTTTTCACCTTTGCTGCGATGCGCGCTGCCCGGGCTTGCACAAGCTGCGCGGAGGCGCGGCGACTGCGTTGACCTATGCGCTTCCGTGGCGGGCCGCGCAGGCGCTGGCGTTCCCGGGCGAGATGATCGGCACGGTCGCCGCGCAGAGCATCGGCGAGCCGACCACGCAGATGACGCTCAACACGTTCCACTTTGCCGGCGTGTCGGCCAAGAACGTGACGCTGGGCGTGCCGCGGCTGACCGAGATCATCAACATCGCCAAGAACATCAAGACGCCCAGCCTGTCGGTGTACCTGGTCGGCGAGGCCGCGCGCGACCGTGAGGCGCGCGCCCGCGCAACCTGCTCCTGTTTCTGGCATCTGTCTTCCTGTCTTCTTGTCTTCTTTTGGGACCGTGGACTGAAGGTCGTGTGCAAGGCTGCTCTTGGGCCGGAAGGCAGTCAACCTGGGAACGTTCTCTGCAGCACGCAGGCATGTAGAGCCCGATATGGCGCCGTCTGGCTTACTTCTTTGGGGGCAGGCTCTGACTGATCCGGCGGTTTGGGTGGGGCCCAGGCGGCCAAGGCGGTGCAGTGCAGCCTGGAGTACACGACGCTGCGCAAGGTCACGCAGGCGACCGAGATATACTACGACCCCAATGTCGAGGCGCGGCCGGCCCCCATACCGGCGTCGCCCTGATCAGCATCGGCATGGAAATGCACGCTGTTTGGAGCGCTCCATGCTTCATGCGCGGCTCCCTGCCTTGCGGGATGTTGCCCTGATCAGCACGCTGTTCGAAACCCTGCATGCTGTTCACGTGCTCCCCTGCCTTGCCGAACGTCGCCTTGATCAGCATGACAACGCACGCTTGGAACCCTGTCTGCTTCTCATCCTGCATGGGCTCACCGGCCTGCTTATCAATTGCGGGCGAGTGCTGGCGACCTTGCCATTCCAGAGGACAAGGCGGGTTGCATGCTGGAGGCACTGCATGGCATCCGCGCGGCGCCCACCGACCTCAAAGCGCCAATTGAGCCGCCTGTGCTTGCGCCGTTGAAGTGAGTCTGACGCGGCTGGCGCGGGCGCGCGCGCGCGCAGGACACGGTCATCGACCACGACCGCGAGTTCGTGCAGGCGTACTTTGAGATGCCGGACGAGGAGCTGGACGTGACGCGCATGTCGCCCTGGCTGCTGCGCATCGAGCTCAACCGCGAGATGTTGGTGCGGCCCGGCCGCGCCGGGCAGGCTCGGCCGGGCTTGCAGCAGCGTCATTCCGGTGGCGGTGTCATGCGAGGGCGCTCGTCGACCCGGCAGATCAGCTCGCCCTGTTGCCATATATCTCCAGCATTGCAGGGTTGTGCTGAGAGGCTACTGGCACAGCCGGCACTGGGACAGGCGACGCAGGCGATGAAGGGCGCAGCTTCCCAGTGCTGGCTGAGCAAGCACCCTCTCTGCACAACTCTATAATGTCAGAGATATGTTCGGCGACAGTGTCGCCTGTGCTGAGGCCGGCGCGGACGCGCGCAGGTCGACAAGAAGCTGCAGATGGCCGACATCGCCGAGAAGATTAACAGCGAGTTCGCCGACGAGCTGACCTGCCTGTTCAACGACGACAACGCCGCCAAGCTCATCCTGCGGGCGCGCCCAGGAGCCTTTGCAGCATTGAAAAATGGAGGAGCGAGGCATGGTGCATGCATTCAGTGGCGCATGGCCGGCGCGTGCGACAAGGGTGGAGGCAGGCTGGAGAGAAACAAACCCTCAATAAGGTGTCCCAAATGCTGCTGTGTCGTGACGGTCGGCTGAGGGCGGATCGCGCGCAGATCCGCGTGCTGGGCGACGAGGGCGGCAAGGATGCGGAGAGCGCGTGCGACGACGCCTTCCTAAAGAAGATTGAGGCGACCATGCTGACGCAGGCGCGCGCCCCCCGCCCACGCCGCCCGCCGCGCCCGCCCGGCTGCAGATGCGCCGCGCGGCATGGCTCGCTCTTCGGAATGTAAAAGCCTATCCAAACCCTACCCAAGGAGCAGGCGCTGACACAGCGCGCGCGTGGCGCGGCGCGCAGGTGGCGCTGCAGGGCATCCCGAACATCCGCAAGGTGTTCATCCGCGAGGCCAAGCGCGTGGTGCCCGACGAGGTCGCGCCGGACGGCTACGCCAACGACACCGAGTGGATGCTGGACACGGAGGGCGTTAACCTGCTCGAGGCGCGCGCCCCGCCGCGCCCCACGCGCATGCGCCCGGCGCGCGCGCGCGGCGGCCTGCCTCGCTGGCGGGGGGCGTGCGCACTGCGGCAGGCCTGTCGAGTCGCACGCGTCTGTAGAACGTTTCTGGCAAAATCGTCTCGCTGCTGCAAAAACTTTTGCAACAGCGCTACGCCCGACTGTGGCGCAGAGACCTCCTGTGCGCTCGCCCGGTGCTTGAAGCCGGCTTGCGCGCCGGCGGCGGCTGATCCCGCGGCGCCGGGGCAGGTGCTGAGCCACCCGGAGGTGGACGCCACGCGCACGGTCAGCAACCACTTGGTGGAGATCATCGACGTGCTGGGCATCGAGGCCGCGCGGCTAGCGCTGCTGCGCGAGATGCGCGGCGTCATCGAGTTTGACGGCTCGTGCGCCGCCCGCGCGGCGCCGCGCGCGCTCGCGCCCCTGCTCTGCCTCCCCGGCTGCCGATGTGATGCTCATTGCATGAGCGCCGTGATACAATCCACCGTAGGACAGTGCTGCTGGCTGTTGTGCAGCACCCCCATGCGCTGCCCCTCCCTGGTGCAGCCCGTTGGGCAGATGCAAAATAGCGCGACTCTCGGACTGCGTGGCGCGGCCTCCGGGCCGCACCGCCCCGGCTCGGGGCGGCCCTATACCCTAACCTATAGCTTGGGGCCCGATGGGGGCGCCGCGCGCGCAGTTACGTCAACTACCGGCACCTGGCGGCGCTGTGCGACAGCATGACCGCGCGTGGCCACTTCATGGCCATCACGCGCCACGGCATCAACCGCACCGAGTCCGGCCCGCTCGCGCAGTGCTCCTTCGAGGAGACCGTGGACATCCTGTTCAGGCGCGCGCCCGGCCCCGGCGCCGCCAGCGCCAGCGGCGCTGCCGCCGGCGGTTTGCCGCGCACCAAGCGTTGCCGTGCGCTTCTGGCACAGGAGTGCACAAGCCGTAGCAAGCGGCGAGCGTGTCAGAAGGCTTGTGCGACCATAGTCCTGTCAGCTCCGAGAGGGCATGGGCGGGCTCTGCTCAGGTTGGCAAATACAGGTCAGCGTGGTGTTATATGACATCAAGTGACTGTGTCCAGGCGGTAGCTCAGGGAAAAGCGGGTCGTGCGTGACGCGTGCGGCCGCCGGCGCAGGGCGTCCATGTTCGCGGAGCGCGACGGCATGCTGGGCGTGAGCACCAACATCATGCTGGGGCAGCTGGCGCCGCTGGGCACCGGCTCCTTCGGGCTGCTGCTGGACGACGCGCGCCTGGCCGACGCGATCGAGGTGCGGGAGCTGCGCGCGCGCGCGCGCTGGTGTGGTGCGTGTGCGCGGCATGACGTTGCGGCGCATCCCGCGCCGCCTGTCAGCTCTAGCCCGTGCAGTGCGCGCCTTAAAGAGCGCCTCTGAATACCCGGACGCGGGCGCGCACCTTTGCGCTGCCGCGCAGCTGCTGTTACGTTGTTCACGTGCATGTCACTAGGGCGGCGGCCCTTTTCGCTCGGCGCAGAGTGCCAAGGGAGTTCTGAGCGCTGACAAGGCGGTGGCAACCCTGCGCCAGACCCTCCCACCCCGCCGCGCGCAGGTGCAGTACGCGCCGGAGATGGAGCTGGGCTACGACATGCTGGGCGCCATGACGCCCGGGCGCATGACGCCGGGCCGCTCGCCGGGCATGACGCCCAGCCGCATGTCGCCCTCCAGTGCGCGCCCGCGCGCCCTGCTGCGCGCTGCCAATGGGCGATGCACACTGCGCCCACCTGTTTGTATGCTGTACGATCCTCACTGTGACGTGTTGCCATGCCTTGCAGCTGTCCCGGACGCTGCGGTCCAGTGCCAGCGCGGTGGGTTTAGTATGTTGCCGTGCTATGGGTGCTGCTCCAGCACTTTTTTCGTAGCCGCCGGCTTTGTGCTGCTGCTTTGAGTGACCACCAGCAGATTTGCGCACGTGTTGCCTCATGATCTATAGCGCGCGCGCTGAGGCGCGGCGTGCGGGCGCAGTGTTCATGTCGCCGGGCTCGGCGCTGTCGCCGCTGCTGTCGGGCGCGACATTCTCGCCGATGCCGGGCGGCGGCTTCTCGCCAGCCGCCACGCCGGGCTACTCGCCGGCCAGCCCGGGTGCGCCGCCCCATCACGCCCACCCCTTTCTTGTAAGCGTCATTTGGACTAGGCGAAGTGCCCGGCATATGTGCCCAGTGACGTGCCGACCAGCTTGGGCGCGCTGATCCCAATCCTATATTACCGTTTGAGTGCTTGCAGACAACTGCGGGCCTGAGGCAGATTAATAAGTTGACTGCTAACATAGGCAAGAGCACCTATCCTGTGGGGGTGTGATACACAGGTTTGTCAGTAGCAGTCTGCTCGTGGGGGAGACGCCTGTCCTAATGCTTATCAGGAGGCTAAGTCTGTCTCCCTGGCGCTCCCGTGGATGGTGAGCGGTCGGGGTTGAGGCGTGCGTTTGTTACAGCTTTGTTATAATAGGCAGTGCGTGCTTGCCGCAGGCTATTCGCCGACGAGCCCCGCGTACTCGCCGACGAGCCCCGCCTACTCGCCCACCAGCCCGGGTATGCTCCTCGGATACTGACCGGCGCCAGTGCTTCAGTAAACAGGCTAGCCTGTTCCCTGGAGCGAATCAGGCGCTGTGCCCGCAAGTGTGGTGGTGTTGCCAACACGCAACATCTAAAAGAAGTCCAATACTGTGTGTGCGCGTGCCACAGCGTACTCGCCGACCAGCCCCGCCTACTCGCCGACAAGTCCAGGCATGCCCCCCCGCATGCGCCAAGGCCCTGCGGCCCATTGATGCGCTTGGCGCACATCGGTTGCCCATGTTCTTCTCATTGCAAAAAAAAAAAGGTGTTATGCGGGAGCACTGACGGACCCGTGTACGAATGTTGCCGCAGCGTACAGCCCCACCAGTCCCGCCTACAGCCCCACCAGCCCCAGCTACTCGCCCACGAGCCCCGCGTACTCGCCGACGAGCCCAGGCAGGCCGCCCGCCCTTGCAGAACCTGTGTTGGCGAGCTGCCTGCGTGTGTGCTCTGTGTGCCTGCTCTGTCATGATGCCATGCGCGACACATGCAGGCGATCATACACCGACGGGCTTGCTGCGCACGCGCGCAGCGTACAGCCCCACCAGCCCGAGCTACTCGCCAACGAGCCCCGCGTACTCGCCGACGAGCCCAGGCAGGCGGCCCGCGCTCGCACGGCGCCAGGCGGACGCGCTGCCTGGAGGCCATTGGACCGCCCCTGCGCACGATGCATTTGGGCGCTGCTGTTTGTTTGCGCCCGGGTCTGGGCTCTGCAGGCAGGACGCGCGCTGGCAACAGCATCAATGACAGGCCCTGAAGCGCGCTGACCGGCTGTGCACGCGCGCCGCGCAGCTTACTCGCCGACCAGCCCCGCGTACTCGCCAACGAGCCCGTCGTATTCGCCGACGAGCCCTTCGTACTCGCCGACGAGCCCGTCTTACTCGCCGACGAGCCCTTCGTACTCGCCGACGAGCCCGGCATACTCGCCGACGAGTCCAGGCAGGCGCCCTGTTCCCGCGTGAGCCCGTGCACCCATGGTTTAAGGTGCTATCCGGGGCATGCGTCCGCCTACTTTGTCATGCGCGCGCACGCTGTCCGACGTAGGTGGCTCTGCGCCGTCCATGTATTAGATTGTTAACACACCGGTTCCACTGACTGGGCGACGCGCGCGTGTCGCAGCGTACAGCCCCACCAGCCCAAGCTACTCGCCGACGAGCCCAGGCAGGGGCCCTGCCTGTGCACAGGACTCGTGCATCTCCCTGGGGGCTTGAAGACCTATTCCGTTCTGCTCCGTCCCTGCCTTGCCATGCATGCTCAATGTGTCCTGCTCTGGTCCTGGGTGCCGAGCCCCGCAGCAGGGCCTGGGTGCGCTCAGACGCGCCTGCTTGCGTGCGCCGCAGCGTACAGCCCCACCAGCCCAACCTACAGTCCGACGAGCCCGGCGTACTCGCCGACAAGTCCAGGCAGGCGCCCACGCTCGCGCCGAGCCTCGCTGCTGTCCTGGGTGCCGCGTGGGGCCATGCAGGGGCGCGCGTGGCGCCCCCGGCAGTGTCGCGCTGTTCAAGCACTGGCTGCTTGCCTGCTTGGCGGCCACTCAAGTGTGCGGCATGGCGTGTAGCAGCTGCCTCAGCCCTCGTGCCCGGCGCTCGAGCCCATAGCAAGTGTGCTGCTGAGACGCGCTGCCTGGTGTGCTGCGCGTCAAGCAGAGCACGCTGTGTCTTTGTTGCGAATTTGTTGCGAAGTGCTCGGGGACCCATCGGTGTGCTGCACAAGCCGCGGCGCGCCGCCCGGCAAGCGCTGACCCGCCGCGCGTGCCCCGCGCGCAGCGTACTCGCCCACCTCCCCGGCGCACAGCCCTGCCAGCCCGGGTGCGCCATGGCAGCGAGCTTCCTGCATAGCGGCGCCTGCGCTGGTGCACTCATATGTCCAGAACAATTGCGTGCAAGTGAGCCGTCCCCAGCACACGCCATGCGCCCAGCCAGGCGCACACGCCAGAGCCGCGCCGGCCAGGGTCGAGCCCTGGCAGCATCGGGCCGTAGCACTCGCTGGCCAGGCGCGGCTGACCTGTTCCCCGGCGCGCGCAGCGTACAGCCCGACCTCGCCGCAGTACAGCCCGACCTCGCCGCAGTACAGCCCGACCGCCCCAGGTGCGCCGCTCGCAGGTTGGCTGGCTGCTGGGGCGCAACTGCTTGGCAGCTTGCCACCCTCCCGC
>JAABUV010007814.1_pt1 | contig 11052 bp, 8 predicted proteins | sample 5559971 | NCBI WGS metagenome assembly JAABUV01 (sample SAMN10711881, study PRJNA513362) | rock metagenome | isolation source: Antarctica rocks | place: Antarctica: Victoria Land, Knobhead nord | collected 2015-12-19
CTTCGTCTTTCAATTCAATGAACATAGCAATGATAGAGACTGCAGCATATAAATCACTAGTCAAATGATTGAATGTGACTACTTTCGCGATCATCATCACGAAAATTGATCAACTTCTAAAAACAGCTAGAAATAAACTTGAAGATGTAAATCTACAAGAGCTTTCACATGAAAAGATCTTGAAAGAAGTTAAAGCTAAGCTTTCTTCGAAATATCATGATTATCTAGATATGTTTGATCAAGCAATGACTGATCAACTACTCTCTCATTATTTCTATGATCATAAAATTGAGTTGATTGACGAGAGAATATTTTCTCGAAGTCGTCTCTATCATATGTCTGATTACAAGCTTCAAAAGATGAAGAATTATCTGATTAAGCATTTGAATAAAGACTTTATATCTTCTAGCTCAGCTTCATACGCTTCGCTCATACTATTCGTCGAAAAGAAAGATGATAGCTTGCATTTCTGTGTAAACTACAGAAAGCTCAATGCTTTAATCAAACGAGATCGTTACTTCTTATCGCTAATAGACGAAACTCTCGCTTGTATTCAAGATAGCAAATATCTGACTCGATTAAACATCATTGTCATCTTCAACAAATTGCGTATGCATTCAAGCAGCGAAGATTTAACTATCTTTATCACCTTTTTTGATTTCTACAAATATCACGTGATGTCTTTCAAATTAATCAACGACTCGACTTTCTATCAACATTATATGAACGACGTGCTATTTGACTATCTTCATCAGTTTTGTCAAACCTATCTAGATGACATTATCATTTACAGCAAAACACTGAAGAAACATAAGCGACACGTACGATTAATTCTACATAGACTACAAGAGACTGATCTTCAGATAAATATAAACAAATGCAAGTTTCATGTTCAGAAGATCTTCTTTCTGAGACTATTGCTATTCATTGAAGAACTAAAGATGAATCTCAGAAAAGTACAAGCAGTAGTCAAATGATTTACTTCTACAAATCTCATTCAGATGCAGTTCTTCGTTGACTTTTGCAATTTCTATCAACATTTTATAAAGAACTTTTCGAAGATTGTTCATTCTTTGATTCAACTAATTCAAAAAGAGATGATATTTGAATGAGATCAAGCTTGTCAAATGATCTTTGATCATATGAAGAAATGAATGACTGAAGTTTCTATTTTTCGTCATTTTGATCAGAATAAAGAGACTATTCTTGAAACAGACTTATTCAACTACGTCAACAATGATATACTTTCTCAATATGATGATGAAGAAACATTGCATTCAATGATCTACTACAGCAAGAATCTGAGCTTCGCTGAGTGCAATTACAAAATCTATGACAAGAAACTATTAACAATCATTCGTGTCTTTAAGCATTGATGATCTGAGCTGAAATTGACTGAGTTACTTATCAAGATGTTCACTGATCATCAAGCTTTAACGTCATTAATGAAAGATAAAGAGCTAAGTAGATGTCAAATGCATTGAGTATAAAAGCTCGTTGACTTCAACTTCAAAATCATGTATTGCTCAGATAAATAAAACATTAAAGTCGATGCATTAATTCATTAAGTCAATTCAGTTTCTAGAAGTCTTGAGAATGAATGATGTTGCTATCAGCAAACTACAATTCTCACGTTGAATTGAATGAAAATTGTTGATCTAGAAAAGAAAGAGAACGATGAATCAATTTATTAATTGATTCTAGAAGTTAACAGAATCAACAAGAATTGTATTTTACTTCGTGAAGTTGTATTAAAAGATGAAGCTTAATATGAAGATATTAAATTAAGAGATTGTTGAGTTCAGAATAAAATACTATATCAAAGTGATCTTCTATAAGTTTTCTTTGATGAGCATCTTCAAATGAAGTTAATTCAAGAAGTTCATGATCAATCTTCTATTAATCATTTCGAAATTCTCAGAACAATGAAGATCATAAGAAGATACTACTATTGATCTTCAATGCGAAAGACAATAAATCAATATATTCAAAACTGTTACATTTGTCAGCAATTAAAGACTTCTTGAAATAAATTTAATGAATTACTACATTCTTTATTCATACTTAAACAGCAATGAAAGAACATAGTTATGAATTTCATCATCGACTTATTTTCTTCAAAAGGCAAAAACGTCATACTAACAATGATATGTAAACTATTAAAGAAACGACATTATATTTCTTGCTTCACTGATAATGAGAAGATCACAGCAGAAAAAACAGCTGAGCTAATGCTTCAGTGAATATATTAAATACATGATTTACTTAATTTCATTGTTTTGAATTGAGATTCTCAATTTATCTTTATTTTATGAAAGTCACTTTGCAAAAGACTAGATATTAATCTTTGACTCTTTACAATCTATCACTCTCAGATTGATGATCAAAGTGAATGAGTCAATCAAGACGTTGAAAGATAACTTCAATTCTTCTGTTCATACATGCAGAATGACTGAGCTAAGCTACTACTCATGATTGAGTTCATCAACAATAATGCTTTGTTCTCAGTTATCTTCTCAACTTCTTTCTTTCTAAATAAAGACTTTCATTCTTGTATGAGCTTTGAATTCAATGTCATTGAATATGAAAGTTTTCGTGAACGCTTGCAGATGACTAAAGTCAAGAATATATCTGAACATATGAACAAAACATTGAAGTTTGCTTGCGAGTTGCTAGTCAAAACATGAGAACAAATGATAAAACAAGTCAATAAACATAGAAAAGAAGTTGATTATAAGATTAAATCAAAGATGTTTCTGAATGAAAGAAACATCATTACAGCGAGATCTTTTAAGAAGCTAAATGACAAAATGCTCGATTCTTTCATTAATCTAGATTTCGTTGACTCTTCATATAAACTGAAATTATCAGAGTCTATGTATGTTCATAATATATTTCATTCTGATCTCTTGTCTGATCAAAAGAATAAATTCTCAAATTCAATAGTGATAAACGACGAAGACAAGTGAGAAATCGATGATATATTAAATTCTCGTTGATATCAAAGATGACTTCAGTATAAAGTTAAATGAAATGACTATGACAATGATCTCAATTAATACAACACTGATAATGATGAATTTATGAACATTCAGAAAATCATTAATGATTTTCATATTCAATACTTGAATAAATCGCGCTAATCAACAATTCAATCAATCGAGTCGAGTATTATGAATGTGTCAGAATTGAATAAGATCAAAGCTTTAACTTTAATCAATTCACAGTAAACGCTAGCGAGTTCACTGTATATTGATTAGAACTAGTCAATGATTTAGTTGAGATCTGATCTAGATCTGACTCAGATTTGACTCAGATATGACTCAGCATCTTTTTTCTTCTCTAGCATCTTCTAATCAGCTTTTATTGTCTTTTAAACAAACACACTTCTTTGTGTTATAAGTGATCAACAGATTTCTATGACAAATACATTTCTTTGTGTTGCAAACATCTTTCAAATCAACATCTTTCTTGTGTTTCAACACGTTCTCTTTGAGACTAGCGTTGATCTGAGTAACTACTATATAGAGCGTGTTTTTCTTATCTTTTGTATCTTCTTTCTTCTGTATTCTTAAAGTCTTAGTTATAACTATCTTTATAGATTAAACATTCTAATCACGCACGCACTCTGATTAGTTTCTAGACATGATCTCAACATTACTTTAAGAATTTGTTAATCACATAATACTGATCTCATTACTCATTTAAGTTCACTTGATTGACAACAAGATGAATATAAAGAAATTTGTGTATCTGATGATCAACGACATCGAAATTGTGAGTAGCTCGAGAAACGCGCAGTCACACTAGAGAATATGCACGTAGATAATACGATCAAATTTGATAGTAGCTTAGTAATATCTATTCGTATAGAAAGTTAACACTAGGCTACGAAATACAGAAGCAAACTCTTCTTTATATATTCAGAAGACTAAGCTCAAGCATCGTCAATGAGATCAGCGAGATTACATGCGATTCATGTAAAATCTCTCGAAGATCATATGTGACTTGAACTTTTATCGTTGATGAAACATTAAGATTTGTATGTGACTTGAACTTTTGTAGGCTCAGAGTCTCTGAGAATCGACGGTAGAAATTCTCGTAGACTCAGTGCTTCTGAGAATCGGCAGTAAAGTTTCTCGTAGGCTCAGATTCTCGTCTGAGAGCTTGATGATAGCGTTGAAGAATAGTTCTCGTGTCTGTTCTCTATTCTCTGAAGAACTTTGACTCTCATAGATCTGAGTTCTGACAGAAAGACAGAACAACATCAAGAAATCAATAGAATCAACGAAAACATATGATCATGTGATTGCTAGAAAATCTATCGCTCAGTCAGTAGCATCAGTTCAAATCAATTAATAGAATCAACGATAAAGAATCTTCATTGATTGCTTGAGAATTACAAAAAATTCTTTCAAATCAGTAACACTCTTCTTTGAAGACTAAACACTTTAACAAACAATCTCACTACATACTATCAAACATTGTTCTTCACTTGATCGTCAATTCTTCGCTATGACTCAATCATCTGTGAACAATCTCTTCAAGAATAATCAAAGCTTTATTTCTTCTGACACTACAGATTTGTTATGAGTCTGCATAAAGTGAATCATATGAGTGTATTCTAACTAGAAGTTTAAAGCTGAAGTAGAAAGAAGATGCAACACAACGTGAGTTTTACTCATGAAGATACGCTAGGTCGCTAGCGTGTCAACAACAGCTCTACTCACAGCTTTATACTAGTCTATGTTAGACTAATCAGACTAATCAGAAGTATCAAAGATGCATGCTTGCAACATTACTCTCTTTCTTCATTTAACAATGTTCTCATTGCTGCAGTTTGATTGATCAATTCTTGTTGAGTTGATTTCTACTTTGATTTGTTCAAATACTTCTGATGAAAGTCATTTATAATCTTTAAGCAGTCTTTGAACTCATTTTCATCAACATTGTATCAATGTAGATCGACGTCATAGTCTTTTCAATTGACACGATATTGCAGTCATCTTCTGTAGTGCCTGAAGTTCAGTATGTGCTTCACTTTTCATTTGTCTTCATCATTTATCACTATTGTTAGAAATCAGCATAGAGCGAGTCAATATGAGTGTTATTTAACTAGAAGATAAATGCTAAGAAAGAAAGATAGCTACAGAAAAGAAGCTGATTACATATATGTGTTTCTCAGTCGACGCTAGACTCAATAGAAACTAGTCAAGATAATAAAGCGAGAATAAATTTGACAAGACTAAAAGACTGAGTCTGACAAGACTAGAATCGTGACATTACTCTCTCTCTTCAATGATTTATGTTCGCATAAATGTATTTTCTGCTTAACTCAATTGATTGATTGAATTGTTGATTAGCGCGATTTGTTCAAGTATTAAATATGAAAATCATCAACGATCTTCTGAGCGTTCATAAATTCGTCGTCATCAGCGTTGTATCAATTGAAATCATTGTCATAGTCATTTCATTTGACTCTATACTGAAGTCGTCTTTAATATCGACGAAAATTCAATATATCATCAATTTTTCACTCATTTTCGTCATTTATCACTATTGAATCTGAGAATTCATTCTTTTGATCAGACAAGAAGTCGTCGACGACAGAGCGAAGCAGATCAGAATGAAATACATCATGAACATGCATAAACTCTGATAATTTCAGTTTATATGAAGAGTCGATGAAATCTAAATTGATGAAAGAATTGAGCATTTTGTCATTTAGCTTCTTGAAAGATTTCGCTGTAATGATGTTTCTTTCATTCAGAAACATTTTTGATTTGATTTTATAATCAACTTCTTTTCTATGTTTATTGACTTGTTTCATCATTTGTTTTCGTGTTTTGACTAGCGACTCGCAAACAAACTTCAGTGTTTTGTTCATACGTTCAGATATATTCTCAACTTTAGTCGTTTGCAAGCGTTCATGAGAACTTTCATATTTGATGACATTAAGTTCAAAGCTCATATGAGAATGAAAGTCTTTGTTTAGAAAGAAAGAAATCGAGAAAATGACTGAGAACAAAGCATTATTGTTGATGAACTCGATCATGAATAGTAACTTAATGTCAGAATCGTGTCTAGATAAGTCAATCAGCGAAAGTCAGAATTGAATAGTGCTTGATCTTTAAAGATAGCTATAACTGAATATTAAGAATACAGAAGAAGATGAGTACAAAAGCTTCTATTTAAGTAATATTCAGAGACTGCGCTAAGCTTAAAGAAAATGTGTTTGTGACACAAGTAGAATGTGATGTAGAAAGAAAAATGATGTTAAACAAAGAGTTGTTGATGAAAGAAAATAGAAACTGAGTCAGATCTGAGCTAGAGACACTGACTAGCTTTATTCAGTCTTGATACGCTCGTAACATTATCTCTCTCTTCGAAAATTCATGTTTGCATGAATGTCGTTCGTTTGCTTGCTTTCTTATTGAGTTATTTCGATACTAACGTGACTTTCTTGAGTATAACGCATGAAATTCGTTCAAAACTTTCTCAAAGTCATTGAATTCATCTTTATTAACATAGTATCATTCATTATCTTTATCTAGATCTTTTCATTTGACCTTGTACTGTATTCGACCTCGATAGCGTCTGAAGTTTAGAATGTCATCTATCTCTCAATGTTCATCATCATCATCATCAATAATGATGAGTCTGAGAGATTCTGCATGCTGTTCTGATAGAAGATCTTCTAAATACGATTGCAGTAGCTTCAAGCTGAACATTGAATGCAGATGCTTCATGCTGACTGATAGATGAAGATGATAGAAGATCTTCGCTTTGACAGTGATTTGATATGATTCTAGTTGTTTGTCTTTCAAATCTTTGCAGAGTCTCGTTGTCTTGACGTTTCTGAAAGATAGTCAAACTCAGTCATCTACTTCATAGATGATGTTTCGTCTATGTTTATTAATCTGAACTTCGATGATCAGCTTCGTCTTTTTCAATTGTTGACGATCGAAGCTCAGTAGCTCTTTCATTCAAATGATAATATCGTCTGCTTTTCTAGCTTTAAATCGTTCACGAGTTGTTTTGTAGTCAGTTGTATCTGAATTGAAACTCATTCGAGGGTGAAATTCTTTATTGAAGTAGAAAGAAATCATTGAGATGATCGAGAAGATATTGAAATTGTCGCTGAATTTCATCATAGATATTCATTTGACTCAGTCGTTCTGCATGTAATTGCAGTAGATTCTAAGTTCGCGTTCAACGTCTTGATTGACTCGTTTCGTCTGATCGTTGATCTTCAAATGATAGACTGTGAATAAACTAGCTGTGATTCTCAGTCGCTTGCAAAAACTCTTTCACATAGTTGATATGAATTGAGAGTTTCTGTTCGAAACAATAGAACTGAGTAAGTCATGCAGTTGATAGACGTTTCATAGCATGATTCAAATCGTTTTTTCGACTGAGATGTCATCGTCTTCTCAATGACAGAAAACATAGTGATGTTCTTTGATGAGATGACATATGATTGTGCAAATGACGTTATAGTCTTCTGACAGAGATAGTTCAGTGATGAAGTTTATAGCTATATCTTTTCAGCGTTTCAGTGAAATCAAGAAAGAATGATGAAGTTCATTGATGCTATCTTTAGAGACTTTGCTTCGCTGACAAGCATGATAGTTTTAAATGTATCGTTGAATAGTAGCTTGATGATCTGATCAATAGTAGAAACGCTGAACTAGATCAATGATTCGTTTATTGTCGAGATGAGAGATTGAAGATTGATCATGCACTTCTTGTAGCAGTTTCGTATGCATATTCTCAAAAACTCACAGTAAGTCTTTTCTAAAGAGAACGCTGTCAATGATTTCGCAGTTCTTCAATTTAGTGATATGAAATTTGAGCTTGTTCTCATTTATAGCTTGTCTATATTCATTGCAGAGCTCATTCATTTGATTGATCATATGCATTCGCTGATAGAGATTTGCTTTTGATTCAACAAGTAGAACATCGACTCTATTGAAGATCAGAATAGTCTGAAAATGATCTTCAAGTCATTGAGCTGATTCAGAAATGTTTGCTAGAGACATTCAAGTTAAAGCATCGACTTTAATATTCATTTTGCCTGATCTAAAGATGATCTGAAAGTTGAACTTTGACAAAATGTTCAGATAGTTGACTTGTCATCGACTCAACTGTTTATTTTTCATGAAGATCTTCAAAGCTTGATGATCAATGAATATCTGAATGAGTAGTTCAATGCACTTCAGCTCGAGTCGTCAGTGTTCGAAGCATCGAATAATGACTAGCAATTTCTTGTCATAGATGTGATAATTGATTTCAGCGAGAATCATGCTTTTACTGTAGAAGATCATCGAATGAAGAACTTTCTCATCATTGTACTGAGATAGTATTTCATCTTTTACATAGTTTGAAGCATCAATCTTCAGAATAGCTTGTCGTTTGAGATTGAAGTGACGAAGTACTGAGATCGAGCTGACTTGTTTCTTTAGATTGTCAAAGACTTAAACACAGATCTCATTTCAAACAAAAGACGTGTTTTTTCTTGTCAGCTGAATGAATGATTTAACTAGTTTCGAGAAGTTCTTAATGAAACGACGATAGAAGTTAACAAATCTCACGAAGTTCTGAATTTCTTTTAGATTGATTGAAGTGATTCAGCTGACTATGACTGTCACTTTGCTGAGATTCATACGAAGATCTAGTTCTGATACAATGACTTCTAGAAAGACAGTCTCTTCTACATTAAATTCGCACTTTTGAATATTCATCTGCAGTTCAACTTCGCGTAGTTGACTCAATACTAGTTTGACGTGATCTTCATGTTTCTTTCTCGTTTTGCTATAGATGAGAATGTCATCTAGATAGACATGACAAAAGTCGTTCAGAAAGTTTCATAGAACATCATTTATATATTGCTGAAAGAAGATTGATTCATTAGTCAGTTTGAATAATAGCACCTTGTATTTATATGCTTCTAAAGCAGTGATAAAAGTGATGTAATTCTTGCTATCAAGATACATTTGAAGTTTGTTGAACGCTGATATGATGTTCAATCTAGTCAGATGCTTGCAACTCACTATTTTATCAATGATCTCATCTATCAACGATAGAGAATATCTATTTCTTTTGAAAATGACATTTAGCTTTTGATAGTTCACGCAGAATCAAAGATCTTCATTTGCTTTGAGAACAAATAGAACGGGAAAGAAATAGAAAGTCTGACTAGAAGTGATAAATTTCTTCGACAGATTCTCATTTAAGTACTTCTTTACTTTCAGAAGTTTGACAGAGAACATTCAATAGACTCAACAGCGAGAGAATGTTGAATCACTGATGAGCTTAATTTTATGATCATAGAAGTGATGAGAGAATAGTTTATTCAATTGAGCTCGATCAAAAACATCTAGAAACTCATGATATTCTGATGACAGCTTGACTTTAATATCTTTCAAATTCTGAGTCGTTTCATCAATTGAAGAGACGTTTAAAACGTTCAAATCGCACTGAGTATTGTACGTGATTTCTCTATCAATATCAGTCATGAATAGAGCAAAGACTTCAGTCTGATTCTTCTTTGATCAATTCAGTAAAGTTTTGAATGAAGCTGCATTTATACTTCAAATCGAGAATGATTCTTTCTTAGTCGTAGTTGAAACAGATTGTTTGAGCATAATAGAGATCTTAGTTTGAATGATAGAAAAGAGCGAAGTTGATCGCGATCAACTTGAGAGCTTTGAATTGAGAAAAATCGAAAAAATCGAAATAGAAGTATTTAATTGATTCAAAAAAACAATGACGTTGTTTTGCATATTCAATAATATTTCGTTTTTATTCATTCAGAGCTTACTCAATATTACTTCATGATAATCAATATCAGCTATCAGCATTGATACAGTCAATTTCTTATGACTTTCGATGATGAGATTAAGTAGAATTTTATGAGTGATGATCTTCTTAAATATCTTCTCATCATAGTCTCTTATTAACTTCTCTTTTGTCAGTGATATAGATTAAATTTCTAGTTTCTTGCATACTTTATTGACTAGATTAGCGTGTATGAGCATATGAGCGACTGAATCACTGTCTATCAGAGAACGAAGACTAAAAGATCGATTCTGAGAGTTGAGAGAGACATCAATTAGAAACAACTTTTCAAAGTAATTCTCTTCTGATAGAATTTCATCTAGTTTGCACAAAGATATAATCTCTATCTCTTTAATAACTTTTGAAGAGATGACTAGTTTTTTGAATCGAAATTCAAATTGAAATTGAACTCAAAACAATCGTATTCATTGTTCACTGCATTGATTCTAGTAGATTGATCAGAGCACTCTCTAGAGCTATGATCTGATTTATGACATATGAAACAGATTTCGACTAAAACGTCTGCTTCTTTGACGCTAGTTAAAATCGCGTCACGCGACTTTAAATGATCAGATTTTGAATGATCGACTGACTGAGTAACAACAGCTTTATGAAAGATGATCTTTGACAAATCATCGACGCGTTTGATGAGATTGACTTTGTTCTTGATTTTTTGAATGACTCGTTGATCATTATTCAAATGAATCAGATAGAAACAAATCTCTTTGAGAGAATCAGATTGAACTAATTGATCTATTCAAACAAATCGAAGACGAAGATTTATTTTATCTTTCAGATTGACGATCAGTGTTACGAGCATATCAAGGCTGAATAGAGCTAGTCAGTGTCTCTAGCTCAGATCTGACTCAGATTTGACTCAGTCTCTATTTTCTTTTCTCAACATCTCTTTGTTCAACATCATCTTTCTTTCTACATCACATTCTACCTGTGTCACAAACACATTTTCTTCAAGCTTAGTGCAGTCTCTGAATATTACTTAAATAGAAGCTTTTGTATTCATCTTCTTCTGTATTCTTAATATTCAGTTATAGCTATCTCTAAAGATCAAGCACTATTCAATTCTGACTTTCGCTGATTGACTCATCTAGACACGATTCTGACATTATATTAAGAATTCGTTAATCACACGATACTGATCTCATTACTCATTCAACATACTCGTACAGACAGAACGAGTCTAAAGAAATTCGT
>JAABUV010007817.1_pt1 | contig 11045 bp, 1 predicted proteins | sample 5559971 | NCBI WGS metagenome assembly JAABUV01 (sample SAMN10711881, study PRJNA513362) | rock metagenome | isolation source: Antarctica rocks | place: Antarctica: Victoria Land, Knobhead nord | collected 2015-12-19
TTTACCTACTAAATTCTATATGCTAACAGCTAGAATAATTGGATTAATAATAAAAATCCTATTATTATTTATAAATTACCTATTCTACTATATTACCTACTAACGTATCTGATATTAGTTTAAATAGAGGGAAATACCCGTCTTATTACTAGGTATATAACGCTATTAGAATAATCTATATCGGTCTATTAGTGTATTAGCTAATACTATCGTATTTATAAGCTAAGATAATCTAATATACTCCCTACTATTCACCTTACCTACTAACGTATCTAATATTAGTCTAAATAGGGGGAAATATCCGTCTTATTACCAGGTATAGAATACTATTAGAATAGGTATATATATCTAATATAGCTAATGCTATCGTATATATAAGCTACCTATCTACTAACACGTCTAATATACTCCCTACTATTTACCTTACCTACTAACGTATCTAATATACTCCCTACTATTTACCTTACCTACTAACGTATCTAATATTAGTTTAAATAGGGGGAAATATCCGTCTTATTACTAGGTATAAAACGCTATTAGAATAGGTATATATATCTAATATAGCTTATACTATCGTATTTATAAGCTACCTACCTACTAACGCGTCTAATATACTCCCTACTATTTATGTTACCTACTAACGTGTCTAATATACTCCCTGCTATTTACCTCACCTACTAACGTGTCTAATATCACTCTAAATAGGGGGAAATATCCGTCTTATTACTAGGTATAGAACGCTATTAGAATAGGTGTATTAACGTGTCTAATATACTCCCTACTATTTACCTCACCTACTAATATATCTAATATCAGTCTGAATAGGGGGAAATATCCGTCTTATTACTAGGTATAGAATGCTATTAGAATAGGTATATATATCTAATATAGCTAATGCTATCGTATATATAAGCTATCTACCTACTAATATATCTAATATACTCCCCGCTATCTACCTCACCTACTAAACACCAGGTAGTAGGGGTGATTTTCCGACGTAAAAATCTTGAATTTTTACAGGTATTTTCTAGTAATCTTAATAAAAAGCTTAATATATTTAACTAAATTATATAGGATTTAAAAGAACCTCTAGATATATAATATTATTTATACGCCCCTTTAAACTTACTAGTAAGAGGACTAAAAGTCTTTATATATCTCTTATATAAGATAGTATAATATAAAGCTAACTATAATTAAAATATAATAAAAGTAAATCTACCCTAGTAGTAGAAAGTAACTAGCCTTAGGATCTATTAATAGTTATTATAAAATAGAGCTAGACTAGAAACTACTTATATATAAGAAGGTAAGGGTAGTTACCTTCCTTACTAGTTAGTTTAATTTAAGGAAATATCCCTCTATCCTACTTTCTACTAAGGATTCGACCTTAAATATATTATTAGGATAGATATATAATAATTAGGCGCGTCCTATTATATATAATTTTATTTAGGTATAAGTTCTATAATAATATAATTAGAGCCCTAACCTTTAAGTATAATTAAGAAGGGGGAAATCTAGATAGCTTTAAGAATTATAGGAATTCTAGGCTAAGTCTATTATTATTACTATTAGATAATAACTTATTAGTTAATAAAAGGTATTATATAGTTTTATATAAACGCGTTAGGATCTTATTATTTAAAATAGTAGTAGAGTTATTTTATAGGGATAGTATAACTCTACTCTTAAAGAAATCCGGCGGTAATAACAGCTATATAAGGGAGGTAGTAGGAAAGATATATTTTATAAAGGTATATCTATCTCTATCTTAATTTTTTACTTTAGGGGGAAGAGCTATTATCTTATATATTAATATATTATATAATATCTAGCCTATCTACCTTATAAACGCCTAGATATTAGATCTAGTATAAAGCTATATATTTTAATATAGCTAGAGTATATTTAACTTTAACTAGATCTAGGAGTTAGTTAATTAATTGATTAATTATACTCCTATACTAGCTAAAGCTAATAAGGGTAGACTATTTAAGGGGGTTACGTCTAGCGTACCTATTATTCAAGGAGAAACCTAGCTAAGAGATAAAAACTCTACCTACTATCTACAGGCTATACTATTATTTAGCTCCTTCCCTCCCCCCCCTAATAGGCCTACTATTAGGGTGGTATATCGAGGGGTTAGGTCTACTATCTATAATACTAAGGTTTTATTAATTTATTCTCTTCTCTTTAATTAAGGCGGAGCCCTTCTTCTCTATTAGTTCTTACTAATATCTCTTTTACTAGTATAAACTAGTAGAGGGCGCCTAACCTAGTTAACTATCTTACTACTACCCTTATCCCTATTAATAATAAGAGAATAGTATTATAATTATCCGACCTAGCCTCTAGTAATATCTAACTCCTACTAGTATAATAGTTAGGGTAGAATAGTAGGATATATTTACCAGTCTACCTCGCTACTTTATATAAGTAGCTAGGACTTAGGATCCTAGGCACCTTCCTAATAAATAGAAAGTAGTTAAACCTAATCTTATCTATACGTAATTAGACTATTATAAAGCTCTCCGGCTTCTTTAAGCCCTTATAAAGGTCCTACCTCCCTCCTACTAGGTCACCCTTTTATACTAGGCTTATATTTCAGCCCTCTAATACCCGCTAGTATTAGCGCCACCAGCCCTACTACTAGCCTTCCTACTAGGTTAGTATCCTCTTCTATAACGTCGGGCTATTAAGTACCCCGTTTAATAACCGCTTTGCCTATAACTCCTTCTTAGCTAACGGGGGTAGTAGAGGGCGCTGTCTCCTAACCCTTCTTAGTTATAACTAAGACTTAATCTTTATATTCCCTTTTAGGACCGTCTTATATATCCCTTAAAGGATCTTACTCTATAGTAGGGCTTTATTAAGGAAGTCTCTCACTAATAGGATTCCCGCCTCTACCTCTAGGACCGGGATTAGGGTAGCCTTATACGCCCCTAGTACTTTATATAATCCTTTATTCTAGATTATTATTAGGGTCTTTACATACTTCCCTACTACCCTAGGGGTATTCTTTAAGTTATACTATATTAGCGCCGCGAATATTATTATAAGCCTTACTACTACCACGTATATAAGCCTACTAACTAGTAGAACCACGCCTTATATAGAGCTAGTAATATAGTAGAGCACCTAAATCTAGTTATCTATCTTAGCTTATACCTTCCTTAGGTATATATTCTAATTTAGCTTACTATTAAGTATAAGTCCTAAAACCCTAATTAATATCTTTAGTTTAACCTTAATTCCTTTAAGCTTAACTATTATATCTATCTTAATACCCTTTATTTTATAAGTTATATAAACGAGCTCGTACTTCTTTAGTATAAACAAGGCTTTATAAGTCTTTACCTACTATAAGTATACCTTATAAGCTATATCTAGAACCTTATAATTCTATTTAGTACTCTTATTATAAGCTAGTAGATAGATATTATCTATAAATCCGCCGACTTAAATTAGTAGCTTTAACTTTTTATACTCCTTAATTAAAGGAGTATTAAAGAATAGGAACAGGATTAGAGAGATAGGTAAACCCTAGGGGATCCCTATCTCTACTATCTCTATCTAACTTATCTTCCTACTAAGGGTAATAAAGGTTACCCTCTCTATAAGGAAGCTTACTATCTAGTATATTATCCTCTCTAGAACCCTCTTTATCTTTATTATATAGAGTAGTTAGGAGTAGGAGATATAATTAAAGGCTCTAGTAATATCTAGGGAGAGGAGGCTTATTATATTCCTCTTCCCTATTCCTTATACTATATAAACTATATTAGTAATTATTTCTAGCGTAGTTTCTACTAATCTCCCTTACCTTACACCTATCTATTCCTCTAGAAGGAGGTTATTAGCCTCTATATAATCTCTAAGCCTAGTTACTATTACCGTCTTAAATATCTTTCCTAAGGTATCTAAGAGGGCGATCGGCTTATAAGACTTAGGGTCGGCGTAGTTCTCCTTCTACGGTTTCTTTAGGAGATCTAGGAGTTATAAAGGCTAGTATTAACTTATATAGCCTAATTACCTCTCTAAATAATAGGAGTTATTTATATAAAGTTACTACTTATAATTACTAGGAGCCTACTAAATAGGTTATTACTCTTATAGATATTATATAATATTATATTAACCGCGGTAAAATTATTTTTATTCTATATAAGAACTTTATCCTATATAATTAGGGCTATATAATAGAGTAACTCTACTATATTAGATTATATAAGGATATAATAAGTAGATATATTATTATAAATAATTAGGATCTTAAAAGTAGAATAGAATATATAACTACTAGGTAGTAATATTAATATAATATTAATAGAAGTAATATATAATATAATATATCCTTATATATAGAAATAATAATAAAGAGCTTTATAAAGAAAGGTCTTCCTAGTACTTATAATACTATATATAAAGAAGTACGTAGTTTATAATAAAGTTATAATAGTTATAAGGATAGTATTATAAGCGGAGTATTAATTAATATTTAAGTTTAGAATAGTAGTATTATATAAGGTTACTTACTCCTTAGTATTATACTCTAATTTAGATATAATTAGAAGAGGGTAGTTCTACTAGAACTATATAAGGAGGGGTATAAGTAGATTAAAGTCTTTAAGCCTTCTACCCTAGATTTATAACTATTTAGTAACTAAGAATAACTTATAATTAAGATATATATTTACTATACTAGTAGGAATATCTAGAAAGTCCCTAGTAATACGGCGTAGTAAATTATTATAAATATTATAATAAAACTTTTCTTAAAGCTTAAAGGGCTTACTAATATTACTATAAAGAAATATAAATATAAATAAAGAATATAAGGAGTAGCTAGAAGAGTAGTACTAAGATTCTTTAAAGTATATAAACTACTTACTATTATTATTAAGGAGCCCTAAAGTAATATATATAGCCTAGAAGGTTAGATATAAATTACTATTAACTATATAAATTACTTTAAAACTAGAAGGCTTATAGATAATAGTAAGTAGGACTTATAAGTAGAACCTCTCCCCTTATATAACTTTATAATTATATATATACCTAATTATATATCCCCTTTATTAAAGTATCTACTACTACTCCCCTTTCTTACTATAATAGATATAGTACTTAGGAAAATCGTAGTATAATAGATAATAGCTATTAGAATATTTAATATTATATTATAAAAAGTATATAAGTATTATTTTAGGCCTATTAAGTACTTATAAAAGGTTAGTCTTATTATTATAGAAATATACCTATTATTAACTAGAGAGGTATAAAGTAAGTTATATAATAGGAGGATCCTTATTATAATTATAGAATTTAAATAGGTTTTATATAACCTAGTATAAACTAATATAGTAACTATTTAAGTAATATATAATTTTATCCTAGTTATCTACTAGCTTAAGAGTTATATAGTTAGTACCCTTATAAATATACTTATATATATACTTAATAGTATTAATAGAGGTGTAAACCTTAATATTAATATATATTATATACTTATAAGTTAGCTAGGAATTATATAAGACTACTTAATAATTATTTATCTTAATATCCTATTTATATACCTATTTTATCTATATATATCTATCCTTATAATAGTAGTATATAAGATAGCTATCTTTTATAACTAATATTTTAAGCTAGAATATCTATAGAAAATACTTTAAATAGATTTACCTAGATCTACGCGGTTTCTTAATTATATATAGCGACTTAGAATTCTAATACCCGTAAGGGTTATAAGTTATTTACTCCTAGATAATTTAATATAAAGAGCTATCTAGATTAATAGTAGGATTAAGTAACTTTATATAGATTAGATTATTAATATAAAAATAGTCTAAGAAGCTATTATCCTAATATAAAAAAAGGAGGATATAAATATATAGAAGACCTCTTTTCTAGTACTTAATAGTCTAGATAGTACTAAGATAGTACTTAAATTAATCTTTAAGGTCTTATAATAATACCTTTTTCTTTATATAAAAGATATATATAATAATTTCTACCTAATTACTAGTAGTCTAGTTATTAAAGATAGTAGCCTTAATTTTAGGCTAGTATAAGTTTATAACTATTATTATAAAGAGTATTAGCTTCTTATAATAATACTAAATAGCTAGAGAGTCTTTATAATTCTATATTATAACCTAATTACTACTATTAAAGCTAGAAGGTAGAATAGTATAATATCTAAGAGTATTTATATAATTATTACTAGCTAGTATTATATCTTCTACCCCTTAATATAGTTTACTAGAAAATACCTGTAAAAATTCAAGATTTTTACGTCGGAAAATCACCCCTACTACCTGGCGTTTAGTAGGTGACGTGAATAGTAGGGAGTATATTAGATATATTAGTAGGTAGGATGAATAGTAGGGAGTATATCAGATATAGTAGGCTATTAATAACACGGATATTTCCCCCTATTTAGACTAATATTAGACACGTTAGTAGATAAGGTGAATAGTAGGGAGTATATTAGATATAGTAGGCTATTAATAACACGGATATTTCCCCCTATTTAGACTGATATTAAATATGTTAGTAGGTGATATAGATAGTAGAGAGTATATTAGACACGTTAGTAGGTAGGATAAATAGTAGGGAGTATATTAGATATAGTAGGCTATTAATAACACGGATATTTCCCTCTATTTAAACTAATATTAGACACGTTAGTAGGTAAGGTAAATAGTAGGGAGTATATTAGATATATTAGTAGGTAGCCTATATATATAATAGTATTAGCTATATTATATACACCTATTCTAATAGCGTACTATACCTAGTAATAAGACGGATATTTCCCCCTATTTTAGCTAATATTAGATATATTAGTAGGTAGATATTAGATATATTAGTAGGTAATATAAATAGTAGGAGTTTTAGCTTATAAATGCGATAGTATTAGCTTATAAACCTATATAGCGATATAGATCATTCTAATAGCATTCTATACCTAGTAATAGGACGGATATTTCCCCCTATTTAGACTAATATCAGATATATTAGTAGGTAAGGTAAATAGTAGGGAGTATATTAGACACGTTAGTGGGTAGGTAGGTAGCTTATAAAAGTAATAGTATTAGCTATATTATATATACCTATTCTAATAGTATTCTATACCTAGTAATAGGACGGATATTTCCCTCTATTTAGACGGATATTAGATACGTTAGTAGGTAATATAAATAGTAGGGTTTTTAGCTTATAAATATGATAGTATTAGCTAATATAGTAATACAGCGATATAGATTATTATAATAGTATTATATACCTAGTAATAAGACGGATATTACCCCCTATTTAAGCTGATATTAGATACGTTAGTAGGTAATATAAATAGTAGGGTTTTTAGCCTATAAATGCGATAGTATTAGCTAATAAAGTAATACAGTAATATAGATTATTATAATAGTATTATATACCTAGTAATAAGATAGATATTTCCCCCTATTTAAACTAATAGTAGTTATATTAGTAGGGGTTATTATAGAATAGGTAAAATATAAATAATAGTAGGAATTTTTTTATTCGTAATCTATATTCTAGCCGTTAGCGTATAGAATTTAGTAGGTAAATATATTTATTCCGATATATCTTTTAAACTACTATACTAATTTTCCTAATTTTAATATAGCTAAGTAGTATAAAATAGAGCGAATAATAGAATTTATATAGAAAATATTATAATACGTCGGTATATACGTAGGTAGAATATAAAGAATATTAGGAATTTAATATTCTTCGTAGAAGTAAGTTAAATTAAAAGCGGTTAAATAGGGGTATAAAGCGATAAATCTATTAGATAAGGGGTCCGGGAGATCTTTAAGGTTTAAATATCCAGATATTCTATTATAGTAAGAAGATTATAAATAGTTTCTTAATTTTTATAAAGGAAATTAAGTCTTTATTAATTAATTATAATAAAGTAATTAATAATATACTATTAAAATAGCTTTCTATTATAAAGTATTATTAAGTACTAACTAGGATATTAAAAGAGGTAATAGTAAAACTATATATACTTAGAGTAATAGATAATAGTATAGTAATTATTATTATTATATAATTATAAGGCCTAGTACTAGCCTAGATTTCCTTATAAGAAAAGGAGAATATAATATAATAAAAAGTACGCGGTATTAGTATAATTAATAGTATAAAAAAGCGACTCTTTACTATCCTTATTATATTTTATAATAATAATATTATAAAAGCTATAATCCTTATACTTATCTAGAATAAAGATAGTAACTTCTAAAGTAGTTAGTAGATTTATATACCTCTTATTAGATCTAGCCTCTATAACTAATTAAAGGTAAAGGTTTAAAACTACTTAGATAGGCCCTATTATTACCCTTACTTACTTAATTTACTCTTATATAATAGTATATATATTAATAAATAGGTTATTATAAGCTTATATTATTCTATTAAGTTCTTTAAGAAGGGATAGCTAAAGATCTAGATAGTAGGATAGTTAAGATATTATTATAAAGGCGGGATTATAAAAGTATAATTAAGTAAAGGATAGAATTAAGTAAGTACTAGGTTATAAGGGGCCTTAGAAGTAGTAAAGTTCCTTATAAATTATAAATTATAAAAGATTAAATATTAATATAGCCTTATAACTAGGTATCCTATTAATATTTATAAGATATAAAGGTAAGAGTATTATTATATCTATAAATATTCTTTAAAAAATACTTAAAATATAGTATACTTCCTTAGAGTAGCTCTTTTAGGAGTTATAAGGGCTTAAGTAGAGGAGAAAGTACGCTATTACCGCGTAAGTAGTATATTATAAATAGTATAAAGCCGGCCTTATACTCTTCCTTCTAATATAAAGTAGAATAGCTTAGGTACTATTTTATTATAAGCCTTAAAGTATATATTACTACCTTATAATTTAATATTAAGCCCTTTAAACGCGTATAATTAGGTAGAGGGCTAGTAGGAGGATATTATAATTAAATCTAAGGGCTTTATAATAGGCTTTATAATAGGGGAGGAGGATTACACCTTTAAGTATATAATAGAATAGGGGGTCTTAAGGTAGGAAGTAACTATTCTATAACTATATATTAATATTTAGATTAGTAATTTAGTTATAAGATTATATTTAGATTAAGTTTTTATAAAGGAGGCCTTTTTCACCTAGGGACTTAAAGTAGATTAATAAAGAAAGGGATAAGGTAGTAAGAGTTTATAATATTTAATAATATAAGTAAAGCCTTAATATAAACTAATTAAGGGCTAAGAGATTAGTAATAGGCTTAGTATTCGCGTACCTTATATAGGTTTATTAGGATATCTTTATATAGATATATAGATTAATATAGATAAGTACTAAATAGTATAAGATATATATAGAAGGGTAATAATATAAATAGGATATATAAAGAGATAAAAAGAAAAGTTTAGTTATATAATATTTATTACTTAATATAATAATAGCTAATTAAACCTTAAATAGTTATAGTATTATATAGAAAATATATCGCCCTTAACTTATAATAAGGCGCTACGGTTTACCTTAGATTATATTATAGATATTAGTTAAAAGGACTAGTAAACTATAAGCTATTTAAATAATAGGTTAGCCCCTTCTAAATCCTAAGAAAAGTTAGGAATCTAGTATATTAACTCGATCTACCCCTAATAATAAAGATATATCTAGTTATTTCTATAACTTAGCTAGAGCTACTACCTCCTACTCCTAACTTATATTACTACCGCCGTCCTAACTCTAAAAACCTTCCTACTATTAAAAATAAAGATGTAAACGCCTTATTATTTAAAATTAAACGGCTTCTTAATAGAAGGATTACCTAAGGAAAACCTAAGTACCTAGTAAAGTAGAAGGGTTATAGTAATAAATAGAATTAGTAGTATAAGTTATTAAATCTAACTAATATATTTAGATTAGTAAAGAACTATAATATCTAGTATCCCTTTACTATATAAAATCGCTAATAAGGCAAGTAACTATTTATTTATAGCGAGGTAAATAACTATATATAGTAAGGGCGCGTACTTTTTTCTATTTTATAAGTATATTAATATATAATATAGCTATTTATAGCCTAATAGTAATAGATTAGTCTTAGCGCCTTAGCGTATCTATTATATTTACTTCTTATTATATAAATAGCTTAGGATAATTAATTATCTTATAGAAAACCTATATATCTATATTAGTAACTTATATTATTACTTCTAGCCCTAGAGCTAGTATATAAGTATACTAGTTATATATAAAAATACGTATATTTTTATAATATACTAGCTCTCTAATTTACTAATATACTTAATATATATTATAATATATATACCTAAGTAGCTTTATATTCTAAGCTAGTAGTTAGTAGTATTAGTTAAAAGGCGAACTTCTATATATATCTCTAGGGCTATGTTATAAACTATTTATCCCTAGGTTTAAAAGACCTAGGTAGATCTTATAAAGTAGAGTATTAAGGACTAGATAAGTAGGCTTTATACTAAACTAGTTTAAAGATATAAGGGTTATATTTAGTATCTAAGAGATATATTTATATAATAATATAAGTTAAGTATAAAGCTTCTATCTAAATAGAAATCTATACTATCTATATAATTATAAGAGATTCTATATCGGTAAACTAGGAACCTGCGTAAAATAAATAAAACTACTAATTCCGTTAAAAGCGTATTTTTCAGGTAAAATGCAGGTAATAAATAGGAAAATTTTAGGGTTTTTTTATTCTAGCCTAAAACCCCTAAATATAGAAAATCCGGATTTAAGGCCTTAAATCCGTGATTTTCCTCTAGCGCTAGGAAGAAACGGGAAGCTCGCTAGAGTTATAGCGGCTACGTTATCAACGCTAGCGTAATATAGGTTTTAAATACAGTCGATTCACGTAATTTATCTACATGTAAAGTACCCCCCTTTACCCTAGCCCGGTATCCTATCCCTATATTACGCCTGCGATTAATTCTCTTACTAAGTACTAGTAGTACTAATTATTAATAAGACTTAATAC
>JAABUV010007820.1_pt1 | contig 11040 bp, 13 predicted proteins | sample 5559971 | NCBI WGS metagenome assembly JAABUV01 (sample SAMN10711881, study PRJNA513362) | rock metagenome | isolation source: Antarctica rocks | place: Antarctica: Victoria Land, Knobhead nord | collected 2015-12-19
GGCTGGGTCATCTGGTCAGCTCCTGCGCAGCGAAGGAGACGTATGAATCAGGTGCGACCGTGGTCAGGGAAGCCCCCCACACGCGCCGGCCTTGCGTCACGATAGGGCTTTCGCAACAGGTCTAGTGTCTATCTTAATCGCCGTTGTAACCTTTAAGGTGACTTGTGGAGCCCAACACCTCTGTTAACGCACATTTAGCCCTTCCCCAACTTTGGGGTATGTCCTTAGACCAAGCGACCGCTATTATCCTACCCACGATGATCGCAACCGCTACTCTTACTGCTGTTGCATTTGCTGTCGTCGCGGTGTTTTCTCGAAAGTGGCGACTCGGTCTGATCATACTCGCATCAGGAGCGCTCATAGAAGTACTGCCAGTTGCGGTCATGGCACTTCGTTTGGATGGATCATTAGCACAAGTAAGCACTGAATCCATAAGAACATGGAGTATCACATTTCCTCTTGTCCTGTTGATGAGTGCGATTGCCTGGTTTGCGCGGATCTTCTGGGATGATTTAGGAGTAGCATTTGAAGCTGTTCTCGGCCGATGGGGCTTGCGAGGCGCGATTGTTATGATAGGCGTTATTCTCGCAGTTTTTGTTGCTGTCACGTTGGCAAGAACTGCGCTGAAAATTTAGCAAATATAGCTTCAAATCTTTCAAAATACGTGTAGCTCCATTCGCGTTCTGCGCTCCTAGCCTTCTCCTGAGAGATCAGGAGATACCCCATGGCGCGCAGACGCTTGCTTCCCCCAGCCACGGTCGGGCTTGCTGCCGCCCTGCTTGCCGGTTGTGCTGCCACCCCGCACGTCGACCCGAACGTGGACACGTCCGGGATGCCCAACACCGAGCTGGCGCTGCAGCGCAGCCTCGACCGGGTGGACCGCACGATGGGGCAGCTGGGCCAGTTCGGACCTGGCACCACCTTGCGGCCCGTCACCGCCGCCGAGCTGGAGCGCCCGGTGTCGCTGGCCTGGAGCGGGCCGATTGACCAGGGCGTCAAGGCGCTCGCCGACCGCATCGGCTATCAGGTCGCGATCACCGCCCCGCCCAACCCGGCGCCCCTCCAGGTCGCGGTCAACATGACCGACGTGCCCATCCTCGACCTGTTCGAGGCCATGGGCACCGCCGCCGGCACCAGCGCGACTGTCGTGGTCGACCCCGACCACCACAGGGTCGAGGTGCAGCACCATGTCTGAGCACAGGCAGCTGCGCGCCCTGCTCGGCGCCGCCACGATCCTCGCCGGCCTGGCCTTCGGTGCCCCCGCGTGGGCCTCGAGTGCCGATGCCGCGCTGCGCGACGCGCCGGTTCCGCCCGAGCCCGGCCTGGCCAGCGTGGACGCGGCCGCGCACGTCCTGGCCAACCCGCTCAACCAGGTGGTCACGGGCGCGTCGCTCTCCACCACCATCGGCGGCGGCGAACGCCCACCCTCGCTGGAGGTGCTGCAGGCCGCCCGGCCCGGTATCAATCCGTCCGCCGGCCTGACCGGCGCCCGAGCCGAGGCCCTGCACGAGGCCGCCCTGTCCTTCGGGGCACGCGGCGGACTGGCGGCACGTGGCTTCGCCATCAACGAGATGCTGCGCCGCTACGAGGCCAAGCTGGACAGCACCTACGACTTCCACAGCCTCGTGGTCCCGATCGGCAGCGGCCAGACCCTGATGCGGCCGCCGATCGTCACCGAGGCTCAGATGGCTTTCGCGCTTGGCGACGGTGCTCAGACTGCGCGCGAGACTGGCCGCGTCTACCAGATCACCCGTGAGGCGCAGCTGGCTTCCGCCCCGCCCAACTGGCGCACCTACCTGGTGCGCGCCTGGGTGAACCCCACCCCGCCGCCCGACGACCTGCGCCCGCGCACCCGCGAGGAGGCGACATACTGGGACAGGTGGGTCGCCGAGGGCTGGGGCCGCGGCGAGCGGCAGGCGGTGGAGATCTTCCAGTCCGACCTGTCGCGCCTGGAAGCCGACCTGATCGGCATGGCGCGCTACCGGGTGCTGCTGCGCGCCGGCCTGGTGGAGCAGCCCAAGGTCGTGTTCGCCCGCAAGTCGGTCGAGGGCGGGCGGGACAAGATGCGCGTCGACGACACGCAGATCGAGATCCGCAGCCAGCCCGGCCTGAACCCCAACCGGAAGCGCTGGACTGGCACCGGCAGCCTGCCCTCCGACCTGCCTCCCGGCAGCCCTGCTTCCTTCGACACCCAGCCGCTGAGCCTCGCACCATGAACCAGATCACCCGCCTGCCCCTTTCGCAGCCCGAGGACGGGTTCTGGCCCGGCGAGGGCGCGGTGTTTACCCGGGATTCGTTGGACGACCTGTTCGAGTGGTCCTACCGGCTCGGCGCCTCTGACATCCGACTGCAGACCCACGAGCCGGTGTTCGTGCAGCTGCACGGCTGCATGCGGAAGGTCACGCGTCGCAGCTTCACCGAGCGCGAGGTCGAGGAGGCGGTGAACCGCCTCTACGGTGCTGAAGGCGTGGCGCGGCTGAAGCGCGGCGAGGACTTCGACGTGAGCTACGAGGTGCAGCCGGACCGGCGCACCCGGCTGCGCTTCCGAGTCAACGCCACCGCGGTGCTCGCCGAGGGCGACGACGGCGGCGCCGTGGTAGCGCGCGTCCTACCCTCCCGCTCGAAGCCGCTGTCCGAGCAGGGCGTGGACCCGGCCATCGTCGACGCCTGCATGCCACGCACCGGGCTGGTGTTCATCGCCGGGGGCACCGGCAACGGCAAGTCCACCCTGCAGGCCGGCATCACCCGCGGCCGGCTGGAACAACCGGACAGCCACGTGGCGATCCTGGAGTACTCGAGCCCGATCGAGTTCACCTTCGACGACGTCGAGGGCGAGACGGCGGCGATCAGCCAGAGCGAGATCCCGCGCCACCTGCCGAGCTTCGCCGCCGGCATCCGCAACGCCATGCGCAGGGCGGGCGACGTCATCATCATCGGCGAGTGCCGCGACGCCGAGACCATGGCCGCCGCAGCGCAGGCGGCCCTGACCGACCATGCGGTCTACACCACCATCCACGCCGGCACCCTGTCCGAGACGGTGCAGCGCATCGTCAGCCTGTTCCCGCAGGACGAGCGCGTCGCGCTCACGGTGGCGGTGGCACAGACCCTGCGCCTGATCGTCAACCAGCGCCTGGTGCCGGCCACGGACGGCACCAGGACCGCGCTGCGCGAGTTCCTGGCGTTCGACCGTCCGATGCGACGCCGGCTGGCGGAGGCCGGCTCGGAGCGCTGGCCGGCACTGGTCGAGGAGATGCTGGCCGAGGGGCGTGGGCAGTCCTTCGAGCAGGCGATCCGCCGTGCCCTGGCCGAGGGCCGGATCACGGAGGCGACCGCGGCGGCCGTGCGCAAGGACATCGGCGATGTGGCGTAACACCATGGCGCCGGTGCGGGTCTACGTGGTGGACGCCCGCGCCCTGGTGCCTTGGTTCATCTTCTTCATGCATTGGAGCCGGTGGACGCTGTATTTCGCCGGCTTCATGACCCTGGTGTTCGCGGTGCCGGAGTGGTTCGGCCTGTCGCTGCCGGCGGCGCTGCGGATGGTGCGCTGCCTGGTCAACGGCCGGGTGCGGCCTGCGGTGCCGGTGTGGAAGCGCCGGAGGTTCGCATGAGCGCTGGCATGGCACAGGAGCAGCGCGACCTGGAGCTGGTCTCGCGCACCCTGGAGACGTTGATCGAGCAGTCCGGGCGGCAGGTGGTCCTGCTGGACCGGCCCGCAGGCGTCACCCGGCCCGTCTCGGCCGAGCTGGCGAGCGCCCCGGTCGGTTTGCTGCCGGTGTTCCTGGTGGCAGCGGACGCGGTGTGGCGCGACGCCACGGGAAAGGGGCTCGGCATCAGGCTGGTGCGCGATCCGCAGGCGTTGTTCGGACACCGTGCCGTGGATGCGGGCGGGCCGTTCTCGCTGGTCATGCTGAGCATGATGGAAGCGATCGAGCAGGTGGCGCTGCCCGGAGAGATCCCGATCGAGCAGCTACGGCAACAATGACAGGCCACGGCGGAACGCCTCGATGAAGCCATGGCCCTTGCCGCGCGTCCGGCTGAGCCGGGAACAGGGCGATGAGGTGGCGTGCCAGGCTGGCTGTGCTCGTCCTCCTGGGCGGGCTGGTATCGCTGCCGGCGCTCGCACGGGCATCGCAGTACGGCAACTCGCCCGTCGCGGTTGGCTTGGCTGCCGAGGGCGCACAGGCGCAGCTGCTGGTGCGCCGCTGCATCGAGAGTGCGGCGCGGGTCCATCGCCTGCCGCCGGCCTTGCTGCTGATCCTGCTGCAGGTGGAGGACGGCCGCCTGGGTCGGGTCAGCGACAACAGCAACGCCACGGTCGACATCGGCCCCATGCAGGTCAATGAGATCTGGCTGCCCAAGGTGGCGGCGCACTGGGGCGTGTCGGTGCCGGAGACCTTCGTGACGCTGCGCGACAGCCTGTGCGCCAACCTGGAGGGCGGCGCCTGGATCTTGCGCCAGGGCATCGACGAGGCGCGCGGTGACTTCTGGCAGGGCGTCGGCTTCTACCACTCGCACTCGCCCGACCATAAGGCGGACTACCTCCGCAAGGTGCTGCGCCAGGCGCTGCGCCTCGAAGCGGAGGCCGGACACCCTGTTGCCACCACCACCCTCGCGGCCGGGAACTGAGCCATGCAGCAGAACGCACGCACCGGACCCTCCGGCGGCGAGGACAAGCTGCTCGCCTTCGGGCTGATCCTGGCCGTGATCTGCGGCGGTGCCTGGTTCCTGTGGTTCCGCTACCACGCCCAGATCGCCGCCGTGGTGATCGCCACCCAGCACTGGCAGATGCAGCAGTTCTCCCTGCTGACCGACCACTACGCCGAGCTCGACCACCAGGTGCTGCTCACGCCTCCGGGCCAGGTGCGCTTCGCCACCCTGTTCCGGCTGTGCCGCAACGTCGGCGCCTTTCTCCGCTGGCCTGCCGTCGCCCTGACCGGGGTGCTGGCCGTGCTCTGCCTGACCCGGGCCGCCTCGGGGCAGTTCACCCGCAACCTGGATCTGGACCAGCTGATGCGGACCCAGGCCGACGTGTTCCGTACCATCAGCCCGTTCGTCGGCCGCGGCCTGACCCTGGTGCCGGCCGCCGATGGCGTGCCACGCCCGGCCGATCCGGCGCTGCATGTGCGGGAGTGGGTGGCGCGTTTTGCCGCCTTTCCGGACGGCAGCCTGAACGAGGACGCCGCGCGCGCCGAACTTTCCCGGCAGCTCAGTCCGGTGTGGACCGGGGTGGCGGCGGCCGCGCCGCATGTGCGCTGCCTGTTCGCGGCCTTCGTGCTGCACGCAGCGCGCCGGCGGGAGGACGCCCTGGCCCTGCTGGGCGACATGGCCGAGAGCCTGCCGATCGACACCAGGGACGGCCCGGCCGGTCCGCCGCAGTCGCTGGCGATCGGCGACGAGATCGTCGGCCGCGCCGACGCGGTGCTGCAGGACGGCGCCCTGGTGGCACCCTGCGCCGCTCTGGTGGCGCGGCACGGCTACACCGCGCCCGCGTTGATGAGCCTGCTGCTGCACGCCCGGTCCGAAGCCGGCGTGTTGGCGCCCGGGCAGTTCGCCTTCCTGCGGCTGGTGGACCGGCCGCTTTGGTATGCCCTGCACAGCCTGGGCTTTCCCTCCGAGCTGGGCGACGCGGCGCCGATGCCGAACCCGCGTGTCGAGGCGCTCGGCTCGCGTGACCATTGGGCGGCGGAATGCGCCCTGGGCCGTCCCCTCCGCCTGCTCGCGCTCGATGCGGCGCTCGCCTCCATTCGCGTCCGGTTGAAGCAGGCTGCGCCTCGCAAGCCCCGCTCCCAGGAGACAGCATGATCGTCCAGCTTCCCCCAGGCACCACGTCCCTTGTGCTGCGCCTCGACGGCCCCGGCACGGGGACGGACGTGACGCTCCAGATTGCATCGGAGATGCAGGGCCCGACCCTGGCGTCCGGTGCCGCACCGCGCCGCCGCACCATGCTGGCCTGTGCCGCGCTTGGCGCGGTCGTAGGCGCGGTCGGGCTGTCGTTCTGGAACGCGCCGGCCAGGAGCGAGGCGGTGCTCAACCTGCCGCGGCAGGCCGCCTGGAACGACGGGACCGTGCCGAGGCAGGCGGACGCCATGCCGGCCGAGCTGGCGGAACAGCTGGCCCGTCCACCCAGCGTGATCCCGCCGATCGGCACTCCGGTCGCGCCAGGAGCGGCGGCAGGGCCAGTCGCAAGCCCTGCGCCGACGCCTGCCGCTGGCAAGAACCCCTTTGGGCTGGAGTGACGGGCATGGTGTCGATCCCGAACGCATCCACTGACGTCTGGGCAGGTCGTGCGCAGGCACTCGCCGACAGCGTGGGCCCGATACTCACCTGGGCTCGCCAGGAGAAGGGCATCCGGCTGGACGAGGCCACCCTCCGGTCCGCGCTCTCCATGGACGCGCTGGACAGCGCCTTGCGGGAACGCAAGCTTCCCCTGGCGACAGCGGACGGGCGGATCAAGCTGGTCGACCTGGCCGACGCTCCGGAGACCATGCTGTCGCCGCTCGCGGGCTACCTGCACGACACCGGAGCCTACGACCCGGGGCGGGGCCGGGGCGTGCCCCAGGCGGAGCAGACCTACAGGCAGCACTCCTACGTGCTGTCTTCGCTCGCTCCGCACATCTCGATGTTGCTGGCATGATCCGCCGCGAGGTCTACGGCCCGGAGGCGGTCCACGAGCTTGGCGGCGCACAAAGCTACCGCGACGTCCGCTCCGGCTTCCGCGGCATCCGCGACGCTCTGGCCAGCTCCGCTTCCGGCCTGGTGCTCGGCATGGCCGCCGTGGGCATCGGCTTCGAGCCGGGCGTCATCGACGTGGCCGTGCCTGCCTGCCTGCTCTACGCCGGCTGGGTGCTCACCCGGAAAGTGGTCCTGCCTTTCCGGCTGCCGAAGGGCGCGCGGCGGAAGGACCACAACCACCCCGACCCGGAGAACCGCAAGCCACGCATGGCTGCCGGCATCATCTACATCGGGCGCGACTTCCGCACCGGCCAGCAGCTGTGGATCGCCAACGAGGACGGCCGCCAGCACGTCGTGGTGCCCGGCACCACGGGCGCCGGCAAGACCGCCGCCCTGCTCAGCCTGGTGTCCAACGCCCTGATGCACGGCTCGGGCTTCATCTTCGTGGACGGCAAGGCCGACAACAAGCTGTTCGCCGAGATCCTGGCACTCGCCCGCAAGTTCGGCCGCGAGGACGACGTGCTGGCGCTGAACTTCCTGGTGGCGTCGGGCAACAAGGACACCAACACCTTCAACCCCTTCGCCTGGGGCAATGCCGACGTGATCCGCGAGCTGCTGGTCAGCCAGATCGAGGCCGGCCCGAAGGGCGCGGCGTCGAGCGGCAACGAGGTGTTCATGGCCCGCGCCGTGTCCCTGCTCGGCGCGCTCACGCCGGCGCTGGTCTGGCTGCGCGACAACAAGGGCATCCCGATCGACATCGAGCGCATCCGCTTCGCCACCGAGCTGGGCAGCATCGCCACCCTGGCGCTCGAGAAGCGATTCCTGCGCCTGGACGTGGACAGCGGCACCGTCGAGAGCATCGACGTCTCCGACATCGAGCCAGCGCTGCTCTACCCGCTGTCCGCCTACCTCGGCGAGACCGGCGGCTACGACAAGAGCCTCGCCTACAACAAGCAGAAGACCGACGAGCCGGCCAAGCAGCACTCCTTCGTCACCATGCACTTCTCCGCCACCTTCACCCAGCTGGCGGTCAGCCTCGGGCACATCTTCAAGTGCGAGAGCGGCGACATCGACATGCGCGACGTGGTGCTCAACCGCCGCATCCTGGTGGTGAACTTGCCCACCCTGGAGAACTCCGGCGAGACCACGGCCGCCCTGGGCAAGATCGTGGTGGCCAGCCTGCGCAACATGATGGCACAGACCCTGGGGGTGAGCCTGGAGGGCGACTACGACGAGATCGTCGCCAACAAGCCGGGCATGTCGCCCACCCCGTTCCCGGTGGTGTTTGACGAGATCGGCTACTACGCGGTCTCCGGCATGGACAAGATGCTGGCGATGGGCCGTGGGCTTGGCTTCATGTTCTACCTGGGGTTCCAGGAGCTGCCTGGTCTCAAGGCGCGCATCGGCGAGTCCATGTACTCGCTGCTCGGCAACGCCACCCTGCAGATCCTGATGAAGCTGCAGGAGGGCAGCGAGACCCGGAAATATGTCGAGGACACCGCGGGGCAGATCGAGGTGACCCAGCAGACCTCGTACAACGCCACCGATGGCGGTGGCTACCGCGACGCCCAGCACGCCGAGGTGCGCCGGGTTTCGCGAGTGGACTGGAAGGACCTGAAGGGGCTGATCGAGGGCGAGGCGATCGTGCTGTTCGGCAACCGGCGGGTCTACGCCAAGCTGTTCTACGCCAAGCTCGACGTGCGGGGCGGACGGCTGCGGCTGAACCGGCCTGCGGTGCTGCGTCCGCCGGCGCTGGACGCCATCGAGCACACGGCGGCGAAAACCGCGAGCATCCGCGCGCTGATTGAAAGCGGCGGGGCACAGGCGGCTCCGGGCCAGGTGGACACGAGACCCGTGCTGGCCGCGATCGTAGAGGGCTTCCGGAAGGAGAAGGAGGCGGGCAAGCCGCTCGCCGACTGTGTAAGGGCCGCCATCATGGCTGCAGATGTTCCGGCTCCGGCCTCCTCTCCGCCCACCTTGGTTCCAATGCTCACGCCTGATCCGGCCGGCCAGTTGATCCCCGATGCGCCGGGCAGCGACTACGATGCGATGCTGGAGAGCGTTAGCAGACTGCCTTTGGTCGTCGAGGCGGAGACCGCGCCGATCCTGCCGCCTGCGGCTGCCGACCTGGACCTGGTCGACATGTTGAGGGCGATCGAGGAGCACGGCGGGCAGTTCAGGGCTCAGGCGCGCGTCAGGGCCATGCAGGTTCTGGCCGAGCGTGATGCCGCACTGTCAGGTCCAACAAGCGAGCTGCCGCCTGTGTCGCCAGAAGCCCTCGGGCGGGTTATCCAGACGGTGATCCTGGAGCTGTCACCCCCTGCTGTGCTCGCACAGGCAGCGGAGTAGAACACCCGGCAGCACTTCCTACGCTGATGGAAATCGCACGTAGGGGATTGGCACCGTGGATGGCGGCTTTGCGCTTATCTCGGACATTCTTTCTCCTCGACGAAGTGCTCCGAAGCAGACACGGCCAGGGCGGCAGCTTTACGCAAAATCTCGGACATTTGCGCGGTCAGCAACGTGCTTCGAAGCCGACATGGCCGAGCCGCTTCAACGCCTCACTCGCGAGCCTTCACAATCGGCGGAGTAGGGTGCGGGTTGGCCCACTATCCGACGAACCTCAGGACCGCCTCGAAACCTATCGTCTTGGCGAAATCGAGCTAAGACCAGACCGAACGGTCATAAGCCTCGGCCAGCACGGCCGCATCGAGGATAGCATCCTGGGTATGGAGCAGCGTGGGGACGCTGGTGGGGGCAAATTTCGGCGCCATTTACCATCTCGCAGAGACAATCGGTTACGTCCGCGTCAATAAGCTTGATAGGTGTACACGTAACGCCTATGTTGTGTCACAACGAGGTGTGTCATGGCGGTAGTCGACAAGGTCGGAACGCGGCTGGCGGTGGCTAATTTGAGGAATGGCATCAGCCTATCCGCACTGGCTGACAGTCTGGGCCTCAAAGCCGCCCAAGAGTTTCTCAGCCGGATAGATGATTCCCAGCGCGACGGCACCATGATCCTTGGAACCACCGTGCGGAATGCACGAGCCGGGTTCAGCAAGGCAAAGGCGGCTTGCCCCGCCCAAGTCGTCGTCCCTGGCCGCTCGGGCAGCAGGCGGGAAGGACCGATCAATCCCAGCGACGGCCTGGTCATCATTAAAATGGACGATCTCGCGGCCGTTGTGCGTGCAGGCCGAGGAGAGTTCGACTGGACGGAGGCATTCGCGCCGCGCCGCGGCCTTGAGGCCGCGACCACGTCGCCCATGCTGAAACGCGGATCCCGCGGGCGCCGTCAGCCACAGGCCTGATGTACTTACTTGACACGCAGCAGGTGATGGACCTTTTCAGCAGAGACCAGAAACGGCCCATTTTCAGATGGCTCGACGCCACGAAGCCTGCAGAGAGCGACCTGTTTGTCAGCGTCCTCAGCCTCGGCCAGATCGCCCACGCCATCGAGGACATGGCCGCCGTTCAGCGCAACCACTGGCGCCGGCTCTACCAGGAGGGGCGGCGAAGCCTCGAGAACGCGGGCAGCGTCATTAACGTCGATCCGGGCATCGTGGATGTATGGCAGGCCAACCTTCGCGGCAATCACTTGGCCGACGTCGACGACGCAGACGAAGAGTGGGGCGAGGACGACCGTCTCATATTTGCGACGGCAATCGCGCGCAGTTATGCCCTCGTAACCCAAGGCTCCCAGTTGCTTCAGGATACAGCCACCCGCACGACGTTGACGATGATCGAACTTTGACGGGCCGCAGGCTCGACGCGGGTGAACTGCCGAGGGAGCAACAGCGCGGCCGGAACGACCGAAACCTGCTGGCCCTGACGGGGGGCGGTTATCGCGGGTTGTTCACAGCGGAGGTTCTCGCTATTTTCGAAGCGGAATGTGGCGCGTCTCCCGCCACTCGCTTCGACATGATCGCTGGAACCTCGATCGGTGGAATCCTAGCGATCGGGCTCGCCTGCGGCGTTAGCGGCGCAGATTTGACCGCTCTCATCCGTGAGCACGGGCCGGCCATCTTCCGGCCTCGCCCGCTCTCCTTCGCCGGGTTTTCGAGATCACACTATGGCAGCGAAGGCTTGAGGCGGGCGATCGAGGCCGTCCTTGGGAGGCAGCGCGCCAAGCAGTCCTTCGCCAAACTACCCGTGCCGCTCGTAATCTGCGCCGTGCACGAAGGCTCCGGGACACCGCAGCTTTTCCGGACAGACCTTGCCGCCGCCGGCAAGGGCGATGACGTCGCGAGCTATGCTGGAAACTGGGTGACGGGGTGATCAGGCGGCGCTGTGTGCTGGCGTGTTGATGACCTCGACGCCGTTGGTGAAGGTGACGCCCTGGACGACCTTGGGCAACTGGTTCTCGCCCTT
>JAABUV010007822.1_pt1 | contig 11040 bp, 9 predicted proteins | sample 5559971 | NCBI WGS metagenome assembly JAABUV01 (sample SAMN10711881, study PRJNA513362) | rock metagenome | isolation source: Antarctica rocks | place: Antarctica: Victoria Land, Knobhead nord | collected 2015-12-19
CGCTGCTGGCCCACGACCAGGTCACCGCACCGGCCGACCGCGACCAGTGCGACACACAGGTCGCCTGATGGGGCGGCTTTTCATGACATCTCTACTGTTCAAAGTTCGCTTGACAGACTACTAGTCTACCGGACCCCTCGCCCGTCATGCCGCGCCGCGCCACGCGCGCGGATACGCGGACGCATGAAACCTACCGACTCTATCGACATAAAGCTATATAAAGTATAGTACAGGTTGGAAAGTAGTGTCAATGGACGCCGCACGCTATACTTGAGGTCACTAGCAGGCCGCACGGAATTGAATGAGGCGATATGGCGCGTGGTATCACGGTAGGCACGGCCAGCGGGAAGCGCGGGCAGTATGTGTACGGGACCCTCGCGACGATGCCGCTCCCGTCGGGCGGCGTGGAAAGTTGGCCGGTGATCGTCGCGCAGGGCGACGACGGGCCGGTACTCTGGCTCACGTCCAATATCCACGGCGGCGAGGTCACGGGCCTGGCCGCCATCCAGGAAATACTCACGCCGGAGTTGCCGCGCCGGCTGCGCGGTACCCTCGTCGTTGTGCCGACCCTCAACCCGGCTGGCCTCCGTGTAGGCGCCCGTCGCCCCTACTACGACGACCATGACCCCAACCGCATGTTCCCCCTGCGCAAAGGCCCCGATGAGCGCGACGAGGACGACGTGTATCCGTCACCCTACACCATCGTCGCGCATGAGATCGGCGCGGCCATGCGCGCTACGGCCGATTACCTCGTCGACCTACACTGCGCCTGGGGCCTCTCGATCCCTTTCACCATCCGCGACCGTGTGCTCTTCGACGACGAGCGCGAACGGCCACGCGCCGAGGCGTTGAGCCGCACGCTCGACGCGATGACGCGCGCCTACGGGCTCGCCGTAGTCAACGAGTATCCCGCCAGGAAATATATCAAACAGGAACTACACCGCTCGGTGGCCGGCTTCGCCCTCAATAATCTGGGCATCCCCGCGTTTACGGTCGAGTTGGGCGCCACGGGATTCGTCGACCCCGACGCTATGCAGGCCGGACGCCAGGGCATCGAGAACATCCTGATGTGGACGGGGATGCTGCCAGGAACGCCGCGGCCTATTACCAGCGTGCCGGTTCCGACGCTTGGCTACAATGTCTATCGCGACGAGCATCCACGCGCGCCGGCGGCCGGTCTGGTGGTCTACCGGGTACGGCCGGGCGCCACCGTGCGTGAGGGCGATGTCATCGCCGCGCTGCGCGACATCTACGCGCGGCCTGTCGGCGACGGCGTCGTGCGCACAAAGCAAGACGGTTGGGTCATCGGGCTCTCGGCGGGACTGGCCGTCTACCGTAATAGCTACCTGGCCGAGTTGGCCGTGCGCGACACCGAGCCGCTCGTCGCGAAGTATCCGGGGTAGGGCCAGGTATGAACAGTGAGCGCCAGACCGTGCTGGAGGCGGCGCGCCGCCTCGCCGCGCGCGGCGGCGTCATCGTTCTCGGCAATGACATTGACCTGACCTTGTCGACTGGTGGTCCCCAGGGCGAGGATGACCCGCGTAGGACCGCGATCAGACCGGACACGGGGGCGGCGTTACGCGCCCTCGAAGCGCGCGGCCACATCATCGGCATCGTCACCAACCGCTCGGGGCGGCAGGCGGCGCGCATGCTGGCGGAGCGGGGCGTGCGCGCGGCCGAGATCGTGGGGACGTATGGCCTGGAAGCGTTCCACGCCGACACCTTGGTCCCCTCGCTCGGCGTCGCCACGGTCGATGCGCGTTTCGCGCCCTATGCGGAGACCATTACGACTATCTTGCGCGGGGTGCGGGAGACGGTGTATGCGGACATCGGGCCGCATGAGGACCTCGGAAACGCGGTCGAGGTAGAGGCGGCTACTGCGGCGGGCCCGCTCCTGATCGAGCGCAAGGCCGTCTGCGACGCCTTCCCCGAAGGGCTGGCGCACGTCTACAACGTCAACCTCATCGCCGACAGGCCGTACCGCGCCCGCCTCCTCGCGCGGGCGGAGCAACGCTACCGCGCGCTGGCCGCGCAGTCTCTCGCGGGCCAGCCTCTCGGCCGCATCTGGGGACTCCTCCCGCCGGACCCGCCGGGCGCGACGCCGCATGACGCCCGCTTTTCCTGGACGCTGGGACCGTCGATCTCGCGCGGTAAGGCCGGTGGCATGATCGCGCTGCTACGCGTCGCGCGGCGCCGCGTGGCCGACCCCGCGCGCATCGAGATGGTAACCTTCGCGGGCGACAGCGACGCCGATGCGGCGGCGATGCGGGCGGCGCATCTGGTGGCGACGGTTGCGGGGCGGGAGCGCGTACGCGCGCTCGGCGTCTGGGTACGCGCGATGGGGATCGACGCGCCGCTGGCCGAGCGGGAGGCGGACATCACCGTCGATGGGCCGGATGGCTACGCGCGCCTGTTGGCCGACCTGGCGCGCGCTGTGGATATAGAGGACGAGATACCCGTATCCGGGCGCATCCCATCATTGTGATGGCGAATCCCCTTAGCCTGCGACTCAGGGCTCGTGCATTATCGTTCGGCGACGTCTCCACTGGGACCGCCGCAGTCCCTGCGGCACGCCATCGGGGGCGCAACGTCGGGGCACACCGGGGTGCGTGGCCGTGCAGGCAGGCCGCGGGGACCGCGGCGGTCCCAGTGGAGGCGCCCGCGTCTCGCGCTTCAGGGTCTCTGCGTCCACTAATTCACGAGCCCTGGTCATGCGACTTTAGTCGCAGGCCCACGACACAGGATGGCGCGGCACGCGTCGTGCGCCATCTTTAGCGCCTACAAAATTATTGCGTAAGGAGCACAACACACTATGGTTCACGCGGCAAGCGCCTCTCCCCGATCCGACGCCCGCATCGAAGACCATCTCGACCGCATCCAGCTCATCCTTGTATCGAACAGGGGGCCCTTCGATTTCATCAAGACGGAAAACGGATTCGCGCGTACCCGCGGCTCGGGAGGACTCGTCACCGTCCTCGCCCCGGTCGGGCGGTATACCACGCCCGTCTGGATAGCCGCGGCCCGTACGGAAGGGGCACGGGCGATCGCGGCGGAGCACGCTGGCGACCCCATCGCGGTGGAGGATGACGGGTCCACCTTCTTGCTGCGCTTCGTCGATCTGCCGCCAACTATGTACGAGCGCTACTACAACGTTATCGCCAACCCTCTGCTGTGGTTCGTGCACCACTACATGTGGGACACGCCGCGCGAGCCGCGTATCGGTCCCGAAGAGTGGGCGGCGTGGAATGAGGGCTACGTGCCCGCCAACCGGGCGTTCGCCAAAGTCGTCTCCGAGGAAATCGCGCGTAGCGACCGGCCGCCTGTTGTCATGATCCAGGACTATCAGCTCTATCTGGTCGCGCGCACGTTGCGCGACGAGCACCCCGACGTCGACATCAGGTTCTTCCTACACACGCCCTTCCCGAACGCCGACTATCTGCGCATCCTGCCGCCTCAGATGCGCGAACCGATCCTCTCCTCGCTGCTCGCCTGTGACGTGGTAGGGTTTCAGACCCAGCGCGCCGCGACGAATTTCTTGCAGGTCGCCGGCACGCTGATGCCGCGCACGCGCGTCGACTACGAGGGTCAGACGGTCGAGTACGAGGGGCGCTGCACGCGCGTCGCCATTCACCCCGTAAGCGTTGACCCGACCGTGGTGCGGGCGCTCGCGCATAGCGAAGAGGCTGAGCGAGAGCTTACCTACCTCACGCCCTATTTCGGAGAGCGCAACATCATGCGCGTCGACCGCATCGAGCCGAGCAAGAATATCGTGCGCGGTTTCGACGCCTACAGCCTGCTCCTGGACCTGCATCCGGAACTCAAGGAGCGGGTCAACTTCCTGGCGTTCCTGGTCCCGCCGCGCCCAGGCATCGTGGAATACGACCGCTACCAGGACGAAATCATGGCGTCGATGGGCCGTATCAACATCCGGCACGGCACCGATCGCTGGCGTCCCATCGAGATTTTCACGGGCAACAACTACGTGCGCGCCCTGGCCGCGATGCGCCGCTACGACGTGCTGCTGGTCAACCCGTTGATCGACGGGATGAACCTGGTCTCGAAAGAGGGGGTCGTCGTGAACGAGCGCGATGGCGTGCTCGTGCTCTCCGATGGGGCGGGCTCGTTCGAGCAACTCGCGCCGCTGCCCCTCTCGGTCAGTCCGGCTGATATCCTCGGCACAGCGGAAGCCCTGTACACGGCGCTGCGCGCGTCGGCCGAGGAGCGCAGCGCGTCCGCGTCTGAGTTGCGCAAGCGCGTCGAGGCCGAGGACGCCGAGCACTGGCTGACCGGCCAACTGCGGGAGGTCTAGCTATCGCGGCGGCACGATCGGTCTGGCCGACGCCGTGATATGATACGGGAGTGTCACGATAAGGGGTGGCGAGGGGGCGTTATGGGACAAATACAGGTCGATGTGACGGCCACGCGCACGGCGCCGTGGCCGCCCGCCGACACCGAGGAGAGTATCGTGGGCTCGGAGTACCACCAGCACGTCATCGACGCGGCGCGCGACGGCCTGCGCATGGCCGCGCGCGCCAATGGCGCGTCGTGGCGCGTCCTCTCGCAAGTCCCGCTGGCCGGGTTTCGCCGTCCCGATGGCTCGCCCTACCCCATGTTGCCCGATGTCTTCGTCCACCCACACCCCAATCCGCACCCTGGCAGCGGGCAAAACCTAACTTTCGCCGATGTCGGCGTGCCCCTCCTGGTGATCGAGGTACTCAGCGAAACGACGTATCGCTGGGACATTGATGAGGAGCGCGGCAAGGCCTGGAGCTACGCCGACGCTGGGGTGCTGGAATACATCATCGTCGACTACGAGCGCCGCTATATGGGCGAATATGTGCGCGCATTGCGGCTTGTCGACGGGCGCTGGACGAGGTGGTTGGCCGACGCGCGGGAACAATGGCGGAGCGCGACGCTCGGCGTGTCATTCGAATTCGACGGCTTGTACCTACGGGTGCGCGACGAGGCCGGACGGATCAAGCCGCTGCCACAAGACGCCGACGCATTGTTGATGGAGCAAGCGGCCACGCTGGAGAGGATCCGCGCGTTGGCGGCGGCTGGAGACATGGCCGCGCTACAGGCTTTTCTTGCCCTGTCGCCGCCACAAGACGATTCGTCGCCCAGGTCATAGCGCGAGACCGCGGCGTCCCTCACCCTCGTCCTATCGTGGACAATCGCTGGTGTGCCCGTGCGGCCGCTATGGTAAAATGACGACTGTTAAATAATTCTCTTGACGGAAGGATATCCAGGCCCCTCGGCGGCCACAGCCATGGAAATTACGTTTCTCGGTCATGACTGCTTCCGCCTGAAAGGGCGCGACGTCACCATCGTCACCGACCCCTTCGCCCCGGCGGAGGGGTCGCTACGCGTTAGCGCCGATATCGTGACGGTTAGCCACGATGACCCAGGCCACAACGCCGTGAGCGCCGTCGACGGCGCTCCGCGCGGGGTCATAGGTCCGGGCGAGTACGAGATCAAGGGCGTGCTGATCGCGGGAGTCGGCGCTTTCCATGACGAGCAGCATGGTAAGGCGCGCGGGCGCAACACGGTGTACCTCATCGAGCTTGACGATCTGCGCGTGTGCCACGTCGGCGACCTCGGCCATGTATTGTCGACCGAGCAGGTCGAGGAGATCGGGGCGGTCGATGTGCTGCTCGTACCCGTCGGCGGACCGCACACGGTCTCGTCGGCGCAGGCGGCGGGGATCATCAGCCAACTCGAACCGGCCGTCGTCATTCCTATGGACTGGACGTCGCGCGACGGGCAGCCGGTGGGGCCGCTGGAGAAGTTTACGCACGAGATGGGCCTCAAGGAGTATGAGCCGCAGACGCGTCTGAACGTGTCGCGAGACTCCTTGTCAAAGGATAAGCAGGCCGGAACGCAGGTAGTGGTGCTGGAGCCGAGGGGGTAGTGGGATAATGACGGCGACCAAATATATCTTCGTAACCGGCGGCGTCGTGTCGGGCGTCGGCAAGGGTATCACCGTGGCCTCGATCGGGCGCCTGCTCAAGGCGCGCGACATCCAGGTCTCGATCCAGAAGCTCGACCCCTATATCAACGTCGACCCTGGCACGATGAGCCCCTATCAGCACGGTGAAGTCTTCGTGACCGAGGACGGCGCCGAGACCGACCTTGACCTGGGGCACTACGAGCGCTTCATCGACGAGAACCTGACCCGCGCCTCCAACATCACGACGGGCCAGATCTATTCCTCGGTCATCGCGCGTGAACGGCGCGGCGACTACCTGGGTGGGACGATCCAGGTCATCCCACACATCACCAACGAGATCAAAGAGCGCATCACACGGCTAGCCAAGACGCAGAATCCTGAGGTGCTCATCGTCGAGGTCGGCGGCACGGTCGGCGACATCGAGAGTCTGCCGTTTCTGGAGGCGATCCGCCAGATGCGCAAGGACGTGGGGCGCGACAACGTGCTCTACATCCATGTGACGCTGCTGCCCTACATTGGCTCGACGGGCGAACTCAAGACGAAGCCCATCCAGCACTCGGTCAAAGAACTGCGCTCCATCGGCATCCAGCCCGATGTGATCGTCTGCCGCTCCGACTACCCTGTGACGGCCGACCTCAAGGAAAAGATCGCGTTGTTCACCGACGTCGATGAGGACGCCGTGATCCCGCTGGAAACGGCGCGCACGATCTACGAGGTGCCGCTGGTGCTCGAAGATGTCGGGCTGGGCGACTTCATCACCAACTCGCTGCACATGCAGGCGCCCACGCCACACTTGCAGCCGTGGCGTGACCTTGTGGATACGATCACGCACCCCAAAGATGAGGTGACGGTGGGCGTCGTGGGCAAGTACGTCAGCCTGCCCGACGCCTACCTCAGCGTGACCGAGGCGCTACAACACGCCGCGCTACACCATGATCGCCGCGTCAACGTGCGCTGGATCGACTCAAGCGACCTGGAGACCGCGGCGGGATTGCGCTTGCTCGAGGGGCTCGACGGCATCGTTGTTCCTGGTGGGTTCGGTCATCGCGGCGTCGAGGGCAAGGTGCGCGCGGCGCGCTTCGCCCGCGAGACCGGCACGCCGTACCTGGGTTTGTGCCTGGGCCTACAGGCCGCTGTGATCGATCTCGCCCGCCATGTGCTGCATTCCGCGTCGCCGAACAGCACTGAGTTCAACGAGTACACCGAGTACCCCGTGATCGATCTGATGGCCTCGCAGCGCGACATCGCGGAGAAAGGCGGCACGATGCGCTTGGGCGTCTGGCCTTGCCGCCTCGTCGCGGGGACCAAGGCCATGGCCGCCTACGGCCAGCCGGTTATCTACGAGCGGCACCGCCACCGCTACGAATTCAACAACGAGTACCGCGAGTTGCTGATCTCAAATGGCTTGGTCCTGAGCGGCCTGTCGCCGGACAACCAACTCGTAGAGATCGTGGAATTGAACGATCACCCCTGGTTCGTGGCCACGCAGTTCCACCCTGAATTCAAGTCGCGGCCCGACCGGCCGCACCCGCTCTTCCGCGACTTCATCGGCGCGACCGTTTCCCGGCGCGATAGGCTAGCCGCGCCAGAGATGGTAACGGTAGAAACGCCGGAGATGTCGGGGCGGACGGTCGAGCAGGTACCGGAACCGGCGCTTTAATAGATAGTAGGGGTGGTCAGGGGGATGACGCCTCGCGGGCGCGACCCGCGAGGCGTCATCCCCCTGACCACCCCTACTGAGTACTCTCATGCCCAAAATAGCCGAGATCGCCCTATCAACGCCCGTCGGGGAAAACGGTCTGTACCACTATGAGGTACCGGACGAGTGGGTGGACGACGCGCGCGCGGGTGTGCTGGCGCAGGTACCGTTTGGCGCCCGTGAGTTGACCGGCGTTATCTTCGATCCTGACGCGGCGCCGATTCCGGGGCGGACGCTCAAACCCATTAAAGCCGTACTGGATCCTACCCCTGTCGTCACACCGGCGGGGATCGCGGTGGCGCGCTGGATCGGCGATTACTACAACTGCCCCATCCCCGAGGTGTTGGCCGCGATGCTGCCGCCAGGCGTGGGCCGCCGCACCACGTATCGCATCGCGCGCGTCGACGGCGCTACAGCGCTAACGCGGCTTACGGAGGCGCAGCGTCGCGTACTCGACCTCGTCCCGATGGGAGGCGCCGTGGCGCTGGACCGCCTCACCCGTGAGGGCGGGAAGGGCACGGCGCAGGCCGTGGCGTCCCTGGTCAAGCGGGGCGTACTGGCGCGCACAGCGACACTCAGCCGCATGACGGGACCAAAGACGATACGAACAGCGGCGTGGACGGGCCAGGAGCCCGCGAAATTTCTGGGGCCGAAGGGACGCGCCGTGCTGGCGGTGCTGCGGCAGGCTGGGGGCCCGCTGTCCGTCGCCGAGCTCGGTCGCCACGTCGATGGAGCCGCCGCCGCGCTGCCGCCGTTGCAGCGGCAGGGCCTGGTGACGGTAGCCGAGGAGATCGTGCGGCGTGACCCCGTGGCCCATCGCGCGACCACACAGACGTTTCCACTTCCGCTTACCGGCGAGCAGCGCCACGCCCTCGACGCCATCGTCGCGGCGTTGCGCGCAGGCGTGGCCGAAACGTTCCTGCTGCACGGCGTGACCGGCAGCGGCAAGACGGAGGTCTACCTGCAGGCGCTGGCGGCGGCGATCGAACTGGGGCGGCAAGGTGTCATTCTGGTTCCCGAGATATCGCTGACGCCGCAGACGATGGATCGCTTCGCGGCGCGCTTCCCCGGCCGCGTGGCCCTGATGCACAGCGGGCTCTCCGAGGGCGAGCGCCTCGACGAATGGGAGCGCGTGCGAGCGGGGCAGGTCGACGCCGTCGTCGGCGCCCGCTCGGCCATCTTCACGCCGGTGGTTAATCCAGGGTTGATCGTGCTGGATGAGGAGCACGACTCCTCGTACAAGCAGGACCGCACACCGCGCTACCACACGCGCGAGGTGGCGCGGCGTCTAGCCGAAGAGACCGGGGCCGTGGTCATATTGGGCAGCGCTACGCCCGACGTCACCTCGTACTATCATGCCACGCACGGGACCTACCGGCTGCTGGAGATGACGCACCGTGCGGTGGGCGCCCTCACCCCCCAACCCCCTCTCCCGTGCGCGGGAGAGGGGGAGGCGACCCTGGTCGTTTGTACGACTGGGAGCGCGGGCGCCTCGCCATTGGGGAAAGGGGTCGGGGGCGAGGATGTCTCCCCCTCTCCCGCGCACGGGAGAGGGGGCTGGGGGGTGAGGGCCGCCGGCCTGCCTCCGGTGGAGGTCGTCGACCTGCGGCAGGAGCTGCACGCGGGGAACCGTGGCGTCTTCAGCCGCGCGCTGCAAGGGGCGATGCGCGAGGCGTTGGCGCGCCGTGAGCAGATCATTCTGTTCTTGAACCGGCGCGGCAGCGCGACGTTCGTCAACTGCCGCGACTGCGGCTTCGTGGCGCGCTGCCTCTACTGCGACCTGCCGTACACGTACCACGGCGCCACCGAGGAGTTGGTCTGCCACCGCTGCGACGACCGCATCGACCCGCCCAAATTGTGCCGGCGCTGCAACAGTTGGCGCATCCGCTACTTCGGGCTGGGCACACAACGAGTCGAGGAGGAGACGCGGCAGCTCTTCCCAAGGGCGCGGCTGCTGCGCTGGGACCGCGACGTCATTGCTGGTCGCCACGGGCACGAGCACACGCTCGACCGCTTCGCGCGCGGCGGCGCCGATATCCTGGTAGGGACGCAGATGGTGGCCAAGGGCCTGGACATCCCGCGCGTCACCGTCGTCGGCGTCATCTCGGCCGACACCGCGCTCAACCTGCCGGACTTCCGCGCGGCCGAGCGTACTTTCCAGACCCTGACACAGGTGGCGGGACGCGCGGGGCGGCACGCGCTGCCCGGCCGCGTCGTCGTGCAGACCTACGCGCCGGAGCACTTCGCCATCGACGCCGCGTCCATGCACGACTACACGAGCTTCTACGAGCAGGAGATCAGGTTTCGGCAGGAAGCGGGCTACCCGCCCTTCGCGCGGCTGCTGCGCCTCGTCTACAGCGACAAAGACGAGGAGGTCTGCCGGGTTGAGGGCGAGCGGTTGGCGGCGCGGCTGCGTGCGGCGCTCACGTTGGTACGCCAGGGCGAGGTGGTCGGTCCAGCGCCCTGCTTCATCGGCAAGATTGAGGGGCGCTATCTGTGGCAGGTGCTCGTGCGCGCCGACGACGTACACCCGCTGCTGCCGCTGATCCCGCCCGGCTGGACGCGCGACGTGGACCCGATGAGTCTGTTATAGCTGCTAGACAGTGTCAGTCTTCTGACTGCTTTTGCAGATGGGCGAGTTGCGCCTCCAATTCTACCAGTCGCGCCTCTCGATCACGCAACAGGCGTTCCATTTCGGACTGTTCGAGTTCGCGTTCGTAAGCGATGCCGTCAAGCTCCCGCGCGGTCGGCAGCAACTCGCCCAGCGGGTCGTAGACCCGCAGCAGCGTGCCCTCCGCGCGCAAGCGCAGCCCGTCGAGCGCCGTACTCGTCAAGAAACCCTGCCCGTTCGGCTCTCAGGGCTCCCACGCGCCGGTCGGAGCGCGTCGCCACGCGCGCAGCGATTGGCCCAGGAACTCGGTCGTGGGATCGAAGACGAGGTACTCCCGCGCGCCGAGGTCGGCGTAGACGCGCTGCTTCTCCACGATGTCGCGGTCCCACGTACTGTCGCTGGCGCCCTCACAGAGGAACTGCGGAAAAGACTCACCCTTGCGTGTGTCGAGCGAGATACGGAACGTATCCGGCGTGTCGAGGACCACGTAGACATCGGGCATGGCGCGCCAGGGATTGCGGACGCGGTCGGGCATGTCGACGAGTACGAGCACTTCAGCTGTGACGTACCAGCGCTTCATGGCGCGCTGGGCGTAGCGCAGCAAGACATCGTAGAGCGCGAAGATCGCGGCCAGGTGATAGTCGGATCCGGACACACTAGTTCATCTTCACAATAGAGCGGGGGACGGGTAAGCTAAAGGCAGACCGCCCGAATGGAGTTGCTGGAGGACCGCCCGATGCTGCTGCGCTCGCCCTACCTGCGCCGGAAACCGGCCATCTT
>JAABUV010007824.1_pt1 | contig 11040 bp, 11 predicted proteins | sample 5559971 | NCBI WGS metagenome assembly JAABUV01 (sample SAMN10711881, study PRJNA513362) | rock metagenome | isolation source: Antarctica rocks | place: Antarctica: Victoria Land, Knobhead nord | collected 2015-12-19
TAGAGATAATTCTGCAGATGAATACTGCGTGGCTCGCTTCTACTGATGAGTCGAAGGTGAGTCTGCAGTATTGTCGCTGCAGTGAAACTGATCTGTCGCAGAGTAGAAGACTGGTAAAGTCGTATCTCTATGAACGTGTGTTTCAAGAAGAAAGTGCATTGCTTCTTCATCAACCCTCATGATTGTCTCGACGTCTAAGAGATCGCCTAATTCATCACTTAATTCGTTTACTCACAGAGATGTCAACGATTATCTAGATTACAGTTGATTTGCTTGAACGAAATCGAACAGTGTCTAACGTGCTTCAAGATACATTACACTAAGTCTGATATGTTCTTGATGACACTGCGAAAGACTAGTTTCTTCTCAGTCTTCTGTAAGAGTGTTGATTATTCAGCAAGGCTCGAGCAAGACTAACTACGTGTAAATAGACTCAGGTGACTAGCGAGTGTCAGACGCTTCTACTGTTTTCGATTTTTCTAGAAGAGATCTTCTGAGCTCATTTTCCCAGAAGATCTAACACAGCTTGCTCTCTCTTGATTCAATATCGACTCACTCGAGCTGCTGTACCTTCAGCTCTAGAAGAAATCTTCTGAAAGAAATTATCTAGAAGAGCCAGAATGATCATACATGCATCATCTAATCAGCTCAATCACGGGTCATTTTCAGAGTGTCTTCTGAGTTAACGTATTTTGAGAATGTCAGTGAAGCGAAAGAATTCAGAATTGAAGATGAGCAAGAAGTGAATGCTGAAGAAGAATGAGACGCATCAACAAGCTTCAAGAACAAGAAGCTTTCATCACGTGACTAGTAGCGAGCTGTGATGTACATCAAAAATGGTCTATTTCACAAGACGTGATTCACATCACTAACAGTGATATACACTCAAAATGATCTACTTCACAAGACGTGATTCACATCAAGAGAGTTGTTCACATCATCAGCATACTCATTCGAAGTCTTGTTGACTAATTACAGTAGCGTCGACTCATTGATCATACAAAAGATCTTGCTATATAAAAGCTAACACAAAGTATTGTTGATTTGATTGATTTGATTGATAATTCAATTTCAGCAATCTCGATCATTCAATTTAAATAACTGTAAACTATTTTGAACTCGATGAGATCGCGACGATGATGAAATACAGAATGACGAAGTACAATCATGAATGAAAGCACGCTCATGAAAGATTGCTTCACGATGTTATTGTATGCATGATACGTACTCATCTGTTCGATTTCAATGCTTCGAGACAGTCTCATCTATGCTTCTTTGATAATTCAGATATTCACATCAATTTGAAACAACATTCTTCAAGAAGACGCTGAGCTGTCGTGAAAATCAGATGTTGAGCTCAGTAAGACAGATATGTTGAATTCAACATCAGTTCATCACGAATAGACGATATTGAGATCAGATCTCGTTCTTTGTCAGATCTTAGAGATTAAGACTATGAGCTGTGTGCGCACAAATCACGTGAGAGATTCTCGATCGTAGCGAATCTCAACGCAGATTTTCAAGCCTTTCGTTTGACATTATTTGCATCGAATGAATTTCTCATTTCAGTATTGATCAAAGAGCTTGAGATAGAGTCGATGAAAATCAAATTTTCATCGAAATCAATCTCAAAGAATCTAAGTTGTAGAAGCATCTGTAGATCATGAATGATCGTCTCGATCTCAAGATTCTGACGTATCAAGTTGTTAAGATTTTTTAGTTTTTGCACGTTGATACATGTCTTCAACTTCTTTCATCTTGTCTTGATTCTTGTACAGATTTTCTAGATTGTTGATTATTTTAAGCGTCAATGTGTGTTCAGAATCTCATGTCTTTTCATACTCTGTCAATGCTTGCAGAAACACTTCTTCGACTTCTTTCATCTTGTCTTGATTCAAGTACAGAAGCTCTAGATTGTTGATCGTATTAAGCGTCGATGTGTGTTCAGAAATTCATGTCTTTTCATACTCTGTCAATGCTTGCAGATACATGTTTTCAACTTCTTTCATTTTGTCTTGATTCTTGTACAGATTTTCTAAATTGTTGATCATATCAAGCATCGATGTGTGCTCAGAATCTCAGATCTTTTTCTTTTCTGTCAATGCTTGCAGAAACATGTCTTCGACTTCTTTCATTTTGTTTTGATTCTTGTACAGAGTTCTCAGATTGTTGATTGTATTAAGCGTCGATGTGTGTTCAGAATCTCAGATCTTTTCATATTCTGTCAATGCTCGCAGATACATGTTTTTAACTTCTTTCATCTTGTCTTGATTCAAGTACAGAAGTTCTAGTCAATGACATACGTCGCTAAGAGATGAAAGATCTTTCTCATTCATTAAGTCTTCGTGTATACGTTGCTGCAGTCTTGAGTAAACATGATCACAATGTGAAAGAAGATGTCTTTGTATGAGCGAATAATCAAGTACGATCTTTGAAGATACAGCGAATGCAACAATGATCATGACGAGTCAGCTCATAGTGATCTCGTCTTCTTCAAATGCATGAAAGCATCAATGATGAAGCACAGAATGCATAAAGAAAGAAGATGATTCAGTTTTTGCGTCGATGAAGAAATACTTCAACAGAAGTTCAATGCACTCATTGAAATCAATTTTGTAATCTGCACAACTAATGAATCAACGAGACACTTTGTTGACAGTTTGAAGATTCAGTGTAGACGTAAGAAGCTCATATCAGAGATCTCAATTATCAAGAAACGCTCACAGCTTTAAGAGATTGATTGCGTTCTCACTTTGTAATCGAAGAGAATTGTATGACAATGTTCATGTTGTTAGAATACTGTCTTCATCTTCTGACAAAGTGAAATGATGCTGCTTTCTCATTAATCTTGTTCATGCTTGATTGTATAACTCGATGTACTCAGACAAATTTGTATCTGTCTTTTGCATATACAAATTGACTTGATTGATCATCAAAGAAAGATCTTCAAGCAGATCAACAAGCTTTGATGAATTTAATGAGTTTCAGATGTCAGATAAAAGCTGAAAAAGTATGCTTCAATGACACTCATCTTTCATTGATCATTCGAGACTGTTCTCAAGAATACTTGATTCTTGCAATTTGTTGATTGATTTCAATCTCAGATTCATTTTCAGCTGATACAGACTCATCAATTGAGAAGTGATAAGAATAGATTCTTGATCTGCTGTTGAAAAATACTCTTTCACATTGAAGACTTTTGAATCTCTAGATGAGCTTAAAAACTTTCGATTCACGTTGTCAAAGATCAGTAATCATTGATTGTTCAATGATTATGATAATCATTTGAGCACATCTTCAACAACTTCATCAACGTTAGTTCTTTCTCTGTGTAAGTAATTTCTGCTTTCTTCTGAAATCTGATGCTGTGACAATCAACTGACAAGATCAATGATGCTTCGTCTCAATCTCTTGTTGATTGAGTCGTTAACTCAGAAGATCGCGCTGTAGCTTCTTTGATGTTGTCGAGTGAATTCAACAAAGAGCTGAGTCTTTTCAATCTCATCAAGCTCATGAATAATGAATACTTTACGACGCATTTGATTCATCTGAGTGAGAAGTAAAACTTGCGTCAATCACGTCATCTTCATGTTTCGCGATATAAATCTTTTCGTCACAAAGATGTTTTGAAGACTGAAGTCTACATGAAATGACTCTTTGTCAATATCTATGATGTGTGCTTATGAGAAGTTAGAGAAGCTTTGAAGAATACAAAGTCGAGTATAGAGAAGATGAATTGTACAATGATGTCGTTTCTTAATTCTTTAAGACGTCGTCTGAATCATTCTTTGAATCTTTGATTGCATCAAGAGAAAATTTTCATCTTCAAGATCATGAAATTTGTTCAGTTTTGAATGATCGATAGTGAGATAAATTGCTCTTTTTTCGTGCAAAGACGCTGACTGATGATCAATTAACTGTGTATATCATAAGTTCACAAATTCAGTCAAGTGTAAAAGCAGAAATCAGCAAATCTGAGTTTATCAGAGTTCATACGACACGTCTTTGTCTTCATAAAAGCAAATAATATTTGCAGTACTGTGACTTACATTAAAGTTTCGCGCAATTTCATCAAGAGCAAAGCTGTTTCTTTTCAGAGATTTGAACAACGTCTTATTATGTCTCACTGCTTGAGCAAGTCACACATCATACATTGCAGCTTCGCTTTCTTGATGCAATGTTTCAAGAAAGATGATTCTTGTCGTGAATAATTGAATATCTCTGAAATCATTATCATGATCGATCAACACTAGCATCTATGAAGAGATTAGTACAGAGTGAAATAGCATCAAAATCATGCTGATCTGTTTGATGATCAAATCTTCAAGACTACGTTCAATAAACATCAATAATCATTGATGCTTTTATGTTGATTCTTAGTATTGATAAATAAAGAATGCTTGAAACAAAGCTATTGACTTTCTCACTTGATCGATGCTGATGAAAAATGTTGAGCAATTGCATTTCATATTTGCACAGAGTTGTTTTAATGTTCAATCTGTGTCAGTTAGATTCATAACTGTATGTTGCAATTTAAGCATTGAGAATTAGATCTGATAAAAAATCTCGAAGTCACATAACTTTCACAGTGTTGAATGTCGTTTACACGTCATCGAGAAGTTCATCAGTCTGAGTGTTCTTCTGATGATCTCGTAAAAGATTGAATCAATGATGATGTATAGACTTCATCTTCTCGACAGAAGTTTATCTTTCTACTCATGTGTGATATGAATGAGCATTGAGATCTTGAACTGTGATAACGCTTAAAGACTTGTCAACGATGCTGCTCAAACTTGATAAAGAGCTGCTTGTCTTACTCTATCTTGAATTCGTTGTGACTATGCTCATCGCTGACTCAAATATTGAAACTTGTTGTCTTGACAATGTCTTTGCTGCAAATTCTCGTAGCAGCTTAAGTTGCGTAGCTTTGTGACATTGAAATAGAAGTTAGAGATTCGCAGTAATGTCATTGAGAGAATGAGCTTTAATATGACTAAGAATGAGCTGAATGAGACTTTGCTGAAATTATATAAGTCAATCACTTAGATGATGAAACGAAAGTCGATGTGATCTCATCAAAAATCATACATATATATGAGAAAGAAAGTCTTAATTGTATCAACTCATACGTTTTTTTATGACTTAAAACTTTTACTAAATATATGAGAGTGCTTTGTGATGATACTGAAAGTTTTTCAGATCTGAAGATTTGAAGATTGGTTTGCATTTTGATGATAGTTCAATTTGATGTTTAACAACTTTTTTCATTGACTCTTGAAAGATATTTTAGCGATTTTCGATGCGTCAAGCGATATTGATACGACTGCGACTCGTGTAACGCTTGCATTTAATCATCATTCTCTTCACATCAGCGTGTATCATAGCTGTAGAGCTCGCGCTCGCAAGTACGTTGAATTATCTTCACTTATCAAGATATCATTCTACAGAAGACAAATTCTCTGTTCGTAACAACGAATATCTTTTCAATCACATGAATAATCAGAGTGCTAAATGACTTGATCTGATTGTTTTTTATGAAGAAGAAATCTCAGATGTTGAGTGAGTCTTCTGATTCTTACGTCGTTTTCAACAGACGTCTGCTAACACAAGTAAACTTTAGTGTTATTGTCGTTCACGATCTTGAAGCAGATCTCATCTGAGCATGAGTATAAAAGATTGAGATGAAAGAAACTGATCAATACAAGAAGATGAACTGACTTGCAGACAAGAATTTACTGTCAGCGAAGATGTTGCATGCTTGCATTATGATTTTCAATTACAAGTCAAAATGACATAGAGATGCATCAAAGCAAAGATGTGATCTTTGTGTCAATCAACTTCTCACTTCACTAGATAATAAATGAAAAGAGATAAGATGTTAACATCTGCAATTCTTATCAACATTGACTTCAACAAATGATAAAAGAAGAAGACTAAATATAAATCTCTCGTATTTGTTGAACATAGCTTTGACGAAATAGTCATTGAGCAGATGAATTGATCTTTCTCTACTCAAGAAGCGTATCATTGATTATCTGTGACAGACTCTTGTGAGTGTCAATTTTCGTGAAAAGACATTTCAATATCTTGCAATATTTATCGTTGAAGTTGTCTTTCTTGAAATCTCTCATCGTGATACAAAAGCTTCAAAATGAAAAGAATGAATAGCATATACTGACAAGAAGCTTGAATTAAAGATGAGTGATGCGATTTTGAAGAATTTACGTGAAGATTCTGAGATCTTAAACGATCTACTCTATGATTTCATGCTATGACTTTTTCAAATGTCAGTTTCAACAGTATGCTTTTTTGAAATGCATAAAACAGATTACGAGCAGAAGATAAACGACGATTGAAAAGAAATGATATGTAATATTCAACGTTGAGCTTTTAGTAAACTCTAACATCTTGAGTAACTAGATAGTAGAAGAGAAGAGTGCTTGCATAGATAATCATCGAAAAATTGTCTTATCAACAGATCATTTTAAAATCAACAAATATGATGAGTCTGAAGATTATTCATACAAAATTGTTTATTCTATCATTAAGAAGATGACAGAACATGCTATGAAAAAGATACAGAGTCGTCTAAAATGTAGATGTATTCAGACTACAGATTCATTTTGACGCTAATGCATTTAATTAATAGCTCAAACAATCATTCATGATAATTCAAGTAAAGAAAATCACTTAATAAACGACTGCTCATCTTTGCTGACTTGAAATAAACAGTAATATCAAAAGAAAATCTCAGTTGTTTTCAATCTCTGTTTCTGACAAATTCTCTTGATGATCTGACAGTTATTTGAAGATTTAAAGAAAAGCAAGTTGAAGACACTTGCGGATGATTACTTCTTCACGAAGCATATACTGCTTGACTAGTTAAAGACAGTTTTTGAATGCTTCAACTAGTAGATGCTTCAGACATTGAAAAGACAATGATATCAAGCTACTTGATAAAGAAGCTTGACAAGAGAGCACAATTTACTTCTGACATGATATTTGCATACTACTTCTGTGACAACAAAGACGACAAGCACAACACTGTCATTACTATCATTCAAAAGCTTCTTTTGCAGCTCTTGAAATAATGATCGCTATTATTCAAGCATATTCAGAAAGATTATGATCAGATGAAAGATTAAGCTTTCGATAATTTGATGCTCTTTGACGAATTCTGCTCAAAATATTGACAGATTTCAATGCAAATCAGATCTATTTTCTAATAGATGCTCTGAATGAATGTGACAAGTCATCATGTGAATTTCGACAGATCTTTCTTGCAAATCTGACAGATCTGTTTTCTATTCAGCAAAAAAACGAAGTCATTGATTTCAAGTTACTCATTACATGCAGATCAGAGTCAGATATCTTAAATGAATTGAATCATCTGAGAGAATTGATACATATTGATTCAGATAAAATCAATGCTGATCTCTTGAATTACATTCAAACAAGAGTCAATGAACTCTTCATGAAAAAGAAATATTCTTTGAAACTAAAGTAAGACATTCAAGATGCTCTCTCTGAAAAGATTGAAGAAACATTTCTATGAGTTTCACTTATTCTAAAAGATATTTCTGAAACTATAGTTATCTTCAAAATAAAAACGAAATTACAATCACTGTCTTCAAGTCTTAACGAAGTTTATAGCAGAATTTTAAACAAAATTCAAGAGAACAACATGAGAAATGCAAGATTTATCTTACAATGAATAATTACTGCTTGACAATCTCTAATGATTGATGAACTGACAATGACACACGCTCTAAACTCAGAATAATGAGATGAATACATCATTTCAACAGCAAATACATTGAATGAACTGAAGAATGACTTCAAATTCTGTGAGTCTCTTGTTTACTTAAACAATGTCATGCAAATAATCAATCTGATTCATTAATCTGTCAAAAATTATCTTCTAAAGAAGAATCTTCAAGAAAATAGTCATTTATCAATGTATAGAATCATTTCAGATAAGATAAATTCTTGTATACTTGATATATGCTGAAGATATCTGAGCATGAAAGAATTCAGCTGAGATATCATGAAGCACGCAGCAAAAGAGATCATATGAGAACTGTCACAAGAGCGCTTACAGACTCGTTGCTTTCTTCAATATGTGATTGAAAAATGACAGAAGCATGCACTAGCGATGAGTTCAGCTGTGATAATTGACTTTTTATGAAAAAGTGATATATTCAATAAAGTTTCATTATTATATGATCATTGACTTCAAAGAGCAGCTGAGAAAGAGAATGATGCAGTGATAAGAAAGCTGCTGACAACAAATGTCAACATCAATGTTGTTGCTGCTAATCATGATAGTTAAACGATATTGCAGATGATTGCTGAAGAAGAGCATCTTAAGATGATAGAAAAACTGCTGACAGCAAACATTGATGTCAACGCTGCTGCTGCTGATAATTATAAGAATTGAACAACATTGCAGATGATTGCTGAAGAAAAGTATCTTAAGATGATAAAAAGATTGTTAATGATAAACGTTAACATCAACATCATTGCTGCTGATCATGATGATCAAACGACATTGCAGATGATTGTTGATGAAAAACATCTTGAGATGATGAAAAGATTGTTGATGACAGATGTCAACATCAACATTGTTGCTGTTGATAATGATGATTGAATGATATTGCAGATGATTGTTGAACAAGAGCATTTTAAGATGATGAAGAGACTGCTGATGATAAACATTAATGTCAACGTTGCTGCTGTTGATGATGATGATCAAATGACATTGCAAATGATTGTTGATGAAAAGCATCTTGAGATGATGAAGAGATTGTTGATGACAAGCATCAATGTCAACATCATTGCTGCTAATTATGAAAGTTGAACAACATTGCAAATGATCGCTGAATGAAAGCATCTTGAAATGATAAAGAGATTGCTGATGATAAACATCAATGTCAACATCATTGCTGCTGATGATGATGATTAAACAATGTTGCAGATGATTGTTGATGAAAAGCATCTTAAAATGATGAAGAAACTACTAATGATAAACATTGATATCAATGTCACTAGTTATGATGATTGAACGACATTGCAGATGATTGCTGATGAAAAACATCTTGAGATGATGAAGAGATTGCTGATGATAGACATCAACATCAATATTGCTGTTGCTGATAATGATGATGATTGAATGACATTGCAGATGATTGCTGAAGAAGAACATCTTAAGATAATGAAGAAACTGCTAACAATAAACATTGATGTCAACATCATCACTGCTGATTATGATGATCAAACGACATTGCAAATAATTGCTGATGAAGAGCATCTTAAGATTATGAAGAGACTGCTGACAATAAACATCAATGTCAATATCGCTGCTGCTGCTAATGATCGTGATCAAACGACATTGCAGATGATCATCGAAGAAAAGCATCTTGAGATGATGAAGAGATTGCTGATGATAAACATCAATGTCAACGTTGTTGCTGCTGCTGATGATCGTGATCGAACGACATTGCAGATAATCATCGAAGAAGAATATCTTGAAATGATGAAGAGATTGCTGATAACAAACATCAACATCAACGTCGCTGCTGCTGCTGATGATCATGATTAAACGACATTGCAGATAATTGCTGATGAAGAGCATCTTAAGATGATAGAAAAACTGCTGACAGCAATCGCTGATGTCAACGCTGCTGCTGCTGATAATTATAAGAATTGAACAACATTGCAGATGATTGCTGAAGAAAAGTATCTTAAGATGATAAAAAAATTGTTAATGATAAACGTTAACATCAACATCATTGCTGCTGATTATGATGATCAAACGACATTGCAGATGATTGTTAATGAAAAACATCTTAAGATGATGAAAAGATTGCTGATGACAGATGTTAACATCAACATTGTTGCTGTTGATAATGATGATTGAATGATATTGCAGATGATTGCTGAACAAGAGCATCTTAAGATGATGAAGAGACTGCTGACAATAAACATCAATGTCAATGTCGCTGCTGCTGCTGATGATCGTGATCAAACGACATTGCAGATGATCATCGAAGAAAAGCATCTTGAGATGATGAAGAGATTGCTGATGATAAACATCAACATTAACGTCGCTGCTGCTGCTGATGATCATGATTAAACGACATTGCAGATAATTGCTGATGAAGAGCATCTTAAGATGATGAAGAGATTACTAATAATAAACATCAACATCAACATCATCGCTGTTGCTGATGATTATGATTAAACGACATTGCAGATGATCACTGAATGAAAGTATCTTGAGATGATGAAGAGACTGCTAATGACAAACATCAACGTCAACGTCATTACTGCTGATGATGATCATGATCAAACAACATTGCAGATGATCGCTGAAGAAGAGCATCTTGATATGATGAAAAGATTGTTAATAACAAATGTCAACGTCAACATCATCACTGCTGCTGATTATGATCAAACGACATTGCATGCAATTGCTGAATGAAAGCATCTTGAGATGATGAAGAGACTACTAGTGACAAATGTTGATATCAACGTTGTCGCTGCTGCTGATGATTATGATTGAATAACATTGCAGATAATCGCTGATGAAGAGCATCTTGAGATGATGAAGAGACTGCTAATGACAAACGTTGACATCAACGTTGCTGCTGCTGATGATGATCATGATTGAACGACATTGCAGATGATTGCTGAAGAAAAGCATCTTGAGATGATGAAGAGACTGCTAATGACAAACGTTGACATCAACGTTGCTGCTGCTGATGATGATCATGATTGAACGACATTGCAGATGATTGCTGAAGAAAAGCATCTTAAGATGATGAAGAGACTGCTGATGATAAACATTAATGTCAACGTCACTGCTGCTGCTGATGATCGTGATCGAACAACATTGCAGATGATCGTTGAGTATGAGACTATGATGATTGTTCTACGAGCGACTGCAGAGTCTTAATAATGCTATTTATCATCTCATTCATCATCATCATGAGTAATCACTTTATATATTGTTTTATCAAATTCTTTTAGTTTCTAGAA
>JAABUV010007825.1_pt1 | contig 11038 bp, 9 predicted proteins | sample 5559971 | NCBI WGS metagenome assembly JAABUV01 (sample SAMN10711881, study PRJNA513362) | rock metagenome | isolation source: Antarctica rocks | place: Antarctica: Victoria Land, Knobhead nord | collected 2015-12-19
CTCTACCAAACGCCCTACCAAACTCCCTACCAAACGCTCTATCAAACGCGTCGATCGAACGCATAAAACACGTCAAACAGTGCTTCAAACAATGCTTTCTACATGGCTTGAGAACAGTACTGTTACCCCTGTGGTTAGTAATCTCCGCTCTCAGCCGAAGATCGACGCTAGGAAATTCAGGGAATTCAGGGTATTTACTTCTTCCCACTTCTTTCTTCCTTCGTAGTTCTACTTTCTAGAACAACAACAATCGTATTTCAACAATGCTAACTAGCTCAATAGAACACACCCTTCATGGCTCGATATTGAGCTTCCGACCGAGCTTTCTACTGACCTTTCTACTGACCTTTCGATCGAGCTTTCTAGTGATCTTTCTACTGACCTTCCGACCGAGCTTTCTAGTGACCTTCCTACTGACCTTTCGACCGAGCTTCCTACTGAGCTTCCGACCGAGCTTTCTACTGAGCTTTCTACTGACCTTCCTACTGACCTTCCTACTGACCTTTCTACTGACCTTCCGACCGAGCTTTCTAGTGATCTTCCTACTGACCTTTCGATCGAGCTTTCTACTGAGCTTCCTACTGAGCTTCCGACCGAGCTTTCTATCAAACGCCCTGCCAAACTTCCTACATACTTCAAATTACCCGTCGGTCGAGCGCATAACATGGGTCGAACAGTGCTTTCTACATGGCTCCTTCCATGATTCCCTACCAAGCACCCTCCATGTTTCCCTACCAAGCACCCTTCATGTTTCCCTACCAAGCACCCTTCATGTTTCCCTACCAAGCACCCTTCATGTTTCCCTACCAAGCACCCTCCATGTTTCCCTACCAAGCACCCTCCATGTTTCCCTACCAAGCACCCTCCATGTTTCCCTACCAAGCACCCTTCATGGCTCCCTTCATGATTCCCTACCGAATACCCTACATAGTCAACAATTCGTTTAAATAGATGGTTAAATAACTAGTTAGATAATAAATTCATTGATTTAATACTTTGCTTTTGCATGCGCTTGAACATATAGAATTGAACATATAGAACTGAGCATATAGAATCAGAATAATCATTGTCAGCAGTATCATTCATGTTATTTTGATCATTCATGTTATTTTGATGATTCGTGCCATTTAAGCTATTAGGCATGCGTCTGCAGCTAATCACGTCAAAGTGGTCTTATAAGAAGAGGGGTCGGCCAAAATGGTAAATCACCTAATTTACCGCCTAATTACGTGATTAGGCATCCGATGAGATTTGTCGATGAAGAAGATTAATGACATGTCGATGTCAGTAAGAGATGAAAAGATACTACTAGTGAAAAAGACAATTCAGATGAAGAGTCTGCCGCTGCGAGTTGTGACTACAAGTGATCGAAGAATTTGCGATCCGTCGACTGCGTCGATATCGAAACGTCTTCATCACATCGACAGTGTCGTCGAGTAATTGATGAAAACATCGGGAAATCCCGTCGGGTGCCTAATCACGTAATTAGCCGGTAAATTAGGTGATTTACCATTTTGGCCGACCCCCCTTCTTATAAGATCACTTTGGCGTGATTAGCTGCGGGCGCATGCCTAATAGCTTAAATGGCATCGTTTACCACATTGGCATCGTTTACCACATTGACATCGTTTATCACATTGACACGAATCATCAAAATGACATGAATCATCAAAATAACACTGCTGACACTGATTATTCTGATTCTATATGCTCAATTCTATCTGCTCAAGCGCATTCAAAAGCAAGGTATTAATTCAAAGAATTTATTATCTAACTAGTTATCTAACCATCTATTTGAATGAATTGTTGACTATGTAGGGTATTCGGTAGGGAATCATAAAGGGAGCCAAACATGAATGCTCGGTAGGGAAACATGAAGGGTGCTCGGTAGGGAAACATGAAGGGTGCTCGGTAGGGAAACATGGAGGGTGCTTGGTAGGGAAACATGGAGGGTGCTTGGTAGGGAAACATGGAGGGTGCTTGGTAGGGAATCATGGAAGGAGCCATGTAGAAAGCACTGTTCGACCCATGTTATGCGCTCGACCGACGAGTAATTTGAAGCATGTAGAAAGTTTGGTAGGGCGTTTGGTAGAAAGCTCGGTCGGAACCTGTCACGGTTTTAGCATGTGTTACTCGGAAGGTGTTGGGAAAAGAGGTGTTAGGTCACTTAGGTGGTGTTGGACAATATTATAGGTGATGATAGGCGTGAGGTTATCAGTGGTGTTATGGGGGCCCCCCGGTACGGATGGTACCCAGCGTTCATGGGGTATAAGAACATCTGAATGATCTCTTTCTTTCCTTTCTTCTTCGTGCAACGTCTTGTATCTAAAATCTAGTTATTAGAATTCCATCCTGGTTCCATTCAGCCCTCAGTCCGTGACAGAACCTCGATCGGAAGGTCAGTAGAAAGGTCAGTAGAAAGCTCAGCAGAAAGGTCAGTAGAAAGTTCAATATCGAGCCATGAAGAGTGCGTTCTATTGAGTCAGTTAGCATTATTTCGTATGAAATAGAAAGTAGAAACTGTTCTACGAAGGAAGAAAGAAGTGGGAAGAAGTAAATACTCTGAATCCCCTGAATTTCCTAGCGTCGGCCTTCGGCTGAGAGCGGAGATTACTAACCACAGAGGTAACAGTACTGTTTTCAAGCCATGTAGAAAGCATTGTTTGAAGCACTGTTTGACGTGTTTTATGCGTTCAATCGACGCGTTTGATAGAGCGTTTGGTAGAGAGTTTGATAGAGCGTTTGGTAGAGAGATTGGTAGGGCGTTTGGTAGAGAGATTGGTAGTGTTAGGGGCCAGCATAGAGCGAGTCATATGGGTGTCATTTAACTAATAGACAAATACTAAGGAAGGAAAGAGTATGTACAGGAAAGAACTCGGCTTATATGTGTCCGTCTCAGCCCTGTGCTAGGCCCGATAGGGTTGGCGCCTTACACATAGAAGGCAGAGTCTCAATGACATCATAGTCGTTGAGTGATTTAGTTTATATTAGGTTCGATTCCTAACAGCGCTGGTACAATGGTGTTGTGGTTATCTTTCTCTTTATCATGGCTAGCTCAGGTTCCCGCTAGGCCCGATTAGGATGGAACCAGGCGAAGGATAGGCGAAGGCTAGGATCGTAACAGGTAGGGCGAGTAGGTGGGCGAGTAGGTGGGCGAGTAGGTGGGCGAGTAGGTGGGCGAGTAGGTGGGCGAGTAGGGTGGTGAGCATGTAGAGTGACGAGTAGGGTGATGAGTATGTAGGATGGCGAGTAGGATGGTGAGTATGTAGGGTGGCGAGTAGAATGGTGAGCATGTAGAATGGCGAGTAGAATGGTGAGTATGTAGAATGCGAAGAACGAAGATGTTGTCAAACTGTTTAATGATGCTGTTAGCCATCTAATTATCTATGCGCAAAGGTAAATGATTCAATTTACCAGCTATTAGACCTAAGTACGAGATTAATGACGTAATTTAGTGATGTTTGATTGAATCTCTGATTTGATTACCTGCCAACGATGCCAACGATGTCAACGTGATGATTAGCTGCGTGTGGTTGACTAATTAGCACTTGAGGATTTGCCGATGAAGATATCAGATAGAATAGTCGTTTCAGATGATGAGTCTGAGAGTCGTGACTACAGTGCTTGAAGAAGTAGTGACTCGTCGATCACGCTGATATACTGAGAAGACTTGAACTCATCTTCTTTACTTGACATCAGATCATACATCTATCTACGTGAAAAATCGAGAGCGCATGAGAACGATCAGAACACATCTCTACTATCGATCAGCTAAGCATCGAACGATTGCGATCGCACGTCTATACTAACAATCTATTCAACGTCTACGTGACACAAGTCAAATCAAGAGAAGAAAAGAATTATTCAATACAATCACACTCTATCTTCTCATCGTGCGCGTCTTTCTTTCATCACACATTTCTCTGCTCAATGAATGACAATCATTGAGCAAGAGAACACAGTTTCTGCGTTACAATCACGAGCATCACGAGTGCAAAGAAACGTCTTTCATCTTTGAATCAAAAATCAAATCGAAACATCGTTGTATAGAATATCGTCAATAAAGAGCAGAGCAAAGACGATGCATCATAATCAAACAGCACAGACACTCTCATCAAGAGTTTACTCGAGCGTCACGCGCTGAATAGAAGCTATAGATTCATTACTGATAATATAGTGTCAATCTTACTGTTTCGACAACGTGAAGTCGTCGTGTAGTCGACGAGCGATTTTCTTTCTCAGAGAGTTTTGTTCATTCAATACACATAGCATAAAGTCTCTCATGAATCGAGTCTAAATCGATGTCACAAGAATGTATGAATTACAATTACAATTACAATTACAATCAATAATTCATCAATCGATAATTAATTGTAACGATTGTTTCTTTAACAACACAAGATATAAACAGAGATCAGTATAGTAACAAACTAATCACTAGACTGAAAGTCTGAAAATAGCTAAGACAATAGACTGTATTGACTATTACATGAGTTGAGCACGAAGCTTCTATCTAAGAGAACGATCATCATTATATAAACATAGAAGAATCGTGTCAAGTCATCTCTGCTTTGAATGATCTCTTTGATCATTCTCGAACAAGATGAGCAAGATGAGCATCATGCTCATCATGCTCACTGTGATCACTTCTGATTCAAGCGATCAGAGCGATCACTTCGAGACTCTGATTACTCAATGATTATCTAATCATTGTCTTATCTAATCATTCGCGAAAGAATTCTAACACTAGATTCTCTTCTAAGATTTTCATCTTGAAAATCACTTTTTCTTCATGTCTTCTCATTGCACAACAAAGAACTCTATCTTGCGTCGCAGAGATCTTCTTGAGCGTACAAATTCTGAGTGTATCGTCATGCGTTCTTGTGAACACTGCAGTCACTTGCAAAAGAAATGTCGTGTTGACAACGAATCTGATCGTTGCATCGAGTGTGTGCGTCTCGATCGCAAGTGCAATCTCACTTTCTTGATGATGAAGTGAAAAAGAATAAAGACAGAACGCGATCGCGTTCTTCGTGAGCTGCTGAATGCTCACAAGCAGATGCAAAAGATCTTCGCAAGAACTACTCGTCTGCAAAATCAATTTGTGTTTCTGAAGAACAAGAAACAAATGATGATTGAACGAGAGTTTCAAAACATCGTCGAGCTCAAGAAAGAAGAGACAAGAGCTAGCAATTCATCGCTGAACGATCTTCTCTTTGACGTGTCTTTCGAGCAGATTGAGATTTCATCAGACTTTGACTGACTGAGTTTCTTAACTGAAACTGTCACAGAAGCATCTGACAGTTCTTGAGATTCTTTCTTGATTCTCAAGTGTTCTTGATATGTTCATAATCTTTTCACTTGACTAATCAATGAGATTGATCTTTGATATTCTGTTGATCTAGTATATTCTCTACTTTGTACTTGACATTCTGACTCTCTGAATCGATTTCTGAAGATTCTGTTTGAATTGACGTATTCGAGTCTGCAGACTTCAAAAGAAAAATATGAAATATTGAGTGTATTCTCATAGATGTTGAAAGATTTAACTCATAGTTAATTGATCTCTTTTCTTCTAGAATTTCAAATGATTCTAGTTTCATGTGATTCAACTTGTTACTTGATCTTTTCATTTTGACATTTCATCTTAATAAATAAACTTTGTCTCTCTTTTTAAAAGTAGATTCTCTATCTCTTTTCTTATTCGCATACAAGATCATGCGCTTGCTTAGAAACTGAATGTTCTTTTGCAGCTCTTTGTGCAACAAATGTATTTATTCGATCTATATCATAGCTTTTTGAGTTAATTGTACAAACTCACGCGATTTCTTAAGAATCTTCGACTCGAATTCATAGTTTGCAAAGAATGATGACATGTTGATTACTTTCGTTGTTGTGCTATTGAAAGTCAACTGTGCTACTGACAGTAGCTGTACTCAATCATTTTGTCTATAGTTAATATAGCATCTGAGATACTGTTTCAGTGTCTGATTTATTCTTTTCATTTATTCATTCATCTGTGAATGATAAGCTGTTGACAGCTTATGATGAATCTTTAATTGATTCATCAACGATTTTCAGAATTTCGATGTGAAGAGCTTGTTTTTATTCGAAATTATCTCATCTGATAATTCATGATTTGCTACAATCATTCTCAGAAATGTGTATGTTAAATCTTCTGCAAATGTTGCTTCTTTGTATGACAAGAAGTATTCATACTTGATTAGTCTGTCTGTGATCATCAATATAAAGTCGTACGTTGTTCTCATAACTTTTTTCTTTGACTTTGATAGCTTGACTATAAAGTTCAAAGCTATGCTTTTTCATGCATGATCTGATGTGCTGAGACTTTTCAAAAGTTCGTAAAATCTGTGTTGACTATGCTTCGTTTGAATGCATACGTTGCACTTTCTTATGATATCTTCTATCTGCTTTCTCATCTTAGAGAAGTAGTAGATTCTAGATATTCTTTCAATGATCTTATTCGAACTCTGATGTTCATGTATCATTGACTTGTGATAATCGCTTATTATCTCTTGTCTGCATCTTGCTGAAACATAGATGAGATCTTGAAATGTTAGTATTTCATTGATTATTTCAAAGTTCGCGTTGTCAGCAATATTCTTTATAATATTCTGCGCGACTGAGTTCTTTGCTAGCTTTAGCTTGATTTGTTTTTCGAGATCTCGATTGTAAATTCGTAGCGTAGCTGCATTTTGTTTATTGTAGACAATGAAATCATTCTGATTCTGTTGTAAGATAGTCTGATTTATCTGTGATTTATCTGTCATGTGATCTGCTCTTCTGCTCAAGACATCAGTCTTCGAGTTTTCAGATCTCTTTCAATACTGAATGTTGAAGTTGTATGATGACAATTTCTTTGATCATCTGATCTGTCTTCGATTCAGAACTTTCATGATCGTGAAGTATAGCAGATTTTTATGATCTGTATATACTTGAATCTGATGTTTAAATTCTTTCAAATACACTCTTCATTGTTTGAAAGAGTCAACAATAGCTAGTAGCTCTTTATTATGTATCTCATAGTTCAATTCAGCAACTGTAAACTTACAACTGTAGTAAGCAATAGAGTGCAGATGTTTCTTATCATCTGATTAACTGATACACGTCTCAATAGCTTCGTCTGACGCGTTCATCTCAAGCGTAATAGATTTTCCTGATTCAAACATGATCAGTACTGACTGAAAGATGAACAATTTCTTCAGCTTCTTGAAAGCTTCTTCTGCTTTCTCAGTTCACACGAACGATATGTTCTTCTTCGTAAGATTCGTAAGTGACGAGACGATTCTGAAGTATTTCTCTATAAAGCGTTTATAAAAGTTCGCGAATTCTAAGAAGAATTGAACTTCGATCTTTGACTTTGATATCAATCAAGTCGTAACAGCTTCTATCTTCTTTGAATTCATTCTTAGATCATGAGACGTGACTATGAATTTCAAAAACTATACACTCTGTACATGAAATTCACTTTTTTCTGACTTGATGCGCAGATTGACTTTCTTCAAAGTCTGTAGAATCTTTCTAACATGTTGCACATGTTCTTTCTTCGTCTTTGAATATACTAGTATATCATTCAGATAACATCGTAGCACATTATTCACAAATGTCTGAAACGTGACTGAAGCATTGATTAAATCGAAAGACATGATTAAATACTCGTAGTGTTTTAGTCGAGTGCAAAAGACTGTCTTTCACTCATCTTCTTCTTTAATTCGTATTCAATTAAATGCTTCAAGTATATCAAATTTCATAAATCATTGTGCTCTCTGAAGTCTGTCTTGCAGTTCAGATATGAGCGATAGCGAATAGCTGTTTTTAATTGTGATGTTATTCAATGCTCTGTAATTGACACATAGTCTTAGACTTTCATTCAATTTTGAAACAAACAGAATTGAGTATTCTGCTGACGACTGCGATTCTTTAATGAATTCTTTTCACATGTTCTCTTTCAGATGTTGTCACAAAGCATCGAACTTTTCTGTCAACAATGAGTAAATGAACTGTTTCGTGAGTTTCTTGTCATCTATGAGCTTGATCTCATGATCTCACGATTGATGTTTGAGTAGTGTCTCTTGATCACTTTCTTTCTCAAACAGAATCTTATATTTCTGATATTCTTTAGAAATTTCAACGATAGCAAGATTACTTTTAATCTTTCTGCTTCATAACATCTGTGCATCTGAGCTGTTCTTCAGCTCGCTGCGCATATCATTCGTTGTCATTGCGAAGATTTTCACATTCTTTGATGACTTCAATATCGAGTGCAATCGCGTCGTTTCTGTATGAAGAAAAGCAATTGTTTCATTAACTCAATCTATCATTGAATTGATCATACGAAGTCATGATATGTCTAGAACTATATCGCTGTCTGATTGCTTCGTAACATCTAAATGCAACTTCTCTCAGTGACATTCAAGTCTCAAATGAATGAGTCGAGTCTTTTGATCTATTAGTTCGTTATTATACTTCATGAGTATTTCACCGAAGTTTCACAGATTGTAAAATTCTTCTTTCTTCTGCAAAGATATTTGCGCTTTTTTAGCAAATTCTGAGAACATATAGTTTCTTGTACAGTCACTGTCAATGAATAAACATGCTGTATGATCGTTGATCTTGATTCAGACTCGTAACTGTGTCGAGTCGTTCATGAAGATAAATATGCTTTCGATTTTCGACTCTTGACTAGACTTCTTCAATGATTCATTGATTGAAGAGTTTTCTAGTTTTTTGAACTAGAAGCTTGCTTCTCAAGTACTTATTTTATGTACTGAAATCGATTCAAATTGACTTTCTTCTGTGAATATTTCTTTGAATCACACAAGTTAAATCTCTTTCTGATAACTTTCATCATCTGTTTAAGTTCTCTGAATATATGATCTTCATTGAAAAATACATATTCTTCTTGCTTGATGAACTTGACTTCTGTGAGTGACTTCTTCATGACTATGTCACGATATCGAATGTTCTTACACAATGCAATCGACTCATCTTGAATTACGTCATAAATAGCTTGATGTATTTCATTCTTGATCTGTTGCATGCGCTGCGAAAAATCTTTCTCTTCTTGTTTAAAGAGAATGTACAATTCGTTGTACATGCTTATAAAACTCGCTTGATTTGTAAGCTTTCTAAGATCTTTCTTTACTTCAAGATGATTTTCTTCTTGTTTGAGAGTGTTTTCTGCTGCAATAGTGAATGCTCGTAGAGTTTCGCTAAGTCGATTTTCTTCTTCGACTGCTTGATGAATAGCTTTCTCTGTGCTGTTCGATCTATTCAAGTCATATTCTTTGCTATCGAAAATCTCTGATTTCGCGATCATAGTGAACGAACTTTCATCACTTTTCTCATCATACACTTTCGATTGACGATGAGTTGCTGTGTAGAAACGATTCTTTCGCGAGAGTTTTGAGTATTATTCAGAATCTTTCTTATCGCTCAGATGAGTGTGACAGTTGTCTTCATAACATGCTGTTCATGACAACGTCTGATGCTTGTCTTTCTGATCTTCTGTCAGAATCGTGTCTAGATGATACAATCAATGAAGATCAGAATTGATAGTGCTTGATCTTTAGAGATAGCTATAACTGAATATTAAGAATACAGAAGAAGATTGATACAAAAGCTTCTATTTATGTAATGTTCAGAGACTGTGCTAGATCTGAAAGAAATGTGTTTGTGACACGAAAAGAATGTGATGTAGATGAACAAGATGTTGGTGAAAGAAAAGAGTGTTGGGAAAGAAAAATAGTGTTGAATCATATCTGAGTCATATCTGAGTCATATCTGAGTCAAATCTGATGCAAATTGATTAGAGCTTCAGTCTTGTTCAGTCTTGATACGCTCGTAACATTACTTTTCCCTTCGAAAATTCATGTTCGCATGAATGTAGTTCATCTGCTCGCTTTTGTTGATAGTTATTTCGATATTTAGCGCGATTTGTTTGAATATAGCTTATGAAATTCGTTCAAAACTTTCTCTGAGTCATCGAATTTCTCTTTATCGACATAGTATCATTCGTCGTTTCTATCTAGATCTGTTCATTTGACTTTGTACTGTATTCGATCTCGATAGCGTCTGAAGTTTAATATATCGTCTATCTTTCAATGTTCATCGTCTTCGATAGTGATTGATCTGAGTGATTCTGAATGCTGTTCTGATAGAGAATCTTCTGAATACGATCGCAGTAGCTTCGAGCTGAACATCGAATGCAGATGCTTCATGCTGACTGATAGACGAAGATGATAGAAAATACTCACTTTGACAGTGATTTGATAGAGATCTAGCTGTTTATCTTTCAAATCTTTGCAGAGTCTTGTTGTCTTGACGTTTCTAGAAGATAGTCAAACTCAGTCATCTACTTCATAGATGACGTTTCGTCTATGTTTATTGATCTGAACTTCAATGATCAGCTTCGTCTTTTTCAATTGTTGATGATCGAAGTTCAGTAGCTCTTTCATTTGAATGACAATATCATCTGCTTTTCTGACTTCAAGTCATTCACAAGTTGTTTCGTAGTCAGTCATATCTGAATTGAAACTCATTCGAAAGTGAAATTCTTTATTGAAGTAGAAGAAGATCATTGAAGTGATCGAGAAGATATTGAAATTGTCACTGAACTTCATCATAGATATTCATTTGATTCAGTCGTTCTGCATGTAATTGCAGTAGATTCTAAGTTCGCGTTCAACGTCTTGATTGACTCGTTTCGATTGATCGTTGATCTCAGAATGATAGACTGTGAATAGACTAGCTGTGATTCTCAGTCGCTTACAAAGACTTTTTCACATAGTCAATATAAATTGAGAGTCTCTGTTCGAAACAATAGAACTGAGTAGATCATGCAGTCGATAGACGTTTCATAGCATGATTCAAATCGTTTCTTCGACTGAAATGTCATCGTCTTCTCAATGACAGAAAACATAGTGACGTTCTTTGATGAGATGACATATGATTGTGCAAATGACGTTATAGTCTTCTGACAGAGATAGTTCAGTGATGAAGTTCATAGCTATATCTT
>JAABUV010007826.1_pt1 | contig 11038 bp, 13 predicted proteins | sample 5559971 | NCBI WGS metagenome assembly JAABUV01 (sample SAMN10711881, study PRJNA513362) | rock metagenome | isolation source: Antarctica rocks | place: Antarctica: Victoria Land, Knobhead nord | collected 2015-12-19
AACACACCTCAGGCTATGGAAGCGGTCAACTGGATGCTCGACTTGCAGAAGAAGGTCAGCCAGCTCCCCAATGCGCAGCGCAACGACGAGACAGAGCTATTGTCCGGCCGTGCCGCCATGATTATGGACGGCACGTGGGCTCCATCGTATATCCATGACTCCAACCCCAAGTTCCGTCTGATGATGATGCCGATTCCACGCGGCCCGCATGGCACATCGAAGGGCACGGTCACCTGGAATAACATGGTCTGTATGGCCCACAACGTGAAGAATCCGGCACTGGCCTGGAAGTTCGTGAAGTTCATTAGTTCGCAGGAGACTCAGGCCAGGCGCCTGCAGATCCTGGAACGCTATGCGCCGCTACGCACCTTCTTCGAGACACAGAGCTGGAAGGCCAAAACGATGCAGGACCCTGCTCTGGCGCAGGTGCCCGTGGCTGCCCAGGTGGGCGACATTTATCCGTTCTTTCACGCCTCAGAGCTAGCGAACAAAGTCGGTGCCATTATGTCCCAGATTCGCCTGGGTAAGCTCACGCCTCAGGATGGGCTAGCCAAGGCGCAGAAAGCCGGCGACAGCATCCTATCCGGCATCTAGCATCGCCACAAGGGGTGAGTGGTCAAGCCACTCACCCCTTCGTCCTATGAAGAAGGGAGGGGAGGCGCATGTCTGTCACGAGCACGGCGGCGCGCCCAGCAGGCTTAGCACAGCGCCTACATCTACCACGGGCCGACTACTCCGGGTACCTGTTTGTTGCCCCCGCGGCACTGCTGACTCTTGTGTTCTCCTTCGTTTCCATGGCCATCTCTCTGTGGATGAGCTTCCACAAGTGGGACGTCATTAACCCTGAGCACCAATGGTTAGGCCTGAAGAACTACGTCTATGCGCTGACCCAGGACGACGAGTTTTGGCTGTCCATGCGGAACACCTTGTACTACGCTGTCATTATCGTACCGGCTTTAACCATCTTCGGCGTGTTGCTCGCCTTCATTGCCAATGAGGTCGCGCGCGGGCGCATTATCTATCGCAGCATCTTTTACATCCCCTCCATCACGCCCGGCGTGGCGCTCGGCTTGGTCTGGACTTGGTTGCTGCGCTCGGATGGCACGCTCAATCAGGTGCTAGCCGTCGTTGGTATTCAGGGCCCAAACTGGTTGATGGATCCGGACTGGGCCATGCCTGCTGTGCTGGTCTACAGCATCTGGGCCGGCGTGGGCGGCGCGATGGTCATCTTTATGGCTGGTTTGAACGATATCCCCCCGGATTTTTATGAAGCTGCCCAGCTCGATGGCGCAACTCGCCGCCAGATGTTTCGCTATGTGACGCTGCCCCTCTTGCGCAACCCGCTCGTATTCGTGACGGTCAGCAATAGCCTCGCGGCCTGGCAGGTCTTTACCCAAATGTACATCATCACGCGCGGAGGGCCGGCAAACGCTACACTCCCTATCTCCATGAAGATCTATCAAGAAGGTTTCCTCAACTACCGTATGGGCTACGCCGCGGCCATGTCCTGGCTGCTTTTCGCTATTATCTTTGTCATCGCGCTCGTCCAACTGCGGGTCTACCGTTCACAACAGGTCTACTGAGCAGAGCATACCAAGCCGCGACTGCAGGGGGAGGAAGCCATGGCTACCGTCGTTGAGCGACCCCAAGCCGAGGCCGCGCGTCAGCTCCGCAAGCAGCTCCGCAATGCCGAACGGCTACGTCTGACTATCGTCTACAGCATGCTGACAGTGATCGCCATCGCGATGGGGTATCCCTACATCTTCACCATCGGCAACGCCCTCAAGTCGATGGGCGATTTCATGGTGTCACCGTGGAGTGTGTTACCACAACATGCCTCCTTCAACGGCTTTGTGGCCTCATGGACCGTCGGCAAAGTGCAGGTTTTCTTATGGAACAGTTTTCTCTATGCAGCCATTGTGGTCGTCGTCCAGCTCGTCTTGGACTCAATGGCCGCCTATGCCTTTGCGCGCCTACGCTTCCCAGGCCGCGACTTTATCTTTATGGCATTAATGGCCACGCTAATGATTCCCGGCACGGTATTGCTCATCCCTAACTACCTGATTATCTGGCACATGGGCTGGGCCAACACGATCTGGGGCATCGTCGTGCCTGGGTTTGCCGGCATCTGGGGCATCTTCCTGCTGCGCCAATTCTTCCTCAACATCCCTCAGGAACTGGAGGCGGCCGCCCTGATGGACGGCGCGGGGCGGTTCCGCATCTACTGGCAGATCATCGTGCCGCTCGGCAAGCCTGCCATGATCATGCTGGGCGTCTTCCTATTTATTGGGCAGTGGAGTGACTTTCTGTGGCCGCTGATCGTGCTCAGCGACTGGACAAAATACCCGGTGACGGTGGGCATCGCTCTCTATCAAGATCAGGTGAGCAACTACCATTGGGACTACATCTTCGCCGCTGCCGTCTTTGCCTCTGCGCCTCTGATCGTCCTGTTCACCATTGCGCAACGCTATATTATTGGCGGCATTGCCCTCACCGGCATTAAGGGTTGAGCCATGATACACCTACACCGGCTGCAAGATCGCGACGAGCTCGGCCGCGTGGCGGCGGGCGATGCCGCTCGATACCTGCGCGCCACGATTGCTGATCGTGGCGCAGCGCGCATTGTGGTGGCCACGGGCGCCTCGCAGTTTACCTTTCTAGCCCATCTCGTCCAGGAACCTGATCTAGCGTGGTCTCGCGTCACCATGTTCCACCTTGACGAGTATGTGGGTGTACCGCCCAGCCACCCTGCAAGCTTCCAACGCTACCTGCAAAAGCGCTTCGTTGACCATGTCCATCCGGGTCAGACGGTTTTCATCGACGGCGAGGCTGACCCTCAGGCTGAATGTCGCCGCGTCGGCGTGCTGATCTCGGCGGCGCCCGTGGACGCAGCCTTCGTGGGTATCGGCGAGAACGGGCATCTAGCCTTCAACGACCCGCCGGCCGATTTTGAGACCAAGGAGCCCTTCATCGTGGTCAAGCTCGACGCGGCCTGCCGTGCTCAGCAGGCGGGCGAAGGCTGGTTCGCAACATCAGATGACGTGCCGACTCGTGCGATCTCTATGTCCGTACATCAGATCATGGCCGCGCGCAAAGTCTTCTGCATGGCGCCGGACCAGCGTAAAGCAGAGGCGGTGCGCGCTTGCCTTGAAGAGGAGATCTCGCCACTCCGTCCAGCCTCCATCTTGCGCCGTCATGCCGATGCCGATCTCTATCTTGATCGAGATAGCGCTGCGCTGCTCTCCACGACACACGGCTGAAACTCGTCATCAAGCAAGACGATAGTGAGTAGAGGGGCAGGGATGAAACGTTACGTCTTGGTCGGGGCCAGTTCACGCGCGCTGAGCATGTTCGCCCGACCAATTGCCGAGCGATTCTCCGCCACTGCGGAGCTTGCTGGCATCTACGACATCAATGGGGCACGCGCAGCTTTCGTCAGCCATGCGGCGGGGGATGCGCCCGTCTTCGCCGATTTCGAGACCATGGTGCGCCAGACGGAACCCAACTGCGTGATTGTCGCCACGATTGACCGCTATCACCACGACTACATTATTCGGGCGCTGGAGATGGGCTGCGATGCAATCAGCGAGAAGCCCATGACTATCGACGCCGAAAAGTGTCGGGCTATCCTGGCTGCTGAGCAGAGAACCGGCCGAAAGGTCATCGTCACCTTCAATATGCGCTCTTCCCCCTACATCATCCGGGCCAAGGAGTTGGTGCGCGGCGGCACGATTGGGCAGGTCTTGAATGCACACCTGGAGTGGTTCCTAGATCGCCGTCATGGCGCCGACTACTTCCGCCGCTGGCATCGCCGCAAGGAGAACTCGGGCGGTCTCCTGGTCCACAAGGCCACGCATCACTTCGACATGGTGAACTGGTGCATCGACGACGAACCGGAGACCGTCTACGCGCTCGGCCAGCGGCGCGTCTACGGCCCGACACGGACGGAGCGCGGCGAGCGATGCAGCACGTGTCCGTACACCGCCACATGTGAGTTCTACGTGGACTACAGGGCTGATCCTTTTTTGCGCGATTTCTATTTCGAGCCGGAACGTGAGGATGGCTACCAGAGGGATGGCTGTGTCTTCTCGCCAGAGATAGATATCGAGGACACGATGAGCCTGGCCGTACGCTACAACTCAGGCGCCTTACTCAGCTATTCCCTGGTCGCCTATAGCCCCTATGAGGGCTGGCGGATGACTCTCACCGGCACAGAGGGGCGAATGGAGCTGCGGGAGGATCATAGCGGGCCGCTAGCGGGCGAGCCCACTGACCTGATCGATGTCTATGACCGCAAGGGTAAGCGGACGACACATAGCGTGCCCAAGCTCCACGGTGTCCATGGCGGTAGTGACGAGCGGTTGGCCGAGCGCCTCTTCGGCGGAGACGAGATCCCCGACCCGCTGGGCCAGATGGCCGGCTCTCAGGCGGGGGCCATGTCTCTGCTGATCGGCGTGGCCGCAAACACATCGATCGCTTCCAGTCAGCCGGTGGCTATCGGCAATCTGCTCTGATCCTGATGTGCCCCAGCCCAAGGAAAGCAGGGCGTGGTTTGCACACCACGTCAGGGGGACCAGCTCTCTCTTTTTCCGGCCGCGCACTGTCACTTTGTACTCAACATCTCTGTCTACGTCCACAGGGGATGGCCGGCCTCCCGTGCGGGTGTCCAGTGATTGATGAGCCACGACCACTTATACTGATCCGCGGGTTGGCTTCGCGTAGCCGCGTCCTGCACCCGCATGGAGCTCATAGAGCCGGACCTGATCAGGCGGATAGATCAAGAGGAGGGAGATAGGAAGCAATGCTGCTCGAAGGGCGCCTAGTCCAGGGCGGCGACGCTGTACGGATTGAATGCGACGGGCCGCGCATCAACCGCATCACATCGATTGACACCGTGCCCGATCGCTGGCTCGCTCCAGGCCTGCTGGACATTCAGGTTAACGGGTATGGCGGTCATGATGTCCTTGCAGCGAACGTCACAGGGGACACGCTTGCGCAGCTGGCACGTATGCTCTGGAAAGAGGGAGTGACCGCCTTCTGCCCGACGGTGACTACTCAGTCAGAAGACCGCATCTGTCGCAGCCTCGCCGCTATCGCGGCAGCCTGCGATTCTGATCCTTTGGTTGCGCACGCCCTCCCCTGCATCCATGTTGAGGGACCATTCATCTCGCGTGAGGATGGCGCGCGCGGCGCGCACCCGCTGGAGCACGTGCGTCCGCCAAGCGTGGCTGAATATGAGCGCTGGCAAGAGGCAGCTGGTGGACGCATCGGTATCATCACGCTGGCGCCTGAGCACCCCGGCAGCAGTGCTTTCATCCGCCGCGTGACCACCGACGGCGTCGTGGTCGCGCTTGGGCATACGGCAGCAAACTCAGCCCAACTGCATGAGGCGGTCGCGGCAGGCGCGCGATTGTCCACGCATCTCGGCAACGGCTCACATGCGATGTTGCCTCGTCACACCAATTATGTGTGGGACCAACTCAGCGATGATCGCCTGAGCGCGAGTTTGATCTTCGATGGCCATCATCTTCCGCCACCGCTGATGAAGGTATTCCTGCGGGCCAAGGGAGTCACGCGCAGCATCCTGGTCAGCGATGCGGTCGCGGTCGCCGGCCTCCCGCCAGGAATCTACACCTCACCAGTCGGCGGTGATGTCGAACTGCTGCCCAGTGGCCGGCTGAACCTTGCCGGTACGCCGTACATGGCCGGCTCCGCAAGCGTGCTGCCGGAGGGCATCACGAATGCTCTACTCTATACCGATGCGACTGTGGCGGAGGCATTTACGATGGCCACGACCAATCCAGCCCACCTCTTGAGACTGGATGTGAGGGAGGGGCGCGGCACACTCCATGAGGGGGCAACCGCGGACGTGAGCGCCTTCCACATTGATTCAGCGACCAAGAAGCTGCGTGCCGACATGGCCATCGTCGCAGGCGTGGTTGCGTACCGGCGGGACGAATCATAGCCTGCGGGGCTTTGGCATTTGAAGAGGAGAAAAACCCTATGACCTTTCGCAATCTGAGCCCGCAGCACATGTTCGAGCAACTCGCGCTCTCCCACCATCCAGTCCATCACTTCACCGGGCAGACAGCTGATCAATTTGGCGTCTGGCAACGAGAAGCACTCCCTGCCGCCTGTGCCACCCTGGGTGACTTTCCCGCGCGCGTACCGCTTAATCCCCAACTCTTGGCCGAATGGGAGCACGACGGCCTGATCACACAGCGCTGGATCATCGACGTCCAGAAGTTCCTCTCAGCGACCTGCCTCGTCAGCCGCCCGAAGGGTGTTCTGGATGGGGAGAGACGCCCGGCTATCCTCTGCTGGCATGGCCATGGAGAGTTCGGCAAAGAGGTCGTGATGGGCAACGACGCATCCCCCGAGCAAAGCGAGGATATCCGCCGACACAACTACGATTATGGGCGGCAGATGGCGCAACGCGGATTTGTCACCTTCGCTATAGATTGGATCGGCGCGGGCGAACGGAACGACTCGGGAAAGCCCAACTGGCGTGCCCAGCAAGGCGGCCGCGACTGGTGCAATGTCCTGTATCTGCATGCCACCATGCTCGGCATGACCTCGCTCTCGATCAACATCTCGCACGGCATGGCCGCCACCGACTTCGCCTGCTCCCTGCCTTTCGTGGCTCCAGACCGCTTGGGCGTGATGGGCCTGAGTGGCGGCGGGACGATGGCGCTGTGGTCCGCCCTCTGTGATTCGCGCTTCAAGGCCGTTGAGATCATGTGCTACAGCGACCTGTGGGCCTATTTCGGCGTACGTGACGCGAACTACTGCGGCATGCAGGTGGCGCCTGGCCTGTTCAAACTCGTGGATGTGCCCGACCTTCAGGGACTGCTAGCGCCTCGCCCCCTTCTCGTGGACATTGGCACGTACGACAGCTGCTTTCGTATCGACACTGCTCTGGCGTGTTTTCACCAGGTGCGACACATCTACGAGGTGGCCGGGGCATCGGACCGCCTGGAGCTTGATCTATTTCCCGGCGAACACGGCTGGGGCGGCAATCGCTCCGATCACTTCTTCCACACGTATCTCGACTAATCTCTGACGTGGGGACATTCTATCCACTGCAGCACCGCTGAGATCACTGCTCTCCTTTCACCACCACTAACTTTGCAGGCGAGGTATGTGCCAACTCCGAGTGCCGGGCTGCCCCATAGGCTAGGACGTACAGGTCAGGCTGATACAGGGGGAGAGGTATGCGCCAGCTCCGAGTGCCGCCATCAACCTCTGCAGCGTCGCAGCCGCCGACATCTTGCTCCCCTGGTTGGTAAAGCATCCTACACGGTCCACATAGCGTTCCTGTACCAGTGCGTAGGATGGGTCTATGGTAGGTGTGGGATGCGCCAGATGTCCCCGCAGCCGGACCGCGAGAGCTCTGGCGCGGTGGCATTGGCGTACTCCGGGGCTCTCGCCGACGCACAATACGTGTACGTGCGCATACCTGTTGAGTGCGAGTATGGCAAGGTCTACAGGACGCTTCTTTGGGACGTACCATGGGACGGCATGTGCGAGTACCCTGTTGATCGACTTGACCAAGCGATTATGCGTGCTTACAATCTCCAGAGAGTCTAGCGACACCCACGTCATGAGCATAACAGGAGGGAACATGGGACAAGCAACGATCGGGACAACCCAGCGGCCGCTGGACGAAGCTTTCCAGCGCGACGGCTTTGTCGTCGTGCCTGATCTGATCACTCGCGAGGAGGCGCATGCCCTTAAGCAGGAAACGCAGACTGTTATCAGCGCTGCGGCGCGAGAGGCGCGAGAGCAAGGTGAAGACGTTCCGCGCTTCATAAAGGCAGGCGTGTTCGTGGGCCTCTCCATCCGCAGTGAGGTCTGCCGCCGCGTCGCTGGCGACCCGCGACTGCTCGACGTGATCGAAGAGCTCATCGGGCCAAACATCCTGTTCTGGAGTGACAAGGTTGTCTTCAAGACAGACGACACAGACTTTGGCACACCTTGGCACCAGGATTGGCCCTATTGGCGAGGCCTGCACAAGATCACCTTGTGGATTGCGCTCGACGATGTCGACGAGGCAAACGGCTGTCTGCAGTTGGTGCGGGGCAGCCATCGTGACAACCTGCAGCACCAAGAAGGAAACGGGCCAGCAGCCTCATTTGGCCACCAGCTCGCCGTGTCCATGATTGATCCCGCTCGCGTCGTCACTGTGCCCGCCCCGGCAGGAACGGCCGTGGCGTTCCACGATTTGACCGCCCATGCGTCGCACCCGAACCGTGCCCACGCCGACCGCTACGCTCTGGCCGTTACCTACAAGGACGCCGCTGCTGAGGACCTGGACTACCCCGAGATGACCGCAGCTGCTGTTGTGCGTGGCCACGGGCGACCATTGTGACTGGCCGGGAGTATTGGGTCTTGACACGGACGATCCCCGACTACATGCTGTGGCACGGCCGGGCGGGCGTGGCCACGCTGCACATGAATGGATATGACTATCCGCTGTTGCCCGGCGATGTGTTGCTGGTGCCTCCGGGGTGGTTCACGCGGCAAGTCATGATCCTGCCCTGGCATCGCATCCTGGCACGCGGGAAGAGGTGCTGGCTATTGCCCAGGCGTTGCGCTGCCTGGAGTCCGATGGCCAGTATTTCGTCACCCCCGGCACCCTGGCCCAGGCCTGTGGCTTCTCCACGGGGTATTTCAGCCGGCTGTTTCGGCAGCAGTTTGGGCGTACTCCCCAGGAGCAGCTGGTGTCCCGACGCATCGCGCGAGCACGCCACCTGCTGATGGAGAGCGACCTGAGCGTGCAACAGGTGGCCCAGTCGCTGGGCTATCGGGACATCTACTTTTTCACCCGGCAGTTCAAGCAGCACGTGGGCCAACCACCGGCAGCCTTCCGCGCAGCCGCCCGCCATCACTCTGGTGAGCACGAGACGGGGCCAGAGGATAGAGAGGGCAGATAAGTGCAAAGACAACGCTGCTCACTCCATGGCCCTGGCCCCATGTGACCTGCTATGCTCCTGGCAAGCCGTACCAGCAATGGCGAGGACGGCGGCAGGCACGACAGGGAGAGGAGGAGACCATGGCAACAGGTCACAGTGGGAGTGCGCTGACCACGGAGCAGCGGCGGCAGGCAGAGAACGACGGCTGCGTTATCGTCGAGGGGTTGCTCTCGCCCCACGAATGCCGAGCCTACATCGAGCGACTGGACGACTACACGCATGGGCGTCGTCCCCTGGGCCAGGGCATGGCCATCCAGCGCGAACCCCGCGTGGACCATGGCGAACTGCAGGCCAGCCCAGGGGACGACGTGCGCAAGGTAAGCGGGGTTGCCCAGGGCGATGACCTGTTCCGCGGCCTGGCGCATCAGTCTCGCGTGGTAGCGATCATGCAGGAGCTGATGAGCCCTAACCTCAAGCTGTTCCGGGCCGACGTGCTGATGAAACCGGCCAGCGTGGGCTCGACCAAGGGCATGCACCAGGACTCCCCCTATTGGCCGATTGAGCCGATGGCCCTGTGGTCGTGCTGGATGCCCTTTGATGCGGCCACCCTGGAGAACGGCTGCATGAACGCGCTGCCCGGCAGCCATAAGGGCGACGCGCTGCCCCATGTTCATGTGACCGACGACTTCGTGGTGGCGCCCGATCACTATGACATCTCGCAGGCCGTGCCCTTGCCGATGGCGCCGGGCAGCGGCCTGTTTTTCCACAGTCTGCTGGTGCATGGCACGGCGGAGAACCGCTCATCGCTGCCCCGCCGGGCCATCGTGATGTCGTATATGGCCGCCGAGTATCACTATACAGGCACGCCGCCCAAACCGGACTATCTCCAGATCAGTGGTGTGGCCGTGCCTGGGGGAGTCTGACCGGCCCGGCATGGCCAAGAACATGGGTGATCAATCGTCCGCCGGTTCTGGCTCCGGGGCATGGCAGCATCCTCCTCTTCACTATCCTACACGTGTATCACACGCGGGGGAAGGGGGAGCAGACCGCATCCCTGTGCTGGCCGCTTGCCTCATCCATCGGGCAGACGACTCAGCATGACAGCCAGGCCAGCTGTACTCACACCACCATGATCTTGAGTAACAACAAAGAAGCGAATGATATGCGCTCCTATCACGTGACTCTGCTGCTGATCAAAAACGAGCTACCGCTGCTTTGGACCGTCAGGCGTGCCGGGCTCGGTCGGCTGCCGATAGCGATCCTGCACCAGATGACGCGCCTCCGCCGGCACAGTGGGGCCTGCCGCGGTTGCCAGGGCCAGCACCAGGAGGACCATTTTGACCTGCGGCCAGAGGCATAATTTGCATGTTTGCAGCCGTCCCTGCACAATCCAACAGTACTAGGGAGAGACCCCACTGGGCGAGAGCGTCCTGGAGACGTGCCAGGGTCGTCGGCCCCATCCCCTGGAGCTTGGCCAGGTCGGCAGCAGACACGACAGGCACGCAGGCCTATCAGCAGGCGAACACCGACCAGCAGATGGCGTTGCGCAACCTGTGCTGGCCGCTTCGGTCATCCGCCCCTCCTCTGCTGTCTGTGCCGCACGACGAGACAGTGGTGATTAAGCGCTCACGGCACGGGTTCCATGCTGCGGTCAGCGCAGCGCGGGCCGACCCGCCAGCGATCCTGCCCCGCTCCTCGAGCGCACGGATGAGCAATGCGGCCAGCACAGGTGTATACTGGCGGCAGGTGCGGCGGTCCACGCCCTGTCCGTTCCCCCGGTGAGTCGTGCGCGAGTGAGGCCGTTGATGGTCCTGCACACCGTAACCTACAAGACCCTGGCGACGGGCCAGATCCACGCCGATGTGTACGTGCCGGATGGAGGGGCCGGGGGCCCGACACTCGTGTGGATCCATGGGGGCGCCTTGATCTTTGGCCACCGCGGGGGGATCCATCCCACCCAGCGTGACCAGTACCTCGCGGCCGGCTACGTGCTGGTGGCCATCGACTATCGCCTCGCTCCGGAAGTCAAACTCCCGGCCATCCTGGAGGACGTGCAGGACGCCTTCCGCTGGGTGCGCACCCAAGGCACCGCGCGCTTCGCGATTGATCCCCAGCGGGTGGCC
>JAABUV010007827.1_pt1 | contig 11036 bp, 13 predicted proteins | sample 5559971 | NCBI WGS metagenome assembly JAABUV01 (sample SAMN10711881, study PRJNA513362) | rock metagenome | isolation source: Antarctica rocks | place: Antarctica: Victoria Land, Knobhead nord | collected 2015-12-19
GCGGCAGGACATCCAGGCGGGCCGCGCGGCGCTGAAGCGCGTGGCGGCTGCGCCGCCGCCGCCGCAGCCCGGCGCGCCGCGCGGCGCGGCGGACGGCTCGCTGGAGGCGCGCCTGCGCGAGGGCCTCGCGCGCTTCTGCTTCGACGACACCGCCGGCACGGCGGCGGGCGACGACACGGCCGCCTTCTCACCCTAGGGCGGCTCTGACCCAAGGACCGTAGGACCCTAGAACGGCACTCGCCCGAGGACGACACCGCCCCAGTCTGACCCTAGGGCGGCTCCGGGAGCAGTGGGAGCTCTGCTGTGCGCGTGAACGCGTGTGCGCGTCGCGCTCTGTGACAACATTGTTTTTTTACGACGCCGTTGAGCGTCTGGGGGTTGGCTCCACTCATGACCACATCAGTCTCAGCGTGGTGGAGTGGGCGCCGCCTCGCTCGCCAAGCAGGGGCGTGCGGGGATGTGGGCAAAGGTGTCCGGAGATGATGAGTTTGGCAGGTTTGTTGAGTTGAGCAGGCAGTCCTGGAAGAAAGTGCATGCACTTGGGCTTTGGAGCATGAGAAATCTAGCTCGTGTAGGCAGACACGCGCGTGGGCATGGGCGGTAGTGCCTGGGCGGTAGTGCCTGGGCGGTATCTGCAGCGGTGCTCTTGCTGAGAATGCAGGCCGTGTAAAGCAAGCAAGCGCGCTTGTAATCTGCATGTCAGGTTGCTTGGGTTGCAGGCTCACGGCCGGCAGGTAGCAGGAGGAGCATGTTGAGTAGGACACGGTCACTGCAAGCGCCGGCGGCTCCTCATTTACGCACCCACGCGAGCAGGCCGGGCCTGCTACTGCGCCCCCGCAGCGACGAAGACATGCTCCAACTCGTCTGCAAATTAGAGACCTCCACATTAGTCTTACCCTAGCTATACCCCACCCTATGCCTGCTACTGAGTCCCCGCAGCGAGCGCGACGAACACATGCTCCAGGCTCGTCTGCGAGATGGAGTACTCCGCAATGCCCAGCTCGCCGCGCGCGCGCTCCGTGGCCTCAAACAGCTCCGCCAGGTCCAGCGCCTGCCGGCAGGGTTGCGGCGAACCCTGAGCACCGCGCCGCCTGCCTCGTGGCGCGCGCAGGACAGCACACGAGTGGTGGCTTTTGCACTCAGCATGTGCCAGCACGGGATGTTCACAGGTGCGTCCCTAGCGCCTGGCGAACTGCAGCACGCCCGTCCGCCCCACTTTTTGAGCCGCATACCCATCCATACACATGACATGGAGGAGCTACAACATATGAACCTTGGGGTCAAACCAAATGCGCTGTTGGTGGGCATGCTGCATGCCCCAGGGCGGGAGCGCACCGCCTGCGGCACCGCAAAGCTGAGCCGGCCCGGCTCCCGCAGCTGCAGGCGCGCGTCCGCGCACTGGCCATGCAGCCAGGCCGCCGCTGCATCCGCATCCGCCCCCGGCGACAATCGGAGGTCCACCACATACCTGCGGCAGGTCGGCAGTAAGCGCAACGGAATGAGGCAGTGTGCGCTCTCAGCCACCATCCCCCGACACAAACAAGTGGAGCTTGCGCCGGTGGACTGGATCGGACTCACAGCCATGAACAGTGTCGAGTATCGCTCTGTCCCTGCCCCTGGATAGAGAGCAGCATTCCTGGGCCAACGGGGCATGGCCGGCTGCTCGGGCAGGCCCGGCGCCGCACCCGGCGCCAAAGCGGTTCTTCAGGTGCTGCACGGAGCCCAGGCAGCGCAGGCGGCCCGCGGCGAGGATGCCGATGCGCGTGCACAGCGCCTCGCACTCCTCCATGCTGTGCGAGGTCATGACCACGGTGTGGCCTGCCGCGCGCGCGCGCGCGCTCAGCCAATGGCCGCACCGCGTGCGAGGGCCTCTTGCGCGCGTGGCACGGACGGGGCGCGCTGTGAAGCAAGCGGTTCATGCGAGGGTCCAGACCCGGACGAAAATGCGTCCGGCGAGTTTTGTTCGGCTGCGCGGCAAGTTTTGTTCGGCTGACCCGGGTGCTGGGTGGTGCGCTGGCGACCCCGAAGTGCCTTGAGCCGCATTGTCAGCGCAGCACCCTGGCGCCAGATCGGGCGGCGCACCGCGGTCGATGACCTCGCGCTGGATGATGCGCCAGAGCGCGTGCCGCGCGCCGGGGTCCATGCCGGTGGACGGCTCGTCCAGCAGCACGACCGCCGGCGCGCCCACCAGCGCGACCGCGACCGCCAGCTTGCGCTTGTTGCCGCCGCTGTACGACTCGCACACCCTGCGCGCCCGGCAGCCGCCGAACGGAAACCCTTCAGGGGTTCCCACGACGAAGCGGGCGCGCCCGTCACGGCAGCTTGCCCTGGGACGTCCGTACATGACAATGTCTTGCAGACTGGCGCAGGTGCTTTGCCAACGAAAGAGTAGTGTGCGGGACACTTGTTGCCAGGCGAGGGTGTCATGACGTTGTGCGCGCCTGCAGACAGCCTCTTGCAGCGGCCATGACCCAAGGAATCAGAGCGTGATGCACAGGAGGTTGCGCTGCAAGCGCGCTGCCGTCCGGGACACCAAGCACGGGAGGCCGAATGGCCGCCAAAACAGGCGCATGGATGTGTGCCACGAAGGTGCCGAGAGGCGTGACGTGCCTGTCTGCATACTCCACCAGGTCCAGCCGCTGCAGCAGGCCCTCCACCGCGGCCGCGATGCGCGCGGGCGGGACGCCGCGCAGGCGCGCGTAGAGCCAGAGCACCTCCCGCGCAGTCAGCGCGCCCGGCAGCGCGTTGAACTGCGCGCGGGCGCGGCGCGCCGGGCTCAGCGGCGCCCTTGGGGCGCTGTGCGACGATGCGCATGCGCTGTTCGCATGTCAGGAGGGGCGCGGGGCGGCCGGGCGCTCGCCGCGCAACGCATGCTCGCGGGCGCACCTGCGGGCAATAGCCGAGCTGCTGCCGCGCCGCGGCCAGCTGGCGCACGACGGAGAAGCCGGCCACGCGCGCGTCGCCGCTGCTGGGCGCCAGCTCGCCTGGCACGCGCACACGCCGCATCAGGCGCCGGCGGCATGCCCGCGCACAGCCTCAGCCTTGGCTCCTCCGTCTGTCTGCCGAGCGCTCTACTGCAGCACATCGGGCGCGGCGAAAGGCCGACACCGAGCGGCACTTCACGGCCTGCACAGCCACGCGTCCCGCACGCAGCCTGGGCCGGCGCAGGCGCGCTCAGCGCCAGCGGCGCTCGGCGCGCGCCGCGCGCGCGCGCCCAGCCATGGTTAATGGGTATGGGGTAGGGCCGGGCCGCACCGGTGAGCATGCGAAAGGTGGACGTCTTGCCGGCGCCGTTCACGCCCAGCAGCCCGAAGCACTCGCCCGGGCGCACGCCCAGCCACAGGTCCGCGACCGCGCACAGCGGCCGCCGCAGCGCGCCCTGGTCGTAGCGCCGCTCCAGGCCCTCCGCCAGCACCTGGCAGCCGCCGCGCTCGCCGCCTGCGCGCGCGCGCCGCGCGCGCAGCCGTCACCAGCATGTTCGTCAACCTGCGACGTCACATGTCAGGGCGCCTCGGCAGCGCCATATTTGCCAGGTGCCGCATCGCTGACCGCGCCCTTCATGGGAGCCGCGCCCGACAAATCGCCTTTGTGACAGCTGACGCGCCCGCGGTGCGTTGCTGCATAGCTCCGGGCGATGCGCAAGCGCCGGCGGCCACCCGGCAGCTTGCAAGGCATGCGCGCGCCGGATCCGCTGGGCGCCAGCCCTACCGAACGTGCCTCAAAAAGAGCTGAGTCATCGATCATCACCATCCAGCAGCATGAATCGAATCAGCGTCCGATAAAACCGGTGCGCCCTATTAGAGCACCGGCTCTATCGCGTCCGATGCTCTACTAGGGCGCACCGGCTCTATCTGAAGCTGATTTGATCGATGCTGATCGATGGTGATGATCGATGACTCAGCCCTTTTTGAGGCGCGTCTGGTAGGGCTGGCGCCCAACCCTACGCCACCAGACCTGGGACGCCGGTGCGCAGCGCTTGCCGCCCGGGTGGCAGGCATGGGGCGCGCCAGCAGGCAGAGGCGCCATCCCTGTCAGCCCCTCCAGCCAGCTCAGTTCAACAGGGCAAGCTTGCGCCGGCGGCGGCGGCGCACCCATGAGCGCCGCCCTCTCCGCGGCGACGTCCACGTCCACGGTCCCCGCCTCGCCGGCCTCTGCGTCCCCGCCGTTGCCGCCCCGCCCGCCGCGCGCGCCCGTGCCGGCCGCGGCCGCGCGCATCGCGCCCGCCCGCAGCGCACGCGCGCCGCGCCCCAGCAGGCCGGACTCCACCAGCACCGTCAGCGCCAGGTAGCCTGCGGCGACCATACATAGGATTAGGGTTATACTAGGCAGGCGCCTCGGCGCGCGGCGGGAACGGCGCGGGGCTGCGCAGGCCGGGCAACCAGGCAGCGTGCACGCGCAGCAGGCGGCACAGGAAACATGCTCTGCGCGAGCACTGGCGCATCACTATGATGCGTGTCACTCAAAGCAGAGTAAACGCGACTCGCATGGCGCAGCGGCCAGCGCGGAGCAGGGATGCCGCAGCGCACCTGCCGCTTGCACAGCCAGCCAGGCCATGTACTGGCCGCCAGCGGCCCAGGCGAACGGCGGCCGCGGCGCCGAGCCCTGCTCGTACGTCTGCACCACCTCGTACGTGCCCCTGCCGGACGCGCCCGCCCACGCTGAAATGTTGGAGCGGCTCACAACAGTGTCTACCGCAGTGCCCGGGGAGACACCATCATAATAGTAAGCATCCGCCCGACGCCGAGCGCGCCAAGAGGCAAGGCAGCAATCGCCACCTCTGAAACTTCTAGAGCCTTTCTGGGCAGGCCTGTGAGGACACCGCGCGGAGGCCGAGCGCGCGCCTGGCCAGCGCGAAGTGGGGCGAGACCGCGCGCAGCGCGAGCCGCGTGACGCGGCTGGCCTGCTTCGCGCCGGGCTTGAAGGCGGCCACCAGGTCCAGGATGTACGACGACAGGAAGCCCAGGAAGCCGACCAGGAAGGTGCCGGTGTTGATGCGCTGCAGCGCCTTCATCTCGTCCTGCGCCCCTCGATACGCAGCAGGTCAGCATGCCGTGCTGTGCTGCTCACTCGTGCACGCTCACTCACACGTGACTCCTCTCTGCGCGCTCAGCCGGAGCGCTGCACAGCGCAGTGGCAGGCAGCTGACGGAGCAGGCGACCAGCCAGGCTCAGGCCCTGAGCGCCCGTCTGAATCAGTCACATAGCGAGACGGCTGTCCTAGGCGCATGCCTTCTTGACCTCGCCTGCGATTTGTTTTGCCGCCACACTGACAGCCTAGTAGTACATGCCCACATGGTGCGCGCGCTGCAGAGGCCTGGGCCCCGGCGCGCACCTCAAAAGCAAAGCTGAAAAAGTATGTCTGCGGCAGCGCGGCCAGGCCGAACAGCCAGAGCAGCGCGGCGGTGGCGGCGAGGCGCACGCCGCGGAACTGCGGCAGGTCGAAGCAGCAGAAGCAGAAGATGATGCCTGCGAGGCGACCACTGCTTTATTTGCATGACAGGGAGGCTGCACGCGCAGGGGCGATCTTTCTGGGACATCCGCAAAAAAACCAACGCGGTGTGAGAGCAAACTATATGGAGGTGTGGGGGGTCCGGGCGTGTTGATGCCTATTCAGAGAGCGCATTGGTCAAAGCGCAGAAACGGCCGAGGCGCCTCAGGCTTGGCAACACGACGTGGTTTAGGTCCCAGCCAGGAGCAGTGCCCCAGCACACTGAAACCACCGCGCGAGCAGACCGGCGGGCGAGTCAACCGAGGCGAGGCGCGAATAGGGGTTAGGGTTAGCACCGGCGGCGGGCACGCAGAAGGCGGCCAGGTCCCAGGCGAGCGCGGCGCCCCAGAAGGCGGTCGGCGGCGCGCCCGCGACCAGCTGCACCGCCTTGCTGGCGCTCTCGCGCTCGCGCACCAGGAACACCGCGTACGATGCGCCCAGCACCGCGCCCGCCATCGTCAGGCACAGCACGAGCAGCAGGTCGCCTGCGCGCCGCCGGACTCTAAGCAAGGGTCTATGTTGGGTCGATGTGGCCCCTCACATGCGTCGACACAGCGGCACCTGTGTTACGCGGGCGTGGCGCTGCCGCAGCGCAGAGCGCCCAGACGCCTGCTTGTTGCGCGGGCAGCACAGGGCGGGCACAGAGCGGAGGGCGCAAACTCCGCAACTCGCGTTCGGCCCATGCAGCGCAAGGCCGAGGACGCTGGTGATGCCGGTGCACTTGTGTCCCTTGGCATGCGCATGCAAACCCGATCATTCACGCAGCGCCCCGCCGAGCTGTTACATGATATACCCTATCACTTATACCCTACCCTACTAGCCCCGCAGGCGAGGCGGGCGCGTACTGAACTCCTTCTCGATGACCACGGCGGGCTCGGTCGGCAGCGTGGGCATCGGGTGGTTGGCGGCGGCGATGCGAGCGCCCGCGTCGCCCGTGGCCGCGCGCAGCAGCGCGCCCGTCGCGCCGGACAGCGCTGCGGGCAGCGCGTGGATGGCCGACGTGTTGAACATCAGCGTAACCGCCACGCGCGCGCCGGGCTCCAGCACCTGCCAGGCAGGGAGGAGGCAAGGGTGTCCTTGCATCAGAGGGATAAGGTAGGTTCTCCTGGTTGGTACCAGGCAGGCAAATAAGCTGTCAACTACAACATGCCAGCCCTGACATCATTACCGTCCTTTTTGTTGTGAAATACATGAAGGCCACCAGGCCGCATCAGGCAGCATGGGCTGGACATCAGGCAGCAATTTACAGCACAGGAGGAGAGTTCTGAAGAGCTCTGCGCTTGCAGCCTATCCGCCACTGCTGTAAAGGGTTGTCATGCGCTGTGAAGGGTTCAACGTACTGGGAGCAATGCCGGAACATCACCCGAGAAACCCTGGCAGCGTCCGCACCCGCGCCGTGTCGGGCAGGCCGCGCACGAACAGCGCGTCGTCGCGCCCGGGGCCCGCAAACCAGCGGTCGAGCAGCCAGCCGTCAAGCGTGCCGTTCAGCGGCGCGCCGAACTCCCACAGTCGCGCCGCGCCGGTATCCGCCAGGCCGCCGCCGGGCACGTACGCGCGCCGCAGCGCATCCAGGCCGGTGGCGTTGCCGCGCGCGGCCGCGGCCGCGCCCAGCGCGGCGGGCCGGCCCTGCAGGCACGCCTCCCTGCCGCGCGGGGCGTGTTCAGAAGAATGCATATGTCATAGTCGCGCGCGGCCGCGGCCGCGCCCAGCGCCGCGGGCCGGCCCTGCAGGCACGCGTCCCTGCCGTGCGGGGCGCGCTCAGAGGAGGGCGTGCTCCGTGGCGTGGCCTCGCACAGGGCTGCACGTCGCCATTGTGGCCGCCCAGCGCGGGATGAGCGCCCTGCAGCCATGTCTTTTTGCAGCGACGGGCTCCACTTACATACACGCTCCAGGGTAGCCGAGCACTACACGCTCGCATGTCTGCAGCCACGCCGCCTGTTGGTTGCATAACACACATCCATGCCCCTGCACTACGCCATGCAAGTGATGCCACAGGACCGGGCTCGACGGCCCAGTAGGCACGCCTGTATGCAACTCGAGGCCCCGCCAAGAGCTTGATCCATGTTTCACAAGAGCGCACGCCCACGCGCTGGCGCGCGGGCGCGGCCGCACCGCGACAGCGCCAGCGCGGGCTCCTGCGGGAACGCGGAGGACGCCTTGCGCGTCCACAGCGCCAGCAGCACCAGCGCGACCGGCACCGCCAGCTGCGTGACCACCGCCAGCCGGTCGCGCCGCGCGCTCAGCGCGCGCTTCACCCACAGCCCGCGCCACTGCTGCGCGTACAGCGCCGCGCCCTGCGCGCCGCGCGGGCGGGGACCCATGCTGGGCCCCGGTGTGTGCCGCCGGTGGCTGAGTCAGCATACCGTGCCGGAGAGAGAGAGATAGACAGGCGCTCCCAGCACGCACGCCAGCGCACACGCGCGCCCTATAGACGCACAGCGCTCTTGCGGCATGTGAAGCCTGTGCAGCGCATTCGCACACCACGTCGCCTGCTTGTGCATCTATCACACACCCCCAAGTCATAGCTCAGCGCCCGTCATGCCGCTTCACGCCCATGCAGACAATGCGGAAGCACGGCACTCCCTGCGGCAGCCCCTGCAGGCGACCAGAGCGAGGTCAGGGAGCGCGAGCCCCGCGCACCTTCAGCGGCTCGACACCGTCGCCCTCCGGGCCGTCCCCTCGCGCTTCCAGGTCAGCCTTGAGGTCGGCGTCAGGTACCGGCCCGCCGCCTTCTGCGCCCAGGCTGCTCACGTCCGCGGCTGTGCCCCTGTCCTCTGCCTTCAGGTCTGCGCACAGCAGATACCCTGAGCATGCCAACTTATCATCCCACGCTCAAGATTGACCAGCACTTGCCACACGCCTTTCCACCCTCGTGATCAATAACAATGTCGACCTCAGTGATCGCAAAACAAGTTTGGCCCCATAACAATATGTCTGCGCCCGACCGTACGCATGTTGCTTACCAAATAACATACCTGTTCGGTCCACCTAGATCGCGCCCCAGACCAGCCAGCGGCCGCTGCGCGGCCGGCACAGCCGGGAGGGCCTCCCCAGACACCCCGCGGACAGGCAGAAGCACCAGGCCGCCACCAGAGGGCCTGGCGGGCCCGTCACGGCCAGCCGCACACCCGCGTCCCGCGCCGCGCCGCCCGTGGCCGCCGCGCCGGCTGACACGGCCAGGAACACCTCCTCCAGCGTCGTCACCGACAGGCCGAAGCCGCTGAGGCCGAGGCCGGCCTTGCGCGCCTCCAGCTCGCGCAGCAGCGCCGGGAACCTGCGGCGCGCCGCCGCGGTCAGGCCCGCATCCGTGCCTGACTGCCTTCTTCTGTACACGCGTCAGCGAGCACAGCATTTGCATGCGCACGAGCCACACATGAGCCTCGCATACCACATGTTACATGGAAGGTGACTTCACAGCGCGCAGCCCGGTCAGACTTGCTTCAGCCCTGGACATGACATTTATGATGTTAAAGCGCACCTGCTATGTGCCCAACTCGTCAATAAGCGCTGGCCTTGTTCAGGTGCAGCGCTACGGAAACTGTACTGAATCACTCAAATGCGTAGAGGTCTGGCAGCGGACTTCAATGCTGCCAGCGCTCCTGAAGTCGATCTGGAGCACAGGTCCTTGTCTTGACTGACACACGGCTCCAGTGACAGGAGTGCGCGGACGGGTGGGAGCGCACGCGGCAGCGCGCTCGCGCGGCAGCCGGAACGAGAGCTCGGCAGCGCTGCGGACGGCCAGCTGTGCGCCGGGCACGTGGCGCGCCACCAGGCCGCACGCCTCGCCCTCCGCTCCGGGCGCCTCGGCCAGCGCGTGCAGCGAGGGCGTGCGCGACGGCGCGCCGCTGCCCGCCGCGCTGGTCTGCCTGCGCATCGCGCGCCGCGGCGGCGGCTCGTATGTTCAATGGCGCGCGCTTGCTTGGAGACCCAGCTCAACTCACAGTTAGATTTTTACACACATAATTTTAGCCCCGGCAGAAGCGGAGCCGCGGCATGCGCTCACTTGACGCGAGTGCAGTGCGCTTGCCGCCGTGCAGGGGACTGGCCACGTGTGCAATCGAGTTGTGTGCGCCCCAGTACATGCATGGTACTGGGCTCTGTGTTGCGACGGTGGCTGCATCGCATGTAAAGGCCAGGGACGAGGCACCATCTACACACAGCGTCTCAGGCGGGGCGGCGCACGCGCTGGACGGCGCGGACAGCCGCGCGCGCGCGAGCGTCAGCGTGTACCCGACGCCGAAGCGCGCCTTGAGGTCCATGGCGCTGCCGAGCGCGGCCAGGCGGCCGGCCGCCAGGATCGCGATGCGATCCGCCAGCACGTCCGCCTCCTCCATGCTGTGCGCGCGGCTACCTGGTCAGTGACAGCTGTAGCCCTACCCTAACCGTAACCCTAACCCTAGCCACTCAGCTGCAGCTCTGGCCTCAAACTAGAAGTACCAGAGGTACGGCATGTATGACCAAGACCCGCTCGCACATCTCACCAAATGATTGCTGCCATGCGTGCAGAGCGGGTGTTGGCTCAGGTGGCTGAGGTGTTTTGGCTCAGACGTCATGACGCCTGGGTCTGCTGCGCTTGACGTCGCCATGAGGTGCGCCGGCAGGCGCGCGCTGCTTGGGCGCAGCAGCGCGCAGGGCCATTCGCTGCAAGCAAGCCTAGCCAGGGCAGGGCCTGGGGGCCGCGCAGCCCCTGGCGCGCAGGGCGCGCCGCGCCTGTGGGTGGTGAGCACGACCGCGCGCCCAGCCCGGTGGCGCCGAATGATCTCCCAGGTGAACCTGCCGGGCGCGCACCACCCGCTTACGGGAGCCGCCACAGGGAGCCGCCAGACGGGCACGCCCCGCACGCACGCAGGCGGCACCAGAGCCGCGTCACGCGCAGCGCGCCTGCAGACGTGTAATCTGAGCGCACGCGGCGCACGCCTTGGTATTTGCCCCGCGACGCGGGGGGGCCGCACCGCCGCGAGTGGGGGTCTGCGCCGGAGGTGGCTTAGGTAACAGGATTACGGCAGGGGGCCGCACCGCCGCGAGTAGGGGTCCATGCCAGAGGTGGGCTCGTCCAGGAACACGACGCTCGGCTCGCCCAGGAACGCGAGCGCCACGCTCAGCTTGCGCCGCTGGCCGCCCGACAGCTCGCCCGCGCGCGCGCCCTGCTTCTCGCCCAGGCCTGCCGCGCGCGGGGCAAGCGCGGCTCGGCCGCAACCCCGCCTCGCAGCGCTGCACCCCTCGCAGCGATGCTTCCAGGTTGCAGGTGTCTAGACCGCAGGCGCCCCGCCCCTAGGCCGGGAAAGCGGCCGCGGCGGCGCGGCAGCAGGTAGCAAACAAGTAGGCCGCGCAGGCCGAGAAAGCTGGCGCGGCGGCGCGGCAGCAGACTGACGATGAGTAGGCCGTGCGGCGGGAAGGCAAGGCAGACGCGCAGGCAGCGCGGGACGACGCCGCGGCGGCCGAGAAAGCCGCGGCGGCGGCGCGGCAGCAGCTGACCAGCGAGCAGAACGCGCGGCAGGCTGCCGAGGAGAAAGCGCTGGCAGCGCGGGACGGCGCCGCGCAGGAGGGGT
>JAABUV010007831.1_pt1 | contig 11029 bp, 15 predicted proteins | sample 5559971 | NCBI WGS metagenome assembly JAABUV01 (sample SAMN10711881, study PRJNA513362) | rock metagenome | isolation source: Antarctica rocks | place: Antarctica: Victoria Land, Knobhead nord | collected 2015-12-19
CCCGCCCCGCGCGCCGGCGGCGGCCGCGACCTGCGCGCACGGCGCGGGGCCGCTGGGGCGGGGCTGGCGCGCGCGTCCTCCGCGGCTGCCTCGGTCTGCGGCTCCCCCGCCAGCACGAGGCAGAAGCTCCAATGGCCTTGATAGTGGCTCGGTCTCCAATGGCCTCAACAGAAGCATGCAGCTTGAGGCGCATGCAGAATATGGGGACCCGGCTGCGCGGACTGAAAAGTGTGTGGCCGTGCCACACCCTGGCGCAAGATTAGGGTGAGTGTGGGGTCTGCGCTGACCTGCGCAGCGAGCACCGGCTGCGCGCCGGCCAGCTCGTCCAGCTGCGCCTGCAGCCGCGCCACGGCCGCGCCCGCGCGGCGCACGCGCTCCGGGTCGGTCGCGTCGGCGGCGATAACGCGCAGGATGGCGCCGATGCGCGCCATCCTGCCGCTTAGCCCCGGGACGGCTGCTGAGCGCAGGAGCGGGGCTGGTCCGCGGAGGGTACTGCACTGTGCTCCGGGCCCCGTAATTCAGTCCAAGGGGGGCCGTGCCAGCAGATTGAGTGCTGGCGAGCAGCTCTCTTCAGCCCCTGGGCCTCCTTGCTAACGCAGGCAAGCGCATACCAGGACCGCACCAAGCCAGCAAGCTCCTTGAGCTTGCCAATATTCGGCCTTTGGCCGGGACCGCACCGGCTGGCGCCCTTCTCGGCGGCCGCGCGCAGCGAGGCCAGCAGGCGGCCGAGCGCGTGCGCGGTCTCGCCGCCGCTGCTGCTGCTGCCGGCGCCGAAGCCGGGCGCGCCGCCGTACCCTGGCAGGCCCCCTCCGGGCCCGCTGCCGCGGTCCGCGCGCCCCGCGCCTCCGCTTGCTGCCGGCGTGTAGAACGCGTCGCCGCCGGGCGTCGCGCCTGCGTCGCCCGCAGACCGCCCCGGCGCGCTGCGCGGCGCTGCCTGCGGCGGGGGGCGCGCCGCGCTGCCGCCGCCGCTGGCGGGCGCGATCGTGGAGCCGAACGCGTCGCCGCTCGCGGCCGTGTCCGCGCCCTGTCGCTGCGAACAGGATGTGAGAGCGAGCATTCGGCCGCGCATGTTGGTCATGGGCAGACTAGGAAGGCATAGCAAACAAAATGACATCACATTCACATTCATCACGTGATAATCCACAAATTTGGCGACCGGGCTGTGCAGGAGCAGCGCCCGAGGCGTCAGGATGGTCATGGGCAGACTAGGAAGGCATAGCAAAAAAATGACATCACATTCACATTCATCACGTGATAATCCACAAATTTGGCGACCGGGCTGTGCAGGAGCAGCGCCCGAGGCGTCAGGAGTCACAGAAGCGCCTCTGCGCGGTGCAGCACGCATGCACGGCCAGCATGAGTACAGCCTGCACTCGCGAGGACCTCCAGGGACGGCGAGGCCGGGACCTGCGAGCCCGGCGCTGCGCGGCCGCGGCGCGGCGACGCGAGCCGCGCGAGCGCGGTCAGCAGCGAGCCGTCGCGCAGCGACGCGCCCAGCAGCGCGTCCGCGGACGCGCTGGCGGCGGCGCCGCCCTGGGGCCCCCCGGGCGTTGCCTCGGGGCCCTCCCGCGGCCCCGCGCCCGCCGCCGGCCGCTGCGCCGCCGCCGCGGCGTCGCGCAGCGCGCGCGCCTCGGCCTCCAGGCGGCCCCGCTCCGCGCGCGCGTCGGCCACCTGGCGCGTGCAAAGCCCTACCTGGAGAATGTCATCTTACCCAACCCCACGTTCGACACAGCATGTCGCGCGCTCGCCCGCCAGCGCCGTCAGGCAACAGACAGGGCACATGCACGGCCACCGTGCTTGTGACGAACAGCCCTGTTGCCTCGCGAGGCTTGAGCATGCATCAAGGAGGAAGCAGATGCCAGGCACGTGGAGGGCGACGCACGATGCGCACGGCCTCGGCCGCGGCGTCGGCGCGCAGGTCCGCGGCCCGGCGCTCGGCGGCCGCGGCGGCGTCCTCGCGCCGCGCAAGCGCGCGCTCGCGCTCCGCCGCCGCCGCCTCCGCCGCCTCCTCCTGCGTCGTTGCTTTGAGTCAACATATGACGCAGGTCTGCGCATGATCCACAATGCATGCTCGTGTCTGATGTCATGTCTAAGTGTCACAGCATACCTGGATTCTTCCTTCAGAGCGCTTTACCGTCAGAGCATTTGTTTGCCGGGGCTAGCGTCACAGAGCTTGCCGTCCAGAGAACAGACAGGGTGGGAGGGCAATGCGAAGTGCGCGGCCTTTCGGCATGCAGGCGCCGCGCGGGGGCGCGCGCCTGCGCGCGCAGCGCGGCGGCACGCTCGGCCGCCGCCGCCGACGCGGCGGCCTCGCGCTCGCCCAGCGCGCGCTCGCGCTCGGCGGCCGCCTCCGCCAGGTCGGCCTCCGCGGCGCGCAGGCGGCGCTCGCGCGCGACCAGGTCGTCGTACACCTCCTGCGTGTTTGCGTAAAGGGTTAGGTATAGGGTCAGGAGGGATGCGCACAATACAACCAACGACAGCGACCCAAGTACATGCCATGGCATGGCGGTAGCCCCCGGGTGCAACAGATAGAAACCGACCCAGGTATGGCGCGGGCGCGGCAGCAGGGCCGGCCTCTGCGGCGCGCGCGGCGCCCACGCGCCGCCGGGTCATCGCAGACCTCCCGCTGCGCAGGTGCGCGAAGAAGGGCAAGCAGCAGGCGGCGGTGCTACAGCGTGAGAGGGACGAGGGCGCTGCTGCACGCGCACAGGGCTGGCGCCCACAGTGCGATCAGCACAGGGGCTGCGCGCGCCCAGCGCTGGAGCCGGCCCTGCCGCTCCACAACATCGAGCAGCCGGGGGCGGCCGCGGCACCTGCAGCTCGGCCGCCTCAAGCTTGCGCGCGCCCAGGGCCGCGTCCATGCGCGCGTGCTCGGCCGCGGCCGCCGCGGCGGCCTCTTCGCGCCGCCGCAACGCCTCGGCCGCGCCGCCGAGCTCCGCCTCGCGCCGCGCCGCGTCGGCCTCGCGCCGCGCGGCCGCCGCCTCGCGCGCCTTGACCTCAGCGGCCGCGCCCTCCACCTGCGAGATATTCTTGCAGGGTCTTGCTAGGGTATGCGCTGGGCCCCGCTGCGTGCTAGCCCTGGGATGAGGTCAAGTGCCTGCCAGATCTGCAAACCTTGCAAGAGGCACTGGGGCCCCGAGCTGTGCCCCGGAGCCCTGTGGCTGGCGCGTCAGGCACTATTCTACCATACCCTGCCCAACCCCTACCCTAACCGCGCGCCTTGCGCCACAGGTCGGCCTGCAGCGCGTCCAGGTCGGCCTGGCGCGCGTCGAGCTCGCCGGCGCGCGCCTCCAGCCGCTCCGCGCGCGCGCCCATGGCCTCCGCGGCCGCGGCCGCGGCCGCCTCCTTGGCGGCGAGCGCACGCGCGGCGGTTGCCTGTGCCGCGGCCTCCTCTGCGGCGCGCGCCTGCGCGCCTTGCAGCGCGGCCGCCGCCGCCTCCGCCGCCGCCTGCGCGCGCCGCACGGCCGCCGTCGCCGGACAGGCTCGGCGTGCAGCGTTTCAGGTGCGCATGTCATGTGCGGACACACGCATCGCGCTTCCAGGCAGGATGCAGAAAGTGGGCTCCCGTTGGTCAGCACGGCGCTGCGGCGGGCCTGCCCGGCAGGGTGCACGCACGCACAGCGCGCCGGCCGCGCACCTCGCGGTCCCGCAGCCTGCCGCCGGCCACCGCAGCGGCGGCCTGCTCGTCGGCGGCGGCCGCCTGCGCGGCCTCGGCCGCGCGCGCCGCCTCGCGCACCTGCCCGGCGCCCGGAGGCCTCAGGCGCGTGGGTCACCACATGCTGCCTCGCCCGCCTGCGGTGCTCACGCGCAGCGCCCGAGGGCTGCGCTGTGCGGGGCCTGCCAGGAAGCGGGTTGGGGCCCTGACGGGCAGGCCCTTGGCTGAGGACTCCAGAAGGTCTCATCTCATGCGCCCCACACATCCGGCCCCGGGCAGCGCGCAGCCGCGCCTGGCGCTCCAGGCCGCGCAGCTCCTCGCGGCGCTTGTCCAGCGCGCGGCGCGTAGCCTCCAGCTTCTCCTGCGCCACCGCGACCGCCTCCGCGCGCACCTGCGCGGGCCCTCTGAGGATTGGTACGAGGGGAACCCACGGCCCCATGGGCGCGCTAGTTGCTGCGGAGCTGCCGTGTGGCGGTGCTGCCCCGACCAACATGCAGTGCATGTCAGATTTTACGCCGCCGCGGTCAGCCTTGCTCGTTCACCCTCGCGCACAGCAGGCCCTGCTCCGTGCCCTACCAGTACCCCTTTATGCAACCCCTCTGACCCTGGCCGGGGCGGCCGTGGCCGCCCGCTCAGCTGCCTGGCGGCAGGCCGCGCGCGGGCGCGTTCAGGAGCGGGCCACGCCGGCTGCCCCCACCTGTGCTGTCGCGCCCGCCGCTGCCTGCTCGGCTGCACCTGCGCACAGCAGGCCCTGCCCCAACCCTACTACCACCCCGTGCTGCGGCCCACCTGCGCGGCCGCGACCGCCGCCGCCTGCTCGGCCGCCTGGCCGTGCAGCTCGCGCTCGCGCGCGGCCAGCTCCTGGCGCAGCGCGGCCAGCGCGCGCTCCTCGTCCGCGACGGCTTCCGCGCGCACCTGCGGGGCCACGTGCCGGCGCGTCTGCCTTGCATGCGACACGCAAGGGCCGGGACCCGGCAGCCGCTGCTGCCAGGCTGGAGACGCAGCGTGCTGCACCGCGTAGCTCACACCGAAGATGGATGGGATCAGGGCAGGGTAGGCAGGCAATTAGTGGGCATCCGCATCATCAGCCACAATGAGTGTGACTCGGCGCAGGCAAGCAGACGCCCTCAGCGCGCGCCGGGGGGCGTCAACCCGCGCGCGCTCCCCTGCAGGACGCACAGCGCCCGCTGCGGACCCGTACGGAGCCGCGGGGCCGGGAGCGCCACTCGCAGGCAGGCATGCCCTGCTGTCAATTGCAGGTCTGTGAAGCTCGCGCGCGCGCCTTCACGCGCTTTGCCTCCTCCGCCGCCTCGGCCGCGTCGGCCGCCGCGGCGCGGCGCGCGGGCTCGCCCGCCGCCCACGCGGCGCGGTCGGCCTCGAGGCGCTCGGCGTCGCGCTGCACGACACAGGTTCAGGGTCGGGGCGCGCTCCAGGCGTCAGAGCTGGCGCGCGTGGGGCGCGGCGGCTGCGCATGCGGCGGCGTGCGCACGAGCTGCATGGGAGCCCGCATGCATGACGCGCACGCTCCGCTCGGGCGCACGCTGCATGCCGTCCCGGGGCGCGCGCTGGCTCCGCACCCGTGCTCCACCCCGGCGCGAACACACACGCAGGCGCAAGGAGCGTCCTGTGCTGCTGGCATTCGCAGGAGACAGCTGCTTGCGAACTGATGGCATGCAAGCTGGTGACATGGAAGCGCCATGCTTGCGCTTCGCGCCATCTGTCAGGTCAGCGGGGCGCCCGGCCCGCGCGCGCGCCTGCGCGCGCTGGGACGCCTCAGCCGCCGCGGCGCCGCGCTGCGCCGCGTCCGCGCGCTCGCGCTGCAGCCGCTGCCGTGCCCCCGCCAGCTCCGCCTCCGCATCCGCAGCCGCCGCCTGCGCCGGCGGCGCCGGTCGCTCAGCGCGCCATTTGCCACGCAACTCCTAACCTGGTCCCCCCTCTGCCTGCCTGGCTGGAGGCGGGGCAGGAGGTGGGGCAGGAGATGTCTGTAGATGTGGCGCCGAGAGAGAGGGGCACCGCCAGCATGCTGGCCCTCCTGTATTGCAGCGTCGCCGGCAACTCTTCAGGAGTCTAGTTGTGTCTATTTTCACATGAAGTGCCATCACCACCTGAGTCCTGTCATTCCGACGAGCCAAGCCAAGGCTGGCACGTCCGGAGCTGGGTCAGGGCGCGCGGTCCCGCACCTCGCGCGCGGCGAGCTCGGCCGCGCGGCCGGCCAGCGCGGCGCTCTGCTCGGCGGCCGCCGCCTCGGCGGCGGCCGCGGCCGCCGCGCGCGCCTCGGCGGCGGCCGCCGCGGCCGCGGCCTCGCGCTGCGCCGCGCCCGCGCGCGCCAGTGCCGCGTCCAGCTGCTCCTTGGCCTGTCGGCGCGCCCCGCGCCCTGCTTAACCTTGACCCTCAGGGTCACTTTCAGGGTCACACTTTCATGCTTGCAGACAGCATGTGTGCCGGCCATCACCGGGGCGGCACATGCGCTCGCGCGGCCATGTGCCGCGCACGCGCTTCTCGGCTCCGCAACGCGCCAGGACCCAGGCAGGCAGATAGCCAACCCACTTTTTGGGGGCTGACGCCCACGCCCACGCCGGGGCTCGCAGGCACCTGCGCGCCCAGGTCGCGCAGACTGGCCGCGGCGCGCTCCTCCGCGGCCCGCTCCGCGGCCGCCAGGCGCTCCGCGCGGCCGTCCAGCTCGGCGGCCGCAGCCGCGGCCGCCGCCGCCGCCGCGCGCCGTGCCGCATCCAGCTCGGCGGCCGCGGCGGCGGCCGCGTCGGCCGCGGTTGCCTCGCGGCGCGAGAGGGCAGCCTCCGCCACGGCGGCGGCCGCCTCGCGCGTCGCCGCCGCCGCCTCGCGCTCGCCTGCCGTCCCGGGGCGCCTGGTTCAGGGGCTATTATGGTGGTCGGTAGCGGGCGCTACCGCCAGGCAGGGCCCGCGCTCACAGCCGCAGGGGCTCTGCAGCCGCCGCTCCCCTGCATGCATGCTTCCAGCCTGCGCAGCCGCGGCTGGGGCATGCGCTTGGCTAGCCGCCCAGATGCGGCGTCGCTGTGCTTGCGCACGCTCTGCCACGAGTCCCTCGCACGCCGCTTAGCGTGCGCGCGACCCCGTCGCGCTCTGACCCATGCGCGGCGCACCCTGGCGGCGCTCCGCGTCCTGCGCGGCCGCGGCGGCCGCAGCCTCGCGCGCCGCCAGCTCCGCGCCCTGCCGCTCCAGCGCCTGGGCGCCCTCGCGGCCCTGCGCACGCGCGGCGCAGGATGACCCGCTGCAGCTCCATCGCCAAATGGGCGACGGCCCCCGGCTCTCCCCAACGCCGCTCTACCAGCATCATCGTCCCCAAAAATCTGCCGCATCCTGCGACTGGAGCAGGGGCTCGGCCGCAGCCCCCGCGGCGGAGCACGCCGCACGAGCAACAAATGGCGCTCGCAGCCCTTCCCTGCCCAGCGAGGGTGCACCGACGCTGCCTTGCAGGGTAGCGCTGAGTTGCAAGCTCACCTGGGCCAGCAGCGCCTGGGCCTCTGCGCGCGCGCGCGTGTCGGCCGCGCGCGCCGCCTCCGCCTCCGCCCGCGCCGCGTCCAGGCGCCGGCGGTCCTCCGCCTGCCGCCCCCGCACGGCGCTGGGTACGGGGCGAGCCTCTTGTAACTGGCAACCGGCGGCGGGGGCAGTGTGTGAGGCGTCGCGCGCGCTTGCGCCACAAGCATTCTCAGCACCCTGATGTGCGGCGCGGCGCCAGAGTCAACCGTGCTCTTGACGTGTGTGCCGCCCAGGCATGCATGCGCGTGACGCAACACCTAATGGTGCATGAAAATGTCACAGCCCTGCGCACGACTGTGGAGATCGGGACCGCCTGGGGCGGCACACAGTAGCATAGGGGTACGGTAGCCTTATCACAGGGCGCCACACAGCAGCACACTGCGGCCCCAGAACCAGGGCGCCAAGGACACAAGCGCGTCAGGCACCAGCGTCTCCTCGCGCGCGGCCAGCGCGCGCTCGCGCTCCGCAGCGGCCGCCAGCGCGGCGGCGCCGCGCGCGTCCGCAACCGCCGCGGCCGCTGCGGCCGCCTCCGCGGACGCGCGGCCCGCCGCGAGCTCCTCGTGCGCACGCGCCTTGAGCTCGCGCGCCGCCGCGGCCTCCTCGGTTGCCCTGCATGCGGGGCTGGCGTCAGGAACGAGCGCGGTGCATGCGCCTGCAGCGGGCGCACGCTGCAGGGCAGCTTACCCTACCCTGGACGCAGTGCATGCGCTGGGTGCGAGGTGAGGCACGGAGCGCGTTGGACGGGACGTGCGGCGCAGCACGTGTCTCAGCACACATGTTAGCGCAGCGCTGCCCGCCGTATGCCCCGCCGTGCCAGCAGGGCTGCCGAGCGCGCGCAGGTGCGCTGCGGACCGGCGGGAGCCGCCGTCGCACCGGGCGCGCTCGGCGGAGGCCGCGTCGGCGGCGTCTCGCGCCGCCTGCGCGGCGGCCGCGGCGGCCTCCTGCGCCGCTGCCAGCCGCTGCTGCTCCGCCTGCTCGCGCGCGCGCGCCGGCTGACGACGCTGGTGATGGCAGGCACTGGGTCGCACGTCCTTCCCCCTCATCGATTGAGCAAGCTGTCGATGGTAAAGTCTAGGCCATGTGTTTGCTCTCCTTACTGTGTGCGCAGAGAGGGGTGGGGAGCAGACGGGCCAGTTGCACACACGTGATGCGCAGCCAAGACGAGCACAGAATGGGCGAGTGCCACAGAGACACCGCCGCGCTGCGTGCAGCCATTGCATAACAATGGCTGAGCATATAGTCAGCGAGCTTTACCGCCAGCGCCTCGCGCTCGGCGCCCAGCAGCGCCTCGGCCCGCATGGCAGCGTCCTCGCGGCCGCGCACGGCCGCGCCGGCGGCCTCCAGGCGCGCCTCGCGGCGCTGCGCTGCGGCCTGCGCGTCTGTTGCCTCCGCGCTGCGCACGCGCATGCGCCGGGGTCAAACAGGCGCGCCGCGCGCTGCACAGCTCGGACGCATTGCACAGCGTGGAGCGGCCTCGCCAGCATGCATGCGTGCAGCCTCCGTGCCTCTGCTCTGTGCCGACCCTGTGCCTGCACTGTTCGGTGCGCGCTGCCGCCCAGCCGCCCGCAGCCTCAGGCCTTCCTGTCCGCGTGACATGATGTGTCACATGCACACCCTGGGTCGTTGCCCAGCACACGCCGCCTTCCAGGACCTGCGACCTCCTGCGCAACTCGCAGCATGCCGGTTGACGTGGCACCAGCTCCGGCGAGTTGTGCAGCCCAGGCCCAGCGATCTCATGTCAAACCCAGCAAAGTGTGCCGTCCTGAGAGCGCCGCGCCTGGCCACGGCGCCGCGGCGCTCCAGCGCGGCGCGCTCGTCGGCCAGCTCACATTGCTGCCGCGCCGCGTCGGCGGCCGCCGCCTCTGCGGCCGCGCGCGCGGCCGCCTCGGCTGCGGCCGCCGCCGCCTCGCGCGCCGCCAGCGCCGCCGCCGCCTCTGCCTCGGACTCCGCGGCGGCCTGTCGAGCGGGCGCTGCATGTCAACACGCGCAGTGTGCATCAAATGTGGCAGCAGTGCTGGCAGCGCGCATGCACAGTGGCGGCCTGCACCGCTGCGGCCACGCGGCCGCCGGAGCGCCAGAGACTCCTGCCTCGGGCATCAAGCCCCATCTGGCCACACCTGACACATCATCGCAGATGCGTAGCTGGCCGATGTCGCAAGCAAGAGGAGAAGGCCCCATTCTTAGAGCGCGGCGTCGCATGCAAAGCTGGACAGGGGCCGCGTGCATGAACAATCCACCATGATGCAATTGTGCGATTTGCGGGTCCGCCAGCGGGAGCGGGGGACGGCGGGCGCGGCACCTGCGCCCGCGCGGCGAACTCCGCGCGCTCGCGCTCCAGCGCACCGCGCTGCGAGGCCAGCGCGGCCGCAGCCTCGGCCAGGCGGCCCGCCTCGGCGTCCAGCGCCGCGGCGCGCTCCGCAGCCGCGCGCTCGCGCTGCGCCAGGCCCGCCAGGCGTTCCTCGCCTGGCCAGGGAGCTGCTGATCAGTGGATAGGTTTAGGGTTTATTTAGGGTATACAAGCCCATTCTGGGTCTGTGGCGCCCCGCTCCACCTGCCCGACCCCGGTCTGCTGCGCAGACCCACGCCTCTCGCTCACAGCCATACCCAGGCAAACTGCTCAGCCACACCTGTCAAGGGACAGAGCTCTCCAGAGCGCCCGAGCGGCCTACCTGCAGCCACCTCGGCCTCTCGCTCTGCCAGGCGCGCCGCGCCGCCCGCGAGCGCCGCCTCGCGCTCGGCGGCGGCCGCGTGGCGCTCCTCGGCCTCGCGCCGGGCTTGGGCAGCCTGCGGCGCACGCGCGCGCTGAGGCCGGCTGGCCGAAAGCTGGCCCGGGTGGCCGCGCGGCGACGGCGGCAGGGGCAGATAGCGAGGGTCAGGGTAGGGTTGGCGTCCCTGAAGACCTCCTGGCCATCAACACTGGGAACGACAGTCAATGGTCAACACGGCCAGCAGCGCACATGGCTGTTGTGGGGTTGAAGAGCCTGGGCTAGAGCGGGGGCACCTCGGCAGCCGCGGCCTGCAGGCGCTCGCGCTCGCTGGCCAGGCGCGCGGCCTCCGCGCCGTGCGCAGCCTCCGCCGCGGCGCCGGCCGCCAGCGCCTCCGCCGCCGCGCGCTCCAGCTCGGCCTCCTGCCCCTGCCGGCGAGGGGCGCGGGTGCGTCAGCCTAGGGTAGGATAGGGTAGGGTCGGATAGGGTGCAAGCGGCGGCTCTTGCGCCGGGTCGCATCGTGGCGCGGCGCGCAAGAGCGCCCACTGCAGGACCGTGCCGCCTGCGGGACGGAGACCAAGAGCGATCTGTTGGTGAACCTGCTTGGCGAAGCGCTCGCATGGCTGCCAGTCAGTCCAACGTCCTGCCAGCCCCGTGCAGCGGCCGGCCGCACGCCGCATCACGGCCGGGAGGCCCCGCCAGCGCGCAGCCGCGCGGGCGGCGCGCCTGCAGCTCTCGCGCGCGGTGGTCCAGCGCCGCATCGCGCGCCGCCAGGTCGCGCCGCGCGGCGGCCGCGTCGGCCTCGGCCGCCGCCAGCGCGGCCGCGCGGCGCTGCAGCTCTGCGCGCTCCTTGGCGGCGGCCGCCTCCGCCGCCTCGGCGGCCTGCACAGCCCAGGGACCGCCTTGCAATGAAGTGACCCGCGAATCGCCGAGCCCGCTGTTTCCTTGCTGCGCCTCACATCCACTCCCAGCTCTCGTTAGAGACGCAGAGCACGCGCCAGGCGTGCACAGTCATGGGCCGCCCGCTGCAGCGCGCGAGGCACAGAGCAGGCGCCAGAAATTAGCGCGCCTGCACGCGCGCCTCGGCGTCCGCCACGCGCGACGCGCGCGCCGCCAGCCGCTCGTCCGCGGCGGCCGCGTCGGCCGCCGCGGC
>JAABUV010007832.1_pt1 | contig 11028 bp, 1 predicted proteins | sample 5559971 | NCBI WGS metagenome assembly JAABUV01 (sample SAMN10711881, study PRJNA513362) | rock metagenome | isolation source: Antarctica rocks | place: Antarctica: Victoria Land, Knobhead nord | collected 2015-12-19
AACGTGTCTAATATACTCCCTACTATCTACCCTACCTACTAACGTGTCTGATATCGGTCTGAATAGGGGGAAATATCCGTGTTATTAATAGCCTACTATATCTAATATACTCCCTACTATTCACGTCACCTACTAAACGCTAGGTAGTAGGAGTGATTTTCTAACGTAAAAATCTTGAATTTTTATAGGTATTTTCTAGTAATAGTATACTTAGTTATACCCTATTAGTCTTAAATAGTAATATTATAGTAGAATTATAGTATAAGTAGGCCTAATAACTATTTATTAATACTCTAGTACTAGGTAACTATTATAAATAATCCCTTAGATCTAAAATTAATATTTTTAATAATATTTACCATATATCTCCTATAATACTTAAGGGGGGTCTTAGTATCTATAAAAGTTTATATAAATATCTATTATATTTAAACTTTAATTTACCTTATAACTATTATTACTTACTAATAAATAAAAGAATTATACTTTTAAGTATACTTTTCCTAAGTAAAAATCTTGAGTTTTTATAGGCATTTTCTAGTAAGGAGTATAATAATTTAGTTAATAATATATTTAAGATTACTTATAAAGGTATTAATATACTTACTAGTTAAGATATAATTTATCTATCTCTTAATCTACCTATTACTACCTTTACTATATAAGGTAGTATGATTTCTAAAGGTAAGTACATCGGCAAACTGGGAAGTGGAATAGAAAATCCGAAACTGGAAAATCCGCTGAAAGCGCATTTTCCAGGCAAAATACTAGTAAAAAATAGGAAAATTTTAGGGTTTTTTTATTCTAGTCTAAAAGTCCTAAATATAGAAAATCCGGATTTAAGGCCTTAAATCCGTGATTTTCTTCTAGCGCCGGGAAGAAACGGGAAGCTCGCTAGAGCTATAGCGGCTACGTCGTTAACGCTAGCGTAATATAGGTTTTAAATATAGTCGATTCACGTAATTTATAGACGCGTAGAGTATCCCCCCCCTAGCCTAGCCCCGTTTCCTATACCTGTATTACGCCTGCGATTTATTCTCCTACTAAGTATTAGTACTATTAGTTATTAATAAGACTTAATACGTTATTATAATTACCTAGTTAGTACTAGCCTAATATAGTTATACTATAACTAATTGGTAGGACTTATCCCCTATTAGTCCTATTACCTAGTATTTCTAAAAGTTGCTAAATCCAGCTAAATACGCCTTTTCCAACTCACGGTATTAAAACGAGCCCTAGGGCTGACACATGAGCGCGCCTGTCATGTACGCATTTTTCACATTTTTCTATATTATTCCACGTTCCCAGTTTGCCGATGTAGCTAACTTATCTAGTATAAGATAAACCTCTTCTTAAGTAGTATAATATAATCTTAATAATAATTAATAGTATTAGGGTAATTATTACTATAATTATCCTTTAGTTTAATCTATTCTTCTTTAAATTCCTATTTAGTTTTCGCGTATATAATATAATACTAGTTAATAAAGAAAGTATCCTATTTATCTTTACTATTAAACTATAAGTTATATTTCTTTAGTATATTATTATTAATATACTAAATATAGATAATATATTTAGTATTAGGAAAGACTTTACTAGATACCCTAATTAAGGCCGCCTTATAATTAGTTAGAAGAATATTTAGATATAGGATTTTAAGCTCCTTATAAAGTTCCCGTAGTAATTATAAGATAAACTAATAATTCTTAGTATATTTACTTTTTATAACGGTAAAAGCTACGTAAAATAATATATTTAGGCCTATTACCCTAGTAATTACTATAAGTAGAAGCTTATACTTATTTATTTTAGGTATAATTAAGGATTAGGACTTTATAATTATACTTAAGGATCTCTTATAAAGACTTTTATATAAAGAATATATTTTTAAGTCTATTATTAATCCTATTCTTTTCTACTTAAATAAATTAATTATTACGCTTATAAAGGTCTATTATTAAGGCCTACTCTAGTATTTATAATCTAAGCTTTATAGCCTTGATAGCGTTTTTTATATTATAGATATCTTATATAATAATAAATAAATTCTCTTTATCCCTATTAAAGAGAAGGCTTATAAGAATTATTAATAGCTTTAATCTAGCCTTAATCTATTTAATAATTAATATCTTAACATCTCTTATTTAATATCTAACTTAATATAAGGGATATACCCTAGGTAGTATTAAAGGATAATTATAACTAGTATCCCTAATATCTAAAGTTTATAAGCTATTATTATTAATAAAGGTAATAATCTTAAATAGATAAGTAATTAGCTTACTATTAATTATCCTTTTATCTATACTTTTACTATTCTTTTTATATTTACTATTATAGTTATAATAAATCTACGTATAATAATATTCTCTAGTCTTCTAGTTTACTTTAATTTAGTTAAATACTATAGTATAGCCTTACGGCTCTATATACTATTATAGCTTCTTAAGGAGGGAGCCTACTAAGTAGGTTAAGAAGTTAGTAGGTAGAGGTTTAAGATTTATAATAATAGTAAGGTAGTTATTAGACTAACCGCGTCGAGTCGGTACGTTAAACTCGAGTCGGGTACCCGACTCGAGTCTTAGCGATTTAATACTAAAATCTAGTACTAAGTATCTTAAGTTAGTACCTATATAGGTACTAAGTATCTTAAGTTAGTACCTAGGTAGGTACTAAGTATTAGTACTAAAGTATTAACTTAAATTACTAAGACTTTAATTCTAGTAAGGGTATTCTATTAAACTATAATATTAGGAATACTTTATAATAATATAAAAGGGTAATATAATTATTTAATAATTAATAGTAGATAGCCTATCTATCTAGTTAAATATCTTTATAATTTTATACTTATAATCCTTTTATTTATTACTATCCTCTTTACTATTATTATACTTACTATTATTATCCTTACTACTACTACTAGTCTTACTAGTATCTTCTAGTTTATATTCCTTATCCTCTTCTTTATCGTCTTCAATAGTATACTTAATTTCTTTCCTATTAGTACTAACTTTAATTAAGATATCCTCCTTATCTTAATTCCTCTTTATAAGGTTAGGTATAATATAATCCTTTATATTAAACGCGTTAATATACTCTTATATAAACTTAATATAAGTATTTATAGTATTAGGGTCTTATATATCTTTTAACTCCTTTAGACCCCTATAATATATAATCCTTTACTTAATAATTTATATAATTAGTAGATTAAATCTAGTAAATTCTAGCCTAATAGTATCTATATCTTCCTTAGAGGTACTAGCCGGAAAGATATGGGATAGTATAGGATATTAGTCTCGCCTGCTATACTGTACTATAGTATAGGATTAGCTATTTTAGTCCTATCCCGTTCTAGGATAGTATAGGTTTTCGTGGGATAATCCTACGGGATAGGTTATTCGTAGGACCTTCTTTTAGGATAGGATATTTATAGGATATCTTATAATTACTAAGAGGAGCTTAATATCTATATAGAGAGAATAGAGAGTTATATTAAGTAAATATAATAACTAGAAATAATAACTAGAAATAATACTATTATAAATATTATATTAATTATTAAGCTATTATATATAAAGAATATTATAATTTTTATAGTACGCTAATTATTAGGAAGTTTAGGCCTTATAGACTATATTAGAGTAAATACTCTATAACTATAAGGGTTTATAATCTATATATATAGCTAAATATCCCTTAATATTAATATAATACGCTTCACGTATATAGTATATAGGTTTAATACTACTATAATTATTAATATTAGCTATATTAGAAATAAATAGATAACTTACTTTCTAATATATTTACTAAGAATACTTCTAAAGCTTCTTATAAGCCCTCTAGTACCTTAGTCTAGAATCTAGTACTAGTATATAAATTAAGGGTAATCTTACGAATAAGTCTATAAAAAGGGAGTTTTAGAATAAGGAGATTAGAAGTTTTCTAGTAGTAGCGGATCTTATAAAGAGCGATAGCTTATATACTTTATTAGCTAGGAGTAATAAGTAGAATAATAGCTATAAAGATATACTACTACGCTTCTATTTAGGCTTCTTTTAAGTACCTAAACTTAAAAGACCTTTAGTAGTACTAGACTTAGGACCTATAGCCTTCTTACTACCTTTATATTACGAGTACACCTGCAGACCTTATACTACTCGGAATAGTAGTACTTCTCGTTATAATCGGAACTCTTAGTAACTAATCAGTAATATAAGAGTCGGATAGATCTTAAGAAGATTAGACCGACTACCTTAGGTTATAATCAGGTTTAATTATAATAGATTAAACCGACTATACTTATTAGTACGACTTTCTTATATCTATATAAATAGCGTTACTTTCCTACTAGATAAGAGCTTCGTCTTTAACTTATATTATCTACTAGAATAATCTCCTAGACACTAAATATAATACTATACCTGTATTAGACTAGTTTAGTACGAAGCCTGTTTACCTTAGTCCTTAATACTCCTCTCTACGAGATCTACCTAGACCCTAGAGCCTTCTAGTTAGAAGACGAACGGGTCGTAATACTTTAAGTACCCTTAAGATAAGTACCTTAGGATAAAGGGACCTTACCCTAAGTAAACGTGGCTTATAATAGTTAATAATAGTAGAAGTAAAGGAAGGTATTAAGATTACTAAACCAGACTTATATTATAGCGACCGGGACAAGCTTAAAGAGTGGTTAATATAGATATAGCTATACTTCTCTTTTAATAAGGACGCTATTAGACCTAAGAAATAACCGCTATTTATAATGACTTATATAAGAGGACAAGCCTAGCGGTAGTCCGCCCTATTTCTTAAATAATATATAGAAGATCCTAATAATAATAATAATATCTCTATTAAGTTATAGATAGAAAGCCTAGCGCTTTTCCGAGAAGAAATAAGACGAATATTCGGACCTTCTAATAAAGTAAGTATAGTAATAAGAGTCATCCAGTATTTAACGTAGAAGAAATTGGTATCCGAGTATATAACACAGTTTTAATAATATTCTATAAGAACTAACTAGGATGATAACGCACTAATAGTAATATATCGACGTGGACTAAAACCCCAAGTGAAGAAGGAGCTTATACGAGACGGAGCCTAGAGTAATAATCTTGATTCGCTTATTAGGAACTTAATAAGAATCGATAATCAGATCTATAAGCTAATAATAGAACTACGCCACGATAGTAGAGTTTTAGGACTTAATTACACCGGATTCTATTTAGGAGGAAGTCACGGAAAGAGACGAGTCCTACGCGATCCTTATAGACTAATGCTAATGGAATTAGACTTCACATAAAAGAAGAAAACGTTCGGAGGTAAGAAATAGTACGGGGGTAAGAAAGTAATAAATTGCTATAGCTATGGTAAACCGGGCTATATCGCCAAAGACTACAGGTTAAAAAACATGGTAAAACGACCTTAGTTAAATATATTAGAGAGAGTTCTAGTTAGGAAGACTAAACCTCTAAAGGATTAATAAGAAACGGAGTACGACGATACTAAGCTAGATATAATTATAGATAATTTACTAGCCCTCGTCGATCCGCCTATTAATAGAGAACTTTAGACTAGAGAAGAAGAATTACGCGAAGAGATAGCTAAGAAATAGCGAAATATCGTAAAAATTAAATAAAGGCTCGCGGATATTTATAAATAACTCAAGGAGCTAGGTTCTAATAATAATAGTAATAGTAGTTAGGTTTAGAAGGGAAAACCTGAATAAAGCTGAGATAATAAGGATGATTCTGATTAGGAAAACCTTAGCCATACTTCTAATACATGTAAGTATAGACGAAAGAAGGAAGAAAACAGCGCGGTATCTCGAGCTTCTATATTAAAAGATCCATAGATAAAACTCGAGGAACGAGTAGAGTTCTATTAAGAAAAGGTATTAGGAGGACTTCTTTAAAAGGAGTTTAGAAACGACTTAGTATATCTATAGTATAAAGTAATATACTAGTCAGCTTATACCGATAAGATATACACGATTTATTACTAAGTAAAGGTAAACTTAGGTAAAGTAATTAGAGTACGCACGTGTAGAAAGATTTGGTCAAGCTACTATAATATAGGTTATTACTAGCACTTAGTAACTAAGAGATCGAGAAAATAGTTTCTAAACCATGACTAAAGATAGTATAGTAGTCTTCACGGACACCTTAAGTATGACGAGTATATATTAGAGTACTACTTAACGGATTAGTATACTTGTTTCTATAATAATTATAAAAAACATATATATATAAAAAGAACTACCGGGTTCCTATCCCTTTCAGGAAAAGAGTAATCCCTTATATTAAGGGGAAGTATAAGGAGATTAATATCCTAACCCTAAAAACACGTTAGTTATACTTAATAGAGTATATAATATACGTGAATATACCGGTTAAAATAAATAGTTAAAGAACCATAGTAATAATAGATTCTAGAGTATCTGGAAACTTTATCTCCGAAGTACTAGTACGGTTAGTAGGCCTGCTAACGCGAAAAAAGAAGTTACTATATAACCTATAGATGGCTGACGGGTTAAAACTATTAATAGGAAGTATAGACGAGGAAATAACCTCGCTACCATTTATAATTTAACGCTACTATAAGGAAATGTCCTTTAATATTATTAAGATGGCCACTTATTATATTATTCTAGGCATGCCTTAGTTAAAGAAGTATAACCTAGTAATTAACTAGAGAAGAAAAGTACTTAAGTTTAAGAGAACTAGTAATATCGCTAGATTCTAACCTACACGCCGATAGTAGACGACGGTAGATAAGAAATCGAACTAAGAGGTTAAGGTATATATTACCTCTATTTCGAATAAGGATGGCCTTAAAAGAAAAGGATCCGACTTAACTAGTACTAGCGAAGGTTAGTAGGGCTAAAAAGTTAGAGTTCTTAGAGTAACTAATAGTACTCCTGATATCTTATAAGAGTATTAAAGATAGAAACGCCTCTTTATAAAAGAGATAATAGCGAAAGCTCTACCTAAATACTAACCTTAGGATTATAAGATCGAACTTGAACTAGGGAAGGTACTAATATTTAGACCTATTTATACGTTATCCGAAAAGGAACTCTTAGTACTACGCGGGTACTTAGACGAGAACCTAAAAAAGGGATTTATTTAAGAATCTAAATTACTAGCAGGATATCCGATACTCTTTATAAAGAAGAAGGACGGATCCTTACGGCTATACGTCGACTATCGAAAGTTAAATAATATAACGATTAAGAATTATTACCCGCTACCTAATATTAGTAAGCTACAGGATCGGTTAGCTAAAGTAAAAGTCTTTATAAAGTTAGACTTATAAGGAGCGTATAATCTTATTTAAATAAAGGAAGGTAACGAATAGAAAATAGTATTCAGGACTCGATATAGATATTATAAGTACCTAGTCATGCCGTTTAGCCTTACTAACGTACTAGTAACCTGCTAGGTACTAGTCAATAATATTATACGGGTATAATTAGACTATTCAGCTATTATATACCTCGATAATATATTAATCTACTCTGATTTAATAGAGGAACACGTCCCTTACGTATAGAATGTATTAACATGTCTATCTAGGGCTAGGCTCCTCCTTAAACCAGAAAAGTGCGAGTTTTATAAGACCTTAGTCGAGTTCTTAGGGTTTATAATAACAACTAAAGGCGTTCGTATAAGCCCTGAAAAAATTCAGGCTATACAGGAATAGCCTATACTATATAATATTAAATTAGTATAAGGGTTCTTAGGATTCGCTAACTTTAATAGACGTTTTATAGAAGGCTATTCTAAGAAGGCCTTGCCTTTAACGGAAATTATAAAGAAAGATATAGGATTCTAATAGGATACTAACTAATAGAAAGCATTTACTAAACTTAAATAAGCGTATATAGATCCTCTAGTACTTTATACTTTTCGTAACGGAGAACCAGCGCGGATCGAGATAGATGCCTCGGACCTTGCTATTAGAGCCTGCTTATGCCAGTAGAGTAACGGCAAATAGTACCTAGTAGTATACTACTCACGTAAAATGACGGTAGTAGAATAGAATTATAATATATATAATAAGGAGCTTTTAACTATTATCTATTCTTTATAATATTAGAGAGTTTATATTAAAAGTTATTCTAAACTTACTATCTTTACTAATTATAAGAACCTAGTTAGTTTTATAATAACTAAAGAGTTAAATCGATAATAAGTTTAATAGTCTAAGCTCCTCGGATAATACAAGTTTAAAATTTAGTATACCCTAGGTAAAGATAATGGAAGAGTAGACGCTTTAAGTAGATAATCTAATTATATATAAATAAAAGATATTATAAATCAGCCTATTCTTAAATAAGAAAAAGATAGATTATTAATATTAATAAGAAGTCTAGTAACGACTATATATATTATAATATATGTAGTTCTAAACCTGAAGGAAGTATACGTTAATAACACCCTAGCTAGTAAGCTTAGGAAATAGTAGCCTAACCGAGACCTATTATTATATAAATAAAAGTTATACTTACTACTAAAGGCGGTTAAAGAAGTGATTAGAGATTACTATAATAATCCTTTACTAGGATATCTAGGAGTATCTAAAACGTTAGAACTTATTTAGAATATACGCCGTACCGAACTTGCGAGCGTTAGTAGAATAATACATTAAAGAATATATATATTACTAGTAGAACAAGTCTATAAGACATACTAAGTACGGACAAATTCAGTTTACTAAAGTTCTAGATATACTATAGAAAGATATTATAATAGACTTTATCGTAAAACTACCCCGATTAGTTAATCCGGTAATAAATAACAAGTATAATTTAATAATAGTTATTATAAATAAACTTACTAAATATACTATTATAATTCTATATAAGGAAACCTATAACGCTAGTTAGCTTAGGTTTATCTTATTAGACAGACTTATTAGAGATTATAGTATACCTAAGTTAATTACTTTAGATAGAGACAAGCTCTTCACTTTAAATTATTAGAAAACCTTGATTACGTTAATTAGAACTAAACTACGAATATTAATAGTATATTATTTATAAATAGATAGATAAACGGAGCGTATAAACTAAATAATAGAAGTATACTTAAGGTATTATATTAATAAAAGATAAAATAATTAGGTTATACTACTCCTAATAGTATAATTAGTATATAACGATAAAAGATTAGATATTATAAGGCTATTACCGTTCTTTATAAATTACGGACGACATGTAAATTTATTTTTAGATCCTAGGAAAGGACTAGATACCGAAAAGGCCTTAGTATTAATATCTAATATAAAAAACCTGTATAAGGATATATAGTAATAGATTAGCGAGGTAAATACTTCTATAAAGAAATTAGTTAATAAGAAAAGAAAAAATAGACCTTAGCTAAAGAAGGGGGATAAAGTATACCTCCTTATAAAAAACTTAAAGGGTATAAGACTAAGCAGGAAACTAGACCACGTTAAAGTCGGACCATTTTTAGTTATTAGAAAAAAAGGACCTGTTAACTTCGAGTTATAACTCCTACCTAACGCTAAAGTATACCTAGTGTTTTATATCTTAATATTAGAACTAGTAGACCCTAATACACCCTTACAAGAAACCTTCTATTATGAAATAGAAGAAGAAAACGAGTTTAAAGCCGAAAGAATTCTATTATAAAAAGGTTAGAGTTACCTAGTAAAGTAGAAAGGATATAAGGACACGGAAAATACCTAGGAACTAGTTAAGAACCTTACGAACTGCTAGTACCTCTTATAATAGTTCTACTAGTATTAATAAGACTACCCTAGTTAAAGTCCGCTAGGATTTTAACCTGCTCGGAAGACACGTCGAAAAGGAAGTCGTTAGAACTAGGAATAGTAGACTGCTCGTCTGCCTCCACCTCTTCAATGTTCTGTAGTTCGCCTTCTACCATTTCACGCTCTTGTCTCTCTAGCTATTCTAACTCCATGGCCAGGCGCGTTATACGTGCCTAGGCCTCCTTCCACTTATAGAGCTTTCGCTCTCTTTCCTTCCTTATACGGTTCCATCAGGCAGGAGAGAAAGGAGCCAAATCACAGTTATAACTCTTTCAGGCGTATTTAATATATCGGTCCGACGAACCACCTACCTTATACTTCTTAGAAGTACTAGTACGCTTATAGTTTTTATATACGCGTATTAGATCTACAGGGGATTTAAAAGAACTAATAAGGTTATAATAATAAAATACTAACGGAAGCTTTTTAGACTTCTTATATAGTATAATTAGGATTATTATAGACGATAAAGTTTAAAGAGGGGACCTAATATTATAAGTATACCTATAGACCTTATACTACTCGGAATAGTAGTACTTCTCGTTATAATTAGAACTCTTAGTAACCGATTAGTAATATAAGAGTCGGATAGATCTTAAGAAGATTAGACCGACTACCTTAGGTTATAATCAGGTTTAGTTATAATAGATTAAACCGACTATACTTATTAGTACGACTTTCTTATATCTATATAGATAGCGTTACTTTCCTACTAGATAGGAGCTTCGTGCTTAACTTATATTATCTATTAGAATAATCTCCTAGATACTAAATATAATATTATACCTGTATTAGACTAGTTTAGTACGAAGCCTATTTACCTTAGTCCTTAACACTCCTCTCTACGAGATCCACCTAGACCCTAGAGCCTTCTAGTTAGAAGACGAACGGGTCGTAACACTTTACTACCTATAGTCTTAGGAGCTTTCTATACTACTACATTAGCTATTATAAATTAAATACCTTTATTAGAAGTAATTAATTATATCTAATAAGGTTAAAAATATATAAATACTATCTTATTAGTTTAAGCTATACTATTAATTATAAAAGGGTAGATATACTTAAATTATTATAAAATAAAATAAATAACTATATAATAAGGATATAGTATATATAATATAAGACTAATATACTCCTAGAGTTCTAGAGTTATATATATATAATACTAGAGGAGGTTATAAGTTAGATAGTTAAGTCTTTTAAATAAGATAT
>JAABUV010007833.1_pt1 | contig 11027 bp, 11 predicted proteins | sample 5559971 | NCBI WGS metagenome assembly JAABUV01 (sample SAMN10711881, study PRJNA513362) | rock metagenome | isolation source: Antarctica rocks | place: Antarctica: Victoria Land, Knobhead nord | collected 2015-12-19
CACTAGCCGGTTCCTTAGGCGATAATCCTAATACTTTTTAAACCTTATTCATACTGTTATTGTCTGTAAGAAGGTTTCGTAGAAGGTCTATCTCTATTTCCTCGCTAAGCTTACTTATTATATTAAGAGTGAGTAAAGAATCTATATTAAGCTCTATAAAGCTGGTCGAAGGTTTTAAATCTGCAGTAGAGATATTTATCTTATTAGTAATAGTCGCGCGAATAGATTTAAAAACATCTCTATTAGATATCAACATTGATGATACGATTGTTTTCTAACTTTCAGCCGAGTTATTACTGCTAGATATCGAAAGCTGATTCTTATCGCTCGAGAAGCTTGATGATATCGCTTCGCTTTCGCTTTCTTCTAAAAATGCTGTGAGTTTCCCTATCTTATAGAGACAAATGAAATATCACGCATTCTATTTATTTTCTAGAAAAATTTATCACACATTTCAATTAATTTCTAAAGTAAAATGAAATTAGTGATAAATAAAGTTCAACTTAGAAGATTTTTAGCTCGTTTTAAAGCGCTTAACGAGCGCTTTAAACTGACGGTCGAATCTTTCTAATTGAGTTAGTCTCTATTTTTCTATAATTTTCTAAAGTTGGCTGAAAAAGTGATGTTCACTCTCGCTTGAAAGATCAACGACTAGTCGTATCTTAATCTTTTGCACTTAATATCTTTTATATGTATTTAGATCTTTTAGATAATAGAACATCATTTAGAAGAGTTCTTTAAGAGCTTTCTAATGAGCTTATAATTTAAGAAATCGATAAAGTATCTAAAAAGTTATTAAGAAGAGAGTAAATTTCTACTATATATTTTCTACTATCGCGTTTCTTGAAAGAGTTAATAAGTATAAGACTTAATAATATATTTAAAATATATTCAGTTTTCTATTCTTTATTAGATATAAAAATTTCTAAGAAAAAAAAGTAAGTACTAAAAAGTTATTAAGAAGAGTAAAGATTTCTACTACGTTTCTCTTACTATTGCGTTTCTTGAAGAAGTTAATAAGTATTAGACTTAGTAATATATTGTAATTGTAATTGTAATTGTAATTCATACATTCTTGTGACATCGATTTAGACTCGACTCATGAGAGACTCTATGCTACTTATATCGAGTGAACAAAACCCTCTGAAGAAGAAAATCACTCGTCGTCTATACGACTGCTTCGCGCAGTCGAAACAATGAGATTGACACTGTGTTATCAAGTAATGAATCTATAGCTTCTATTCAGCGCGTGACGCTCAAGTAAACTCTTGATGAGAGTGTCTGTGCTGTTTGATTATGATGCATCGTCTTTGCTCTGCTCTTCATTGACGATATTCTATACAACGATGTTTCGATTCGATTCTCGATTCGAAGACGAAAGACGTTTTCTTTGCACTCGTGATGCTCGTGATTGTAACATACGTAGAGCTGTGTTCTCTTACTCAATGATTGTCATTCATTGAGCAGAGAAATATGTGATGAAAGAGAGACGCACACGATGAGAAGATAGAGTGTGATTGTACTGAGTAATTCTTTCCTTCTCTTGATTTGACTTGTGTCACGTAGACGTTGAATGAATTGTTAGTATAGACGTGCGGTCGCAATCGTTCGATGTTTGACTCTGATCAATGAAAGAGAATGCGTTCTGATCGTTCTCTTGAGCTCTCGATTTTCCACGTGAATAGATGAATGACTTGACGTCAAGTAAAGAAGATGAGCTCAAGCCTCTTCAGTATATCAGCGTGATCGACGAGTCACTACTTCTTCGAGCACTGTAGTCACGTCTCTCAATACTTGAAACGACTATTCTATCTGATATCTTTTCATCAATTACTCGACGGCACTGTCGATGTGATGAAGACGTTTCGATATCGACGCAGTCGACGAATCGTAAATTCTTCGATCACTTGTAGTCACAACTCGCAGACTCTTCATCTGAGTTGTCTTTTTCACTAGTAGTATCTTCTCATCTCTTACTGACATCGACATGTCATTAATCTTCTTCGTAGATCGATTGTGACTGTTAGAGAAAGTGTTGTCGCATGAGTGAAAACTCTGCATGATGACTTTTCTGATCACGCAACGTTCTAACATTGTTCAAACTGCGTTGAATTGAGATCTCTTGACTCTTTTGACTTCTATTTGAACACAGAATAGAATCAAAAGATTCGTAGTCGACATCACGTACAGATGAATCTCGTTGTCAGTCACTTAGTAATATATATAAAATATATTTAGTTTTTTATTTTTTATTAGATATAGAAATTTCTAAGAAAAAGAAACTAGTATTAATAAAGAAAGATTTTTAGACTTATATTATAAAAAAGAATGATCAGCGATGAAACTCATCTGTATGCAATGCTAACTATGAATCTACTATTTAGCTACAGTAGAATTTAAAGATTATCAAAAGTTTGAACGACATCAAGATGCTGCGTGATGATGAAGCGTTGTGCGTTAATCGCATGCAGAGTTTTTATGATCACGCAGACTTTGATAATCTTAATGCGCATGTTACAAAGCAATCTGCATGCAGATGAGAAAATCAAATAGAACGCAGAACTACGAGAAAAATCGCTTATAAAAATCATTCAATTCAGCATTTTATTGTCGTGATAACAAGAACTGAAATAAAACATTCTTATGTTTAATTTGTTAAAGATGATTAGCAGAAAGAACTTGAATCATGAACATTCTTTAAATCTATGTGCTAACTACGTATAGATTTTGTTAAGACTGCATGTCTGTTACTACGACTGTTATGATTCTAGTCTTGTCAGACTCAGTCTTCTAGTTTTGTCAGATTTATTCTCGCTTCGTCATCTTGACTAGTCTTTATTGAGTCTAGCGTCGACTGAGAAATACACATATGTAGTCAGCTTCTTTTCTGTAGCTATCTTTCTTTCTTAGCATTTATCTTCTAGTTAAATGACATCTTTATCTGACTCGCTCTAGACAGATCTCTAACATTAGATAAATGCTCATCATTTACTATTCTGCTATCAACGAATAAATGATATGAAACAATTTATTCAGTAAGAAAAATTTGCAAGAGATTCTTCAAATTTGCATCATCATTTTAAATTGCAAGAAATTCTTCAATTCTACACTCATTTTCATCATTTTATTCACAAGAAATTCTTCGAATAAAGCACTCAATTATTACCTGAAATTCACAAGAAATTCTTTGAATTTTCACTCATCAAAAAACATCAATTCAAAACATCAATCTCTCATTTACTTTTATCTCAACAACTTTTATTTTCTCTCATCATGACATGTGATATCAAGTCAGTTGAGCTTTGAACAACTCATCTGTTTAGAAGCACTGTCAATAGAAAAGTTTTACTTCTACTTATTGATGCTTCAGTTGAAGCTGAGAAAGCTGTTACTTCATGAAACATAAACATTGAAGAACAACTGTTTCATTAAGTCAGCAATCAACTTGACGAAGTCATCAATATGCTGAATGAGCTTTGAAGTCAGCGAGACTTGACTTTACAACTCAATGAACACTGACTTCTTGTACAAGATGATCACAAAAAAAGAGCGAAACAATTAGAAGTCACTTTTGATAAAAATGATGAGCTAGAGAAAAAGATTAATCAGTTACAAGACGAGCAATTGAACTTCAGAGCGAAACAACGTCAAGCTGATTGATCTATGTCTCGTTAAGATACTCAGTCAGCTGAGCAATGAGTCAATCAGAAAGAAGCTTTTATGATCTCAGTTTTGATTCGTTGCTCTGAAGTTGAACGAAGCTCAACTTTCAAAGCTTGCTTTCAACGAGAATTTTCTACTCTATCTGATAATGAAAACAAGAACGATCATCACAAGTTCATCAAGCTTTCAAATTCACTCATTTTCATTGAAACAAATGATTCTATTTGAAAGACATGAAACATCAAAATAGCTGACAAGCTCAATGTCAACACGAATCATTACTCTACTGAAAAGATTCATATTGTCTATGTGATTTTCAGACTAGAAGACGATGCTGATCAGTAAATCTATGCAAAGCATTGTGTTGATGCTTTCTCACTTTATCAATCACTATCAAAGCTACTGAAACATCTGAAAGAAATTTACGAAGATCAGAATCTGATTCGAAAGTGTCATCATGAATACATCGCTCTAAAGCAACTCAATAAGCTCTTCAGCTCTTTCTATTCAGAATTGACTAGAATATTCAGCTTTCTGAACTATGATGATGTCACTCTGATGAATGATATTCAGAATAAAATCAACAATTGTCTTCAGAACGCGTTGTCAGTTTGTCTCATAAAGTTTAGCTCGCTTAATAAGCTTAAGATCTTTCTTCAAGATGTAAATAACAAACAACAAGTCAATTATCAGCTACATGATAAGCAATGAACAGTCAAATTGATAACAGCTTCGAAAAAACGTTTTGTTTCTTCGTTGACATCAGTTTCAGTCTTGACTACTAACTATGTTCAACTCGCTACCTTTTTCATCTTTGAATCTGAATGATCAAGAATGTCAATCATCTGCTTCAACTGCAAAGTATTGAATCATCTTTCAAAGAACTGCTCTCAGCTGAAGACTAGTACTTTAACATCTCGTGCATTCATCTCTTGTCTCAATGAGATCATCATGTCAAAAGAAGAGAAGAAATTATTTACAGAGAAATTAAAGAATGAGACAAAAAACTAGTGACTTTCATCAAAGACATGATGAAAGATGTGTTAATTTCTTCAACAATGAGCAGCTCAGATGATCTCTTTGCTTCAAAATCTTTGACTATTGAATGTGTACTATCTAGTAATGAAATTAGTTACTCATTAAAGTCATTAATTGACATTGAAGCAGCTGACTATTCATTCATTAATAAATTAATCGCGCAGAATGTTTGTGATCATTTGCAAATTGAATTTTTATCTTTAATCAAGCTCAAATCAATAAGAAAATTCGATGATCATTATGCAAAAAAGCTCATTACTCATGCAATTTATTTGAATCTAACTGTTCAAGATCATATGAAACGTTTCGTTTCTATGCTGATCACTCAATTAAATCAACATCAGATGATTCTTGAAAAAACATGAATGAACAAGATCAAGATGACTATTGATATGAAAGACAATCGTCTTTAATTTTCTAGTTTCGAAACTCATATCAAAGCTTTTATCAAAGCTCATTTAACTGTTCTTTCAAGCAAGAAAATCATGATAGAACAGAAGAGTTTAATCTCTACTCAAATACTAAAGAGATTTATCTCTTCTGTCATCACTCAACTCAGCAAGAAGTCATCTTCATTCAATAAAATCGTGAAATCATCTAATTCAATCAACTTCGCTTCGTCTTTCAATTCAATGAACATAGCAATAATAGAGACTGCAGCATATAAATCACTAGTCAAACGATTGAATGTGACTACTTTCACGATCATCATCACGAAAATCGATTGACTTCTAAAAACAGCTAGAAATAAACTCAAAGATGTAAATCTACAAGAGCTTTCACATGAAGAGATCTTGAAAGAAGTCAAAGCTAAGCTTTCTTCGAAATATCATGACTATCTAAACATGTTTGATCGAGCGATGACTGATCAACTATTCTCTCATCATTTCTACAATCATAAAATTGAGTTGATCAACGAAAGAACATCTTCTTGAAGTCATCTCTATCATATGTCTGACTACAAGCTTCAAAAGATAAAGAATTATCTGATCAAGCATTTGAATAAAAACTTTATATCTTCTAGCTCAGCTTCATACGCTTCGCTCATACTATTCGTTGAAAAGAAAGATGATAGCTTGCGTTTCTGTGTAAACTACAGAAAGCTCAATGCTTTGATCAAACGAGATCGCTACTTCTTATCGTTGATAGACGAAACTCTCACTCGTATTCAAGATAGCAGATATCTGACTCAATTAAACATCATTGTTGTCTTCAACAAACTGCGTATGCATTCAAGCAGCAAAGATTTGACTATCTTTATCATCTCTTTTGATTTCTACAAATATCACGTGATGTCTTTTGAATTAATCAACGATTCGACTTTCTATTAACACTATATGAACGACGTGCTATTTGACTATCTCTATCAGTTTTGTCAGATCTATCTAGATAACATTATCATCTACAGCAAAACACTGAAGAAACATAAGCGACACGTATGATTAGTTCTACATAGACTACGAGAGACTGATCTTCAGATGAATATAAACAAATGCAAGTTTGATGTTCAGAAGATCTTCTTTCTGAAACTATTGCTATTCATTGAAGAACTAAAGATGAATCTCAGAAAAGTACAAGCAGTAGTTGAATGATCTACTTCTACAAATCTCACTCAGATGCAGTTCTTCGTTGACTTCTGCAATTTCTATCGACGTTTTATAAAGAACTTTTCAAAGATTGTTCATCTTCTGATTTGACTAACTCAAAAAGAGGTGATATTTGAATGAAATCAAGCTTGTCAAACGATTTTTGATCATATGAAGAAATGAATAACTGAAGTCTTTATTCTTCGTCATTTTGATCTGAATAGAAAGACTATTCTTGAAACAGACTCATTCAACTACGTTAACAATGACATACTTTCTCAGTATGATGACGAAGAAACATTGCATTCAATGATCTACTACAGCAAGAGTCTGAGTCTCGCTGAGTGCAATTACGAGATTTATGACAAGAAACTACTAGCAATCATTTGTGTCTTCAAGCATTGATGATCTGAGCTGAAATTGACTGAGCTACTCATCAAGATGTTCACTGATCATCAAGCTTTAACGTCATTAATGAAAGATAAAGAGCTAAGTAGACGTCAAATGCGTTAAATACAAAAGCTCGTTGACTTCAACTTCAAAATCATGTATCGCTCAGACAAACAAAACATCAAAGTCGATGCATTGACTCGTCAAGTCAATTCAGTTTCTAGAAGTCTTGAGAATGAATGATGTTGTTATCAGCGAACTACAATTCTCATGACAAATTGAATGAAAATCGCTGATCTAGAAGAGAAAGAGAATGATGAATCAATTTATCAATTGATTTTAGAAGCTAACAGAATCAACGAGAATTGTATTTTACTTCGTGAAGTCATATTAAAAGATGAAGCTCAATATGAAGATATTAAATTAAAAGATTGTTGAGTTCAGAACGAAATATTATATCGAGATGATCTTCTATGAATTCTCTTTGATGAGCATCTTCAAATGAAGTTAATTCAGAAAGTTCATGATCAATCTTTTATTAATCATTTCGAAATTCTCAGAACGATGAAGATCATAAGAAGATACTACTATTGATCTTCAATGCAAAAGACAACAGATTAATATATTTAAAACTGTTACATTTGTCAGCGATCAAAAACTTCTTGAAATAAATTCAATGAACTACTATATTCTCTACTCATACTCGAATAGCAATGAAAGAATATAATTATGAATTTTATCATCAACTTATCTTCTTCGAAAGGCAAAAACGTCATACTAACAGTGATATGTAGACTGTCAAAGAAACGACATTATATTTCTTGCTTCACTGATGATGAGAAAATCACAGCAGAAAAAACAGCTGAGCTAATGCTTCAGTGAATATATTGAATACACAATTTACTCGATTTCATTGTTTCAAATCGAGATCTTCAATTTACCTTCATTCTATGAAAGTCGCTTTGCAAAAGACTAAACATTAATCTTCAACTTTTCACAGTCTATCACTCTCAGATCAACAATCAAAGTGAACGAGTCAATCAGAACGTCGAAAGATATCTTTGATTCTTCTGTTTATACATGCAGAATGACTGAGCTAAGCTACTACTCATAATTGAGTTCATCAACAATAATGCTTTGTTCTCAATCATCTTCTCAATCTCTTTCTTTCTAAACAAAGACTTTCATTCTTGTATGAGCTTTAAACTTGATGTCATCGAATATGAAAGTTCTTGTGAACGCTTGCAGATGACTAAAGTTGAGAATATATCTGAACATATGAACAAAACACTGAAGTTTGCTTGCGAGTCGCTAGTCAAAACATGAAAACAAATGATGAAACAAATCAATAAGCATAGAAAAGAAGTTGATTATAAGATCAAATCAAAGATGTTTCTGAATGAAAGAAACATCATTACAGCGAGATTTTTCAAGAAGCTAAATGACAAAATGCTTGATTTTTTCATCAATCTAAATTTCGTTGACTCTTTATATAAACTGAAATTATCAAAGTCTATGCATGTTCATGATGTATTTTATTCTGACCTGCTTCGTTCTGTCGTCAATGATTTCTTGCCTGATCAAAAGAATGAATTCTTAGATTTAATAGTGATAAACGATGAAGACGAGTGAAAAATCGATGATATATTGAATTCTCATTGATATCAAAGACGATTTCAGTATAGAATCAAATGAAATGACTATGATAATAATCTCAATTGATACAACGCTGATGACGATAAATTTATGAACGCTCAGAAGATCGTTGATGATTTTCATATTTGATACTCAAACAAATCACGTTAATCAACAATTCAATCAATCACGATTTAACAGATCTGAGTCTGTGAAATCATGATTGAGCAATCAATCGAGTCGAGCAGAAAATACATTCATGCAAACATGAATTGTTGAAGAGAGAAAATAATGTCATGATTCTAGTCTTGTCAGACTCAGTCTTCTAGTCTTGTCAAATTTATTCTCGCTTCGTCATCTTGACTAGTTTCTATTGAGTCTAGCGTCGACTGAGAAACACACATATGTAGTCAGCTTCTTTTCTGTAACTATCTTTCTTTCTTAGCATTTATCTTCTAGTTAAATGACATCTCTATCTGACTCGCTTTAGATAAATTTCTAACAACGACATAAGTAACTCACAAGTCTCATTAAGTTCAACATGAGCAAATTCAAGAATCTTATTAATATCATTTAACAGACGTTCAGATACAGACATTCTATACATAAATGATACGCTGATGAAAAGACTTCATTAAGAGAAGAGAAACACAAGCGAGTTAATAGAAAATGATTGAACTACACTGTCTGATTAAAAGTGTAGCATATGAACATTTCTACAAAACATGATCGATCTGCATGAGAAAGATCTTTACAGATAACATGAAACAGATGAATTGCACACTTTACAAGCGAAGCGAACATCTGCAAAACATGATATACAATGATGCTGATTGTTGATCTTGAAAATTTCATTTCTTCACTGAACTCTGACTCTTGAATGTCTTGATGATAAAGTCAATCTTTAATTGAAAACATTATCTGTATAGTTTGAGAAAACAGTAACGCATGTCAATGTGATTAAAGAAGAAATCGACTGCAATACACATGTGTATCGCAGATGAAATGTTTGCGATTCATGCTTAAGAAGTAAACTGTCAAAATCTAAGCAGTGAAAGATCTCGTTCATCTTGAACTGTGAATTTGTTGTAAGAAAACTCTTTGAGTAATCTCTTGAGTTTAAGAGAAAAATCAGCATAGAGATTATGCTTTATGTATGTTGCATGCAACGTATACAACATATTTTCAATAGATTCGCTACATGTTCATTTGAACATGCTACAGAACAAGATCACGTTACACAGTTAAGTCAATGATCAAACGCAAAAGATCAGACAAGCATGCAAACTAATACACGCTCGTTTGACGAAAGTTAATTATATTATTTCTCACTTACTCATCATTAAGAAAATAATACTTCTGAATGTCTTCATTCAAAAAGATGTGAAGATACAATTGAGATGCAAATGACACATTTTCTTCTTCACAATGATTTCAACAAATGATAGCATTGCAATAACGCAGTATCACAAAGATCAATGAAATCAATGATGAGAAAAGTACAAAGAATGTGTTGCAGATATCAATGCAATTTCAGCACAAAGATTGCATCTGAGCAATAAGATAATAAAGATGCGTGATGATTTTCAGAAAGCAGAAAGCATTCTTGCAATGCATATCAGAATCAAACGCATAGATCTAAATGTTTATCTGCACTCTCGAAATATTTCAGACATGAATAGCTTGCAATGTGACTGCAAATGAAATCATCAGATAACGAAGCATGTACTTATGCATTGTTTGAACTGATTGCATCTGCGATCAAGAATGTTACAAAATGCTGACTTTTTAAACTATTGAATAATCATCATCATCACGAAAAATCTTAAAGCAGTAGCGAAGATGATGATGAAAACAAAGCTCTTGAAGCAATTTAGAGTGACTAAAACACTCATTCTTTAACATGCAATCAACATGAACAAATTTGATACATAGTTTTAAAACTCACTGTTTCAACTGCGTGAAGTAGTCATATAGACTGCAAGTGATTTTCTATCTCAGAAAGTTTCGTTCACTTGATATAAATAGCATAAACTTTCTCATGAGTTGATTTAATCAATGTCATAAAAATGTATGAATTTATTATTATGATGACTGGCAACGAGATTCATCTGTACGTGATGTTGACTACGAATCTTTTGATTCTATTCTGTGTTCGAATAGAAGTCAAAAGAGTCAAGAGATCTCAATTCGACGCAGTTCGAATGATGTTAGAACGTTGCGTGATCAGAAAAGTCGTTATGCAGAGTTTTCACCCACGCGACAACATTTCTTCTAACAGTCACAATCGATCTACGAAGAAGATTAATGACATGTCGATGTCAGTAAGAGATGAGAAGATACTACTAGTGAAAAAGACAACTCAGATGAAGAGTCTGCAAGTTGTGACTACAAGTGATTGAAGGATTTGCGACTCGTCAACTGCGTCGATATCGAAACGTCTTCATCACATCGACAGTGTCATCGAGTAATTGATGAAAAAATATCAGGTAGAATAGTCGTTTCAAGTATTGAGAGACGTGACTACAGTGCTTGAAGAAGTAGTGACTCGTCAATCACGCTGATATTCTGAGAGAGCTTGAGCTCACCTTCTTTACTTGACGTCAAGTCATTCATCTATTCACGTGAAAAATCGAGAGCTCAAGAGAACGATCAGAACGCATTCTCTTTCATTGATCAGAGTCAAACATCGAACGATTGCGATCGCACGTCTAT
>JAABUV010007835.1_pt1 | contig 11027 bp, 13 predicted proteins | sample 5559971 | NCBI WGS metagenome assembly JAABUV01 (sample SAMN10711881, study PRJNA513362) | rock metagenome | isolation source: Antarctica rocks | place: Antarctica: Victoria Land, Knobhead nord | collected 2015-12-19
GCGATCCCACTCAGATCCACCTCATCCAGCATATGCACGCTCCGTCAGGCTCCGACTCTGTGGCCTCAGTATACCTGCCCCCCCCGACTTTTTGAGAGGATACCGCAATCATTTCGACTGACACAAATAGATCTGGTTTACTCCTCTGAGCAACATATAATTGCTTGAGAACTAGTGCACGTACTTCATCTTGATCAATGATCTGTTCCTTCACAATCTGTGACACTTCTTGTTCCTGTGACGTTTCTTGCTGTAAAAGGCGCTTCCCTCCCGTCTCCACATGCCGTCGTATAGTTTCTTGATCGAGTCCCAACGTTTTCCCGTAAAGGGCTATGCCAGATCTACGACTCCATTCAGCTAACCAGACGGCTCCATGGATAACAGGTGCTAATACGACGGTAACAACAACTGTAGCCGCAATTCTATTACTGTGAAAGAAGTGAAGCAGGACGAGCGAGTCAGAGAAGACAAACCAAGCAAAAAAACGCTTATGGCAATCAGCGATGCAATATAGATAACAGGGGCATACTTGCGAACGTTATGCACATTGACAACTGGAAGCTTAGACATAGGTGTCCTCGGTAACCTTGAAGGCGTTTAATAATATCTTGGGTTGGCTTTTATACGCAATCAATTGGCTTCTCAGCTAGCTCCAGCAATCGCTTCGCTGCCAAACGCTAGCCTTCGAGTTACCCGAACTTGCTAATACATTAAGGGAACGCGTGCGACGGGTCAAATAGTTATCGACTTGTACGACCAACAGGTCGTAAAACCATTAGACTATCACGGATCCATCCGTGATAGCGTCTAACACGTTGTCCCTACGGAACAATCCACCACCAGGCATCAAGTTACAAAAGGTTGTTGAACACCACCAAAATAAAATGTGGCCGGATCATAGAAAACGGTTTAGTTATGACTGCGATTGCCATAGTAGTGATCAGCGATGGTACCTTGTCATGAGGTTTTCTCTCGGATTAGCAGTCAGCCCCTTATCCAATCACCTACACCGCTTACGTGCCTCGGTCGGGAATTCGGTGGGGCCTTCACTGAGCGCAACCTGCGGTACATGCGCCAGTTCTCCCTTACCTATCCGAATCGCTCCGCAATGCGGAGCGATTTGGACTGGACGCACTATCGCACCCTGATGCGCCTGCCCGACGACCAACGCGACTTCTACGCCCGCCTGGTAGTGACGGGGCGCTGGGGTGGAGTTGCTACGAATTGAAGTTGTTCGACAGCAACAGTAGCGCCGCTAACGCAACCATAGAGGATGCTTCGCGCGATTTTATTGACGTGAGACGTCGTCATGCCTAACCTAATTGTAGCTATAGACGAGATTTGCAGACGATGCAAGGGGGATACATGGCAACAGAGCGCGTGTCGCGCGGAGATCAGATCGGCACGGCGTCGGGCGACGCCGTGCGCGATGATATAGGTGGCGGCTACAGAATCGGCCCCGAGGACATGGAGGATTTTGTGAACTTGTCTGCCGAGGAGCAGCGCCGGCTCGCCGACACACCGGGTGCGCTCGCGGGGTGGCTCGCGGAACGCGCCGCCAAGTACGCTCAAGCCTGAGGCGCGAGGATGCCATACCAAAACGTCATCGTGACGCCCGAATTTCTCGACACCCTGACAAACCTGTCCCGCACGGATCAGCGGCGTATTCTACGCGCCATGTTGTTGCTCGACGCCGACGAGCAATACCCATCACTCAACGTCCACCAACTCAAAGGCAAAGAGACCGGACAGTGGGTGGCCTATGCGACGAAAGGCTTGCGCATCACCTTTATCCGACTCGACGACGGCCGCAAAGAGCTCAAAGAAGCCAGTCACCATTACGGCGACTAGATCGCCAGGGTCTGTGAATTGTCCTGGGAGCGCGGGCGGGGGGGCCCCCCCCGGCCCCGCGCGGGGGGGCCGCCCGGCCGGGGGGGCCCCGTCCCTGGCGCTCGGGCGGCGGACGCCGGGACGGGCGAGACGCCCGCGCTCCCAGCGGTACCCGTCGACTTTTCACAGACCCTGACTAGATCGCGGCATTAGTTTTCAGAAGGATACACTGAAGGTGTGGGCTATAGTGTGAGTTGACACCGTGGTGATGAGGAGACCTATGCCAGTCAACCGGAGCCTCATTCGGCGTAGCGGAGACCTGAAGCGCGCGTTGCTGACGTTCGCGCACACGCCCCGCTTCGAGCACGCCTTACGACAGGCAAGCGAGGAGCGCTTTGGCGCCATCGGCGTGGGCGAGGAGGGCGAACGCGGCAACTTCCTCGACTACTTCCTCCTGCAGCGTCGCCTCGACGACGGCCGCACCTTGGTGGACCACTTCGTGGCCGCGCATCCGGAGTTGCCCGAAGCGGAGCGCGCGATGCTGCTGGGCTGGCAGGACGTGGTCGAGGGCGTCTTCGTCGTGCAGCGCTTGGATAACGACGCGCTGGTCGTGGTCAACCTCATCGACGACCTGACGTATCGTGTCCACTCAAATATGGGCCCGCGCGTCTTTGCCCCGATGCCGGCTGGCTCCTTCTTGATCGGACGGCTGACGCCCGTCGGGGATGAGTGGCTGGTGAGCGGCTACCTGCGCACGGCGCCGGCCGCGAACCGCGCCGATGTTTATCGTATCGCCGCTGATCTGGCGGCGCGGCATCCATCGCTGGTTTTCCGCAATCCCACGCGGCTGAAACAGGCGTGGGAGATGCAGCGTGAGGAGCGCGCGTCATTCATCACCTTCTTCGGCGCGGATCTGGTCGTGCTCCCTGGGCACGCCGTGGACGAGCGTATGCGCGCGTACGGGCACTTTAGAATGTACGAGGAGCGCGACGCTGAGGGACGATCCGCCGCCGAACGGGCCGCGCAAGCCTATGGCTCCGTACCCCCGTAGCCCGAACTAGAGTTACCCGACGAGTTGGTTGAGGCGGAGACGGTCGGCCTGATCTACGATGAGGTGGACGGGCTCAATTTCCTGGCCGGCTTCGGCCTCATCCAGGAGGCGTTCGCCCATCCCGAGAGCACCTCCGACCGGCGCCATCGGGAGGCGGCGCTCTCGTACCTAGAGGACTCCAGCATCTCGCCGCGGCTGTTGCGCCGGCTGGCTGAACAGGACCCCGAGCGCGCCAGCCGGTTGTTCCAACGCCTGTTGAAACGGCCCCGCTTTTCGTGGGAACAGGACGGCGAGGCGCTGCTGCGGCGCTACAAGGCCGACTACTTCGCGCACCCTGTACTACCCAGCATTACGCCCATCAGCGAGGGGCTCGCGCAGGCCCACATCACAGCCGGGAGCGCCGCGGCGGCCATCCCCGCCCCCGCCGCCCATCGACCCGGACGCAACGACCCCTGCCCCTGCGGCAGCGGCAAGAAGTACAAAAAATGCTGCGGTCGGTGATCCCCCAAAGTCGATAGTCGATAGTCGTTAGTCGGTACCACAGGGCTGGCGAGAGTTCTAACCACACTCGACTATCGACCATCGACTATCGACCATCGACCATCGACTATCGACCATCCCCCCCCACGCGGTCGAGACGGCGCTGCACCTGGGCGCGCGTCTGCTCGACGACGGACGCGAACTCGATCAACTCCTGGTAGTCGAAGCGCATCACCAGGCCACGCTCGACGAAGGCCACGTTGACCATCTGCTCGTCGGGGTCGTCCGTGACCACAAAAAAGTCGTCCTCGTAAATCGCGTCATCCATGCGCGGCATCTCGGCCATGGCATACCTCCGGCACTAGCTATCAGCCGTCAGCAATCAGCTGTCAGCTTTTTGTTGGCGGCAAGCGCGTCTTGCCCCAGCAAAACAGTCACCGACCAACCTTAGCTGACGGCTGATTGCTGACAAGCTCTTTCACTCGTTGCGCGGCGTCCTGCACGTTGTCGACGGGAATGAAGTGGCTGCCTTCGAGCAGCTTGCGGCCAGCTTCCTCCTGCGTCCCCGAGAGGCGTACCACGACTGGGACGGGGATGGTCATCTGCTCCTGGACAGACAGCATGCCGCGGGCCACCTCGTCGGCGCGCGTGATGCCGCCGAAGATGTTGAAGATGACGGCCTTGACCTCGGGGTCACTCAGCACCATGTTGAGCGCCTTGGAGACCTGCGCGGCCTGCGCGCCGCCGCCGATGTCCAGGAAGTTGGCCGGCTTGAGCCCGTTGGCGTTGACCACGTCGAGCGTCTGCATCACCAACCCGGCGCCGTTGCCAATGATGCCCACGCTCCCGCCCAGGTGCACGTAGGTCAGGCCCTGCTCGGCCGCCTGGCGGTCCATGTCGTTGTCGAACGACTCTTCGCGGTAGCCGGCCAACTCGGGGTGACGGTACAGCGCGCTGTCGTCGATACTGACCTTGGCGTCGGCCACGATGACCTTGCCCTCGCCGGTGACCACGAGCGGATTGATCTCCACCAGCATAGCGTCGTTAGCCAGGGAAGCGGCGTAGAGCTGGCGCAGCACCGGAATGATCGCCTTGTGGGAGGCGGGGTCGTAGCCCGCGTCGTAGACGGCTTGGCGCAGCAGGTAGTCGGGCGCGCCAAAGGCAGGGTCGAGGGCGACCTTGACGATCTTGTCGGGGTCCGTGACCGCGACCTCCTCGATGTCGACACCGCCCATCGCCGAGAGCATCAGCACGAAGCGCTTGCTCTTGCGGTCGTTGACGATGCCGGCGTAGTACTCCGTCTTTATGTCAAGCGCCGGCTCGACGAGGACCTTCTCCACGGTCAGGCCCTTGATCTGCATACCCAGGATGCGCGAACCGACCTCGCGCGCCTCCTCGGGCGTGCCGGCGAGCTTGACGCCGCCGGCCTTGCCGCGGCCGCCGGCCTGCACCTGCGCCTTGACCACCACGCGGCCACCGATCGTGCGCGCGGCCGCCTCGACCTCCGCGGGCGTCGTCGCCACGATCCCCTGCGGGACCGGCATGCCCTGCTTGGCGAAAAGCTCTTTACCCTGATATTCGAGTAGGTTCATTGTGTCTCCCAGTAGATAGTAGTTAGTAGCTAGAAAGGGTTTCTAGCTACTAACTACTATCTACTAACTACTAAAACAACGCTAACTGCTGTGCCATCGCATGACTATGCCATGCGGCGCTGGGCTCGTCGCGCCGCGCCACGTCGATCTCCAGCCCGCGCATGGACCCCGCCAGGTCCAAGCGCAGGCCCACTTGTTCGCGCGCCTTGCGCAGCGTATTGTTCTCCTCACTCAAGTGTGCCAGCCACAGCCACCGTTTGCGCTGTGGCGCGCGACGGAAGGCGCGCTCGAGCAGGCGCGCTGTCTGGTCGTTGGAGAGGTGGCCGCCGTTGCCCAGGATGCGGTTCTTGAGCGGCCATGGATAGGGGCCGGAGCGCAGTGTTTCCGTGTCGTGGTTAGCCTCGAGGACCACGAGGTCGGCCGCGGCGATGTGCGGCTCGATGTCGGGGCAATCGTAGCCGACGTCGGTGGCCATGCACATGCGCCAGCCCTCGTAGGCGAGCGCGTAGCCGACGGGCTCGCGCGCGTCGTGCGGCACCGCGAACGAACTGATCGCCACGGAACCGACGATATGTGTTCCGCCGGTGGGCAATATGATCGTGGCGGCGCGCGGCGCGTCGATGGCCGCCAACGTGCTTTTATTGGCGATGATCGGCGCATTGTACAGGCGAGCCAGCGCCGCGGCGCCGGAGATGTGGTCGGAGTGCTCGTGCGTGATGAGGATGCCGGCGAGTTGGCCGGGCCGCACGCCGTGGTCGTGTAGGTGCTTGGCGAGGGTACGGGCCGACCGGCCGGCGTCGATCAGCAGCGCGGTCTCGCCCGCCCGCACCAGCACAGCGTTGCCCGAACTCCCGCTGGACAGCGCCCTGACGGTGATCGCCATCAACGCATACCTATCGCGTGGCAGGTGTGGGAGGTTTGGGTCGAAGAATAGAGGCGCACACTCGCATGGTAGCGATGGGCCGGGGGCGTGTCAAGGGGCAGCCAGACACTACCGCAACTTGTCGACACGGATACAGAGTGTGACAAAACGTTGCGTGGATGTTAAAATAGTTGAGTGCTGGTAGTAACGGATACCTGGGGATTAGGCGACCGATGCCGTTGATGAAGTCTACGTTAGGGCGCGTTAAACGATTACTTCCCATTTTCGGGCGCAGGCTCATAGCCGCTTTGCCCGACAGCGGCGGGGAGTTATTCCTTGGCGACTCCATAACACCGTCAGCAGAGCACGATAACACGGCGCTGTCAAACCCTCAAGACATTCCCCTTGCCGATGTGACGTTACCGCTGACCGAGTGGCTGCGCTTGCCGCCGGCGGTCGCGCAATCGACGTCTCTTATCGACCGGTTCCACTTATCTCCTAACAGCCTATCCGGAAAATCGTTAGAGAGGCTTATGCAGCCGCTGAGCGCGTGTTTAGGCACTTTCCGGATAGGCTGTAAGCTAATGAACGCGCTTAAGCGCAACGCCGTTAACACGCTCGAGCAGTTGAGCGCCCTTACTCCGCATGACCTGCTCGCCATGCGTAACGTTGGACCTGGGTACGTCAAGGAAATCGTGGATACACTTACAAATCTAACCTCGGCCGCGTCACGCTCGCCAGATTCGCGGTGGCCGCCGCTTGATGGATGTCTTGGCATGATGCATGGCGAACCAGCGCAGGCGCCGGCGGGACCATCCGGTTTAGGCGTGGGAACAGATCAGGACCAACGCGATCCCGTGACCGTGCCCATAGCGCTATCAGAATGGCTAACGCTGCCGCCTTACGTCGCGCAATCGGCGTTACCCCTTAAACGGCTGCGCCTGTCCGCGCAGGTATCGAATGCGCTGGAATTCAACCGCGTGGAGACAGTGACCCAACTGAGTTCCCTCTCTCCATACGAACTCTTTAGCATGCCTAGAATCGGGCGGGAATCGATCAAGGAGATAATGGCCGTACTGACCCAACTCTCCGCGCAAACGCCGGAGTCGTTGGACCCCGCTGCAATCCTTTTCGGAGATTTGTATCGAGGAGACATCGCCGTCGCATTATTACAGTGGCTATGCGGAGCGGCGATCGAGTCGTGTGCGAAGGTACCCGCCTCGACCTGCGACGACGCGAGCGGCATTGGACCGATGAGTTGGTCCGCGCCCTTCGCGAATTAAAGCGGCCATCTCACTTTACCCGCATTGCTGAAGCTACCAATGCGTTGCTGCCTCCTGAGCGCCAAGTACATGTGCGCAACGTGCATGCGATGATGCAGCGGCGTGATGATCTTTTCGTGCGGACAGGAATGGGTGTCTATGGATTGGCCGAGTGGGGAATCGCCAAGGAGCGGACGATCGCCGATACGGCGTATCGCATCCTGTCGGAGGGCGGGCAACCGTTGCCGATGCGCGAACTGACCGCGCGTGTCCTCGAATATCGCCATGTCAAGCCGACGTCCGTAGGCGCTATGGTCGGCGCCGACAAACGTTTCTGTCGGATTGGTCCGAAAATCGGCCTGTGCGAGTGGCGGTCCAGCAACCTCAATCGTGATCTTAAAGAGACAGCGGCGCCATAGGCGTACTAGAATAAGACCTGGCCCCGTCTATGCTACGTATCCACGCAAGAGGCGCCTAACCCACGGCATAGTATGAGCTTTCACCGCGTTGTCTCCGCCTCTGAGATGACGCTTTGGAGGGCAATCAGGCATGAGTACGATCAACTGGGTCCACGATTTCGACGCGGCGCTTACGCGGGCGCAAGGCGAGAGCAAGCTCGTGTTGCTCGATTTCTTCTCGCCCGTCTGAGGCGGCTGCAAAGCTCTGGATACCGTGACGTATCCGACGCAGGCGGTCGCCGACACGATCAACGACAACTTTGTGCCCGTCCAGGTCAACACGCAGGATGGCTCGGGCGCCGCGCTCGTGGAGCGCTACCGGCAGGCATGGACGCCCGACATCCGCGTCCTCGACAGCGACGGCTTCGAGTTGTACCGCTGGAACGGCTATCTGCCACCCTTCGAGTACCTACCCCAACTCCTGGTCGGCCTTGGCCAGGCGCACTTACGCAAGCATGATGAGCCGAGAGCGGCCGCCACGTTCGAGCGCGTGATCCGCGAGTTCCCCACCAGCGCCGCCGCGCCCGAGGCGGAGTACTATTACGCCGTGTCCATGTACAAGCACAGCCACGAGCACAGCGACCTGATGGGCAACTGGGACCGCCTGCGCCGTGACCACCCCGAGAGCACCTGGCGCGTGCGCCAGTCGTTCAGCGAAAATCAATCGTAGCCCGCCGTTGTGGCTCAGGGTCAAGGTATACGCCGGCCAGCGATGTCGCGGGCCGGCGTATACTGGCGTCAGTGACCGTCTTCTTTAGATGGTGCGTCCCGCGATTGTGAGAGTGGACGTCGCCGGCCTGGCCTTAAAAGACCATGGCAGAGACCAGACCTTGAAAGGTCTCCCGGTGGTCAGCGTGGCGGGCGCACACAATGATGGGGGGTTACGAGGAAGGATGATGGAGCAAAAGCTATCGCTTGAGGATGTCGCGCGCTACCCACGGCCGGGCATGATCGTGCCGCGCCATGTAGAGTTCACGCCCGATGGCCGGGCGGTGGCTTATCTCTTTAGCGCCGAGGGGTCGCTCGTCCAGGGGCTGTGGCGCTACGATATCGCCACGGGCGAGCGCCGACAGGTGGTCGGGGAGCCCGCCGGGTCCGCGACGCCCGAGCCAGCGCGCTCGCTCGACGAGGACCTGCGCCGCGAGCGCGCCCGCGTGCGCGAGGTGGGCGTCACGGGCTTCCAGTTCGCGCGCGCGGGGACGGACGGCCCCTTGGTCCTGCTCGTCCCCCTCGACGGCGGCCTGCACATCGCGCGCGGCGCCGCGCCCCTGACCCGCCTCGACGCTAGCGAGGGCGCGCTCGACGCGCGGCTGAGTCCCGACGGCGCGCGCGTGGCTTTCGTCCGTGGTGATGAACTCTACGTCGCGCCCACCGACGGCTCCGCGCCGCCACACCGCCTGACCGACGGGGCGGGCGACGGCGTGACCAACGGGCTGGCCGAGTACATCGCGCAGGAGGAGATGGGCCGCGCCGAGGGCTACTGGTGGAGCCCTGACGGTACGCGCCTGGCCTACGTGCGCGCCGACAGCAGCCATATCCCCCAGTACCCCATCGTGCACCAGGGCGCCGATACGCTCACCGTCGAGGAGCACCGCTATCCGTTCGCCGGAGCGCGCAACGCGACGGTGCGGCTGGGCGTCGTCGCCGCGGAGGGGAACGAAGATGCCGCTACCGCGACAACGTGGATGGACCTGGGGCCGGACGACGATATCTACCTGGCCCGCGTGGCGTGGCGCCCCGACGGTGTCCTGACTGCCCAGATCGAGTCGCGCGGCCAACAACATCTGCGACTGGTCGCCTTTGATGGGCGCACGGGGGCGGCGGCGACGCTGATCGAGGAACGTGGCGAGCCCTGGCTCAACCTGAGCGACGACACGCGCTTCCTGACGTCGGGCGAGTTCATTTGGTCGAGCGAACGCACCGGCTTCCGCCACCTCTATCTATATGACGGCGACGGACGCGAGGCGCGCGCCCTGACTGAAGGGCCATGGATGGCGCCGCGCCTCGTGGCCGTGGACGAAGAGCGGCGCACCGTCTACGTCGAGGGCACGCGCGACGACGTGCGCGAACGCCACCTCTACGCCGTGTCGCTCGACGGGGGATCGCTCCGCCGTGTGACGAGCGCGGCGGGCTGGCACGGCACGGTTATTTCACCCGACTTTCGCTACTTCATCGACACCTGGAGCGCCGTGGAGCGCGCGCCAACGGTGACGCTGCGGCGGCTGCCCGATGGAGCCGAAGAGGCCGTGCTGCACGGCAACGAGGGGGTGAACGCCACGGGGTTGGGGCCGCTCGTCCCCGAACTTACCAGCTTCCGCAACCGCGACGAGGTCGAGCTATACGCGGCGGTCTACGCGTCGGAGGCGACGCGCGCGTCCGACCGGCCAGCGCCCCTGATCGTGTCGGTGTACGGCGGCCCGCACACGCAGACCGTGACCAACCGCTGGGACCTGACCGTCGACCTGCGCGCGCAGTACCTGGCCCAGCAGGGCTACGTCGTCCTGAAGGTCGATAACCGCGGCAGCGCCAACCGTGGCCTGGCCTTCGAGGCGGCGCTCGCGCGCGACATGGGCCACGTCGAGGTCGACGACCAGGTGGACGGCGTGCGCTTCCTGGCCGCGCGCCCCTACGTCGACGGCGCGCGCATCGGCGTCTATGGCTGGAGCTACGGCGGCTACATGACCCTCATGGCGCTGCTGCGCGCGCCGGATGTGTTCACGGTCGGCGTCGCGGGCGCGCCGGTCACCTCCTGGGAAGGCTACGACACGCACTACACCGAGCGCTACATGGGACTGCCCGACTCCAACCCGGACGGCTACCGCACGAGTTCCGTCCTACATCATGTCACGGCGCTACGCGGCCGGCTGCTGCTCATCCACGGCATGGTGGACGAGAACGTGCACTTCCGGCACACCGCGCGGCTCATCGCGGCGCTCACGGCGGCGGGCCGGCCCTACGACGCGGCGCTGTTCCCCGAGGAGCGCCACATGCCGCGCGACGCCAGGGGCCTGGAGTACCTGGAGCAACGCCTGAGCGGGTATTTCCAGGATCATCTTCGTTAGGGCCGTGCGTCCCGTCGTCCTCGGTGGTAGGTTTAGAAGGACGCTGCGACATTCCGCAGCGCCTCGTAGTTCAGCACATCGACCACCGTCATGCGCCGATGATCACTGGAGACCGGGCGCAGCACAATCTCGACATCGGGCGCCGCCTTCAGACGGAGGCCGTAGTAGGCTCCACGCTGGTCGCGCAGCGTGACGACGGACAGCAGTGAGGGCGCGTTCAGGTCCCAACCGTCGTGAGCAAGCGCGAGGAGCGCATCTCGGATGGTCTGCTGCTCGGACAAAGGCAATTGACCCAAAGACGCGGAGACTCCGTAATTGACGTTTGTGATGGGTCCGGCGGACGCGGTACACTATAGGTAGATCACAAGCCTCCTCTCCATCCCACCTATCGCGCCGCATTCGATCGCGCCTAGAAGCAGCCCATGACCCA
>JAABUV010007839.1_pt1 | contig 11023 bp, 9 predicted proteins | sample 5559971 | NCBI WGS metagenome assembly JAABUV01 (sample SAMN10711881, study PRJNA513362) | rock metagenome | isolation source: Antarctica rocks | place: Antarctica: Victoria Land, Knobhead nord | collected 2015-12-19
GATCTCAGAAAATATCTGATTCTTTCTGATTTACTGACAAAAAGAATTCTACTTGAAAAAACTGATACGACAAAATTCAGAATAAACTAGAGATCAACGTCGATCTCTTTTCAAATAAACGAGTCAAACTGAGCTATGTACATTTCAGATTATTCAATGATGTAGCTGATGTTGTTCAATCTAGATGCGAACGTGACTGTGTCAATTTCTATAAGATCGTTGATGATCTTTTGAAAGAACTAGCTGATTTATTTAATGATTCAGATAAGAAAGTCAACTTTTGTAGAAAATACTACAACTTGATTCAAGAATCAAAGAAGTTCAGTGAGTTTTACACTCAGTTTCAACGATTATCTTTCTATCTGAAGTATCACGAAAAGCAACTGATCATTGATCTGAAAGATAAAATAAACTCTCGTCTTTGATTCATTTGAATAGATCAATTAGTTCAATCTGATTCTCTCAAAGAGATTCATTTCTATCTGATTCATTTGAATAATGATCAGCGAGTCATTTGAGAAATCAAGAACAAAGTCAATCTCATCAAATGCATTGATGATCTGTCAAAGATCATCTTTCATAAAGCTGTTGTTACTCAGTCAGTCAATCATTCAAAATCTGATCATCTAAAGTCACATGACGCAGTTTTAACTAACGTCAAAGAAGCAGACGTTCTAGTTGAAACCTGTTTTATATGTCATAAATCAGATCATAGCTTTAGAGAGTGCTCTGATCAACCTATCAGAATCAATGCAGTGAACAATGAATATGATCGTTTTGAGTTCGATTTCGATTCAAATTTCGATTCAAAAAACTAGTCATCTCTTCAAAAGTCATCAAAGAAATAAAGATTATATCTTTGTGCAAACTAGATGAAATTCTATCAGAAGAAAATTACTTTGAAAAGTCATTTTTAATTGATGCTCATCTCATCTCGCAGAATCAATTCTTCAGTCTTTATTCACTAATAAACAGTGATTCAGTCACTCATACACTCATACACGCTAATCTAGTCAATAGAGTATGCAAGAAACTAAAAATTCAATCTATATCTTTAACAAAAGAGAAGCTAATAAGAGATTATGATGAAAAGATATCTAAGAAGATTATCACTCATAAAATTCTATTCAATCTCATCATCGAAAGTCATAAGAAATTGACTGTATCAATGTTGATAGCTGATATTGATCATCATGAAGTCATATTGAGTAAGCTCTGAATGAATAAAAACGAAATATTACTGAATATGCAAAACGACGTCATTGTTTTTTCAAATCAATTGAATACTTCTATTTCGATTTTTTCGATTTCTCTCAATTCAAAGCACTCAAGTTGACTGCAATCAACTTCGTCTTCTTCAATCACTCAGACTAAGATCTCTATGATGCTCAAACGACTTGTTTCAATCACTGCTCAGAAAGAGTCATTCTCGATTCAAAGCATAAATGCAGCTTCGTTCAAAACACTGTTGAATCATTCAAAGAAGAATCAGACTGAAGTCTTTGCTCTATTCACGACAGACATCAATAGAAAAATCGCGTACAATACTCAGTGCGATTTGAACGCTCTAAACATCTTTTCAATCAATGAAACGACTCAGAATTTGAAAGATATTAAAGCGAAGCTGTCATCGAAATATCATGAGTTTCTAGATGTTTTTAATCGAGCTCAATTGAATAAACTATCTTCTCATTACTTCTATAATCATAAAATTGAACTCATCAGTGATTCAACGCTTTCTTGCTGCTGAGTTTATTAAATGTTCTCTGTCAAACTTCTGAAGATAAAGAAGTACTTAAACGAGAATCTGTCAAAGAAATTCATCACTTCTAGTCAAGCTCTCTATTTCTTTCCCGTTTTATTCATTCTCAAAGCAAATGAAGATCTTCGATTTTGCGTGAACTATCAAAAGCTAAATATCATTTTTAAAAGAAATAAATATTCTCTATCGCTGATAGATGAGATCATTGATAAAATAGTGAGTTGCAAGCATCTGACTAGATTGAACATCATATCAGCATTCAACAAACTTTGAATGCATCTCAATAACGAGAATTACATCACTTTTATCACTGCTTTAGAAGCATATAAATACAAGATGCTATTATTCAAACTGATTAATGAATCAACCTTCTTTCAGCAATATATGAATGATGTTCTATGAGACTTTCTGAACGACTTTTGCCAAGTCTATCTAGATGACATTCTCATCTATAGCAAAACAAGAAAGAAACATAGAGATCACGTCAAACTAGTATTGAGTCGACTACGCGAAGCTGAACTGCAGATGAATATTCAAAAGTGCAAATTCAATGTAAAAGAGACTGTCTTTCTAGAAGTCATTGTATCAGAACTAGATCTTTGTATGAATTCAAGCAAAGTGACAGTCATAGTCAACTGAATCACTTCGATCAATTTAAAAGAAATTCAGAGCTTCATGAGATTTGTTAACTTCTATCGTCGTTTCATTAAGAACTTCTCGAAGCTAGTCAAATCATTCATTCAGCTGACTAGAAAGAACACGTCTTTTGTTTGAAACAAGATCTGTATTCAAGTCTTTGACAATTTAAAGAAACAAGTCAGCTCGATCTCAGTACTTCGTCACTTTGATCTCAAATGACAAGCTATTCTGAAGATCAATGCTTCAAACTATGTAAAAGATGAAATACTATCTCAGTACAATGATGAGAAAGTTCTTCATTCGATGATCTTCTACAGTAAAAGCATGATTCTCGCTGAAATCAATTATCACATCTATGACAAGAAATTGCTAATCATTATTCAATGTTTCAAACACTGATGATTTGAGCTAAAGTGCACTGAACTACTCATTCAAATATTCATCAATCATCAAGCTTTGAAGATCTTCATGAAAAATAAACAGTTAAGTCGATGACAAGTCAACTATCTGAACATTCTGTTGAAGTTCAACTTTCAGATCATTTTTAGATCAGATAAAATGAATACTAAAGTTGATGCTTTAACTCAAATGTCTCTAGTGAACGTCTCTGAATCAGCTCAATGACTTGAAAATCATTTTCAAACTATTCTGATTCTTAATAGAGTTGATGTTCTATTCATTGAATTGAAAGCAAATCTCTATCAGCAAGTGTATATGATCAATCAAACAAATGAGCTCTGCAATGAATATAGACAAGCTATGAATGAGAACAAGCTCAAATTTCATATCACTAAATTAAAGAACTGCAAAATCATTAACAGCGTTCTCTTTAAAAAAAGACTTACTGTGAGTCTCTGAGAACATGCACACGAAATTACTACAAGAAGTGCATGATCAATCTTCAATCTTTCATTTCAATAATAAACAAATCATTGATTTAGTTCAGCGTTTCTACTATTAATCAGATCATTGAGCTACTATTTGATGATACATTCAAAACTGTCATGCTTATCAGCGAAGCAAAGCTTCTAGAAATAGCATCAATGAACTTCATCATTCTTTTTTGATTTCACAGAAACGCTGAAAAAATATAGCTATGAACTTCATCACTGAACTATCTCTGTCAGAAGACTATAACATCATTTGCACAATCATATATCATCTCATCAAAGAATGTCACTATGTTTTCTGTCATTGAGAAGACAATGACATCTCAGTCGAAGAAATGATTTGAATCATACTATGAAACGTCTATCGACTGCATGATCTACTCAGTTCTATTGTTTCAAACAAAGACTTTCAATTCATATCAACTATGTGAAAGAGTCTTTGCAAGCGACTGAGAATCACAGCTAGTCTATTCACAGTCTATCATTTAAAGATCAATGATCAGACGAAATGAGTCAATCAAGACGTTGAACGCGAACTTAGAATCTACTGCAATTACATGCAGAACGACTGAGTCAAATGAATATCTATGATGAAATTCAGCGATAATTTCAATATCTTCTCGATCATCTTAATGATTTCTTTCTACTTCAATAAAGATTTTCATTCTTGAATAAGTTTTGATTCAGATACGACTGACTATGAAATCACTCATGAATGACTGAAAGCTAGAAAAGCAGATGATATTATCATTTAAATGAAAAAGTTACTGAGCTTCAATTGTCAACAATTGAAAAAGACGAAGCTGATCATCAAAGCACAGATCAATAAACATAAACGAGACGTCATCTATGAGATAAATGATTGAGTTTGACTATTTTTCAGAAATGTCAAAATCATGAGATCATGCAAAGATTTAAAAGATAAACAACTAGAATCATATCAGATCACTGTCAAAGCGAAAGTCTTTTATCATCTTCATTTATCAGTCAGCATGAAGCATTTGCATTCGATGTTTAGCTTGAAGCTACTGCGATCATATTCAGAAGACTTTCTATCAGAACAGCATGCAGAATTTCTCAGACTCATCATTATTGATGATGATGACAATGAACATTGAGAGATAAATGACATTCTGAACTTCAGACGCTATCAAGATCGAATACAGTACAAGATCAAATGAAAAGATCTAGATAGAAACGATGAATGATATTATGTCAATAAAGATGAATTCAATGACTTCAAGAAAGTTTTGAATGAATTTCATACACTATATTCAAGAAAGTCACGCTAGTATCGAAATAACTCAATAAGAAAGCAAGCAAATGAGCAACATTCATGCAAACATGAATTTTCAAAGAAAGAAGTAATGTTACGAGTGTATCAAGACTGAATAAAGTTAATCAGTGTTTCTAGCTCAAATCTGACTCAGATCTGACTCAGTTTCTATTTTCTTTTTTCAACATTTCTTTGTTCAACATCATCTTTCTTTCTACATCACATTCTACTCATGTCACAAACACATTTTCTTTGAGCTTAGCGCAGTCTCTGAATATTACTTAAATAGAAGCTTTTGTACTCATCTTCTTCTGTATTCTTAATATTCAGTTATAGCTATCTTTAAAGATCAAGCATTATTCAATTCTGACTTTCGCTGATTGACTCATCTAGACATGATTCTGACAATTCTCAGATGTTTTTAAAAAACATCATTAAATTTATGAAGTTTAAGTTGAAGCTGTAATATTGCTTCATTCATGAGATTGATGAGAAATCTCATATAAATAAATCTCAAGTCATTGATTTTGAAGCATTTTAATTACTTATAAGTTATGTAATTATCTGAACTTTAAAAAAGATAAATTCTGAATGAATAACAGTCAAGAAGTTTGCTACTCAGTTAATCATTGCAGATTCATATGACTGTGATATTTACATTAAATATGAACTTTTCTGCAGACATTATCTTTTACGCGCTTGCAGACAAGAATTTTCAATCTCAATATTGCTTCTTCATTCTCGCTGATGATTGAATGAATCTTTTATAGCATCGAGCAACTGACAAACTAAATACTACGATGACTTTATCAATTTGAATGATGCAAATTCAACAAGATATTATGATGTTAGTAAAAATAAATTTCTTCATGCAGCAGTCAGCTTGCAGAAGTTGCATGAGAAGTTATCATGTCAGCAAATTGATCTTTTAATCAATCAGCTGTTTATCTTTCATATCAACGTGACTGTCACATACAAGAGATTGCAAAAAGTGAATTAAAGACTTTTCATGACACTTTCAAAATCATCTTCTATAAGAAAAAAAGCTTAAGCTGAGCTTCATCAAAAGAAAAAACATGATAAAGTCAACATTTGAGCTTTGACTGCAGCAAAAGCAGCTGAGCTGAATGCTAAGCAAAAAGATAAATAAAAGAAGAAGAACAATGAGACTGTTAAGCAAAGAAAACAACAGAAGAAGAATAGCAAGATCTCACTGTCATTGAATTTCTTTGCTTCATTCTTCGTCATTATGACGTTCAAATCTCAAGATAGATCGAAAGATAGTAAAAATCTCACATCAACTACTATTATTACTGCTACTACTTTCAATGAATCTTCACTCTCTTTCATTTCATTCATGATGTTTAGAATAATCAAATCTGATCATGCAGTGAAGAAAACAACTGTATGAAAGCAGAAGTTTCAGTCTAAACGTCGTTCTTAAGAATCTACGTTGAAGATAGTGTTGAGACCGTGCCTAGAATCTAACCACACTGCAGCGAGATAGTGCGTAGCTGAATAGAATGTTTGATCAATAGAGGTAGCTATAACTAGAATATTAAGAATACAGAAGAAATCAAAGAGGGTTTCGAGCTGTATCTATAGTAGGGCAAAACAAAGGGGGCGAAGCAGGTTTGCTCGGGTATCGGAAGCGCTAGGATAGAGTGTTGAGGCTAGGGGTTCAACATGGGCCAAAACCCCTAGGGCTTGTTGGCTAGGAAACCCTATTCAATCCCGACACACTCGTAACAGATAGTGACTTTGAAGTCGATGAGAAAGAGATCTAAGTCTAATTTGATGACGACAGCAACATTGAATGAATGAAAGTCTCAACAAAAGAGACTTATTGAATCGACATTCGTAATAGATTAAATGTTATATATGATGGGGAATCTACCTGTATTTGTTAGCAGACTACACCTAAATGAAGGTAGATCTCGCCTTTAGCGAAAGTGACGCTCCGTAATGTGCGCCGTTAAATGGCGTCCCCAAGACCTCCCGCTACATCGAGAAGCGTATTTGGCTGACTTCAAACACTGTTCACGCTCCCCAGCTCAAAGCGTGGATTGGTCGCTACTAAGAGATTTTTCTATTCTTCCAGAGTCCGTTCGTGCGAGCTAAAGGAGACGAGCATGTTGATATCCATCTTTTGCAATGCGTAATACTAGCATTGGCAAGGATTTCACGCTTCTCTTCCTAGACCGGTGATGCATCCCATAAAGAGACTTCACAGGTTCAGCTAGAGGCACAGCTACCGGTCAAATGCTGTTGGAAAGGATGAATAGCCTATTAATTTTTGACGTTTTTCGACTTTTGTTCCAGCACGTCGTACAATATCTTTGCTTCCATCAGTGTGGAAACATTGAAGCCATATGAATAACTTAAGCGGCTTCATGGAGGGTCTGAGATGTTACATCAAGATTCAGGCTCTTAGAATTTCCATCGCTCTAGCCAAACGTTCATCCACGCCGGATTCACAGTATACAATGTGGCCATTGTTTTGCTGGCTCGGACACCGTGCTCCGCATCAAATGCCAAAGACCCTTTACCATTCTCGATCTCTTCAAAAATTTCGAGCAGTTTCAAAGCAGGGTGCCTTGCTAGCTCTGAGCTGTCGAGGACATCGAGCTTCAGCAAGCTGTTTATTCAGTCTCGAAGCGAGACAATGTCCACTTGATGCCCAAGATGGCTCTGTAGCGTTCCAAGCAATGACTCCCACGCTATTGGATGAGGGTTGACAAGGTTGTAGATGTCAGCATTGCCAGCGTTGTGGGCCGTAGAGTAGTATCAGATTGAATGATTTCGATAATAATTGTGGCTAACTTGTCGACAGGGATCCAATCGATAACGGGCAGGCTTGCAGGCAGACGTTTTAGCGATTTCGAAGTCTTGATCATCGATGGCAGCCATTCCTGTGACGGCCAAGCTGGATCGCTCAACGTTGTGGAACCTGCAATCTGTCCTACGCGCAAGATGCTAACAGGTACTCCGGACTGCTTATTCGCGTTATCTAAGATTCGTTCGGAAATAATTTTTGATTTCCCGTAACCCATAGAGTATCCGCGGCAGCTTCGTAATCATATAAGAACGTCTCGGGAACTGACGGAATCTCTGCCTTATCCTGGTATATAGTGGCCATTGTGAAGCGGCAGTTACGGAAGAGACGAAGACAATGCGTGGAGATCTCCTGCTACCTGTGCTCCAATCGATTATACGACGGACGCCACCAATGTGAACATCCTCGTAAGACTCAAGCGAAAGTTTGAAGTTCGACCTTCCAAGCATTGTGAATAACAACGTCTACACTGTTGCTCAAATCTACAAAAACTGCATCGTCGAGTCCTAAGAATCTCTGGCGGTAATCTGCAGTGAGGTATGTCACCTTCCAATTGTTGGTTCTGATTGTGGGACCATGCTTCGCAAACATGTTCTCGTGTCTCTGATGAGCATCTACTGAACGAGTTAAACAGTATATCTTTGAGATGACGAGATCATTCAAGAGTGCTTGCAACAGGTAAAAGCCTAGAGATCCTGTCGATCCTGTCAGTCAATGCTATACTATTCCGGCTGCTCTAGACTGTGAATAAGGCTGAAGTGATCTCTGTGGCAGGTTTTGAGTGAACTTTTCCACAAGTGCAGCTATCTTAGCCCGCCGAATGTGACTTCGGTTATTGTTGTCCACTCCAGGTATTACGCCCAAGTTCAAGAAGTTGTAAATGGCGGCTGAAAGTTGGTCAACGGTAGGGTTGCTGTATAGGAGTCTATCCGATAGCCAAGAAAGCTCGGATTTCTTGCGATGAACGAGAAGCTCGGCTTTCAGCATACCAGCTATCGTCACCGTCTTTAACGAATCAAGTCGCAGGACAAACAGGTCATTGCGATCCGTGAACTCGACTTCTGAAAGGGAAGATGTAATAGACGAATGCACCAACTGCTTGATAGCCTCGAGTTCAAACGATGCCCTGAGAACTTGAGAGTCTTCTTTTCCAATACTGCTGTCATTCTCGTATAAGGCTGTAATTTCGAGTTCGTAACTCCGCTCAGTCAATTTGCGCACGACCGTGCCTTTACCGGCACGTTGGAAAGGCTTGCCAGCATTCGTAACTTCAACTTTGGTTCGAGCTAATTGACCATGCCCAGAGACTAAGAGATTCGCTTGTTTCACAAGTGGCCAGACCTCCTCTACAAGCGATGCTCTGTAGGTGTCTGGCTGAGGTTCAAGTAACAAGGCTGCCTGAAATCTACCTTGTCCAACTACAAGTGCCCCCATAAGAAGCGGATGCCCCTGTATCAGGGCTTCTATTGAGACTGGATTGAACTTTTTCGCCATTGGATAAGACCAGTATATCGTCTATCCGGCCATGAAAGCGCCACAGATTTGATTTGGTTGGATGCGGTTTGAAGAGATTCTTAGTGTGCGAATCTTGGTATGTGGAAAGTTGTGATTTAAACCTGACATTCTTTCTGTGCTGTCATCACTGAGTACGACTAGTTCATACGCTCCATCCTCCGACGGCTGCAACTCAAGCTTACGACACGGGTTCCATTCGATATAGGCCCAGTCCTAACGGAACCAGTTGCTGGATTGGAAGCGTTTCTGTTACGCCAAAAATTGGGCAGATTTCGACGATCTTGCTCAAGAGATCTCCAGCGAAGGGCGACAGTGGACCACCTGTATATGCTACCCATTCTAAATCCTTGAAAGTGGTTCAGGCCTTCAGGCTCCTACAGTAACTGTTCGATGATTGAAGGTGGGATGAAAAGAGCTTTCAAGTGGTGATTTTGAATGATCTTGCGGACCATCGCACCATTTGCTGGTCTATGTGCAGGCCCTAGAACCGGTACACCGGCTTCAGAAAAGGTAGGGACAACTAGATTTGCGTCAGTAGTCGTTGCGAAAATGACTATAACTGTGTACGGCTTACTTATGGTTGCGATAAAACCTGCTAATTATGTGTTGCCACATGTGAGAATCACCAACTTTCAAAGCCATAAGTCGGACACTCAACTTACATGAAAGGGAGGAAAAGCGGTATAGTATTTTCCGCTGCTATTGAAGTCCCGGACTGTGGAATTCAGGCCTTTGCGGCCCTCTACCTTCGGTAAATAGCGGTCATTGTCCATAGTGGCAAATGTGCCATGAGTCATGAAAATTGGCTTGGGCAGTCCTGCAGAGAATATAAGCTTTGTACATACCTAGCCATCGAACAGCATACCGGTCGAGCCGAAGGAGTGGAGAATGAGAGTGGGCTTTCGAGCTGCCTCTTCAAAGGTATAATCATAAGGATACGGCTCTGCATTTGCTAGAAGCATCTCTTCAAAGGATAGGACTTGGAAGCAACGAAGGTCCTCCTTGGCTGCTAAAAGAGCTTTGGTGATCGGTGCGAGTTCAGGAGAATAGAGAAACTTTGAGCATTTCGTTTGTTCAAGCAAGGATACAGATGCTTTCGTGAGATTCCGCGGAGACAATAGGAGAGCCTTAGAGAATTTGCTAAGCTTTATCAACTATTTTCTCTCGTATACTTACCTTATAACCACACTTTACAGCAGCAAGAAGAATTACTGCAGTACTGAGATCGGGGATGCCCATATAAACCAGAGTCTCGAATTCATCACTCCAGCCAATTTTGTCCTGAATCCAGTAAGCGAAACCGTTAGTTGCACCAGCCATATCCCCACATGTTATGTCATGGAAGCCTTCAGATGAATCGGTTGAGTGTGGAATCGACGCGTATAGCCGATCCGAGGTTCACTTTGCGTGTTCATCTAGAACATGTGGTAGGTAGTAATCTCCTTCCATAGAGCCGATCTTGAACAATACACCCACTCATCGAGGCTCGACTCGAAAATATTAGACGGTATAAGAAGGCCAGTGGCGCATAAGCATGGAGGAGAGCCGGACCTGGAGTGAAGGGAGCCATAACTAGATCTATGGGCGAGGTCGACAATTAGGACTCGGGTAAAATCTTTTTTTCTCTTAAAATCCCTTTGGCTTACATGTTTGCGCTTCAAATCTCGAGTGCGGATAAGACTCTCTCACTCTGTCAGGACGCCAATGTAAGTTCTACCTTCTGTTTATTCTACTGCCAATGGGGAAACATGATGGTAGAAGAAAAAGATGTCGACGCGCGGAAGCGTTCAGTCTCAACACAACTCAAAACTTCCGCTGCGTACGTATCAGTGCAGACCTTCTTAGTCTATCGTCCCACGCCGCAAGCCCAGACAATCAACGTAACTACCGTCGCAATTGTTGCCCCTGCGACAACTTCGAGGGGCCTAAGATAACCAAGCATGCCCAACGAAGTGCACGTAGCAAAGACACCTCCAGCTGGTGTGAAGCCGCCATAGGCCCAAGCCTGAAATGCTGCAGCGAGTGTACCTGACCATGGTGAGCATCTCGACAAATCAAAAGAATGTCTTCCACGAACCTGCACCAACACCCACAAGATTAAAGCC
>JAABUV010007841.1_pt1 | contig 11021 bp, 13 predicted proteins | sample 5559971 | NCBI WGS metagenome assembly JAABUV01 (sample SAMN10711881, study PRJNA513362) | rock metagenome | isolation source: Antarctica rocks | place: Antarctica: Victoria Land, Knobhead nord | collected 2015-12-19
CCCGCTCGGCCGCCCTTGGCGGGCGTCCTGCGCGCGCGCTTGCCGGGCTGCGGCGCGGCGGCGGGCGCGAGCCCGTCCGGCGCGCCGCCGTCGGGGGCGGCCGCTCCCGCGCCCGCGGCCAGCAGCGCCGCGAGTGTGGCACCGGCAATCGGCAGCGCAGCCAGGGCGGCATGCGCGCCAGCGCGCGCCGCCTCGGACGGCCCGCGCGCAGATGCACGCAGCAGCGCCTGCCGCCGCGCGCCTCCATGTCAGGGACCATATCAAGGACGAGAGGCAAACTACGCTGCGTGATAGGCAAGAATGAGCAGTGCCTGGATGTGTCGCTGGTCACTCGCATTGCGGCTGAATCGGCGTCTGCGCCGGCGCGCGCGTTCTGCGCAAGCTGCAAGCAGGCGTGTGCAGCAGCGCCTGCCGACGGGCAAGCGCGGCACGACTGCCGATGCGGCCAGTGCTCGCATGGCGAGGCACCACATCAATGCGTTGCTCAAGTGATGCATCACAGCAGCGACAACACGTTATGCACTGGTCGCCGGCGGGTGCGTGGACAAGCTGGAGCGTGGGCAGCCCACATGCACTCTCGCCGAGCGAGCACGGCTGGGCGCATGCAGCCAGCGCCGCATGGCAGGAGCGGAGCCCGCGGCGGCCGCACCAGGATCAGGCGCGCGCGCGCCCCCTCCGCCAGCATGGCATACACATCTGGCGTCACGCGCGCCAGCGCGGCCGCCCGCACGTCCGCGCCTGCCCGGTCGCCGCCGGCGGCCAGATCAGGTTCCTCCTCCGCGTCCACCAGCCAAAGCAGGGTTTCCGCGGGGCCGCCGCCGCCGCCCCCGCCCGTGCCGCCAGCCAGGGCGTGGGCGGGCTCGCCGGCCACTGCGGCGCCGGCCGAGGCGGCAACCTCGGCGGCAAAGGGGGAGTGGGCGGCGGCCGCCCCGTTCGCCATGGCTTCTGCTGTGAAGAGCACCAGCAGCTCGCATGCGAGCGCGCGCTCGCTGGGCAGCATCTGCCGCCCGCCGCAGCCCGTCACTCCGGCCTGACCGGTTGTTCAGGCACCTGCAGAGCTGCCAGCGTGCACAAGCCTTGTCGCACCGCCCTTACACCCACCAGGCTCTGTGAGCATCGGCGGCAGCAGCAGATGTGGTGGCAGCGCACGCAAGGCCATGCTGCTGCCGCACATGGCACGGCCTCGTACGTGAGCAGCCACAGGGACGGCCTGCCCCGCGCCAGGGCCGCCTCCGCACCTGGCCCAGCCCGCGCGCCGCCAGCCGGCGCAGCAGGGCGTCGCCGGCCAGCAGCCGCTCGCCCGGCCGCGCCAGGCCGCCGGCCGCGTGCAGCAGCAGGCGCGCCACGGCGCCGCCGCCGGGCTGCCCGGCTGTGCGCGGCAGGGCCAGCAGCACGTGGCGGCCCAGCGCGGCCGCGGACGCGCCCGACACGTCCAGCACAGGGCCCCTGCGGCGCGCCACAGACCTTGAGGCTGGGTGTTAACGCTGGCCAGCATGCTGCCAGGACATATCCACCAGCAGCGCATTTGTCAGCCAGCGCGGCGCGCGGAGTGCCTGTGAGGTAGCAGGCGGGTGTGAAAGCTTGATACACAGGGGTTCCTTATGCTTCGGTAGGTGTGCAGTAGGTGTGCAGAAAGCACATGAGGCATTGCAAGGGGCTTGTGGCGGCGGGCTCAGCGGTGCCGGGCGCTTTTGAATCATCAGGACCACTTCTTGCATTTCCTGCAGGCCTGCAACCCGGCGGCTTGGTACGCGTGTACTGCAGCATGCCGCTCCGCGCGCGCATCCCGGGGCGCACTGCACAGCAGCGGCCGGGGCGGCCGGGTCGGCGCTTGCCGCTGTAGCCAACGTGCGCCGCAGCAGCCCCGGCAGCGCGCGCATGTCGGCCTCCACGACCGGCGCGTGCTCCGCGACCGCGGCCGCCACCTCGCCGAGCCACCGCTCCGCGCCGTCCCCGGCGCTGCGGCCCTGTCGCGCGCCGCGCCCGACGCGGCTGAGCGCGGCAGGCGCGGGGAACGTGCTGCACTCCCGCACATCGGCGCCTCACGCGCTGCCACGAGTCGGCCAGGCCATTGGCCAGACAGGCCGGCCATGGAAGCAGGCCTTCACTCAAAAGAGCCTGCGCTGCCACCCCCTCCAGACAGGGCAGCCGCTGGGGACGACCTGAGGGGACGGGCAGAGACCAAGCTGTCTGGCGCTCCAAGGAGCGTCACTGCCAAGGGCGTCCGCGCACATGCATGCCCGCCCAACGTCCCTGCAGCACACCTGGATCGCCGCATGCGCATCCACGGCTCGTTCTCGCACACACCGGGTCCCCACACACACCGTCAACACCCGCCCCGCGCACGGCAAGCCCCTCCCCGCATGCGCACCTGCACCGCGCGCAGGGCGGCCAGCGCGGCCGCGCGCGTTTGCCGCTCGGCCGCGGCCGCCGCGGCCAGCAGCCAGGGGAACACGAGCTCCGCGGCGCCCGCCGCGGCGCCCGCCGGCGCTGCACGGCCCAGGCGCGCCGCCAGCATGCCCAGCGCGCGCTCCTGCCGCGCCGCACTCTCGGTCGGCCCCATCGGCGTGGCCCCAGGGCCTGCCTGCCCTCGAGGGAGGGCGCCGCAAGGTGGGCCCCCTGCAAGAGAGGAGGTGGCTGCTTGCAGGGCTGTGCAGCGGGGAGTGTACAGCCAGAGTGAACTGACTGTTGAGTGCTGCGCGTGTGCGTGCCACACGCCCTGTGTGCACACGTGTGTGGCACGAAGTGCTCCCTGCCAACTACCCAAAGTCAGCAGCCAGTCGGTCACGCCCACGTCTTCACACTCGCAGTGCGTGCCATGGGCCACGAATGTTAAGCACATGACTCGCCCGGCGAGTCTGCTACGAGCAGGCATGCATGCACGCTCGCTCCAGACACAATTGCAGCTTTGCCGCTGCATGCACGGCCGCCCTGGCGCGTGCCGCGCGCTGCCAGCGTCATGTCCAGCGTGCGGTCACCTGCACAGCTGCCTCGCCCGCCGCGACGGCCGCGCGCGCCAAGAAAGCTTCCGCGCCCCCCGCGCGCGCATATGCGGCGGCCAGAGCGTCTAGGTGCGCGGCGAACGCGTCCGGCGGCTGCAGCGCGGCCACGGCCGCGAACAGCGCGACGGAATCGCTGCCCTTGCCGCGCTCGCGCGCCTGCGCCCAGCCTGTCTCAGCACGCGTGACGGGCGCAGGGAGGCAGCTGCAATTGTATGGGTTACAACTACCTACAACAAAAAGAAATAACACTTTGTTTGGAGACCTGCAAAGAAGGGGAATGACAGAAGACAGCCCCGAGCTGCCAGCACAGCGAGCTCACCTGGCTGGCGGCCCGCTCGCTCGGAGCAGCCATGCCTGCCGCGGCCGCGAGCAGCACGGCGGTGCCCGGCGCGCTCTCCCCGTCGCTTCCCTGCAGCGCCGCCAGCAGCGCCCAGCGCAGCTGCGCGCGCCGCGCGGCCGCCGGCGCCGCGGCGAGTGCCGACCAGTGCTCGGCCATCGGCAGGCCGGCCGCATCAAAGCCCGGGGTGGGCGCAGCGGCGTCGGCAGCCGCGGCATTCTCTGAGGGCACGCCCAGGTCATCGGAACCCGCGTCGGCCTGCAGCGCGCTCCAGCCGACCGCCGCCACCACACGCGCTGCCGCTGTCGCCGCCATGGCGCGGCGGCCCGCGTCCTCTGCGCCGCAGGACGCGCCCGCAGTCAGGCGGCAAACTGAGAGCCTGGGCGACGGTGCACATGTGGCTCGCGAGGCGTGTCGGGGTGTGGCAGGGTGCAGCACCCGCAGCACAAGCTGCGGCGGGCGCCCTCGCGCTTCAGCATGCAGGGCGCGCGCGGCGGCCGGCGCCAGCGTGCGCCTGCATCGTAAGGGCCACAGATATGCGCCCAGGCCTGGGCAAAGCGCACCGGAGCAGGCCGCCGCGCGCAGCGCCAGCAGCAGCAGGTGCCGCCCCGCGCCGCCGGCGGCGCGTGCCAGCTCCGCGAGCGCCTCGGCGGGGTCCGCGCCCGCGCCGGGCGCGCCGCCCGGCGCCAGCAGCCCGCGCGCGAGCGCGGCGACCACGGCGCGGTTGGCCGCCGCGGCCGCCGCGGCGCGGCGCGCCTGCGCGCGCGGGCGCTCGGGCGAGCCGGGCGCGCGCGCCTCGCCGGCGTCCTCCTCGGCGCCGCGCGCGGCCAGCGGCTGCAGGCCTGCGCGCAGTCCGCCCTCCTGCTAGAAGGGATGCGGTGGGACGCGGATGGGGCGGCTCTGTGCAGCGCGCCGCGGTTCGCGGCGGCCACGCCGGCCCTGGCCGCCTGCCGTGACGCCCTAGGAGAACATGACAAACACCGCAGCAGTGCCCTTGCTCGCTCTCAGTCGCACGCCCACCCACGCAAGAGGGCGGCGCACAGTGCTGCAGGAGCGGGTGCGCGGCGGCCGCGCGCAGCGCCGCGGGCGCCAGGCCCGCGCGCGCATTGGGCCCCGCGATGAGCAGGTGGTCCAGCAACAGGCCCGCCGAGCGCGCCGCCAACGCGCGGTCCGCCGGGTGCGCCGTGGCGAGCTTGCACGCCAGTGCGAGCGCCTGCACAAACAAGCGCGCGCGCGCGCGCGCTGTCACACATACAATACCTTTGCCAGCAACCGAACATGCCCAGCGTGTGCCCAGGTTGCGCACTACAGGAAGTCAAACACACCGCCCAAAGTAGGGTAGGGTTGATAACCCTATGTTCATGCGCGCTCGGGCGGCACCTTCTCGCCGACAGCGACAGCGGCCGCGCGCGCGCTGCGCGCCGGCGCGGCGCCCGCCGTGGCGCCCGCGCGCGCCAGCGCGGCCGCCGCGCCAGCCAGCGCGTCCACCGCGGGCAGGCCCGCCAGCGCGGCGCAGCCCAGCGCGGCGGCCGCCACGGCCAGGTCGTCGTCGGCCAGGCGCCGCGCGAGCGCGCCGGCGACGAAGCGCGCGTCGGCCGGCGCGGCGCCGCCCGCGCGCGCCGCCGCGTCCAGCTCCGCGAGCGCCTGGCGTGGCGCATGGCGAGCTCAGCGTGCTGCGCTTCGTGGCCTGGTTAGGCTGCGCTCCAGGTCGGGCTGTGCTGCAGGCTAGGCTGCGCTGCAGCTTTGCTGATTGTTGGGCCGCGCTACAGGTCGGGCTGTGCTGCAGGGCGCGGCCCCAGGCGCTCAGCGAGCGCGCCGCGCCACTGCGGCTGCTTGGCGGTGCATGCCAGGCGGCCGCGCGCCCTGCTCGCCGTGGACACCTCGCGCAGGTGACAGTGTTTGACGCTGCTGGACGCCGCTGCACGATGGAACGTCCTAGGACGGCGCGCGGCTTGGCCTGCTCGGCGCCTTGCCACACGGGGGAGAGCGCTGCCTCCTGGAGCCTTTGCTTTACAACAGAGCACGCTGGCCCGGAGCGAAGGGCGCCCCGGTGCGCACCAGGATGCGCAGCTCCGCCGCCGGCGCGTCGATGGCGCGCTGCACGGTGAAGCCGGCCGCGGCGCGCGCCTCATCAGGCTCCGCGCCGCCCGCGGCCCCGCCGCCCGCCGCGCCCAGTGGCGCGCGAAGCCCGCGCTCCAAAGCCGCCGCCACAAAGCCCGCGATGCGGCGCGCCTGAGCGGGCGCGCTCGCGCGCCCACGCCCGGCCTCGGCGCGGCCGCGCTCCGGCGCCTCGGCGCTGCCGGCCCGCAGGGGCGCCAGCGCAGCATTGATGGCCTCGTCGAGGGCTTCAGGGTACCGCGCGTCCAGCGCCCTGCCGCCCGAGCGTCGCGCGGGCGTGAGCGCGCAAAGTGTTGCGACCGCATGCAGGTGCAAGCCAACTATCCTACCATATGCAGCAGCAGCGGGGCTCAGGTTATGGGTGGTGAAAAATTGTCCCCACGACTTTATTGGTTTGGTGGACCTCGTCATTCGGACGAACGAGACAAGCATCATGGCCCGCGCTGCTGGCGCACACCCTCATGCCTATGTTCAGTTCACTGCAATAGACGTGGGCACGCAATACATTCTAGACAAGCTGCACTCGCAGCATGCACGCCCTCGGCATGCACAAAGTGCATGGCCTCGTCCTAAAAGATATATAACATACACAATTTAGCACGAAAAGCCATAGAAGGCCCCAGGCGCACCGCAGCACGGGCTGCAGCGCCGCCGCGTCGGCGCCCTCGCGCGCCGCAGCGCGCAGCACGCCCGCCGCGACCGCCGCAGCCCCGCCCGCGTGCAGCGGCACGCGCGCGGCTAGGGCCTCCAGCAGCGCGGCGGCGACGGCGGCCAGCTTGGCGTCAGGGTCGGGGCCGGCGCTGTCCGCGGGTGCGGCGCCCAGCGCGCCCAGCGCGCCGGCGACCAGCAGGCGCAGCAGCGGCGCGGCGCGCGCGCCGCGGGCGGTCAGGCGTGCAAGCTCGTCCGCCAGCCCGGGCGCCTCCAGCAGGTGCTGCGGCGGCGGCGACGTCACAGGTTAACCAGGCGGCCGGGCAGTGGAGGCATGCGTGGCGGCCCTGCCAACGGGGACGCCCCTCGCAGCAACCACACGTCGCCCACCCTCAGGGCAAACACCATCAGAGTGCGGGGACTGGAGTGCCAGGGAAGAGCCGTGCAGGCCCGCAGCAAGGTCGCAGGGCGCGGCCGTACGGCGCGTCGGCAGCGACCGGCCTGCGTTGCGGCCGCGGGTGTGCAGCCACAACCCCGCAAGCGGCGGGCGTGGCCGCACGCTGAGGGCCTTGGCCGGCAGGGCCGCCAGCTGCGGCTGGCAGGACGCGAGGTGCGCCAGCACGAGCACGGGCGGCCCCGGCGGGCCGCGCTTGGCCGAGCGCGCGACCTCCACCAGCAGCACTGCGCCAAGTTGGTTAGAGTTAGCTTTACCCTACAGTAACCCAGGTTGGGCGTCTCAATGCGTACAGGACGCTGCACAACCGTGGGCAATGGCGCAGCGGCTGCAGGCAGACCCGGACTCAGAGCCAGCGTGCTGCAGTACGCCCACCTCTTGTCCACGCGCTATCCGTGGCTACATTTAGTATCATTGCTTGCTCTAGCAGAGCTGACTCTAGCAGAGCTTGCTCAAGCAGAGGCAAAGTATGCCCGCCTCGTCTGCAACACGCTGTGGCCAGGAAGCTCCCTAGACCCGTCTTGCGACCGAGCGTAGCCCGCGCGGACAGCCCCACGCCACAGGGAGCGCAGGGAGTGGGGCACAGCGCTGCCTCAGGGAATACAAACTGTTCGGCGCGTCATCGGGGCAAGCCCTCGCCCTCTCAATCTATCTCATCATGGGCAGCCGCGCCCCGCCGGGCCTGTGACCACACCGCCTCAAACCTGCCACCCCCCGGCTCCTGCCTCGGGACAGGCGCCGACACGCTTTTGCCTGTCCTGCATTGTTTGCCATGCTGCTTCGCTTGGCGCGAGTGGCTAAACGCAAGTGGCCAGCCGAGCACGAGGCGCGGCCGGCCCCGCACCGTCCAGGAAGGCGGCCGCGAGCGGCGCGCGCGCGGCGAGCTGCGAGGCGACCATGAACGCGGCCGCGCGGAAGTCCGCCGACGCGCCGCCGCCGATGCCGGCCGCGACGGCCGGCAGCAGCAGCGCCGCGGTGTCCTCGCCCACCTGCGCGCCCCCGGCAGGCCAGGGTATAGGGTACCCTAGCCCCATGCTGTCACCCAGACAGTGCGTGGTGGCTAGGTGCGTGCGGGGGCTGCCGGTCCTGCCCTCGCCTGCCTGCGCGCCCCCGGCAGGGCCGCCTCACACGGTCACAAAGACGGTGCGCGGCGGCGATGTGCGCGCGGGCGCTGCCAAGCCTGCCGGGCCTGCCCTCGCCCGCCCGCGTGCCCCAGGCCAGCCGCGCCGCCGCTCCTCTCCGGTGCCGCTCGGGGCGCCGGCGGGACGCGCACGTACACCACGAGCCTGCACATGCCCATGGGGCTCGCCCCTCCAGGCCCTAGGTGCCTGCCTCCAGCCAAGCCACAAGATGGACAGGCACCGCTGCAAGTATGTAGGGCAGCAATGGTGGGGTCGAGCGCGCCCCGAGGCGGGTCGGCATCGGTAGGCGCGCCTGCGGCAGCGCGGCCAGCGTCTCGCAGGCGAGCACGGCGAAGAAGGGCAGCAGCGGCGCGCGCGCGGGCGCGGCGCGCCCGCCCGCCGCCGCCGCAGCGTCGGCCACGAAGCGCAGCAGCGCGGGGTCGCCCGCGCAGCGCTGCGCCAGCTGCTCGCGCGGCAGCGGCGCGCCCGACGCCTGCATGGGCGCCAGCCACGCCCACAGGCCGCGCGGCGCCAGGTGCATCGCCTGCGCGCGCGGCCGCTCAGCGCAGGAGGCGGCGCGGCGACTGACACGCTGGCTTGCGACCGCGGCGCCCCGTGCATCGCCGGCGCGCGCTGCTGCTGGGTGCAGGGCGGTACACCCGCGTCAGCGTGCTGCGGCCACGGCTTGCAAAAAGCCTGCAACCCACGTTGCTCACTGTGACAATATGCAGCACAACCGTTGCAGCACACAATGTCCCTCCTCGCTCTGAATAACCTTGTGACGAGCACAGCCTCTCCAAGCTCCAGCAACATGGCGCACCTGCACCAAGCGCACAAATTGCGGCGTGGAGTGGTAGGGCAGTGCGCACGCCATCAGGGCGTCGACGTTCCGCTCGTGGACCCTGCCGCCGCCCCTGCCTCTCTTCGAAATTCCACTGATTTCGTGACGAGAGCCCTGTCCCCACTGGTTGCGGCGGCACCTCATCACGCTTGTGTGGGTGCCTCTGACGCAAGCGCACGCATGTACACTGTGAGGCAGGACGACAGGCACGGACAGGCAAGCACGGCTGCTGCACGAAGGCAGGAAGGCCGGGCGCGGCCGCTGGCTGCGCGCCTGTACTGGCGCACGAGGAACTCGAGCGCCTTGGTGGCGGCGGGCGCCAGGAAGAAACCCGCAAGCAGCTGCAGGAAGCCGGCTAGCAGCGCGTCCAGGCGCGCGTTCTCCTCCGCGCTGCGCTGGGCGCGCTCCAGGCCCAGCGCGGCCGGCCCGAACAGCGAGCGGCCGAACGGCTCGAAGCGCGGCTCCGCGTCCGCCAACTCGCGCAGGCCTGCGCGCAGGCGGAAGCGTGTGAGGGCTGCTGAAACCTGAACTGACCCTAAGCAGGCGGAACTCCGTGGCGGCGGCTCCGGCGCCCGCCCCTTACCGCATTGCCCGCCCCTTGCCGTGGCACCTGTTATTCCCGCGGCTGCCGCTCTCCGCACGGCCCTGGGCGCCCCGGTGCCGCCCGCGCCGGTCGCAGCGCAGGGCGCAGGGCAGGGACGCAGCGCCCACAGCCAGCGGCCTCCATGGCTGCCAGCTCGGACAGCCTTCGGCACGTTACACCCGCACGCTGCGCTATGTTGCAATTTCGTGCTGAGCACCAGCCTCTGTATGGGTCGCGCTCGAGGTCCAGCGCACTAGACAGGGAGCATATGCACTGCTGGAAGCGCGAAAGCGTGTCCGCCACTCAGCAGGCCCGACCAGGGACCAGACACGGGCCTGGCCCAGCCTGCGCTTGCGCGCCTACAGAACAAACTGTTCTGCAGCTGCACAGCCCTCCAGCCCGCCAACCTTTCTACCCAGGCTTCAATACTGTCTGGCGCCCAAACCCGCCGGTCTCCTCTTTATTCCTCTGAGACGGCCACCACATCTTGTCAAGCACTTGTGCCGCCCCCGCTCGAGCGCTGTCTGTCCAGTCTTGTCTACCTAGCAGTCTAGAGCGCGAGCGTCCCGGAGCAGTAGCAGGGAGGGCGGAGGCGGCAGGGGCCTGCCTGCCAAGCCGATGGCGTAGATGGTTTGGGCGTCCACATCGGCGGCCTGCTGTGGTTGAAACAGCAGCGACGCCCGGGCCTTCGCATGGCCGCCTGCAGGCTGTGCCCAGCCTTGCCCCAGGCGTTGCAGTTCCTGCACAATGGCAGACGCCATCGCCCTGGGTGCGAGGCTGCGTATCAGGCACGCGCCTATGCCCACATCGCTGTGTGCTGGCCAATGACACAGCACAGATGGCCGACCGCCAATGCTCTGGCTCGCAACTGCGCCTGTACGGCAGCGGCGGCCGACCCTACCGGTCGCATACGGAGGTAGAGCAGTCAGTAATCGAGATCAGTGCGAGGCGGGCAAGCTGCGCACCTGCCAGGGCCTGGGCGGTGCTCCAGCTGTGGTCTGAAAGGTGCGGCGCAGCAAGGCACCGCAGCACCACAGAGAAGGTCTGCTGGAATTGGCGAGCCGTTGGAAGGCCTTGTGGCAGTGACGCTGCACACCCGAGCGGTGTAAAAGTCCACGTGGGTGCGCTGCCTGCCACAGAGTATGTCGCCTGGCTGTCAGGACGGTCCTGACATGTCCATTGCCTATGAGTTGTGCTGGGCACCGTTGTGCCGTGCTCGACCTTTACAAAACTCCTGCAGAGCTTCACTCGCACCATGACCTATTAGTGCTGCCATGGGCATTGCGGATTATGTTGATGGTGGCAGATGCGTGCTTGTGCTGCGCCGTGCTTGGGTTGTGTTGTAGTATGAGCAGGCCACGTGAGCAGCCTCTGACACAAGTGGTGCACGGGCATGCCATATGTGGCCTTCTGACACGGTATTTCCAAGGATGCTGCGCAACGCCGAGCGCCGGGTGCCTGTGTCCCTCCGTGCTGCTGAGCCAGCTTGCTGTCTGCACCCACGGCACCATGTTCACAGTACAAAGAGCTGGCCGCGGCGGGCCCGTGCCCCATCGCAGCGCACTGACGGCGCTTTCAAGGCCGGGCCAGCGCGTGGCGCACTTGGGGCTTGGCACGCTGGTGACGGCGGTGGCGGCAGGCACCGGAGCCTGCGCCACACACCGGCCAGCCGGGGCACTGCTGGCACGGGCTGCACGTCAGTATGCGGGCGGGGGCGGCCGCATAAAACACGCGGCCGTTTCGCGCGCGCCAGGTGCGGGCGGCGCGGCGCGGCGGCATGGCGCGCGGCAGCGCGCTCGGCTCGCCGGGCGACCGCGGCGGGCGCAGCCCGACCGCGGCGCCGACGGCGTCCTGGAAGCGCGACACGCTGGCCGGCCTGGACAAGGGCTCGCGCGTGTGGATGCAGACGAGCGGCGG
>JAABUV010007842.1_pt1 | contig 11018 bp, 11 predicted proteins | sample 5559971 | NCBI WGS metagenome assembly JAABUV01 (sample SAMN10711881, study PRJNA513362) | rock metagenome | isolation source: Antarctica rocks | place: Antarctica: Victoria Land, Knobhead nord | collected 2015-12-19
GCGCACGCTGCGGCGCGGCGGCGCAGCGCCGCGAGGCGGCCGCGGTCGGCGCCGGCGCTCGGCTCTCCGGCGCGTGCGGCGCCGCGGGGCGCTCGGCGGAGCGGCCCTTGTACGCGACCGCGAACTGGATCAGCGCGCCGCCGGCCTCCTGCGCCGCCGCCCGCAGGCGCGGCCGCGAGCGCTGCGCCAGCGACTTCGCAGCGGCGTGCAGCGCCGGCGCTGACAGCTCGCAGGCCGCTTCGACCGGCATGATGCGAGATACAAACCTGGCACAGCGGAAACCGTATCAGCACCCGCAATGTGCTGCTCACAAACAAGCCTCTGTCATCATCTGCGGCATGCCGTCCAGACCCTCTACTTGCAAGCCGCCGCCATGTCTTGTACAGAGAGTTGAGCCTGTGGCAGCCAAAACGCCACACTACTTGCTGGAAACGCTTTTCTTTTTTGTTGAACCACGTGCGGTGCACCGATCCTGTCCAAGGCACCTGCTTGGCGCCTGCAGACGCGTTCAGGCGCCTTGCCAAGAGCGCACACGCATCAGAGGACAGGGAAGCAGGGCACAGTGCAGCTGGGGCTGCTACGCGTCGGGCGCCGGGCTGCTCACTCCGGGCGCAGGAAGCACCGCGCCCCCTCTTGCCAGAGCAGGGGGGCCACGCACTGCCTCTTGCCAGAGCAAGGGGGCCGCGCACTGCAGCTGGGGCCGCTTCCGCTGCTCCACGTCGCGCACCAGGCGCTCCACGGCCTCGCCCGGGCTGCCACGCCCCCGCAGCAGCAGGCAGACTGCGCCCTTGCACGCCAGCTTCACCAGCGCGAGCCGGGGCCCGGGCTGCGCCTCGTGCGCGGCTGCGGGGCGCTGCTCGCCAGGGGCCGGAGCGGGCTGGCCCGTCTCGAGCGCGGCAGCCGGCCCGGGGCCCGGAGCGCTCAGGTACTCGCCCAGCACGGCTGTGGCCTCGCGCGTCGCGCTCTTCTCTCTGCGCAACGCGGGCCTTTACGCTGCCCGGCTAGTATTAAGTGGAGGTACGAGGGGCGCACAGTGTGTGCGGGAGCACGGGCCCACGGAGTGCACGCGCACCTGCGGAAGCCGCACAGCACGACGAAGCCCCGCCCGCCGTCCACCAGCGCGTCGGCGCCCTCATACTCATACCGCAGCAGCTCCTTGTATTTTACTTCGTCAGCTAGCGCATCAACCCGGCGCCGCTTGACGTCCTGGCGGTCTGGCGCGCTGCGCCGCGCCTGCGCCTCTGCCGCTTGCCGCACCTGCTCCATGGCAGCGTCAGGGACTCCGTGCTGCCTACAACCACGCGAGCGGCAGTCGAGCTGATGCTAAAATACTACACTCACAGCTTTGCTCCGAAGGCTTCGACCTTGTGGCGCGGTTATCTTTAGGGTGCTTGTTGCCAGCGCAGCAAATGCAACCTCATGTAACCTTGCAAGCGGAGGTGCCTGGCAGCCCCACTGTGCGTGCTCATGTAATCGGCAGCCCCACTGCGGCGTCCGTGTGCATATGCTCCAGTTGCACACTGCTTGATCAATCCACTCTCCCCAGTCCTGGTTGTGACCACTAGCGGCCTGACGCGCCTCCCTGAGCACGATCCCTGAGCGCGAACCTCAACAATGTCCCTAGGAAGCGCCAGGGCGTACCGGCGCCTGCTGCATGCTGCGTATACAGGCACGTCCTCGCTGCCACCTGTCAGCCTATCTCGTGACGCGGGACAACACGAGCATCTGGTATCAAGCAAATGCATATGCTGGTGCAGCTGAATCACGTATGTGCGTTACTAAACATGTACTAACACAGTGAATCTGCGCGCAGGCGCCCCTTGCGCGGCCGCTGCCGAGTCACGCCGTGGTCTGTGGTGGACGTGGTTGAGGGGGTATACCATAGACCCCGCCTCTGCAGCCCACTCTGCCCCCGCAGCCCGCGCAGCCGCTCCTGCTCCGTTGCAGGCGATCGGATCCCAGGACCCTGACTCGCGGCGAGCGCACGCACAGGCTGCTTGTGCAGCAGCAGCGGCGCCGGAAGGGGCAGCACCCAGAGGCGCGCAGGCGGTGCTGCAGGTGGGGCCAGCATGGCGCGGTCTGCCCGCGTCTCAAACCGCCAGCAGCAGCGGGGCCGGGATGCGGGGCTGGGCACTGTGGCAGCAGGACCCCGCCGTGTGTGGCAGGCCCCGCGCCGGGCAAGCGCGCCGCGGCCTGCCGGCGCCCGGTGCCGCCGGCGGCGCGGCCGGGCAGGCGCGCGGCCTGGCATCGGTGCAGCCGGAGCACACGGTGTACACCGGGCCGCAGGCGGGGCCGGCGCGGCGCGTCACGCTGCGCACGGTGCGCGCGAAGCACGCGCGCGGCGAGCCGCTCACCATGGTCACTGCGTACGACTACCCCTCGGCCGTGCACGTGCCGCCCCAAGCCGCCCCACCCCCCCCGTGCCTTCCCCGTTGCTTGGGCACGACATGCGTGGGCGGGACACGCGGAGGACAAGCATGGACTATTGCTCGCGACCCAGCCCTGTCCGGCCCTGCCAGGCACCGCTCTGGCTGCAGGCTCGTCGTGCATGGGCGGGCGTCTGGCCGTGCTGCAGCTGGCGCCCGCCCGGCTGGTGGCTGCCTCATGGGCTGCCCACACATGCATGCCCGCGCTGGCGAGACTCTCACATGCACGCACAAGCTGCGCAGCGCGCCGGGCTCCAACCAGCTGCAGCTGTAGGGCCGTCAGCTGCACACGGTCAAGACCTTGAAAACGCTGAGTGCGGTGAGGGGGCGCGGGCCAGGTGGACGCGGCCGGGATCGACATCCTGCTGGTGGGCGACAGCGTGGGCATGGTCGTGCACGGGCACGACACCACGCTGCCCGTGACGCTTGAGGACATGCTGCTGCACTGCCGCGCCGTCTCCCGCGGCGCGCGCCGGCGCGGCCCCGCCCTGCCCCCAGCCTGGTGTGGCGCACGGGGACGCGCGCATGCGGCCCGCCGCGCCCGGGGGCGCGCTGCTGCACTGCTGCGCCGCGATCCGCAGCACGCGCATGCGCGCCGCGCCTGCGCGCGCGCCGCGCCCTGGAGCCAGAGCCGCAGCGCTGCCGCGTCCCTGCGGGTCCCCGGCTGCCCGGCTGCGCTGTCGATCGCCACGGCGTGCGCTGGCATGCCTAGACGCTGCGCACTCGCGGCTGCAAACCTGGCAGCCGGGCATAAGCGCGAGCGAGCCGGCCGTGGTTCGCTCCTCCCTGCTTTGTCTGACGAGGACTGCGGGCGCTTGACGGGTCGGTTCACAATCGCGCTGTGCCGCACTGCCCTGCGGCGAGCGGCCCGCGGCGCGCAGGCCGCTGCTGGTGGGCGACCTGCCGTTCGGGACGTACGAGGCGTCGCCGGAGACGGCGGTGCGCTCCGCCGTGCGCCTGCTGAAGGAGGGCACCATGGACGCCGTGAAGCTGGAAGGCGCGCACGCCCCTCAACCCGTCGTGTGCGGGACAGGTTCAGCACAGCTGTGAAGCACGTACGGGGGAGGGCTTGCCAACCAAGCTTGGCAGCCGTCGCACCGACCCCCCGTCACCCGACAGACATGACTTTGCTGCACTTGTGCATGGGCTGACTTCCTAGCAAGCTCGGGTCGGTAAGGGCGCCCCTTGCACCAGCCCCTCTTCCACCTGACTAAGCACAACTCTGTTGCACCTGTGTGTGGGGCTGAGCCGGGGCAGCGGGCGCGCAGGCGGCGGCGGCGCGCGGGAGGCAGCCGCCAAGGCGGTGGTAGCGGCCGGCATCGCGGTGATGGGCCACTGCGGCCTGCTGCCGCAGAGCATCTCCGTGCTGGGCGGCTTCCGGCCGCAGGGCCAGTCGGCGGCGGAGGCGCTGCGCGTGGTGCAGGAGGCGCGGGTGCGTCCTGTGCAGACAGGGTTAGGGTTAGGGTAGGGTCAGGCCAGTGTCTTCCTTCTGCGCCGACCTGCGACGCTGGAGGGCGGGCGGGGAGGTGCACCAGCACAGAGCCACCGGGGAGCGCTGCGCGGCAAGGCGCGCACCAGGCAACCGCCGGCCGCCCCGCGCTGCTGCCTGCGTAGGCATGCCCTCCCGGGGCGTGTGTGCGGCCGAGTATCGAGCAGGCGCGAGCTGGACGCGTGGGCCGAAGCGTGCGTGCGCGCGGCAGGCGCTGCAGGATGCGGGCTGCTTCGCGGTGGTGCTGGAGTGCCTGCCGGCGGTGGTCGCGGCCGCGGCCACCAGCCAGCTGGACATCCCCACAATCGGCATAGGCGCCGGCCCGCACTGCAGCGGCCAGGTGCGCCGCCGGGGCCCCACCCGCGCGCTGCTCCCGAGCCTCGAAGCCAGAGCTTTGTCTGGGGTGCCGTGACTCATTTTTATCGCGGAGCGGACTGCAAACGGGCGGCATCGACGAGCTTCCACGCCCTTTCAAATGGGAAATGTGTGACATGCCCACCTGAACGCTATTTGAACACTGGCTACAGCCGAACACCATCGTGTTGCAGTACAGATGGACGCCGCCCCTGGGACTACCAGTGTGGTTGCAGCGGCGCCGCACAGGCTGCCTCGGGTGCCTGCAGCCGCGCGCGTGCGCAGGTGCTGGTGTCCCACGACCTGCTGGGCATGATGACCAGCGCGCGCGCGCGGCTGCAGGTGCTGGTGTACCACGACCTGCTGGGCATGATGCAGCACCCGCACCACGCCAAGGTCACGCCCAAGTTCTGCAAGCAGTACGGGGCGATCGGCACGGCCATCCAGGGCGCGCTGCAGCAGTACCGGGACGAGGTGCGCGCGCCGCGGAGGGCTGGCGCGGAGCTGTCCAGGACGCTCCGGGGCCAAGCCAGCATGCTGCCCGCGAGGGTTGGTTGCTGTGTGTTGCTGTGTGCTGTGTCTCACAGATCACCCGGCACAGCTGTGTAGGTGCGGCCCACTGCCACGCTTAGGCTCCGTGCCTCGCTGGCGAGGCCTGCGCGCGTGCTTGCCTCCTGCCTGTGTGGGAGAAGCGAGATGCACACACACCAGAGTGCGGCACAAGCATAGCGCTTGTGCCGCGCGGCAGGTGGGGGCGCGGGAGTTCCCGGGCGCCGCGTTCTCGCCCTACCGCATAGCGGACGCGGAGGTGGCCGCGCTGGAGCGCGCGCTGCACAGCGACGGCATGCAGGCCGCCGCGCAGGCGGTGGCCGCCGCGCGCGAGGAGCACCACGCCAGCGCCGACTGGGCTGAGCCTTAGGCGCCTGAAACTGTTGTGTGCTGGCCATGAGCCGTACTAAAGGCTGAGACAGAACACCTCTGCATGTGCTTATGCAGCCAATTGTGACACCGTCGCTGCGCTCACGGTTGTGCATATGCATCAGCCTTCTCAGTCCTTGCTAGCCATGGAGGCGCCCTCCAACGCATGAGGGTAGAACAGCTTCACACCCAAGGCTGAGGAGAATGGAAATTTCCCGACAACGCCCAAGCTCGCATCATGACTTTCACTGGTTTTCCCAAGAGCAAGTCTTGAAGAGCAAACAAGGTTTGCTGAAACCCTCCCTTAGTGATGGCTGCTCAAAAACGGAGCGGAGACAAGAACGTGTTCACATATAAAGGCGTTTGCAGGAGCTTAGCAGGACGGTTGTGCGGCGTACTTGGGCACAGTAGACTGCCGTACGCAGCGGACCGCAGGTGTTGACTGAGCGCTGGCGCCGTCTGCGCCGGCCGCAGCGCTGAGCGGGCGTGCAGCGCCGCAGCAGCCGGGCATGGGGGCTGCTGCGGAGGAGAATGACTTTTACTGGGTGTCTGACGCCGAGCCTCACTCCCGGCGGAGGAAGCAGATGCTCGCCAAGTATGGCGACCAGGTCAGGGCGTTGTATGGCTACGACGTCTCCACCGCCTACCAGGCGCGCCCGGGCACCGGAGCAGGGCAAGGGAGCCCGCCTCGTGTAGACAACCGTTGCTCCGCCCAGATGTGACTGCTGCAGCTTCCTCAGCAAGCGGGCTCCGGCCCTGCGTGAGAGGGCAGCACCACCGCCTGGAGGCTCTGGCACGCCGGGAGCTGGGATAGAGGCAGCCACCTTGCTGGCCAGGGACCCCTTCGGGGCCTGCTTGATTCCTTGTGAGCTGGCTGTGTGTGGAGGCGGGGCCGCAAGCGAGCCCGCAGTCTGGCCAGGCGTGCAGCGGAGCTCGCGCGCCTGGCGGCGGGCGGCGCAGGAACCTGCGCGTGGCTGAAGCGCTCATGCGCTGTGCACATTGTGTGTCAACCCCACGCTGGGTATGTGGCGAGCGAGCTGGGGCAGATCAGGGGCGGGACGCTGCGGTCCAGAGTGCTACAGCGCGGGGCTGCGAAGTAGGGCGCCCGGCTAGGGCGCTCGCGCGCCGAGTGGCCGCGAGTGCCCAACAGTCTAAATCTGGGTGTGTGCCGTCTGACTTTGGGGCCTCAGCGGGCTCGATCGCCCGCGCAGCACAGCCGCGGCTCGGAGCCAGCGCCTGGCGAGGCGCCTGCGGAGGGGAGCCGCCCGGGCGCCGCCGGGCATGCCGCCGCGGGCGCGGGGGGCGCTGACGCGGCGCCGGCGCGCGGCCGCGCAGGTGGTCGGCGTGGTGGCGTTCCAGTGCCTGATGGCCTGGCTCGTGCGCGACATGGCGTGGTGGAAGGTCGTCGCGCTGGCGTACCTGGTCGGCGGCAGCGCCAGCCAGAACCTGTTCTGCGCGCAGCACGAGCTCAGCCACTTCCTGGCGCACCGGCGGCTGGGCGTGAACCGCGCGCTGAGCCTGCTGTCCAACTGCCCGCTGGTCGTGCCCATGGCCACCGCCTTCCGCAAGTACCACCAGGAGCACCACTCGCACCTGGTGCGCGCGCGCCCTTGTCCCTGCAGCCAAGACGTCAAGACCGCCCTCCTGCCCCCTCCTGGCCTCAGAACACAAGCTCAAGACTTGTCAGTTCCAGGCGCTGCTTCCAGGCTTGCAGGCTTGCGAGTCTGCGGGGGGCAAGGCCGCGGGGGGCGAGGCCTGTTTGACAACCTGGGGGGCGCCGGGCCCCTCCTGCGCTGCCAGCCGCCCTGCGGGTGCCTAGGGGAGCGGGGCCGCAGCGTGCGCTGGGCCGACCTGCGCCGGACGGCGCCAGCTTTGGGCCGTCGCGGCCGCCAAGGAGCGGGGCGGCGCTCGCGCGCTGCTGTCTTGTCGGCGGGTCGCTAGCTGTGCGCCGCGCCTGCGGTCGTGCAGGCGTCTGGCGCCGCTGCTGCCAGCCCGCTCGGCAGGGCCTATCAGCTGAGCGGCCGACGCGGCCGATGCGCAGGGCGTGGGCGGCTGGGACGTGGACCTGCCCACGCGCCTGGAGGCCAACTATGTCTGCAACCTAGCTGCAAAGGTGGCGTGGACGGCGGTGTACATCGCCGTGTACGGCCTGCGGCCGATTATCATCAAGCCGAAGCCCGTGGGTGCGGTCCTGCGTGCGGCCCGCATGCTTGTTGACGTGGCATTGGCGTTGGCGTGGCGTGGCGTGGCGTGGCGTGGTGTTGGCGCGTCTCGCGCTGGGGCGAGGAGCGCGGGGCGGGGGCCGGGGGGGGGGGCGCCGGCCGGCCGCCGGGGGCGGCCCCCCCCCCCCCCCCCCCCCCCCCCCCCCCCCCCCCCCCCCCCCCCCCCCCGCGCGGCCGGCGTGCAGCCGCAGCCTTGCCCTGCGATTAATTGGTTTGTGCTCACTCTCGGGCTGCGCTGCGCATACGGCGAGGCCGCCTCCGCTTAACGGTGTGCTGGCGCTGAGCGCGCACAGTGCGACCCTGCGCCCGTTACGGAGTGGCGCGCAGAGGGGCGTGGCTGCGAGGCTGGAGGTGGAGGTTCAGGCGGGGTGGTGTTGTTCTGGGTAAGGGGGAGGGGGGGGGAGGTGGGTCAGCCTACCCTGGTGGGCTGTCCTGGGCGAGCCTGGCGAGGCGACGCCGCGCGCGCGGCGCGCAGGCGCGGCGGACCTGGTGAACCTGGCCGTGGTGCTGGGCTTTGACGCGGCGGTGCTGTACCTGGCGGGCGCCAAGGCGCTCGCGTACCTGCTGCTGGGCACGCTGCTGGGCGGCGGCCTGCACCCCATGGCCGGCCACCTGATCGCCGAGCACTACATGTTCCTCACGGTGCGCGGCCGCGCCGCCGGGCCGGCGCTCCCGGCAGGCCGCTGCTCTGCCCTGTGGCGCGGGCCGTGGGGCCGACGCTGGCGGCAGGCCGCCGCCGCGCCCCGCCATGAAGCGGCGGGGCGGGCTGCCCACCAGACGAGGGCGGCGCATGCCCTGCAGGGTGCTGATGGCAGCGCGCGCGGGTGCAGGGGCAGGAGATGTACTGCCCCACAGGACGCTGACGGCCGTGCGCCGGGGTGCAGGGCCAGGAGGCGTACTCGTACTACAGCCCTGCCTAGCCCTGTGGGACCAGAGTATCGCATGCCCCACAGGGCGCTGACGGCGGCGCGCGCGGGCTGCAGGGCCAGGAGACGTACTCGTACTACGGCCCGCTGAACGCGCTGACGTACAACGTGGGCTTCCACAACGAGCACCACGACTTCCCGCAGATCCCGCACACGCGCCTGCACAAGGTGGGTGCCCTGCAGTTGGGAAGCACGCCATCTGTTCCGCTCTTCGTCTGTCGGGATATGACAGGAAGTATGGATCCTACAGTTCGTCCTGTAAGGTGGACTTTGAACTTGATCTACAGTCACGAAGGGCTGCTAAGGCATGGCGGGGTGGCAGCGGCCCTGCACACTGTGCCGCGTGCAGCCAGGTGGTCTGTGCGTCAGCAGGCGCCTGCTGCTTGAGGACACACAGTCGGCTGTGCTCGGGGATGCGGCGTGCGTATTTGGCTGTGCAGCGTGCATGCCTGTTTGGGCTTTAGGGGGGTCGCCAGGCGTCGCTGCCATGGAAGGGGCGGTCTCACAGCTGGCCGGGACACTGCCAGCGAGCGCGACTCTGGTGAGAGCGCCGTGCGTGTTGCCGAGCGACTCGCATAGGTTTGCATAGGTTAGGGTTAGCCCTCGCCCTGCCCTGCCAGGCAAGGCAGTGTGAGCCGGACACCATGACATGCTTTCCGTGCTGATCGTGACAGAGGTCTGAACAAGAGGTGTGCCGATGACCTGGAAGGCTTGAGCAGTCGTGACTTCAGCTGCGGCGGCGCGCAGCTGCACGCGATTGCGCCGGAGTTCTACAGCGGCCTGGCGTTCCACACGTCGTGGGCGTGGGTCACCTGGACGTTCCTGACAGACCCTGAGGTCGGGCCCTGGACGCGCGTGCGCCGGCGCCAGCGCGGCGGCGACGCGCCGCCGGCGCTCGTGCCGGCCTCGGCGCCGGCGGCCGTGCTGGCGGGCGAGCGGGCGTCAGTTGCCGCGCAGCAGGCGTCTGTGGCCGTGCAGCAGGCGGCGGTGGTGGCGGCCGAGGCAGTTGCCGCGCCGGTGCAGGCGGCGGCGGCCGTTCTGGCGCCTGCCGTGCAGGTGTGCGGCTGCAGGCTCCCTTTGCGCAAGAATAAGGAGGCAGCATCGTTGCGAAGAGGCCGATGAGTGGCTCAGAGGTTGGCAAAGTTGAGCAAAGTTGAGCAAATTTAGCAAAGTTGAGCGGGTGGCAAACGTGAGCATGCCAGGTGGGCTGCACTGTTGTAGCCCAGAGCCGTGTCCAGGCCAGGCCGCCGAGCTTGTTTGGCGCGGCGCGGCGCAGGCGCCGGCGAGCCCGCCGCCCTGCCGCGCGCTGGCCGCGCGCCTGGCGGCCGCGCAGGCGCCCGCGGACTCGCCCGCCGGCGCGGCCAAGGCGCGCGCCGCGCGCACGCACGCGCCCGGTGCGTTCGCGGACGTGACCAATGTTGGTGCCGGCGCGTGCCGCCCGCGTCTGCGCGCCCACAAGGCCATCATCGCCTGAGCGCGCTGCGCGCTGCCGGCCGCGCGGCTGGCCGGCTGGGCTGCCCATGACCGGGGCGAGCTGCGAGCGCCGGCTGCAGGCGCCGCGGGGCAGAGTGTGAGGTACGGCGGCGAGGGGTTAGGGCAGAGTGGCGTGTGAGGGCCCTGCTCAGGACGTGCGGCGACCGCTGGGGCCGGCTGTGCGTTCGGGCCGGGGTCTAGGCTAGAGGGGGCGGCGCGTATCGCCAGCCGGGCTTTTATTGGGTTCAGCACTGCTTCCCGCTTTGCTCAGAATTTCTTGCAGATGTGGGAGGGGCCAGGAACGCGCGCGGCGCGGCCGTGGCGCCTCAAGAGAACCCAGCGTTTCTGAACCATTTGTGCTTTCCTGGCGCTCGCTGCAGGTCTGAACCGCTCACAGGGCGCGCTGATATCGCCCTGCAAACACACCACCTGATTTCGACCTCATGGTGTGTGAGGGTCTTAGATGCTCATAGTGCTGCCGTGGGGGTGATGGTGCTGCCCTTGGCTTGTGTGGCGGGCCCTGGCCGGTTGGCGCTGGCCGTCCGAATTGTGAGAGGCGTACGCTGGGCTTACCCTCTGGGACTTGGTGCCTGTTTGCCCTTGCAGTGCCTGCATGTGGCAGAGTAGTGTAATGCAAGGCCTGCATGGCAAGCAGTCAGCTCGTCATCCTTGGTGCCGCGATTCACTGGTGTCATGGAGGGCAGCGCATGCTCGTCATGCAGCTGGCGCACTTTACCCACCAACCAAAAGCCTCACGAGCCTCTCACATGCTGCGTTGGTGGCAAGAGGGTGCCCCTGGCAGTTGGCCTTTACGTGTGCAGCGTGCTGTGCTGCATTCTCTTCAGACAGCACCATTATAAAGTGGCATATGAAGTGGCAAGGCGATGGTTGCGGGCCTGATGCCTTCGCCTGCCGCGGGATGTGTCAGGGCGGTGAGGTGCACCTACACACTTACAGTTGCATGCTACCCCGTACGCGCACAGCAACTAGGCGACTCTGGCATGTCGTCTAGCACAACCAGGTCGAGAGCTGCCGCCTGTGCCAGACAGGCCACAGCTCCCACTAGCAGGACGCCATTCCGTTGGAGGCGCTCGGACTGACCGCCTAGACAGCAACACCCGGTGCGCATGCGGCGCTCGCCCGCGAGCCCCGCAGCCCACCAGCAGGTTCCTGGGACGCGTCATACATTGGGTTTCTGCCAGCCGCGGTC
>JAABUV010007843.1_pt1 | contig 11018 bp, 11 predicted proteins | sample 5559971 | NCBI WGS metagenome assembly JAABUV01 (sample SAMN10711881, study PRJNA513362) | rock metagenome | isolation source: Antarctica rocks | place: Antarctica: Victoria Land, Knobhead nord | collected 2015-12-19
GGTGTCGCACCAGCCGCGCCCCGGAGCCGACGATCTCCGTCGCCGAGTTGTCGCTGCTGCCGTCATCGACCGCCACCACATTCGGAAACCAGGACAGCAATTCCTTGAGGACTCCCCCCACGACCGGTCCTTCATTGAAGGTCGGCACCACCACCCAGGTATCTAAATTCACGTGGGCAGGCACAACCGTTCCCCTTGCTGAAGTCGCTGCGGACACACCACGACCGGACTGTATCTTCCTATCCGACCCCGCCTACCTCACCTTGGGCCGAACGCGCCGGTCGACGGCGGTCTTCGCACCGTAGCGGCACCGCGGCCGGCAGATCACCGCTAGGGATGTACAGACGATCGGGGTGGTGGTGCCGTGGGTTGGTCACCTCGCTCGCCGATTACGTATCCAGTCCGATCGTCCCGGCAGCCGGGGTGGTCGGCGTTCTACTGCTTGCTCGTGGTGGTGTGGCTGGCCAGGAAAGTGGTGCACAAGATTCATCGGTGCCGCGGTCAGCGTCGGGGTGCCGACCCGTTGGCGCTTGTTCAAAAGTCATGACGAGAAGCGACGCACCTGAAGATGCAAGATTGCCCGTGCAGACCCACCGAAAAGGGGGCGCTGATGACGACGGATGAGCCGGACCCCGGGGCCGGGTCTGCGGAGATGGTCGGGGTGACGCCGGCGGCGTTCACCGCCCGGATCGGTCGGGTCCGTTCGCAGCTGACCGCCGGCGCGGTGCAGGCGCAGCAGAGAGCAGCCGGATCGCGCCGCGGCACCGGCGGGCGCGGTTTTGGGTGCCGCCGTGGGGGTGAGTGGATTACACCGTGGACCTGGACGAACCGGACCCGCAGCTGAGCGCTCTGGGTGTGGTGCAGCCCGGCCGCCGTGACCTTCAAGGGCTGGCCGATGCGCAGGATGAACTGCCCGTCGCCGCCCGGGCGGCGCTGACCGGCGCCGCCGCCGATGCAGCGCCCGGCGTGCAGGTGTTCGACCTGGCAGCGCCGTGCTCCACAATCGGACCCGGACCCGCGATGCGGCTGGGTCACAATATCGAGCCGGCCGAGGTTCACCTGAGGAGGTTCTCGGGATACCGTCCGGACATGGCGCACCTGTTGGTGGTGGAGGACGACGCGACGATCGGTGGGGTGCTGCGGTCGAGCCTGTCGGCGCACGGTCACGAGGTGATGTGGGCGGTGACCGGGGCTGAGGCGTTGAGGGTGGCTGCTGATCAGGTGTTCGATCTGGTGCTCCTTGATCTGGGTTTGCCTGACATGGACGGCGTTGATGTGTGTCGGGCGCTACGGTCGGGCCAGCCAGGGGCGGTGGTGGTCGTGCTGACAGCGCGGGATGAGGAGATCGATGTGGTCGTGGGGTTGGAGGCTGGGGCCGATGACTACCTGACGAAGCCGTTCCGTCTCGGCGAACTCCTCGCTCGGATCCATGCTCACCTTCGTAGATCGCAGCCGGGGAAACCGACGCCGGCGACGGCAGATGGTCTGCTTCGCGTGGATGAACAGACCCGCCGCGCGTATCTCGGTGATGTCGAACTTGTCCTGCGCGTCAAGGAGTTCGACCTGCTGTCCCGGTTTCTGGCCTCGCCGGGAGCTGCGTTGTCCAGGGCGACCCTGATGGCCGACGTCTGGGACCCGCAGTGGTTCGGATCGACGAAGACTCTTGACGTGCACGTGTCCAGTTTGCGGTCCAAACTGCAGGCTGCCGCGGCGCTGGCCGAGGTGGGCGCACCGGCGATTGTGGCCGTGAGGGCGTTCGGATACCGCTTCGAGAGCGGCAGTGAGGAATGAGAACCGCAGCGTCGGGACACGGGTGAGGTGTCCCGACGTTGCGGAATGAATCGTTACTCGGGTCGCCACCAGCGGTGGATCCGCTTCGGGTTACAGCTCGCGCAGGATGGCGATCGGCGGTTTCTGGGCGATGCGGATCGCCCCGGTTCCGACGGTGGCCAATGCGGCGACGGTGACGAGCCCGACGACGCCCAGGTATAGCCAGGGCACGGCGATGATCGACGGTGGTGGGTCGAAGACACCGGTGAGTACCTTCACCAGCATGTGCGAGAGGATCCAACCGATGATCCCGCCGGCGGCGAGGCCGCCGATGGCCAGCACGATCACTTCGCTGAAGATCATGCCGCGCAGGTGCTTTCTTCGAGCACCCAGCGCGGAGGCGATCGCGAAGGTCCGTCGTCGTTCGGTCAGACCCAGGCCCAGGACCAGGCCACCGGCCGCGGCCGCCAAGACAAGGGCGAAGGCCAGTTCGACGCGGGTCAGTCCGGTGAGGTCGACGGCGGTGAGGCTGGAGCCGACGGTTTTCCTGGTGGTGCTGATGTCGGTCACGGTGGCGTTGGGCCCCAGGATGCGCTGGATCCCGGATGCCACCGCGGCGGTGTCCTTGCCGCCGGTGTTGACCAGGAACGATCCGACGGCGTCGCTGCCGGTGTGCTGGGCGATGTAGGCGGCGTTGGCGACGAAGAAGCTGTCCTTGGGGGCGGTGGGGAATTCGCTGACCACCCCGACGTAGTGGAACCTCACGGTGGTGAGCTGGTGGGTGCGGCCGTCCATCAGCCGCAGGTTGAGCGGGTCGCCGGGTTGCAGTTGGTAGTCCTTGACCGTCTCGGCGGAGACCAGGATCGAATCGGGTTGGGCGGCCAGGGTGGCCATCAGGCCGGCGGCGGTGCCGCCACTGAAGTAGGCGTCCTGCAACGCGGTCGCCGAGGTGATGCTCGCAGGCCGGACGCCGTAGAGGTCCTGCAGGTCCGTGCCGATATAGGCGAAGCGGTGCTGCACAGGCTCCACCGCGGTGACCCCCGGCACGCCCGCCAGGGTGGACGCCGCGGCCGGGTGGACGATGGTGCCCGGGGGTTGGGTGACGGTGACGTCGGCGCCGTTGGTGAGCTGTGCGTCGGCTTCGGCCTGCTGGGCGTAGGTGGCGTTGAAGGTCGAGGTGGAGGCGGCGAACGACAAGGCCAGGGCGAGCAGGACGATGGCGCGGGCCATCGGTCGTCGTTGCCGGGACAGCCCGGCGGCCACCGGTGCGGCCAGCCGCCCGGTCAACGGCCTCAGTAGTCTCTGCAGCAATGGGCGGCCGCGGCCCAGGAGGAAGTCCGCTGCTCGCCAGGCGAGGAGTCCGGCGCCGATCCACAGCAGCGCAGGTCCGGCCAGAGCCCAGTAGGACACCGAGATCGTCGGTACCCCTTCGGGTGCGATGACCAGTTGGTAGCCGTTGCCACTGGTGGCGTTGAACACCAGGCCCGCGACGATGAGCAGGGCGCCGTCGAGTCCGTAGCGGGCCCAGGGCGGGTACCGCAGGCCGCGGACGGTTGCCCGGCCGGCGGCGACCGTTGCACTCTTGAGGTCCCGGCGGGCGGGCACCAAAATGGTGAGTGCGGCGATGACGAGCCCAACCATTGCTGCGGCCAGGCCCCACACCAGGGCATCGGCGGGAGTGTTCCCGAAACTGGAGGTGCCGAAGGCGATCTGGCCGACCACGGCCGCTCCGGCGAGTCCCACCGCTGACCCGACGAGGCCGGTGAGCAGGGCTTCCACGGCGGCCAGTCGGATCAGCTGGGAGGCGGTGGCGCCCCGGGCGCGCAGCAGGGATTGTTCTGCTCGGCGTCGGCCGGCTCCGGCGGAGGCGATGGTGGCGGTCAGGAATCCGGCGAGGATCGCCCCGGGTAGCCCGAGGAACAGGAACAGCACCTGGGAGTAGGCGGCGTCGCCGCGGGCACCGCCCAGCGCGGCGCCGAGGTTGTCGCCGACGACGGCGCCGCCGGCGGTGACGGCTTCGAGGTTGTGGGCAGCTGCGGTGACGGCGACGTAGGCGGCGGCGGGGTCGGTGGGTAGTGAATGTGCTCGCAGCACGTGGATCTGGGTGGACAGCAGATCGGGGCGACTGGTTTTCAGTGGATCGAAGATGTTGTGCCACAGGGTCTGCGGGAGCAGCATGACGTTGTCCGGTGGCGCGGTCCTGGAGGCGCCGACTGCGGCGCCGACGCTCTGGAACAACGAATCGGCCTGGGGCAGATCGATGACCCCGGCGACGGTCACGCTCACCGGTGGTAGTCCGGCGCGTCCGATCAGCACCTTGTCGCCGGCGGCGGCATGCAAGTTGGAGGCGGTCTGCTGGGCCAGCAGCACACCGTTGTCGGCACCGGCCAGGATGCGGATGACGGTGGGGAATTGGCGCCGGTAGGTCTCGGGGATGCCCAGGATGACGGCAGGCCCGGTGGTTTGGGTGCTTCCGCCGGCGGTCGTACTCAAGCCGCTGCTCTGCCCGAAACCGACAGTGGCGGAGGTGATGACGCCGGAGGTGCCGGTGACGGTGGTGGCCACCGCGGCCGGGTCGGCGCCGCGTTGCACCTGTACCTGCCAGTCGATGCCGACGCTGCGGACGGCCCTGTCGGTCATGGTGGCCTTCGAGTGGGCCAGGAAAGCACCAAGGGAAGCCAGCAGGGCCACGGCGACGGCGATCCCGAACGCCGCAGCGGCCAGCCTCGTCGGGCGACGCCGGATCAGCCCGGTGATCCACAGCGAGATCATGACGCCACCGCCGCGTGGGACAGATCTGCGGCCGGCGCCAGCATCGCGCCATCACGCATCGTCCACCGTTCGGGGAGGCGACGTGCGATCAGCGGATCGTGGGTGGAGATCACCAGAGCGGCGCCGAGTTCTTCACTTGCCGCCAGCAGCACGTCGATGACCAGGGCCGCCGCCTGGTGATCGAGCTGTCCGGTGGGTTCATCGGCCAGGATCAGTTCCGGAGCCGAAGCCAGCACTCTGGCGACCGCGACTCGTTGGGCCTGTCCGCCGGAGAGGGTTTCCGGGAGTTGGTGTGCCAGGTCGCTCAATCCGAGTGTCTTCAAGGCTTCGGTGGCGTGGGTTCGGGCAACCCGGTCGTTGACGTCGGCGAGCAGCAGCGGGAAGGCGACGTTCTCGATGACGTCCAGCGCCGGGAGCAGGCTGGGCCCCTGGAAGACGATTCCGATCCGGCCCGCTGCTTTCAGGGCATGTTCGCCCCAGGCCGGCCACGTCAGGGAGCCGCTGGTGGCCGGGACGAGACCGGCCATCATGTGCAGCAGCGTCGACTTCCCCGAACCCGAGGGTCCGGTCAACGCCACCTGGGTCCGGGAGGTGACCAGGGCGTTGACGCCGTGGACGGCGACCACGGCGGTGCGGCCGGACCCGTAGGTGTGCGCCGCACCGACGCATTCGATCAGGATGTTCTCCGGCTGGCCTGGCATGTTCGGTCCATGATCTGTGGGTGGGATGAATGACTCCGGTCGGGTGGGCATCAGCTGAGGGTGCCGTCGGTGATGGTGATGATCCGGTCCGCCGCTGCCGCGACCGCGGGACTGTGGCTGGCCACCAGGATCGCCACTCCGGTCGCGGCCAGGGCCGAGAAGATCCGCAGCACCTGCGCTTCGGTCCCTGCGTCCAGTTCGCCGGTGGGTTCGTCCGCCAGCAGCACCGCCGGGCGGTTGGCCAGCGCGACGGCCAGACCGGCGCGGGCCGTCTCACCGCCGGACAGTTGCCCCGGATAGGCACCCGACCGTCCATCGATGCCCAGGGAGGTCAGCAGTTCCGGGACGTCCGGACGGTCCTTGCGGTTGGCCAGGCGTTGCGCCAGCCGCACGTTTTCCAGGACGCTCAGGTGGGCGATCAGGTTGGCGGACTGGAACAGCAACCCGATCCGGCGGGCCCGCAGTTGCGCGCGGATCGGTTCACTCTGGTGACTGATCCGGTGATCGCTGACCCGGACGGTGCCGCCGTCCGGTTCGTCGATCCCGGCCAGGCACGACATCAGCGTCGACTTGCCCGACCCGGACGGACCGACCAGCGCGACGAACTGCCCGGAGTGGACTTCCAGGGAAACACCTCGCAGGGCCAGGGTTTCCTCCTCGCCGGCGCGGAAGAACCGGTAGAGGGATTCGGCGTGCAGCGCGGTCATGCCGACCAGCGCAGCGAGTCGGTCACCTTGCGCCACGGGTCGACGTTGTCCCCACCGACAGGAGCGCCCACGGTGATGAGCACCTCGGTCCCGGCTTTGAAGAACACGTACCGTTCGAACGCCGCGGTGGTGACCTTCCCCGTCACTGCATTGGGGGGAGTGTCCGCGTGGTAGGTGAGAAGTACTGTGGCACCGGCTTTCCGGCTGACCGTCGTGATGTCCCCGAGCTGGAAGTTGGCCGCCGAACCGGACAGTGTCGGGACCTCCGACGAGCGGATCGAGGCCGTCGTCGGCGGGCTGGCCGCCGGTCGGGTCTCCACCCGGATGCTGTTGTACTTGTCGGTGAACAGCACACCAGTGGCGATGTCGGTCCTGGCCCAACCCTCGGGCACCGTGACGGTGAACTTGCCGGAGCTGGGCGTGTACGGGACGAACGCCTGGTTGTCGGGGATGTCGCCCGCCGGATTAACCTCACGCTGCGCGGAACTCGTGGCACTCGTGACCGTCGTGGCCGCGGAGGTGCTCGCCACCGGCGGAGCGTTCACGGTGCCGGGTGCGGACGGTTGGATCGAACTCCCCGAGGGGGGCGCCGGTATCGACATGACTGCTGGCGAGGATGTGCTGGTCGTCGGCGCGGCGCTGGAAGTGCTGGTCGTCGGCGCAGCGCTGGAGGTGCTGGCGATGCTGGTTGATGTCACAGCGGCCGGCGAGGAGCTGCCGCACGCGGCCACACCGATCAGCCCGGCCAGGACAGCAAAGACGCCGGATGCGGTGCGTAGAGTCGATTTCACGGGGGCTCCATAGCGACTGTTGGGAACGGATCTCGCGCCCGGAAGGGCATGACCTCGACGCTACGAGCCGAACGACAACGCACAGCCAGCAAAAGGTAAGCGCTCGGCAAAACATCACCCCGCACGGTTTTGAGGCTGCACACTGCGGTGTGGGACTGGGCCGTCGCCAACGACGCAAAAAATCCGCCGAGCAACAAGTCGCACCGCTGACCGACGCGCTGGACGACATCGGAGCCAGGATCGACGACTCGTCGCCCGTACCAGAAATCTGGAGACACTCTGATGGCGACGGATTGGGTCCATTCTTGGTGAGGATGGACCTACCCGGTTGTTCAGCGACTCAGGAAGGGGAGCAGCGCGTTGTTGCATTGTTGTGGGTGGCTGGTGTTGATGCCGTGCCGGCCGTTTCGGATGAGGACCAGTTCGCTGCCGGGGATGGCGTGGTGGGAGCGTTGGCCGTTGGCTTCCAACGGCACGATGGCGTCGGAGTCGCAGGGATGACCAGCGTCGGGACGGTGATCTTCGCCAGGTCGTCGCGGAAGCCGGTGTATCCGAAGGCGGTGATGCAGCCGCCGGTGGCCTGGAGTGAGGCGAACGCGTACCTGCGGGCCGGCCTGCTCAACCCGCTGCTGCGCCGCACGATCATGCGGCGACCGCGCCGGCGTTCCGCCGCGGCAACCCGACAACTGGTGCTGTCGCAGCGCCGCGGCTGGACCGTCGGCGCCGCGGTCGCGGTCACCCTCGTCGTCGCGATCGGCGTTGGAGTCGGTGGCCAGGTCGGCCACCTGGCCGGCCGATGAGCAGCGCAGATGTGGACCCGCTTCCCGTGGCAGTCACCGACGCGCAATCTGGCACCGGCCTCCCATCGCAGACGGCGCGGCGACGACCGCTACGGGAGGCCTCGGTGGAATTGCGAAGGGTCGACCCCTGGGCGATGTTGAAAGTCGGCCTGATCGTCAGCATCGTGATGTTCTTCGTCTGGATGCTCTTCGTCGTTGTGCTCTACCTGTCCTTCGGGTCACTGTGCGTATGGGACAACGTCAACGCCACCTACGCAACGCTAGCCACCACCAACCCCGGCCACCTGATCACCGCCAACGGGGTGTTCATCGTCACCGCCGTTTTTGGAGCGATCAACATCCTGCTGTTCTCTACTCTGTCCACCGTCGCCTCGTTTCTGTACAACGCCGCCGCAGGAATGACCGGAGGCGTAGAGATCACCCTGGCCGAAAGGTCATGACGCCGAGGGCGCGGTTACCGCCAGATCGCCGGTGGCCGACTGGTGCACTGCGCTCACATCATGGATGTATCGGCCAATTCGCTCCGTAGTGTCGATTTCATGAAATCTCCGTAGCTGCTTCGTCGAAATGCGCGTCCGGCGCCCTGGAGGGCATGATCACGACGCTACGAGGCGAAAGGCAACCGACGGTCTGATGAACGTAAGCGCTGAGCAGAACATCACCGACCCGGCCCTTTCCCGGGCCGGCGCCCTGGCCACTGCAGCAAGACTGAACACAGGAAGCGAGCGACCGCAGTGCGGCGAAGGATCATCCGGCTGAGCACCGCAGTCACCATGGTGGCCATCGTTTTGTTCGGTGTGCCCCTTGCCGTCGGCCTCACCCGATACTTCGTCTCCGAGGAACACCGACGGCTGCACGACCTGGCAAACAGCATCGCCGTAGCAGTGTCCGGGGACCAGGGGCTACGGCAGCTCCCCACCAGCGCCAACGCCGACCCAGCAAGACAGTTCGCCGTGTACGACCCGACGGGCGCCAAGATCGCCGGCGTTGCCCCCGTCGCCGCTCGTGCTCTGGTGACCACCGCGCTCAAGGGCACCGCCGTCGACGGTCGGATCGACAGCAGGTACGACGTCGCGGTACCCGTCACCGACGGCAGCACCGTCGTGGGAGCGGTCCTGGCCTCCGAATCCGATCCTCCCGTTTCCAGCACCGTCGCGGTGACCTGGGCCGCGATGTGCGTGCTGGCGCTCATTGCGTTGACGGCGAGTTGGCTGCTCGGACGACGGCAGGCCCGGGTACTGACCCGACCTCTGGAAGACCTCGCCCGGGTCGCAGAACGGTTGGGAGAGGGCGACTTCAGCGTCCACACCAGTGCCGTGGGCATCACCGAGATAGATTCGGTCAACCGATCCATCAACCGCACCGCCGTGCGCCTGGGTTCGCTGCTCGACCGCGAACGCACCTACACCGCGGATGCCTCACACCAACTCCGCACGCCCCTGACCGGTCTGAGGTTGCAGCTGGAAGCTTCCTTGGAAGATGCGCAAGCCGACCCACGCCGAGCCATCCGAGACGCGCTGATCACCACTGATCGACTGGAGAAAACCATCACCGACCTGCTGGCCCTCGCGCGCGGCGTCCCCACCAGGGGCGAGTCCCTGGACCCCGCATCTGTGGTCCGAGACGTCCAGGACCGCTGGCGCGGCCCGCTGGCACAACAGGGACGACCCATCCACGCCACGGTCGCACGGCTGGAAGGCACGAGCCAGGCCTCGTCCGCAGCCGTCAGCCAGATACTGGATGTACTGCTGGACAACGCCTATCACCACGGAACCGGAGAAGTTCGGCTGACCGTGCGTGACGCGATCAACGCCATTGCCATCGACGTCACCAACGACGGACCACCCATCACCGCAGGGACGCAACAGCTCTTCCACCGAGGATCCCCACCGGAATCAGGCCACGGCATCGGACTTGCCCTGGCCCATACCTTGGCGAACGCCGAAGGCGGCCGCCTCACCCTCAGCGCCCCAACGCCGACCTTCACGCTACTGCTGCCACGAGCAACCCAGGAAAGGCAACAGTGAATGGACCGGTATGTGCTGGGAGTGTGGCCCTGAGCCGGCTGGATGTGTCCGCGTACGACGTTCCCCTCTTACCGACACCTTGGGCAGTGAGCGGCGCTGGCGCGCTGGCCTTGGGAAGTGGTCAACGGGTCATTGCCCGGACCGTCCGGAAACCCGAACAATCACCGTCGACCGTGGCTACACGGGAACAGGCCTCGAGAACCAACTGATCAAGATCGGTGTCCGGCACGTCGTTATTCCCGGGGGGGAAACCAGGCAAGACCCGGCAAACCATCGAACACCGGCGGGGTTTTGCGCCGCCCAGTGAAGTGGCGCACCGGCTGCGAGGGCCGGATGAGCACACTCAAACGGGGAAACGGATGGGACCGAACCCGGATCGATGGCACTGAAGGAGCAAGAATCTGGACCGGACACCGGGTCCTGGCCCACAACCTGGTCAAGATCGCCGCTGCCCTGACCGCCGCAAAACCGCAAACTGAGGATCCAGAACTCCGATGAATCCGGCCGCGCGGACCCCGCGTCGCCCGCTCTACCGGTCCGGCCCCTATTTTAGGTCTTAGTAGCCAGAAATCTCGATCAAATGATGTGCTCATCAGCACCTGCCTGACTTTCAGCCAGTCACATCGATTGCAGGTAATCACGTACCACGGTTAGGGAAAGCGAAAACCCACCCGCGTGATGGCTGTCGTTCATAGCAACTCGTGACACTCGTGACTTGCGGTGTGGGTGTATGGATCACTGGTGGCGGGGCCCTCAGAAATTCTTGAACCAGGTCACCTGTCTCGTTCCTTCCGTCGTCTACACAGCTTTCTCCCACCCGCAGCGAATATTATCGCTTTGGTAGTAGTTCTGCGTTTTCGACGAACGGATGGGAAACGGTCTTGGTGAGCGGTTCGACCGATCGGAACGGGTCGATCGGGTTCGGGGTGAGCATGCCCGTTGGAACCGGAACGGGTGCGATGTCACCTGGCCGGGTCGAGCATCGGTCGGCGCGTCGCCGCTCACACCGTCGCATTCTCGCCGGTGGTGTGCCGGGAAGTTACGACACGGTTGGATGCTGGGCCGGGGTGGACGTCGAAGGTTCGCCGTCTGGGTCGCCGGAACGCTGCGGTCGTGCCGTCGCTGGTCTGGGCTCGCAGTGGACGCGACGCTGCAGGCAGCCGGGAGAGGCGTTGGGGGCCGTTGGGCGCAGCTGCCCACGGATTGGGTTGGACCGCTCAAGGTGGTTGCCGTGCTGTCTGCTGCGAAGTCTGCGGGGCGGCTCAGCCGCGTGCTTCGCCGCGGCAGCGGCGACTCTTTGCCGGGAGTGGTGGCCGAATATTTGGTGAATGCGGCGCGGATTTGTGCCCAGGCGTCGGCGATGGCCGGGGCCCATCGCCAGGTCGTGTCGAGGCGGAGTCTGATCTGGCGGGCGCCTCGGGTGATCCGGGCGGCGACGTGAAGGACCCGG
>JAABUV010007844.1_pt1 | contig 11017 bp, 11 predicted proteins | sample 5559971 | NCBI WGS metagenome assembly JAABUV01 (sample SAMN10711881, study PRJNA513362) | rock metagenome | isolation source: Antarctica rocks | place: Antarctica: Victoria Land, Knobhead nord | collected 2015-12-19
CGGGCACGCACACAGGGACCCGCCTATTGTCGCTACGACGACTTGTCGGGCGCGTACGGTACACTACCTGAAACGGGGCCAGATTCAAGCGCCGCGGTGGGGCCACTTTCAAACGCCGAACACACCATTAGGTCTTCAAGTGGGACGTGTCAATGGACTTTATGTAGGTGCTAGAAGGCTTAGCAACCCCTACAAACCGTGCTTGATTGGCTGGTGGCACATGGGTCTATACAGCCACAAACGTCAATTACGGAGTCTCCAGTATTCGGTCATGTGGCCACGTCCAAACGGCCTTTCCGTACAGGTGCACGTTTGTCCGGATAGGCTCTTCGGCCAGGATAGCCGTCGTCACACGGACGCGTACGCTAGCCTGCACCAAGCCATCGCCTTTTTGTCGCACGTCAACTTTTAAAAGGGATGTTTTGCAATTACAAGCGTGGGCCGCATAAAATGTCGGAAAAGAGTGATCCAAACGGTCGGTTGCGACGTAGTAGATGCGGACGGCAGGCTCCCTGTCCTCCACACCCGACATCTGCGACGCGGTGCGCCACGTCAGAAAGCAACCCGAGATGGACGGCGGCGACAGCCCAAGCGACGGCGATCTGCTAGATCGCATTGCGTGTCGGGACGCGACGGCCTTCGCGCTCTTGTACGCCCGCTACAGCAAGTTGGCGTACACGCTGGCCTATCGCATACTCGCGGAGCCCGCGGAAACGGAGGACGTGGTGCAGGATGCGTTTCTCAACGTGTGGCTGCATCCCCTCACCAGCGCGTCTATCCAGCACACGGCGCGCTCCTGGGTGCTGGCCATCGTGCGCCACCGCGCACACGACTACCAGCGTCGCCGCATGCAGTGCGACTATCGGCAGCGGGGCTTGGACGACGCGCTGGTGATACCCAGCGACGTCGATACCTGTGCGCAAGCCGCTCAGAACATGACGGTCGCACAGGTCTACACAGAACTCGCGCGATTACCGCGCGAGCAGCGGCGCGTCCTCGTCCTCGCTCACATCGACGGGTACTCTCACGACCAGATCGCGCGCCTGCTCGACGTGCCGCTCGGAACGGTGAAAGGACGGCTGCGCCTCGGCGTGCAAAAGATGCGCCAGCATCTAGCTATGCGCCGGTAGGGGCATCGTAGACAGCGCGGAGAGCAGGCGCTATGGCGCGAGTCTGCTCTTCCACAGTATAGGTAGTGGCTCTGGACCGTCAAACCTGCGGGTAGGGTCCGACGGTCCAGCGCACCAAGGGTCGGGGGTGAGAGCAGACCCTACGAGAAGGACATGGCCCCGTGCGATCCCTTCTCCCCTTTTCTATGACCTGGCGACGAAGGGGCCGTCCTGGTAGAGTACTTTGGCGGCTACCGTGCTCAGATCAAGGGGGTCACCGCTTGTGACGGGGTACACCTGCTGGTACGTGTAGGTGTTGTCGGGCGTCGGGCTGAGGTAGCCTGCGCCCGTCACGACGCCCGGCGCGGCCCCGACGGAGGTAAGATCCTGCGGCGCGTAGGTCCAGTTGTCGGCGGGGTCATAGGTGTCCGGCAGGCGGCCGGCCAGCACGGCGCGGCCGAGCACGCGGTGCTCGGACTCGATCATGGCAATCTGACAGGCGGTCCGCGCCAGGTCGGAGCGGCCCATCGCCGAGAACTCATACACCGCCGCGATGAAGGCTGAGTCGAAGACGCCCTCGAGCTGCTGCTGCGTCTTGATGAACGTCGGCAGGTCCGTGAACGTCATGGCGCCGTCCGGGAAGCTGAAGGTGGACGCGAGCGGGGCGCCCGCGCCGGCCGCGGTGAAGAACAGTTCGTGGAGCTGCTCCTCGATCAGCGCGGCCTTGAAGTAGTCCAGTTGCGCCCCGTTGAGCCCCAACGCGGCGTGATTGAGTACGCCGTTGGTGTAGAAGGTGACCGCCAGCCGCTCGGCGGTGCGGGCAATCGTGAGGATCGTCGTGATCGAGTCGAGGGGCGTGTCGGCGCGCGCCAGGGCGGGCAGCATGCCCGCGCCAGCGACAGCGACGCCCGCGGCCAGCATCCCCTTGAGCAGGGAACGGCGCGAACGGAAGGGCGCTAACACATCATGGGTCATGGCAGTTTCTTTGGACACGTCGGTCATAGCCGCCAACTCCTTTTGTTTATGGCGTCGGATCGTACCTGACAGGTACAACCGGGTGATACGGATGGACGGATAAAATAACTCATACCGTGCTAGGGCGTGGCGTCGTCTGTGTCCTGGTTCTGGCTGCTATCGCGCGCGGCGCGCGCCTGGGCGTCCTTGCGTCGCCGGTACAGCAGGAGGCCGGCGATGGGCAAGAGACCTGTGGCGAGCAACTCACCGCTGCCCAACTCGGGCGTGGCCGCGCCACCGCCGCCACCGCCGCCGCCGCCGGTCCCCATGGCGACGAAGGGGCCGTCCTGGTAGAGCACCTTCTTGGCGACCTCGTTGAGGGCGAGACCGGGGATGAGACCCTTTTGGGTGGTGGGATCGTAGGCTTGCTGGTACGTGTAGGTGTTGTCGGGCGTCGGGCTGAGGTAGCCTGCGCCCGTCACGACGCCCGGCGCGGCCCCGACGAAGGTAAGATCCTGCGGCGCGTAGGTCCAGTTGTCGGCGGGGTCATAGGTGTCCGGCAGGCGGCCGGCCAGCACGGCGCGGCCGAGCACGCGGTGCTCGGACTCGATCATGGCAATCTGACAGGCGGTCCGCGCCAGGTCGGAGCGGCCCATCGCCGAGAACTCATACACCGCCGCGATGAAGGCTGAGTCGAAGACGCCCTCGAGCTGCTGCTGCGTCTTGATGAACGTCGGCAGGTCCGTGAACGTCATGGCGCCGTCCGGGAAGCTGAAGGTGGACGCGAGCGGGGCGCCCGCGCCGGCCGCGGTGAAGAACAGTTCGTGGAGCTGCTCCTCGATCAGCGCGGCCTTGAAGTAGTCCAGTTGCGCCCCGTTGAGCCCCAACGCGGCGTGATTGAGTACGCCGTTGGTGTAGAAGGTGACCGCCAGCCGCTCGGCGGTGCGGGCAATCGTGAGGATCGTCGTGATCGAGTCGAGGGGCGTGTCGGCATGCGCCACGGCGGGCAATAAACCAAGGCCCAGGCCCGCGGCCATGGTACCCGCGAACAGCGAGCGGCGCGAGTGGGGTGTGTCGAACGAGGAGGGCGCGGTTTCTGGGATCGTTTGCTTGGACACGTCGGTCATGGGCGTCACTTCCTTAACGCTGTTCGGTGTGATCCGAGGGGACACACGTCGTGGCCTCTGCCTAGTGGTGACGCATGGCGCGCCCCTTTAGATCACACTATTTCGCCGATTTCAGGCATAGGCGCTAAAGACCCATAAGACGTGTTCCGGCGTTGCGTCAGTGCGGCGAAATCATTGCTCTCGTGCGGCAAAAGAACGCAGGGCGGCGTGCTGTGGCGTTTTGCGTAAGCGGCGCGACCGGGACGGGTATGCGCGTGGGTTCCGTTGGGGCATGCGAGATGACGCGCTTTGGCCGACAGATCATTGGAGTAGCCGGTCGTCGTGGCTCGCTTCGACGTGCTACAGGTCCAAAAAACCTCTCGTGCAACTCCACGCCTCGTCACGTGATTGGTTACGTATCCGTCCTATCTTCGTGGGCAAGATTTTGGTGTCCAAAGCACGCGTTTCAGGCGTGGTCCCAGCTATTTCCGGTCCATTTTCTTGCCAGGGCACACAGGATGGTTGTGTCACCGATCACGCGGCGAGGCGTGGTGCAACTCTTTATTGGCTGACCGATAAGGCCCGCTCCAAAGATCTTTGATTTATCTCAGCAGGCCCCAACGGAATCCGCTGGAGTGCCCTCCCGTTAGCTTTTGGGTCTGGTAAATTGTGTGCATGACCCCGACATCCGGCCCTTTGATACGATTTGATACGATAACCGACGGTCACTCTAGGGTGCCATTTCCGATGCTCATGTCATAGTCCTGCAGCGACCCGCGGGAGACGCAGGCCATATCCAGGGACAGAGACCGCCCCTACGTGTGCACCATACCCCCTGCCGTCGCGCGACGCGCCATCAAGGGCCAGCGCGCCGCTTCCATATCCCACCTGGCAAGACGGCTGTCCTCGGCGTTGCCCATAGCGAGGTCAAGCCAAATAGCGCTGCGGACGCTCCCTCATGTCGCACTATTACCGCGTATACAGGCGTAGCGCGGCGCAAGAGCCAGGTAGGGAATGCGCCGCCCCCGCGTCTTTATCTAGGGAGAGACACAACAGCAGCAGGCTGGAGGGTGGCAGGGTAGGCCACCGGCGACTCCCGCGTGGCCGGGGGGAGGACATCCGGGCTAGCATGACGCAGCGTCCATGGCTGCGGTGGCGCCTGCAGCGGTGTGCGGACCCGCGTGGCAGCGGAGGCCATGGAGGTGTCCCCCTCCCTATGCACCCCACACCGTGTCGTTGCACCACCGCTCGCTCCCTGTAGCGCCACGACAGACCCGCCGGCTCGACCAGCGAGGGTAGAATGTGACCGATGACCACGATCCTGTGTGTAGACGACGATCCCGATCTGACCGACTTGCTGCGCTACGGCTTGGGGCGCGCGGGCTTCGCCGTCGCCAGCGCGCCCACGGGTCACGCGGGCCTCCACCAAGCGCGCGCCGAGCCCATCGACCTGGTCATCCTCGACCTCGACCTGCCCGACATGGACGGCTTCCGGCTGCTCGCTGCCCTGCGCGCCCCCGCCCCCCTCCTCTTTCATGGGTAGGTATGAGGGAGAAACGAAAAAAGGATAGGCCAGCGCGCTCTTTTGTAGTATCAAGGGTGTACGAACCACGATACACAGAGGAGGACGCGCATGGCCCATCCAGAGGGAGTATCGCAGTGGACGGCGACCGTCGCCAAGGAATTGCCCCATTTAAGTCCGGCGCAGGCCCGCGTGTTGGCCTTGTGGAGTTACGGGATGGTGCTCACGCAGTCGTGCGCATGTCACACCATCGCGGTCTTCCTCGGCCTGCTCTCCGGCGAGGGTTATCACGCGCTGCGGCAACGCCTGCGGGAGTGGTGCTACGACGCGTCCGACAAGCGCGGGCTCAATCGGCAGGCGGTGGACGTCACCGTGTGCTTTGCCCCGCTCCTGGCCTGGGTGCTGCGGCTCTGGGAGGGCGCGCAGGTCACGCTGGCCCTGGACGCCACAAGTTTAGGTGACCGCTTCGTCGTCCTGACCATCAGCGTGGTTTATCGAGGTTGTGCCATCCCCGTAGCCTGGAAAGTGCTCCCCGCCCAGGAAAAGCGGGCCTGGCGGTGGGAATGGCTCCGCCTCATCCGCCTGTTGCGCCCCGCCATCCCGTCTGATCGCACCGTCATCGTGCTGGCGGATCGCGGCCTGTACGCCCGCTGGTTGTTTCGGCGCATCGTGCGTGTGGGCTGGCACCCCTTCCTGCGCGTCAACACAGCGGTCAAGTTTCGCCCGACTGACCAGCAGGACTGGGTCTGGCTGCGCGCCCTCGTGCCCCAGACCGGGCAGACCTGGCGCGGGACCGGCACCGCCTTTGTCTCCCCCGCGTGCCGCCTAGCCTGCACTCTCGTCGCCTGCTGGGAGCCGGGCTATCAGGACCCCTGGTTCATCCTGACTGACCTCTCCCCCACAGACTGCACCGCCTCCTGGTACGGCGTCCGCGCCTGGATTGAGGGCGGATTTAAGGTCATCAAGCGCGGCGGGTGGCAATGGCAGCACACCCGTATGACCGATCCCGCCCGCGCCGATCGCCTCTGGCTCGCGCTCGCCGTCGCCACCTTATGGGTCATCAGCACCGGCGACGCGCTTGAACAGGATCTCGACGTGCCCGTCATCCGCGACCTGTCCCCGCGCCGCGTCGCGTGCCCCCCGCCCCGCCGGACACGCCTCTTTCGGCTCGGCCTTCTTGCCATCCTGACCGCCTCCGTGACCCACCGCCTGCTTCCGCTGCCGCGCCGTCTCGCGCCTGATCCCTTGCGCCCACCGTCTGCCCTGCCGCCCTCACATGCCTGCCCCTATCCTACCAGCCCGCCCGTGCCCCTGCACACCTACCCATGAAAGGCACCTACCCCTCCCTACACGCCGCGCCCCGCCGTGACACCCTCTCACCGACGGCGTCTTCACCCGTCGTCGCGCCGCTCTCCACCCTCCACCATCGACGCCACCGCCACGGCATCCGCGCGCCTACGTTCCTCCCACAGCACACGTTGACGCACGCACGTCGGGGGGTGTATCCTAGTGTTGATAATCACTTGACGTGAAGTAGAAGAAATGGTATGTGAGGACGCCCCGTGACCACCGACGACCTCTCCCTTCTCGTGGCCGAGACCCGTTGCGCGCACGGCCGCCTCACCTTGGATGATGCCGAGCGCGCTGGCGCCGGCGACGACTGGATCGCCTACCTCCGCGACCCCATGCACCCCTGCCCCTACGCAGTCCGCGACTACGCCGCCTACCAAACCCACGCGCCCCATCTGCCCGCCGCCTGGCTCGTCCTGCGCACCCGCGCCGCGCGCCACGGCCGCGACTACGGCGCGGCCAGCGAGACAATTACCCTGCCCGAGGTGGCCCACCTCCTCGCCGCCGGCCCCGCTAGCGCCGACGGCCCCGTCTGGCTCCTCTACGCTATCCACCGCACCGGCCCTACCGCCACCGCGGACAGGGGCGTGGCCGCCACCTACCTCGTCGAGGCCGCCGACCCCACTACCGGCGAAGTCCGTGCCGCCCTCTCCCTCGCCGCCTACCACCAGCTCGCCGCAGCTACCCCCGTCGTACCCGCCGTCTCACCGCACCTACGTGCAGGGGCGCGACCCTTGTCCCTCGTTTCGTCACCTGTCAGCCCGTAGGAGACAGACCCATGACCTATCTCATCCTCGCCGCCCTCGTGCTCTTTTGCCTCGCCCTCGTCGCCATGTTCGTCGTCCTCGTCGGCCACGTCCGCAGCTGACACCACGTGCCCCTGGTATGCGTCCTGCATAACGCCACCCCCAGGACTCACCGTACACGCGACACAGCGGGGTGAGCCCCTGGGGTGGGGGCGGCGTACGGGACCATGTCCGTCGCGGAGGAGCGCCGGAGGAGCGCCAGAGGGGGGTATATGCCGGGCGAAACGACGACTGATGGAGCGGCACGGAGGGACCACACGTGCGCCGCCGAGACCGACGCGCCCGAGACGTTGGTGAGCCTCGTGGCGGCTGCCACCGCGCTCGGCCTCCGTCCCGCCACCGTCAAACAGTACATCCTCCGCGGTCAGCTCGCCGCCATCCGTGTGCCGCGTGGAAACACGACCCGCCTCTTTGTCACGTCCGCCGAACTGGAGCGCTACCGCCGCGCTTCCCTCGGCGGCCAGGGCTGGGTCAACCGTCGGGGACCTGCACCCCCCGCGCCGCCGTCGCCTTCGCCGACGCAGATTGCCATCGAGCACGACGTGGTCGCCCGTAGCCTCTGAGCGTGACGCCGCCGGTGACAAGGTCTGCACGGCTGCGCCCGCCCGTCCGCGCGTGCCGGGTGCGCACCGTCCGCTGGACCATCGAGACGGTCAATAGCTAACTCACCGCCCCGGCCGCGCCCACCTGCATGTCCGCTCGATCACTAGCCACCCCCGTCGGCGTCCGCTAACGTCGGCACCCGCGTCGCCTGCCCCACGAGGGCGTGCACCGCCTGACGGCTGAGTTTGCCCTGCCCCTGTGCCAGCACGTCCAGCGTGGCGTGGGCCAACGTGGCCGGGATCAGGCACACGTCGCGCAGCGCGCCCTCCGGCAACGAGGCATTGTACGCGTCCCCAAGCGCCAGGTTGCGCCGCGCATACGCGTCCATCGCGGCCCGATCCCACCCACGCGGGAAGAAATCCACCCCTCGCGCCAGATCCGCGTCACGATTCCGCAGGATGTTGACCGCCTGCAGCCCGCGGCCGAAGCCCACCGCGTGCCGCCTATCGGTCTGAATCCCCCCATGCCACATCCATACGTCCGAGAGGAGCACCCCCACCGCGCCGGCCACGCCGAAGGTATAGCTATCGAGATCGCGGACCGTGTCGATCGCCCAGCCGCACTCGACCCACAGCGCCATGCGCTCCGCCATCGCCGCCGCCGCGTCCCAGATGCGCGGCGCGATCGGCGGCGGCGCGAGCTGCGTCCACTCGTGCAGGCGGCGCGTGACCTCCGGGAGGACCGCTTGGTGCGCCTCCAGGACGGCGGCGATGGCCGCGGCGTCGAAGCTGGTCTGCAACACGCGGCCCAGCGCGCGCAGGGTCGTAGCCTTCGCGCGGGGGTCAAGCGTGGGATGGTCCTCCACCTCGTCGAGCGCGCGCAAACATAAGTAGGCAGCGGTGACCGCTTGTCGCAGGCCATCGGCCGGCAAGCGCGCGATGGGGATCGCGAAGGTCCGGCTGGTCTCCTCTAGCAGGGCTAACGCGTCACGGGGTGCCGCCATATCCGCACCATTCCTTCCCACTCCACCACAGGGCTGCTAGGCGGCGCCTCCTCGTCCAGGAACGCCTCTATCCCTCAAGGTACCTGAACGCCACCGGGCATGCGACGCGTCAGAGGGCTGGATGACCTGGACGCCTAGCGGACAGGCGAGCGGCCGTGACGTGGCTAGAGCTGTGCGCTGATAGCACGCTTATTGCATACGCAACAGCACGTAGATGATGGGGCGCAGCCATGTGCTTACCGCACGACGAGCGGTGCGAACGAGGGCGCGCAGGAAAAACAGTGGAGATGGGAAGCACGTCATGGAGCCGCGCGCCGTTCCAGAGGCCACGCGCCGCACGGGTGTCACGGGGATCACCGGAGCCGCGCAGTTCGCCGAAACGGCGCGGCAGTGGCGCGCCTTGGCCATGGGGCGCCAGCATGCCGTCATGGATGCCTACCGGCGCACCCTGACGGTGGCCACGGGCACGCCCCACCGCGTGTTGGCGCGGGTGACGCAGCGCCAGGCCGGTCGCCCGCTCCTGGCGGGACGCGACGCGGGCGATGCCCCACTCCTGCGGAGGGTGCTGGGCTGCCGGGAGCCCGCGCGCGTCTGGAGCGCGTACAGCGGAATGGCGCCGGGGGATGGCAGCGCGGTGTTCTCGACCATCGAACGCGGCACACGGGTCCTGCTCCTTGTCGAGTACACGTTGCGGCCCGCGGAGGCCGCCCCGACACGGCCACTCTGGTGGACGGTGTGACCGTGGTCGAGGTCCACGTCACGACCTACCTGCGGGGTGGGCTCCGCTATGCCTGGCCGCTGCTCCGTCCGCTGGTGCGGGCCTTCCTATGGCGCGGCATCGTCGCGGCTGGAGTGGCTACGTGACACGTACGGCCGCGAGAACGTGGTCGCGGCTGTGTTGCACAGGGACGAAATCACACCGCACGTCCAGGCTGTCGTCGTGCCCATCGACGAACGCGATCACTTGAATGCGAAGAACTGGACGGGGGGGCGGGAGAAGCTCGGCGCGCTTCAGGACAGTTACGCGCGGGCCATGGAGCCGCTCGGGTTGGAGCGGGGCGTCAAGGGCAGCGTGGCCGACCACCAGACCGTCAAGGAGTTCTACGCCAAGATCGAGGAGCCCACCCCGGCGCCGGAGCTCGTCAGGCAGCACCTCGACGTGGACCGCCCCGGCCGCATCGTGGGCAACCCTGAGCGCTGGGCCAGCGAGCAACAGGAGCGCATCGCCGAGCGCTTGGCCCCGGTCGTGGACGCCGCGCTCACGAAGGCCACGCACTACAAGCAGCAGGCGGCGAAAGCCAAAGCAAACATCGTCGTCTTGCAGGGTCAGGTGCGCGAGATCGCGCGCGAGCGGGACACGCTCAGAGAAGACTACAAGGCCCTGGCGGCGCAGGTGCGGGTCATCGACCTCCCGACTGTCATCGAGCGTCTGGGCGGTCAGGTGGACCGCTACGACGCCCACAAGTACCGCCTCGATGGCGAGCACATCAGCATCACCGACGCGCGCTTCTTCAATCACGATCGGCAGCAGGGTGGTGGCGGCGCGATTGACCTGGTGATGCACGCCGCGGGCTACGACTATCGCGGCGCCGTGGCCTACCTGCGCGACACGCACGGCGCCGAGGCGGCCATAAGCGCCGCGACATGGCACAGCGCACGCGACGGACAGCAGCAGGCCCGCGAGATCGTGGAGCATGCGGAGCGGCCGACCTTCCGCGCGCCGACGCCGGATGAGGACCGTTGGGCACAGGTCAGAAACTACCTAGTTGAGCAGCGCGCCTTGCCGGCAGCGTTGGTCGACGACCTGCACAACCGGGAGACGGTCTACGCCGACCATCGCGCCAACGCCGTGTTTATCCGGCAGGACGCGGACGGCCAGGCCGTGGGCGCGTCTTTACGCGGGACCATGCCCGGCTCAGAGTTCAAGGGGTTGGCGCTGGGCAGCCGACGCGAGGAGGGGTACTTCGCGTTCACCGTCGGGCAGCCGGCGCCGTACATGGCGGTGCAGTACCACATCGTGGAGAACCCGATCGACGCCTTGAGCCGCGCCGCGCTCATCCAGCGCGAGGGGGTGCGCGGCGAGTACCACTTCATCTCGACGGATGGGCACGGGGAGATCCCGCGCCGGCACATCGACGAGGGCCTCGCTGCCAGGGGCTTGGTCCACTGCGGCTTCGACAATGACAAGGGCGGCGCCACGTTGTGGGAGCGGGTCAAAGACGCGTACCCGCGCGCCGAGGCCATCGTACGCGAGCGGCCGCCAGCCGGGGCCAAAGACTGGAACGAGGTTCTACGGACCGCACACGCGCGCGCCCAGGCCCAAGACCGGGACGATGACCGTATACCAAGTCGCGGCGGCGGCAAACGAGGACAAGAGCGTGAGAAAGACGACCGGGCCGACCAACGACGCTAACGCACTGCGACTGAGCCATTGGACGGTAACGATCACCTCATGCCCCCTCACGCCGTACACTCTCAATGTACTGTTGACGCGATAGCTTAGGCCCCTCTCCTAAATAAGATATTCATTTAAAGAAACGTATGCTATGCTCATGTGATGGAGAAGTATGAGGCAGCAGCAGCCTTTGATGTGATGCGCGCCGCTCTGAATGAGCGGCAGTGGC
>JAABUV010007845.1_pt1 | contig 11017 bp, 11 predicted proteins | sample 5559971 | NCBI WGS metagenome assembly JAABUV01 (sample SAMN10711881, study PRJNA513362) | rock metagenome | isolation source: Antarctica rocks | place: Antarctica: Victoria Land, Knobhead nord | collected 2015-12-19
ATATTCTTTTCAATCTGCTCAAGATGATTGAAAAGTGCATTAAATATTCGAAATTTCAAGTGAATATCTGCATTAGTTGTTCATGACACTACTAAAGTGCATTCGTAGAAGAAATTTAATAGATTGTCAACAAGCAAAATCATGAATCACTCGCTTTCATCAAGTTTGATTCTTGCGATCTTGAAATCTTCGCAGTATTTCTCTGTTCAAAGATCAACAAATTCACGTAGTTGATATGCTTGACGAAGCATCAAGTATGTAGAGTTTCAACGAATGTGGATATCTTGTATCAGTTTTCTAGATCTTTTATCATTCTGCTCTTGAAAAGCTCTGAAGTGAATTAATCGCTGAGAAGAGTCGTTGACAGCTATTGTTAGAGCACGAATCTAATTTCATGATTAATAAATGCATTACTTTTTTGCATTATCATTCGAAGCAATATCTTTTTGATCACAACAGACAATTCTCTGCTTGTTTCAATATCTTGCACTTGCTCATTCTCTAATTGAGCAATAACATTATCAGCTATTGTCTTTAATTCAAGAGCTTGAATAAAATCTTGAGTCACAAGATTGATGATGTGAGTCAAGCAATTAATGAAATTCTGTGTTCTGTTTCATCGAAACTCACGATGACTCATGATTTTTTCAAGTTTCTCTTTCAAGATACTATTATTGCTTGCATTATTGATAACAATCTTGAAAAGCTTATTCTTAATAGCATAGTTCTTCAGAATTTTCATTAGCTTCATCATCAATTGACGCTCAGTATGCTCAATATCAAGAGACGTAAATTCAATAAGATGTTCACGAAACTGAAATTTGACATCGACTCAGTATATCAACACTCTCAAGTACGCTACTCTTTGAGAACTAGATCATGCATTCAAAGCAATAGAGACACGTCGTGACTCTGTAAGATTCAATTTGATCTTATCACAAATTTTCTTATAGTGTGAGAGAATCATGATTGTCATCTTTGTGCAATGTGCAATCTGCAGATCTGAACGAAGCATTTGTAGCAGCTTTCGAAATTGCTCATTATCAACGATTCGAAAGAATAGATTCAAGTCAACAAAGATCTTGCATAATTGATCTTTTCAATTCTCTTGATTGAAGACAAAGATTAACTTGATATGACTTTTCTTCTAATAGTTTGTCAATTTTGCATTATCAATTTGCATTATCAGATATGACTTACTCGTTCGAAAGTCAGTTCAATCTGTGATTGCAAGTGTTCGCGTTTTCGCTCTGTCGCTGTGCAAAAGTCTGATTTAAGATGTCTTTTCATAGCAGACGTGCTAAAGCTATCAAAAGCTGTTGAATGATTCATAATCTTAGAACAGATTGTGCATGAGATTTTAGACAATTCTTCAACAATCGAAGTCAACTGTATAAAGTGATCTCATATATTGAATTGCTTATTGTCTTTGACTTTTTTGAATCAGAGTGAATTGACTATCTTTTTTTGAATCTTGTTTTGAATACTCTCGACAACAAAGATTTGAGATCATCATTGTAGAAAAAAGTCATCTGTATTCAAAGTTCATTGAACATAATCACTATTCTTTCTTATCTTGAGCTGTGAGAAATTCTGATGAATTTTGTTCATCACTTCTTGTTTAATCTTCTTCTTTTCAAAACGATGTGAAGAATTTATAGATCATTGAACTTGACTTGCGAAGTCTTCAGAATGAAGACTATCTGAAGATGAACTATGCGAAATGCTTTCGTCAGACAGATTGAAGATTGTCAACGAACTAGACATTTTATAGAATAGTTTGTATTAACAACAATAGTTGTTAATAGCTTGAAGATAGTATATAAACGATGTAATGAGTAATGCAAAAAGATAATGCAAAGAACAAGTAAACATGTTGTTTTATATTTCTATTTTTAATGCTCTTGACATCAAGTTCGAGTTCTTGACGAGTCGAGTTGAATTGACTCGATTTCTAGTCGAGTCGAGTCGCGTCAAGTTGAAAATATGAGCAACTCGACTCGAATCGAGTTGAAAATGTGAGCAACTCGACTTGATATCGATTTGAGTTCAAAATGTCAACTCGAAACTCGACTTGATGATCAGTCTAATCTAAAAGAAGTTCAAAGCTTCGTGAAATTTGTTAACTTCTATCGTCGTTTCATTAAGAACTTCTCGAAGCTAGTCAAATCATTCATTCAGCTGACTAGAAAGAACACGTCTTTTGTTTGAAACAAAGTCTGTGTTCAAGCTTTTGATGATCTAAAGAAACAGATCAGCTCGATCTCAGTTCTACGACACTTTGATTCAAAACGACAGACTATTCTGAAAATCAATGTCTCTGACTACGTCAAAGATGAAATATTATTTCAGTACGATGATGAGAATGTTCTTCACTCAGTAGCATTCTACAGCAAGAGCATGATTCTCGCTGAATGCAATTATCACATCTATGACAAGAAACTGCTGATCATTATTCAATGTTTCAAACATTGAAAACTCAAGCTTGAATGCATCGAGTTACTCATTCAGATGTTCATCGATCATCAAACTTTAAAGACTTTCATGAAAAACAAACAGTTAACTCGACGTCAAGTCAATTATCTAGACATTTTATTCAAGTTTAACTTTCAGATCATTTTTTGATCAGACAAAATGAACACTAAAGTCAATGCTTTAATCAGAATGCTTCTGATCAACGTCTCTGAATCAACTCAGCGTACTGAAAATCACTATCAGATCATTCTGACACTCGATAGAATAAATATTCTAGCTATTGAATCTAAAGTTGATTTCTATCAGTGAGTAAAAGATGTCAACAGAACGAATGAGCTTTGCAATAAATATAAACAAGCTATAAGCGAAAACAAGCTCAAGCTACATAGTACTGAATTGAAGCATTGCAAGATCATTGACGACGTTCTGTTCAGAAAAGATCTACTGTGAGTTTCTGAGAATATGCATACGAAATTGCTAAAGAAAATTCATGATCAGTCTTTCATCTCTCATTCTGACAATCAAAGAACTATCAATCTAGTTCAACGTTTCTACTATTGATCAGATCATTGAGCAACGATTAAACGTTACATTCGAAACTGTCATGTCTATCAACGAAGCAAGACATCTAGAAATAGCATCAATGAACTTCTTCATTCTCTTTCGATTTCACAGAAACACTGAAAGAATATAGCTATGAACTTCATCACTGAGCTACTTCTATCAGAAGATTATAACGTCATTTGCACAATCATATGTTGACTTATCAAGAAACGTCACTATGTTTTCTGTTATTGAGAAGACGCTGACATCTAAGTCGAAGAAACGATTTGAATCATGCTATGAAACGTCTATCGACTTCATGATCTATCTAGTTCTATTGTTTTGAACAGAGACTTTCAATTTATATCAATCATGTGACAAAGTCTTTGCAAGCGACTCAAGATCACAGCTAGTCTATCAACAGCTTATCATTCTGAGATTGATGATTAATCGAAACAAGCTAATCAAGACGTTGAACGAAAACCAAGAATCTACTGCAATTACATGCAGAACGACTGAGCAAAATGACTATCAATGATAGAATTCAGCGAGAATTTCAATATTTTCTCAATCATCTCAATGACTTCGTTCTACTTCAATAAGAGTTTTCACTCACGAATGAGTTTCGATTCGAATACGACTGACTATGAAACTACTCATGAACGTCTTGAAGCTAGAAAAGCAAATGATATTGTCATTCAAATGAAAGAGCTTTTTATCTTCAATCATCAGCAATTGAAAAAGACGAAGCAGATCATCGAAGCTCAAATCAATAAACATAAATGAGACGTCATCTATGAAGTAGACGACTGAGTTTGATTATTCTCTAGAAACATAAAGACAACTAGATCATGTAAGAATTTGAAAGATAAACAGCTAGAACTCTATCAAATCACTGTCAAAGTTGAAATCTTCTATCATCTTTATTTATCAATAAGCATGAAGCAGCTGCATTCAATGTTCAGTTCAAAGCTATTACATTCTTATCTTGATGACTTCTTATCAGAACAGCATTCAGAATCATCTAGATTTCTCACTATCGAAGATGATGAGCATTGAGAGATAGATGACATTCTGAACTCTAGATGATATTGAGATCGAATACAATACAAGATCAAATGAACGAAACTAGATCGAAACGACGAATGATACTATGTCGATAAAGAAGAATTTGAAAGCTTGAAAGAAGTTCTAGTTGAATTTCATAAACTCTATTCAGACAAGTCACACTAAATTGAAAAACAGTGAAAATTTTTGCGTTTCATTTGTTCTATTCATGCGAACATGAATTTTCGAAGAGAAAAATAATGTTACGAATGTGTCAGAATTGATTAGAACTAGTCAAGATCTAGTCGAGATCTGATCTAGATCTGACTCAGATTTAACTCAGATATGACTCAGCATTTTTTTTCTTCTCTAGCATCTTCTAAATCAACTTTTATTGTCTTCTAGATAAACACACTTCTTTGTGTTATGAGTAGTTAACAGATGTCTATGACAAACACATTTCTTTGTGTCACAAACATCTTTCAGATAAACATTTTTCTTGTGTTTCAACACGTTCTCTTTGAAACTAACGTCGAATCTGAATAACTACTATATAGAGCGTGTTCTTCTTGTCTTTTGTATCTTCTTTCTTCTGTATTCTTAAAGTCTTAGTTATAGCTATCTTTATAGATCAAACATTCTAGTCACGCACGCACTCTGATTAGTTTCTAAACATGATCTCAACAATGATTAGATAAATAAATAGATAAATAAATAGATAGATATGTCTTTATGTAGATGCTCTCGTCTGAAAAAGAGATCAAAAAACAATGAGTAAAATAATAATAATAATAATAATAATAAATTCATACATTCTTGTGACATTGATTAGATCAACTCATGAGAAACTTTATGCTATTTGTATTAAGTGAACAAAACTCTCTGAGATAGAAAATCACTCGCAGTTTATATAACTGCTTCATGCAGTTGAAACAGTGAGTTTTGAGACTATGTATCAAATTTGTTCGCGTTGATTGCATGTTAAAGAATGAGTGTTTTAATCAATTTAAATTGCTTCAAGAGCTTCATTTTCATTATCATCTTTGCTATTGTTTTAAGACTTTTCGTGATGATGATGATTATTCAATAGTTCAAGAAGTCAGCATTTTGTAACATTCTTGATCGCAGATGCGATCAGTTTGAGCAGTGCATAAGTACATGCTTCGTTATCTGATGACTTCATTCGCAGTTACATCATGAGCTATTCATGTCTGAAACGTTTCTAGAGTGCAGATAAATATTCAGATCTATGCGTTCAATTCTGATGTACATTACAAGAATGCTTTCTGCTTTCTGAAGATCATCACGCATCTTTATCATCTTATTGCTCAAATGCAATCTTTGTGCTGAGATTGCATTAACATCTATGATGCATTCTTTGTACTTTTTTCATCGTTGATTTCATTGATCTTTGTGATACTGCGTTATTGCGATGCTATCACTTGTTGAAATCATTGTGAAGAAGAAGATGCATCATTTGCATTTTAACTGTATCTTCACATCTTCTTGAATAAAAACATTCAGAAGTACTATTTTCTTGATGATGAGTGAGTAAGAAATGACACAATTAACTTTCGTCAAACAAATGTGTATTAGTTTGCATGCTTGTCTGATCTCTTGCATTCAATCATTGACTTAACTGTGTAGCATGATTTTGTTCTGTAACATGTTCAGATGAACATGTAGCAAACTCATGTATGTTTCTGTCTTTAGAGTTTCAATGTTTACTCTTTTGAACACTTTTGCTACATGATGCAGAGTCTGATTCTGAAGTGTTTCTAATCTGTATTCTTTGTTCAACAATTCATCTTTCTTGTCATGCTGATGTCAAACTGACGCTTTGAATGCAATTTCTGATCTCACTACTGCTGAGTATACTTGTTTCGCTTTTGTGAAGATAGCTTCTCATGTGAAGACTTCAAGATGATTAAGTGTCAGCATTCTTGTGACGTGATTCATTTTTATTTGTCGAAGATGCGCGTCTCATTGCAGTTTCATGTTCAGTTGCACTTTTAAAACTTGTACGTCTGATTTTGATTTAATAACTGAGTTTTCTATTTGTATGCTAGTCATCATGTTGAATCTCTTCGATTTTCGAGTGAAATGCGTAAGTTCATACTTTTCTGATGCGAACATTACGTCATAAATGCAAGCTCATTTCGCGCAGATGTTCTGTGCTTTGCTCAATGTTCTGCAGATTTCTTCAGTGAATCTGTTGTAAACTAGAATGTTAATATCATTTACAAAGTTAAGCACTTTGATTTTAATTTTCAATGCTTCGTATTTTTCAATTAAACTTGCGTTGAAGAATAGAAAGAGAATTGATGAAATGAAAGATTTCTGCGATATGTCTGCGTTTATCTTGCGCATGTCACTCATTTATTTATCAAATATTACTGATGTTTCTTGATTCTTTAGAAAACTGCGTGTTCATTTGATTATGTAGCTTAACGTTCTTTTCATTTTCAGCGTATGCAGAAGTCTGATGTGTGAGACTTGATTGAACGCTTCAATGATGTTTAAGCTTAGCATGAAGATCACATATTTGATTTCACAGTCTCACACTGTGTGAACTTGATTTATTAGTAAATTTAACGTTGAGATCATGAATCACTTGTATCTCACTTTCATTTGAGCATTTGATAGCATGCAATGAATCTCGACTATGTCATTCAATCTTTTGATCATGATCAATCTCAGCACTTTGCTCATGATATTGAGCAAAGCAATGAATCAATACGTCTTTAAATCAATATAGTCACTTTTCTTTGATTTGCATAGTACTATTGTCTGAGTCTTTTTGAACTGCTTTGAATGATACTTGTGTGTTACGCATGCGTTGAATAAACTCGTTAGTACTGAGATCAGTTCTGCAAGACTTGCTTGAAGCGCTCTGTTTGAAATATCTGAAGCGTTCAACACTTTGTCTGCTTTTACTTATCTGATTGTTTGCTTCACTTCGTCTTCTGTAATGCGTGAATTGAATGAGACTGTCAAAGATATGAATGATTCTGCGATGTTGCTGACATTCGCTTGAGAAGATGAGAAAAAGAACTTTTCTCGCAGTATCTTGATTTTTTTCTCGAACGTCGTTGTCATATGATCGATGTCACTTCGCTTCAGTGACTAAAACTGAGAAAGCTTTTTAAATAGCTGACTTTCGATTCTAGCTCATTTTGCAAAGCGTCATATCAATTTGAATGCTTCACTCAGCTCATGCATTTGTGATCTGAAGTGTATGCATTTCATTTGTTGAATGATTCTGTTTTTATGATCATTGTGCTTCAGATATTTATTTCACGCTTCTAATGTATCTTGCATTTTTCATATGATTTGCAGTTGTCTTGATTTCATTACTACTTTAAAGCAGCTTTGATTTCAAAAGTCTTTTGCTCAATTTGATGACTTTGTCAAGAAGATAAATTTCTCAATAATCTTCTGTAGCACTCTGATAATTTTACACATTCTGTCATTCATTATAGTCTTGTTGTCTAAAGAGTGTTTCAAAGATAGATGTATTTGCAGATAAGCACTTAATGCTTCTGTATTCATTTTCTTTCAAAGTCATCAAGTCAAAAGTTGCACTGAGATTGTTTGTAAACATAGCTTTATGATGATCGAAAGATGATTCGATCTCTGATGCAGATCAATTCGTATCTCGCACTTGCATGTCATGAACTGTATTTTCTCGCTGTTAAAGACTAGATCAATCGTCGTAAATTGATTATGAGCTTCGTGAGTAATAGTATTTGATTTCAGCAATAATTTCAGTCTTGCGTTTGTAATGACGTTTAGTAGAATATCAGTCGTCATGTGATGAGTGAAGCATCTTCACTCTTCTCAATGAAAATGATGTAGATTGAAATCTTTTACAATCAGTTGTTTGCAGTCATTCTTGAGTAATTCGTTCAAACGAGAAATGATTGAAAATCTCTCTGTGAATGTAGTAAACAGTGAGCATGAGTTGTAGACGTTTAGAAGTCTTAGCGTCTGCATTTCATCATCTGCGTTGCAAGTTAATATTCTGATTGAGCAAATGTCTGATTCAGCTGTTTCTACTATTCATTGATCAAGTCTTAAACATTTGTTAATGTATATGCATGTTCTTGATTGAGATGACGAGTTTTTCATTAAATGAAAGAAGTTGTGTGCTGAATTAAATGATTGTGAGTCATTGTTGTTACGATCTTGCTTCTGTATAGCTATTATGTCAAATTCGCGAACTTCTCTGTTAATTAGAAATGATTCTTGAATTCTCAATGACTTTCTGATGTTGTACTGTAGAATTCGTAGAAAAGATTGTTTTATTATAGAATTATTTATAGCTGTTGTTGACTTTGCAATGAGAAGACTCTTTATATGCTTTTGATCATTGAGAGTCTTTCTCACTTTCTGATTAAACGTTTCTGAATCTGCTCAGATGTTGTCTCATTTGAGTTGCTACTCACGTAAGAGAAAAGATCAACTCGTCTCTTCTTGATTTCTACTATTTATTAAGCTGATTCATCAGCGATTCAACTGCATGTTTTCAACATGACTGTTACTGAGCTTGAGAAGTTCGTTGAATCTGAAGAGTTCATTGAATCTAAAGAGTTCAAGAACAGTGAAAAGAGTGTGCATTTGTATTTAAACATTTCAGAATATTTGAACGATCTGTTTCTATAGATTTTGAACGCTTGTTTTATCTGCTGTCATCACTTGAAGCAGATGTGTCTTCAGAGTTCGTGATTTTCATTGCAGTTGATGCAACATCTTTTATTCAAAGACATCACGCACTTCTTGATGTGATGCTTGTCTGCGCACTTTTTGCAGCGCTGATTCTTTCTGCAAATCTTAATCATGTGATCAAATTCGTGACATCTGAAGCACTATGTGATGCAACAATTCTTTTCAAATAGCTTGCATGCACATTCTTGATATGAGTTCAGCATGCTCACGTTCATTAGTTAATTCATCATTGCTTCGATCGTAATCTTTACAATGAGCAATGAATGAGTCTTTTCACTATCTGCTATCTTCTTGAGTCAGACTATTCTTAGAACTTTCAAATCTTCATGAAGTCTTACGTTATTTTTTATCAATCTTTCAATGATCTTTTTCTGATTGTTCATGTTTATTGTAGTGTGTATTTTATGTGTCAGTACTGCGAAGATTCAACGTGCTACACATGTCAAACTTGCGATTTCTTTTGCTCATGTCTGAGTCTTTTTCAGATTTGCTCAAGCATCTGAGCTAACTGCATGAAGAAAAACGTCATCGTTATTTAGCTTGCAAAGTGACATGATTAGATTTCTTTGATCTGTTGACACGTCTGCAATTTTCTGTAGAATCTGTTCAATCAACTTCTTCTGTATCTCTTTTATTTCTCTTCTGTTTATTATCTTAATCATGACTTCTCATTTCTTGTAAAGCGACGACAGATCATCTTTGAATTATTACTTTCTCATCGCTATTTCTTCTCTTGTCACATTTGCTCATGACGTGATTTTCATTGAAAGACGCATGCTTTTCTGTGTATGCAACTGCTTGTTGAGCAGTTGAATTGATGCTTTCAGTTTCTGTACATTCTTTGCAATGAATGCATTCTGATTTGCATGATGTTTTTCTTCTGAGTCGAGTCGAAGATGTTGAATCAGCTTCAATGCTATCTTTTTTCATGAATGATCTTTGCTTTTCTCTTTCTCTAACGTTGATATCTTTATTAGTAAATCAATAATGTTAATAATGTTTTTTTCATCATTGCATTAGTGTTTCAACTTTGCATCTCTGTTTCTTTGCAATGAATCAACGTCACTTGCAATCGTCTTTGAATCAGCATTGCTGCAATTCATGCAATTCATCATCATTCAATCATCTTCTATATTCACTCTGTCTTGTTTATAGTGCTCTTTTTCAAAATTTGTGATGCGTGCGTTGTGATTATTTTTAATGAGTAAAAGATCAAAAGAAAACTTCGCTTGAGAAATCTTTATAAATGATAGTCAATATTCTCATGAACTTTGAAGATGTGACTTAATAGTTCTGCTTGAAAAATCTTTATGAATGATAGTCAATATTCTCATGAACTCTGAAGATGCAACTGAGTTATGCTCAGAAAATCTCTATCAATAGTAGCTAATATCTCGATGAATTCTAGATGCGATTGAATCAATGCTGTTTCATGAGTCATTGAAAGATGAAACTTCGTCTCACGAAATTCTTTTCTCACTCATTTAATACTCATCTCTTGAGCATTAATGTGATTCTTTTATGATACTAGCGAGACGAAAGCGAAAAGCGAATGACGAAGATCAAAGTCATAGATGTAATTCAAACGAAGTTACAAGAAGTGAATATGTTGAATAGCTAGTAGAATGATAGCTAAATGACGAAGTATTTAAGAGCAAAGACGAGATATATGACTAGTCAGTAGATCAATAACTGTCACGATTTTAGCATGTGTTACTCAAAAGATGTTGGGAAAAGAGATGTTAGATCACTTAGATGATGTTGAACAATATTATAGATGATGATAGGCGTGAGATTATCAGTGATGTTATGAGGGTCTCTCAATACGAATGATACTCAGCGTTCATGAGATATAAGAATTTCTGAATGATCTCTTTCTTTTCTTTCTTCTTCGTGCAACGTCTTGTATCTAAAATCTAGTTATTAGAATTTCATTCTGATTTCATTCAGCTCTCAGTTCGTGACATTACGTTGCATCACACTACATCATGAGTCAATTCGAGAATATCAGCAACACTCTGTCGTCGACATCTCTAGTCTCGATCAACGAACTCATCACTGTCGCTCAGTTTCGAACTCACGTCAACAATGCTTTTGAAGCGTGATACACTTTTCTGATTGAACTTCAAACTTGATTCAACGACATCATCACTCAGTATATCAACTGAGTCTCAGTCTGTCAACAAGAACATGAGCAAACTCAGATTGAACTTAAGCAGTCTCA